>Ga0210006_1000663_pt1 | contig 26243 bp, 15 predicted proteins | sample CryGey02umfilter_2_FD_185452 | JGI IMG/M metagenome (GOLD analysis project Ga0210006, IMG submission 185452) | Groundwater microbial communities from aquifer in Utah, USA - Crystal Geyser 4/10/14 0.2 um filter (SPAdes) (version 3) | ecosystem: Environmental > Aquatic > Deep subsurface >... | reverse complement strand
GGTTAGGGCGCCTTATGGGGCACAGGAAACACCCTTTTGAGCGGCGCCCGGCAGATTAAGGCGAGGACTGGATTTTCTTGAAAAAACCTTGTCAAGTGTTTTTTTGGGGGTGGGGCTGAATAGTTACCAATAGGGAAGATATAGAATGTGAACAGAACCTTGTAACCAATTCAACTATAATGTCGTTTTTTTACACGGATGGTGCGATGTGTGTGTCGTTTTTCGACAGCCTTGTGGGTGAGGAGTGGTGCTTTCTGCCCGCAGTTGTGTGTACATGCCGCGTCGGCTTCGTTGGACGGGATTTCAGCGCCCCAAGGATGGGTCACCAAAATGGCGCGCCGTCGTAGGAGGCCACCCCGTGGCCGAACACAATCAGCCCCCATCGCACCGCACGTGCCTCGGACGATTCGCGGACGGGGTCCGCTCCTACGAAGAGGTTCGTGAATGCCCCGTAGGAGGCCACCCCGTGGCCGAACACGATCAGCCCCCAGCGCACCGCCTTTGCCTCGGACGGTTCGCGGACGGGGTCCGCTCCTACGAAGAGGTTCGGGATGCCCCGTAGGAGGCCACCCCGTGGCCGAACACGATCAGCCCCCAGCGCACCGCCTTTGCCTCATACGGTTCGCGGACGGGGTCCGCTCCTACGAGGGCGTTCATCGACGCCCGTAGGAGGCCACCCCGTGGCCGAACACGATCAGCCCCCAGCGCACCGCCTTTGCCCCAACGGTTCGCGGACGGGGTCCGCTCCTACGAAGGGGTTCATCGCTGCCCCGTAGGAGGCCACCCCGTGGCCGAACACGATCAGCCCCCAGCGCACCGCACACGCCCGGACGGTTCGCGGACGGGGTCCGCTCCTACGAGGGCGTTCGTGAATGCCCCGTAGGAGGCCACCCCGTGGCCGAACACGATCGACCCCCAGCGCACCGCCTTTGCCCCAACGGTTCGCGGACGGGGTCCGCTCCTACGAGGGCGTTCGTGAATGCCCCGTAGGAGGCCACCCCGTGGCCGAACACGATCAGCCCCCAGCGCACCGCACACGCCCCAACGGTTCGCGGACGGGGTCCGCTCCTACGAGGGCGTTCGTGAATGCCCCGTAGGAGGCCACCCCGTGGCCGAACACGATCAGCCCCCAGCGCACCGCACACGCCCGGACGGTTCGCGGACGGGGTCCGCTCCTACGAGGGCGTTCGTGAATGCCCCGTAGGAGGCCACCCCGTGGCCGAACACGATCGACCCCCAGCGCACCGCACGTGCCCGGACGGTTCGCGGACGGGGTCCGCTCCTACGAGAGCGTTCATCGCTGCCCCGTAGGAGGCCACCCCGTGGCCGAACACGATCAGCCCCCATCGCATCGCCTGTGCCCCAACGGTTCGCGGACTTAGGTCCGCTCCTACGAGGGCGTTTGTAAATCACCACACGCTTGAGCGGGCTCAACGCCCCCTCACTGCACAACCCCCTGATAAATCAAAGCAAAGGCCGGAATCGGGACGACGCCACCGTTCATCGAACCGGTCATGTTGACCTGGATGGCGCGGATGGCGGGGTCGATGGCACCCGGTGCGCCGGTCGGGGTTATTGGAGTCCCCGCGCCGTCGAAGTAGGTCACCGCTCCCAGGGTTAACCCCGAAGCGCCTTGGGCCGGGGTCAAAACCGGACCGTCGGTAAAGGTCAGCGAACCGACGACAAAGCCCACAAAGGGATCGAGCACCAAGGAGGCCACCACCGAGGTTGCTGGCCCCGCACCAACGTTGCTAACCGTGGCGGTGAAATTGACGGTGGCGCCGGGGTTGGCGACGGCGACATCGGCGGTTTTTACCACCGCCAGCAGGGGCGCGGCGGAGGAAACATCGAAGTTCACCGTGCCATAAAGGGTGAAGGCTCCCCTGACGTTGGATCCGGTTCCGGAACCTAAATTGGCGTAACTATCGGGGGTGGTGTTTGCGGCGACCAAGGTGTCGTAGCGCAGCACTACCTCGCTGGGGTAGGTGGGCAGGGTTGTGGCGGCGACGGTCCAACCCATCGCCTGAGAGATCCCGGTACCAACCACGCCTGGGGTTACGACGGGATCGGCGATCGGCGCCAGGACCGTTCCCAGCGCAGGGTTGGTCAACTTGGAGGTACCCAGCACATAGGTCAGCCCCGCCCCGAGCACATCGGCGGGGGTGACGTCGCCGAAGCTGGTGACCGTGTTGGCGCGAGGATTGATGCTGTTGCCCACCGCCAGCTCGAAGGTCACGGTGTCGCCGGGGTGGATAACCGGGGTTCCGGTCGGCGCCACCCCATTAACCGCCACCAGCCGTTTGACGAAGGTGACGTCGCGTGCCGTGGAAAAAACCACCAAATCGGGGTAGTCGACAACGACCGGGGTCGCGCCGTACTGGATCGCAGCTCCATTGAAGTTGGGCGAACCGGTCAATTGCGCAGCGGCCGGTTGGGCGGCGGTCAGGTGGATCTCCAAGGTCGAGCCGCCCGGCAGGGCGATGCCGCCCCAGGTTGGGGTGGCGCTCAGGGCGACCGGAACGGTGTAGTCGACCCCGGCGGTCAGAGGCACCCCGTCAAGGGAGACCGAGACGGTGGCGTCGAAGACATAGGGAACCACCGAGGCGGTGAAGAGACCCACTCCGCCGAAGGGGGAGGCGGGGGCCAGAGCGGGCAACACGTCGGCCACACTCAGATTGGCCACCCCGCCGCCGGTGTTGGTCACCGTGATGGTGGCATCCATCTTCGAGCCACGATCAAGCGCGGTCGAGGCCATGGTCTTGGTGACCGTCAGCGCCGGCGCCAGGAAGTAACCAAAATCGGTCGCCGTGGCTGCCCCAGCCGCAACCACCGCTGGGGTCATCGGTTGGTTCGTCGTGGTCAAGGCGTAGCCGGTCAGACGACCGGCCGTGTCGGTGACATCGATGCGGTAGGTCCCAGCGGGCACGGCGGCAAAAGCATAGCTACCCAGCGCCGGGATGGTGGCGGGGGCGACCGGCTTGGTCGCCGTGGTCACCGTCTCCATCACGGTGCTGGTTGCGGTGTCGACCAGTTGCAGGGTCACCCCGGAACGGCCCGGTTCGAGATTGGGCGCCACAGCGCCGCGCAGCCCGTTGTTGTCGGCATCCTCGAAGACAAATCCCGAGAAGGTGGCGCCCACCGCCCAGCCCAGGTTTTGGGTTGAGGTGACGCCGCCGGTCACCGTCACGCTGGCCGGATCGACCGGTGCGCCGGCAGGGGTGCTGTAGCGGGTGGGAAGCGAAGTCCGGTCGACCGTCACGACATAGTTGCCCGCCGCTAGGTTGGGGAACGAGTAGGCCCCGCCCGCCAGGGTGGTGGCGGTGGCCAACACCACGCCGCCGGTCGATTGCAGTTGCACGACGGCGCCGGTCAGACCCGCTTCGCCGCCCTGCATGATCCCGTCGGCGTTCAGATCATCGAAAATGGTGCCGCTGATCGTGCCGGGGGTGCCGGTGATGGCATAGCCCCAGTCCTGAGCGGTTAAGGTTTGACCATCAAGTAGGGTGATCGGCAAAGCCGGGGCGACCGCGTTGCTCAGCCCAGTCAGGATGTCGCCGCTGTCGGTCACCACTACGGTGTAGGTGCCACCCGCCGGGGCGATCAGGGTGTAGGCCCCGGTGGCATCGCTGGTGGTAGCAATGGCCGCGCCGCCGCCGCTCGGTTGCAGCTCGATGGTCACCCCGTTGAGCGGTGTATCGGTGGGTGGGTTGTAGGTTCCGTTGCCATCCAGGTTTTTGAAGATCGTCCCCTGCACCTTGGCCCGGGTCGAGACGTTCACAGTGGCCCCCAGATAACTCAGGGTCACCCCCGCGTTACCCAGTCGGTCAGCCATGGCGGTGACGCTGTTGTTGTGGTTGCCCGAGAGCGGCTGGTTGGGGGTGACCGCGTCGATGGCAACGGCATCGAAGCGCAGGGTTGCGGTGTCGCCATAGCTGGGGCCGGTCACCATCGAATCGCCAATGATCGGCAGGGCACCCCGATTGGGGATGACGCCGCCGTTGAAGGTGTAGGCCATTACCTCGGAGGTGGCAGCGGTGGCGGGGGTGACCACCGGGTCGAGGATCGGGGTCAGCGCCAGCACATTGTTGCCTGGCGAAACGGTCTGGGAGGTGCCCAGCACGTACTTAAAGCCCAGAGGCAGGGTGTCGCTCAAGGTGGCGACAAACAACTCATCCCGGTTCAGACGGCCCGTGCCCCGGAAATTGGTGACGGTGACCTCGTAGGTGACGGTGTCGCCCACATCGATGGTGGGAATGCCGCCGCTCCATGCCACCCCGTTGACCGCGACCACCTGCTTGCCGATGCCGAAGGTGCGGGTGACGTTGAGCAGATTGGCGTCGGGCAGCCATAGGGTACTGGCGGTGCCGCCGCCATAGAGGTAGGCGACCGAGGCCGAGTTGTAGTAACTCCCCTCGGTGTTGGGGGTATCGGCGGCAAAGGTGATGCTCAGGGTGTCGCCGTTGCCCAAGGTAAAACCGCCCGCCGCAGTCGACCAAACCACCGTGCCGACACCGGGGGTTTCGGTGAAGACGACCGGCGCCCCGTTGAGGGTGGCCGTGGTGACCTGGGGCGCGACCACGGCCGGGAAGACAAACGCGGCCGGCGAAGGGGTCGGTTGTGCTGCGGGGGCGACCGGCCAGCCTGCGGCAACCACCGTGTTGGGCAGATAGTCGGAGACCACCACATTGCTGGCCGGTCCCCCTGAATTGGTGATGGTTAAGGTATAGACCGCCGTCGAGCTTCTGGCTGCAAACGGGGCTGCCGTGGTTTTGGTGACCGTCAGGTTCGGTGGTTGTGAAAAGCCGAAATTCTGGTTGATAGCCTGCTGGCCACCGGTCAAGACGACGGCGATTTCAGGTTGGGTTGCGGGCGGCACGAGGGTCGGGGCAATGGCCGCATACCCACCCGCAGGGGTCATGGCCTGAACGCTGAAAGAGCCCGCGCCCAGGTTGGTGAAAGAGTACATACCCGAACTGTCGCTGGTGGTGGTGGCCACGACCGCAGCCCCCTGCAACAGATTGACCGTCACCCCGCTGAACGCCCCATCGGTCGGGGTGCCGTCGAAGGCGTTGTTGCCGTTGAGATCGTTGTAGACCGTCCCCGCGATGCCGGCCTGAACCACATAACCCACATCGCCCAGATTAACGGTGGCGCCCGAGGTTATGGGGAATGGGGCCGAGGGATCGCTGCCGGTCGTTTGCGTCGCGCCCGCAATGGGCGGCCCGGCGTTGTCGATGTCCACGGTCAGGGTGCGACTTACCGCCCCCCCCATCGCCACATTGAAGGTGTAGGTTCCGTTGGTATCGGTGACGGCGGTATCGATGGTGAGCGCACCCTCCTTCAGCCACACGGTAGCGCCGGGAAGCCAAGCGTCGCCGACAGTGAAGCTCCCCGAGCTGTCGAGATCAGTGAAGATGCGCCCGGAGACCACCCCCGGAACATGCAGACCGACGTTGTTGCCGCTGGAGGTCGCTCCCGAGGTGACGACCACCGCAAGGGGTTGGGTCGAGGTCACGATGCGACCGCCAGGGGGGATGGGGATGACCAACTGATAGCTGCCGCCCCCAATGCCGGTAAAGGAATAGAGCCCAGCGCCGTCGCTCACAGCGCTCGCCAGGGCCGTGCCCAAACCATCTTGGAGTTCGACGGTGACCCCGCTCAGCCCCGTTTCACCCCCCTCCTTGATCCCGTTGCCGTTGCTGTCGTCGTAGACGGTTCCGTTGATGGTGGCGGGGGGGAGGATGTTGATCGTGGCCCCAACGACCACTTTCGCAAGAGGGACACGACCGCCAATCCGCTCGGCAGCAATGTTCATCAAGTTGTCGCGATTGCCGGTGAACAGGGCGCTGGTCACCTGGGCATCGAAACGCATGGTGCTGACGGCATTGGTGACAGCGGCGGTACACAATGCGGGCGCCACGGGAAGCACGACGGGGGTATTGCCGACGAAGAAGGTATAGGTCAGCAGCTCGGATGTCGTGGTGGAGCCAGGCGTTGTCGTCAACACCGTCGCCAGCGCCGCGTCGGTGTAGGGGGTCAGCACGCCACCGCCCGGGGGCATGATCTGGGTGCTGTTGGGGACGTAGGCAAGCCCCACTGGGAGGGTATCGGCAACGCTGGCTGCACAGACGCTGGTCGCCGCCAGAGCGGTCAGGGAGACCTCGTAGGTGACGGTATCACCGATATTGAGATTGGGGATACCGACCGCCCAGGGTGCCCCATTGACCGCCACGACCGTTTTGTCGGTCGAATAACGGCGATTGGCCATCACGCTGTTCAGGTCGGGGTACCACAACGTCGTGGTCGTTGCTGTGCCATAGGTGATCTTCAGGGAATTGAAATAAGTCCCCTCGGTGTTCCCCAGGATAGGGCTATAGGTGAACACCAGCGAATCGCCGGTATTCAGGGTGTACCCGCCGTTAACCCCCACTACCTGCTGCCACGTAATCAGGGGCGCCGCGTAGGTTTCGCTTTTGGTGGTGGCCACTCCGTTCAGGGTGACCGTCGCCGAGTTGGCGGTGTAGGTCACCGCCGCCGCCGATAGACTTGGAGCCACCAGATCGGTCCAGGCAGCGTAGGCGGCATTGCTGGGCAGGAAGTCGGCGATCACCACATTGGTGGCAACACCCCCCGTGTTGGTAATCGTCAATGTGTAGGGAGCAGCGGTACTGCGCAGGTACGAAGGCAGTGGCGTCGTCTTGGTCACCACAAAATGGGGCGGCACCACAAACCCAAAGTCTTGCCCCGCGAGTGCCTGCCCCGCCGTCAAGGTCACGGCGATTTCAGGATCGACCGCCGGAGCCACCACCGCCGGAGCTGTGGCGTTGTAACCACTGGGCGTCACGACCTGCACCGTGTAACCCCCCGCCGCACGCCCCGCAAATTGGTACCCACCATTGGTATCGGTGGTGGTGGTGGCCACAACAACCGCCCCTTGCAGCAGGTTGACCGTTACCCCGCTGAGCACCCCGTCGGTCGGGGTGCCGTCGAAGGCAGCGCTGCCGTTGAGATCGTCGTAGACCGTCCCCGCGATGCTCCCTTGAATCCAATACCCCACATCCCCGGCGTTGACCGTGCTGCCCGAAACTGCGGTGACGGCGGTGGGATCGGTTCCCGTCGTCAGGGTCGCCCCGGCGATGACGCCGCCTAGGTTGTCGATGTCGACGCTCAGATTGCGGCTCGCCCCGCCTGCCATGGGAATGGTGTCGAAGGTGTAAACGCCCGAGGCGTCGGTGGTCGCGGTGGCGATGGTGGTGGCGCCGTCTTTCAGCCAGACGGTCGCGCCGCTCAGCCAGGCGTCACCGGCGTTGAAGCTGCCGGAGTTGTCGATGTCGGCGAAGACCCGACCGGTCACCGTGCCGGGCAGTTGATACCCCAGGTCGTTGCCGGTCGAGGTGGCTCCGTCGGCCACGGTGATCGACAGCGGCTGGGCAGTGGTGGCGGTCCGCCCGGAAGGGGCGGTAGTCACCAACACCTGGTACATCCCGCCGGGAATCCCGGTGAAGCTGTAAAGCCCCGAAGCATTGGTCGTCACGGTGGCAATCGGGGTGTTGAAAAGGTTGCGGATCTCGACCGTCACCCCGGCAATGCCAACCTCGGCCCCGTCTTTAATGCCGTTGCCGCTGGTGTCGTCGAAGACGGCGCCGTCGATGGTGGCGGCCAGGGCGGGGGGCTGATAGCCGAAATCCAAGCTAAGCACAGACAGGGTGCCCCCCCCCACTGTGGCATTTTGAACTGGGCCCCCGGTGGTGCTGGTGTGACCCAACAGAATCCCGCCGGTATCGGTGACCACCACGCTGTAGGTGCCGGGGTTGGCGATCTGAAGACTGTAATTACCCGAAGCATTGGTGGTGGTGCTGGCCAAAGCGCTGCCGCTCCCCCCCCCTTGGGGACGCAATTCCAGCGTTACCCCCACCGCCGGTTGATCGGTCCCGGCGTCGTACGCCCCGTTGCCGTTGACATCCTTGTAGACCAAGTCGCCTACCTGATAGAGCTTGACCTCGACCGGAGCAGCATTGCCGGTGTCGATGTTGATTCCGGGGGCGACCGCGCCGATGCCCATGACCCCTTTGGTGGTGAAGGTGCCGCTCACCCCGCTGGGAACGACTTGGTTGAAGTCGAGCCACAAGGTGTCGGGGTAGGCGGCGGCGGTCATCGGTAAGGTTCCCGGCAGGGCCCAGTTGACCAATTGACCGACCTGGCTGCCGGTCAGAGCGATGCCCGCCGGGTAGTTCGAGGAGGTCAGGGTGCTGGAGCCCGCTTGCAGGGTGAAGCCCACCGGCAACGTGGCACTGATGGTCTGGACCGTTTGCGCCAAAGCAGCGGCCGTATTGGAAAGGGTCATCCGGTAGGTGACCACATCATTACCCACCACCGTGGGGGTGGCCCCCGAGGGAACCGGAACCCCATTGACTGCGGTGACCGCCAACGAAACGTTGCCCAGGTCGGAAACCGAGACCACGGCCAAATTGGGGAAATCGAGCAGGGTTAGGGGGGGGACGCCGGTGGGGGCGTAGCTGATCTGAACCCCATTGTAGTTCAACCCTGTGTTGGCCCCCGAAAAGGCGGTGAAGGCGATGACCAAGGTCGAGGCTGCGGGCAGATCGAAGCCCGACCACGTCGGTGTGTAGCTGAACAGGGTCGGCACGCTCGGCACCGTGAAGGGGGAGCCGTTCAGGGTCACGCTGTCGGTGCTGATGTACTGAAAGTTGCAGGACGACGCGGTGTAGGGAAGCGCGGCGGCCGTGGTGGGCAGAACATCCTTAAGCGAGAAGCTCCGGGCGGTGCCGCCGGTGTTGGTGACCGTGATGGTGTAGTGCACCGCCTCGTTGAAACCGACCACCCCCTTGTCGACCGTCTTGCCGACCGTGATGGCGGGGACGGCGCTGAAGGGGAAGTCGATGCCGAGCTGATCGATCCCCGAGGCAGCGGTCACCGCCAGAGTGGCGGGGGTGACGGGGGTAAACGGGGTCAAAACACCGGCGGTATCGGTGACCACCACATCGTAGTTACCGGGGGAAATCCCCTGGAAGCGATAGGCCCCAAAAGCATCGGTGGTGATGGTCGCGATGGCGGTTCCTGCTCCGCCACCGCTTGGACGCAGCTCAACCGTCACCCCATAGACGCCGCTATCTCCGGCGGTGTAGGTGCCGCTGGCGTCGGCATCGTCGAAGACCACGTCGCCAATGGTGCTCCCTAGCCGGTAACCGAAATCGGTGACCACCGTGGCGCCCGCGCTCAATCCCACGATAGAGACAGGCGATGGGGTCGCGGTGGTGAGGTAGCGGTTGACGAGCAGGCCGCTGCTGTCGCTGATCGTCAAGGTGTAGTTGCCGGCCGCCAGATTGGCGAATTGAAAATCACCCAGAATGTTCGTGGTCGCCGCCCCCACCAAGGCCCCCGACCCGTTATGCAAGCTCAAGCTGACCCCGGCCAACCCCGCTTCTGCCCCGTTTTGCAGCCCCGATGCATCCTGGTCGTCGAAAATCCGGCCCCGAATCGTGGCGGGAGGGGTGGTGAGCTGGTAGCCGAAATTCTGCCCGGCGATGACTTGGCCGTTGTTGATGGTCACATTCAGCGGCTGGTTGGCCGTGGTCAGGCTCCAACCGGTCAGCAGTCCACCGGTATCGGAAACCACAACATCCCAATTGCCGGCCAGGGGGGCGGTTAGGACATAAGCCCCAGTGGCGTCGGTAAAGACCGTGACGATGTCGGTGACGAAGCCGGGAACCCGCAGCGCGATGGCGACGTTGGCGATCCCGGTCTCCCCGCCATCCTGAATGCCGTTGCCGTTGGTGTCGTCGAACAGGGAGCCGCTGACCTGGGTGACCGGAATAGTCAAGGTCGGCGCGGTCAGATTGGTCGAGGTCGTTTCGCTGCATGACACCACGGCGACATTGTCGACCGTGGTGCCATTGGGCAGCCCCGTCTTGACCTGAGCGGTAAAACTCAAACTGGCGCTGGCCCCCTGCGTCATGGCCAGGGTGTACCAGGTGATTTGACCGCTGCCGTCCGGACCGGAGACCACCCATCCCACCGGAGCGGAACCCAGAACGATGTTTTCAAGCTTGGTCAGGTCGACCGTATCGGCGACGGTAACGTTGGTCGACCCGGCGGGGTTGTTGCCGGTGTCGGTGACCACGATGGTATAGGTCAAGGTGTCGCCGGCATGGATTAGGGTGCCGGAGGCACCATTCACCAAAACGCTCTTGCTGCTGGTCGAAAAATCGGGCCTGGCGACAACCGTGGTGTAGGTGGGGTCGAGCAATCCCGACTGGGCGGGGTCGTCGCTCAGGAAGTTGGTCACCCCGGTTTCGACCGAGGTCGCCACCGCTTGGCAAGAAAGCAACACCCCGTCCCCCGCCGTGGGAGGGATCTGCACGTCGAAGGTGGGGACGACGCTGGCTCCGGCGGCGATGGAGGGGTAGATCAGCCGGATGAACTTGACGTTGGCATCGGTCGGACCAGCCCCCGGCACATAGGTGTACAGCCCGGTGCCGTTGTCGTAGGCGATGTTGGCGCCGGGGGCGACCAGGGAACCGACAACGAAGGGGGCGTTGACCGGCACCGGAAACACCACGGTGGGATTGGTCCCCGCAGCCACCCCGGTATTGAGCATGGTGAGGGTGTAGCGGATGGTGTCGCCGGGCGCGGGAACCCCGCCGCTCAAATCGGTGGCGGTCAGGGGCAGATTGCTGAAGTCGGGGGCATTGACCGAAATGGGGGCGAGGTTCGGGTAAGTCTTGCTCCCGTCGCTGCCGGCGCCGAATCCGCCGGCGAACAGGGTTTGATCCAAACCATAGAACAGCTCGACCTGGTTGAAATAGACCCCTGGCAGCATGGTGGCCGAGACGGTGGTGGGCAGGGTGATGGTGAGACGGCAGTCGACAAAGTCGAAGGCAAGCCCCGCTTTGGAATGACCGACCGGATAGGTGTTGATCGAATAGAACACCGCTCCGACCCTGCCCGTGGCGGGGACCGTGTAATTGGTCGTGAGGGCCATGGGGTAGATCACCCCGGTGGCCAAATCGGTCAGGGTGATGGTGGCCGCCCCTGCGGTCATGCCGGCGGCCACACCGTTGAGGGGAAGCTGATCCCCCACCACCAGCCAAGGATTGGGGGCCACGCCGCCCCCCTTGGGATGAACCGGGGTGCCGCCGCCAAGCAGCGGGAAGGCGAGCGCCCCGCCATGGTTTTCAATGGTGATGGTGTAGGTGGCCGGACCACCGGGAGCAGCCTGATTGGGGGAGGCCGCCCCGGTGTTCACGGTTTTGGTGACAACGAAGTTCGGTGGCAACCCAGAGGCCGACAGGGCCGAAACCGCCAAGGAGGAAGCGCCAGGAGCTAGGATTTCATTGGAAGTCAGATTCGAGGCGTTGGCGGTGGTCAGCCCCGCCGCGGCCGCCTTGATTTGCACCACCAGCTCGACATACCCCCCGCCCCCTGGGGACAACACCGGAATCGCCGGCCAAGTGACCGTGGGGGTCAGGAATGTGGCGGTTCCGATGAACGGATTGCCGGTGGTGGCCGATCCGACTGCGTAAGTGGTATTGACGGTGTCGATCGTGTCGGTAATCACCACGTTGTAGAGGGGGGCGGCGTTGGCGTTGAGGTAGTTGATCCGGTATTTGACGAACTGCCCTTTGACCAGAAAGGCGCCATCGCTGGCCACCCAGGGGCCATTGGCGGTGGTGCTGGTCGCCACGACCTGCTTGATCAGGTTGACCTGAGCGTTGTGGTTGGCTTGGCTCGGGGCCAGATAAACCCAAACGCTGTCGATGGCTTTCTGGCTGCCCGAGGCATCGCCCCCGAACACATCGGAAACGTTGGTGAAGGCGGGGTGGGTCGGATTGGTCAGGGCCCCAAACAGGGTCAGATCGGTGACCTTCAAGCCGATCTTGACGTGTTCGACCGTACCGACCGCGCGTTCCCCGATCGCCCAGCGGATGGCATTGGCGTGGGCGCCGATCAAACCGGGGGTCACGGCAGGGCCTGCGCTGGGATTGCCGCTCAAGGTTGGGTCGTAGGGGAGAGGGTTGGCCGGGGAAAGCGACCAACCGGCTGCCGTGGGGACCCCGGTGATCGTATCGGTGCCGATGATACGGGCTCCGGCGCCAGGAGTGCCGAAAGCGGTCACAGGACCGCTACCGCCGAGGAGGGAACCGGGGTAGGAGATGCGATGCCAGGGGCCGACGTTGGTGTAGGCGGCGACGAGGCCGGCGCCGCCCAGCAGAGGGTTGTAATCGTTGGTGTAGTAAGCGTCGGGTCCCGCCACGACCGAGCCCAATCCCACGAACAGCGAACCGGGGGCGCAAAGTGCTCCCGACAAAGCGCAATCCAGAACCGGGGTCACCCCACGATTGGAGCTGGGTCTTGAGAAGACGACCGGCTGCAGTGTGTTGTTGGTGAAGGCGCTGCCTTGGTCGATATCCCATTGGTTGCTGACGACCGAATTGACACCCAACCCTTGGGGATTGAAGGCGCCAGAAACCGCCATCTTGGCGGTGCGGGGATCGGTCGAGAAGAAGATCCCGGTGTCTTGGGTGGCGCGCGCCAAACTACCGGCAGACATCGTGCCGCCAGATCCGCCAAAGGTATTGTTGAACTGGGTGCCGCCGCCATCGGGCATCATCCCGGGCAGCCCCATCGGGGCATCGACGTAGGCAAAGCCTCCCACTTTGGTGGGATCGGGGATTTTGTGCACGAAGCTGGCTTGCACCACCTGGGTGCCGGGGGGAACGTAGTCGGTGATGTACCCCGCCGAGCCCAACGTGGCCCCGTTCGGGGAGGGGACCGATTCGATGATGTAGTAGATGATGTCGCCGATGCGCAGCCCCGGTCCGCCCGGCAAAACCCCCGTGGCCCGGTCGGCCAACATCTGCACCGTTTCCGGGGCAAAAAACTTCGTCGTTTGCGACTGCCCGACGTTGTGCGCCCAAACGGCGACCGGGGTCAACAGCAGTGCCAACAACGGAAGGACGCGGCGGCGCAGGTTGGCGGTCAGGCGACCCTGAAAAAGGGAAAACGGCGCGGTCAGGGTGCGACGGGGCTGGTTCAAGGCGTCACCACCAGGATTCAAGAGACAATTTTTGGAAATGGGACGTGTCGTTTTTGGGGTGTGGATGCGACATGATTCCATTCCGGGGCTCTAACCCGGATTTTTCATCGATATTGTTCCGCCCTCGCTGGTTTCTTGTCCGCACTGGGGGTTTTGCAAAATCCCCAGTGCGGACAAGCTCCTACACGATCATCGGGCAAATTGATGAAAAATCCGGGCTAAGACGGACAAAGATCCCGATGCCCGGGGGAATGGGCCAGGAAGAGGGGCATGAACAGCAATTTTCGTGCCCTTCGGGTGATGGCCATCACGGGGTTCGAGAAACGGGTTAAAGGGACAACGGGCGAGCATAAAGGCAGTACCGCCCAAGTAGCTGGTGATTTGAGTCACGGTATGAAATTAACTGCAAATATGAGCCCAACCACGCAACTCTTTCAAGTTTTAAGGGTTGTTGTGGGCTTTTGCGGCAGGAGCGCGGCATGTGGCAGCGACGAGTGCCTCCCCCCCTTGAATTGATCTCCGACTGTCATGTCTCCCCCAACTGGGAGAGGCGGCTGGAACAAGCACTCAGCGGCGGCGCCCCCTGGATCAACCTGCGCAACCGCGATCTCCCCCCCACCGAGCGGCGCGATATGGCGCTGCGCCTGCGCGATCTAACCCGCCGTTTCGATGCTCTGCTCACGATTTCGGGCGACGAAGCCCTCGCCGCGCAGGTCGGGGCCGACGGCCTGCATCTGACCTCGATTCAAGATCCCACCCCCATGCGTAGCCGTCATCCCGACTGGCTCTTGATCGCTTCGACCCACAACGCAGATGAAATCGCACGTGCAGTGGCGGGGGGGGTCGACGCCGTCACCCTCTCCCCGGTGTTCGCGACCCGTAGTCATCCCGAGGCGCAACCGTTGGGGCTCGACCGTTTTCGAGCGTTGATCCGCGGCTGTCCGGTGCCGGTCTATGGGTTGGGGGGGGTGAATCTGGACAACCTCGATCAAGTGATGTCGGCGGGTGCGGCTGGGGTTTCGATGATTCGGGGGGGCGTGCAGAGCGAAGATCCTGCGCAGGCTGCCCGGATGATGCTCAACAAGCTCAACCTTTGGCGGATGAGGCAAGGCGATGGCGGGTAACGCATGGATTCGAGCTGGTGACCTGGTTTCAACCCTGTGAGGCTGGGTGGAGGGTTGCGCTTCCATGGCGAGCGTAATGGCGGCGATGCGGGAACAAGAGCTTGAGGCTCTGCTGATGCGCGAGAGGCAAGCGGTACGGATAGGGGGGATGCAAGACCGCCTGCGCACGGGAACGGTTTTGCCTTCAGATAACGGTCGATGCGGTATGCAGGTTTTGCCTCTTCATTCACGGCGGGGGCGCCGCTCCTACCGCGAAACCAACCGACTGCGGAAAAAACCGCCCCCTACCGCCCCCCGTCGACCGCAATGATCTGCCCGGTCACAAAGTCGGGGCCGAGGATGAGAAAACGGGCGGTCTCGACGATGTCCTGCACCTCTCCCCCCCGCCCCAACGCGGCGCGGCGGCGCAACACGTCGGCCACCTTCTCGTCAACATCGTCGGGAAAAAGAACCGCGCCGGGGGCGATGCCGTTGACTCGGATCCCCTTGGGTCCGAGCTCCCGGGCCAACAACGGTACCAGCGCGTGAATCCCCGCCTTGGTCAGGCGGTAGGGGATGTGGTCGCTCAAGGGGTGGTGGGGGGCGGCGTAGATGTCGCCGAAGAAGAGCATCGCCCCCGCTTGGCACATGCGGCCAGCGGCTGCCTGGGCCAGCAAAAAGGGGGCGCGCAGGTTGACGTCGAACAGGTTGCTCCACTGCTCGACCGTCGCGGTTTCGAGGGGGGTCGGGTAGAAGCGCGAACCGCTGGCGATCACATAGTCGATTCGCCCCAGGTGGCCGCAGGTCATCTCGACCAAACGGGCAGGCAGTTCAGGATCGCTCAGATCGCCCCCCATCGGCAGCACCCGTGCACCCAAGCGCTCTATCTCGGATGCAAGCTCCTCCCCCTCTTGCTGGCGGTGGCCGTAATGCAGCGCGACGTCGCACCCCTGCGCCGCCAGGTCGAGCGCCACCGCCCGCCCCAGGCGACGGGCCGCGCCGGTGATGAGCAGGACCGGACGCCGGGCCGCCCCCATGCTCAATGCTCCTCCCCCTTCTCCGCCTCGTGATCGGCCCCTTTATGGGCAAGAAAGAGGGCCAGACCGATCAGGGTGATGCCGGCAGCTAGATAGAGCAGGCTCTCGGGGGTTTTGAACTCGGTATGCAGCACGTGCTTGAAGAAGGTGACGATGAGGATCATCAGCACCACCTTGGCCAAGCGATCCTTGAGGTCGTCGAGGGTGCGTATGTTGAGGATACGGCTGCCCCGTTTGCCCTCCTCCTTGGCCTGGTCGATGTCGCTGATGAACAGCTCGTAAAGCCCCAGGGCGAAGATCAGCAACACTGTCGCGAGTAGGTAGGTGTCGACGGTGCTGATGATGTGGCCGATGACGGTGGCATGCAGTTCCTCCAGCGGCTCGCCATGACCCAGGAAATGGCCGAGCACCATCCCGGCAACATGGTAGGTGTCGACCGAGGCGAGCAGAAAAAGCAGCGCGCCCGAAACCAGGGATGAGATCACCGCCAGAATCACCAAAAATCGGCTGTTCCAGAGAAAGTTTTCAAACAGGCGTTCGATCATGGGGTTGGTCCTCAGAGATGTCGGGAAACCAGCATACGCCGGATGGCGTTGATCGCCCCGGTGGGGTCGAGCCCCTTGGGGCAAACATCCACACAGTTCCCAATCGTATGGCAGCGAAAGAGCCTAAAAGAATCGTCCAGGGCGTCGAGTCGCTCCCCGGTGGCGTCGTCCCGGCTGTCGCTCAAAAAGCGGTAGCTGGCCAGCAAGGTCGCGGGGCCGAAGAAGCGGTCGCCGTTCCACCACCACGAGGGGCAGGCGGTGGAGCAGCAGCCGCACAGGATACATTCGTAGAGCCCATCAAGCGCCTCACGATCCTCCACGGTTTGCAGGTACTCACGCTCCGGCACCGGCTGCTTGGGGATCAACCATGGTTTGGCCACCTTGTATTGCTCGAAGAAGTGGGTCACGTCGACCACCAAATCGCGGATCACCGGCAGCCCCGGCAGGGGGTAGACCGAGATCTTGCGCCCCAGCTCGGTCAACGGGGTGACGCAGGCGAGCATGTTGCGGCCGTTGACGTTGAGCCCGTCCGATCCACAAACCCCCTCCCGGCAGGAACGGCGGAAGGTCAGCGACGGATCTTGCCCCTCTTTGATGGCGATCAGGGCGTCGAGCAGCATCATCCCGGGACTGGCCTCGACCGTGTAGGTGCGGGTCGAGGGCTTGGCATCCTTCTCGGGATCGAAGCGGTAGATCTTGATCTCAACCGTGTGGGTCATGGTGGTCTCGTGTCCTTCGGTTTGAGCCGGGGATGGCAGGTCGGGGGGGATTTCCCAGCCTCCCCCAACCTCAATACACCCTAGGCTTAGGCGCAAACGTCTCCACCGTCAGCGGTTGGGTCCGCACCGGTTTGTAGTCGATGGCAATCCCCCCCCCATCCAAGCGGGCCAGGGTATGCTTTTGAAAGTGCGCATCGTCCCGCTCCGGGTAGTCCTGGCGGAAGTGGGCCCCCCGCGACTCGGTGCGGGCACGGGCGCTGGCCGCCACGGCGCGGGCCAGTTCCATCATCCCCAGCAGTTCGATGTGTTCGGTGAGCGCCGTGTTGAAGGGGCGTCCGGCAAAACCGGGGGCCGAGGCTGCAACCTCTTGGGCCAGCGCAGCGAGCGCCTGCTCACCTTGGGCCAGCACCGCGTCGGTGCGAAAGACCCCGCAGTAACGATCCATAATCGTCTGCATCTTGGTGCGCAGCTCGGCGGTACTCGGCCCTTCACGGCCCACCCGAGCCAGCAGCGCCTCGATCTTGGCGACCCCCGCCTCCCCCGCCCCCTCGGGCAGCGGTTTGTGGTAACGCTGTCCGGCCAGCTGTTCAAGCACCTTGTTGGCGCAGGCCCGTCCGAACACCACGATGTCGAGCAACGAGTTGCCCCCCAGCCGGTTGGCGCCGTGCACCGAAACGCAGGCGCATTCCCCGATGGCATAAAAACCGGGGACTACCTTTTCGCCGCTCATGTCCCCCTCGACCACCTCGCCAAAGCGATTGGTCGGGATCCCCCCCATGGTGTAGTGGGCCGAGGGGTAGACCGGGATGGGGGCCTTGATGGGGTCGACCCCGGCGAATTTGATCGAGAGTTCGCGAATACCGGGCAGGCGGCTTTTGATGACCTCGGGATCGAGATGATCGACCTTCAGGTGGACCCGATCGCCGCCACCGATCCCCCGCCCCTGCGCCACCTCGGTGGCGATGGCCCGGGCCACCACGTCGCGGCTGGCCAGATCGAGCACGTGGGGGGCGTAACGGCTCATGAAACGCTCCCCCTCGCCGTTGACCAGATACCCCCCCTCGCCGCGCACCGCCTCAGAGATCAGGATGCCGACCCCGGCGATCCCGGTGGGGTGAAACTGAAAGAACTCCATGTCTTCGAGCTGAAGCCCGGCATTGAGCGCCAGCGCCATGCCGTCGCCAGTGTTGATGTGGGCGTTGGTCGAGGTGCGGAATAGCCTGCCCGCCCCCCCGGTGGCGATCACCGTCGCCTTGCCCTGAAAAAGGTGGTAACCGCCATTGACGATGTCCCAGGCCAGCACCCCGAGCACGGTTCCCTCATCGTCACGGATCAGCTCCAACGCCTGGAATTCGTTGAAGAAGGTGGTCCCCACCCGCAGGTTTTGTTGGTAGAGGGTATGCAGCACCGCGTGGCCGGTGCGGTCGGCGGCGGCGCAGGTCCGGGCCGCCTGCCCCCCCTCCCCCAGCTTTTTGGACTGCCCCCCAAAGGGACGCTGGTAGACGGTGCCATCCTCGTTGCGTGAAAAGGGGACCCCCAGATGTTCGAGTTCAAGCACCAAACGGGGGGCGGCGCGGCACATGTATTCGATGGCGTCCTGGTCGCCCAGGTAATCGCTCCCCTTGACGGTGTCGTACATGTGCCAGTGCCAGGAGTCCTCCTCGCCGTTGCCCAGCGCCGCGTTGATGCCCCCTTGAGCCGAAACGGTGTGGGAGCGGGTGGGAAGCACCTTGCTGAGCACCGCAACCTTGGCCGAGGACTCCGACAGCCCCAGGGCGGCCCGCAGACCGGCCCCTCCGGCGCCGACGACAACCACATCGAACAGATGTTGGGTGATGGTGGGCATGGGTTGATTCATCCGATCAGCAGGAAACAGCCAAAGAGGAAAAACCCGGCGGAGAAAAGGAGCAGCGCCCCCTGGATCGGGATGCGCAAAACCGGGCTGGGGACGTAGTCCTCGACCACAATCCTCACCCCGATGTAGCCGTGGACGGTGGCTGCGAGCAGGAAGAACCAGGTTGCCAAGGCGGTGCCGAGCTGCCCCATCCAGTACTCCAAAACCAGGGCGGGGGCGGCGGCATGCAGCAGTTGCCAGGCCAGCCCGAGCTGAGGGATCGCCAGCAACGCCAGCGCCACGGCGCTCAGCCGCTGCCACCACCAAACCGGAAGGCCATCGTGGGCGGAGCCCATATCCCGTCTCATGCCGCCACCCCCCACCACACCAGCAGGGCGCAAGCGGTTGTCGCCAGCACCATCCAGGCCCCCACCTGCTGCCCCTTGCGCTCGGTAGCGATCCCCATGTCCATCGCCAGCAGGCGGGCGCCGTTAACGAAGTGAAAAAAGACCACCCCCGCCCCCAGCCACCACAGCGCCAAGGCCAGGGTACTGGCCTCAACGCCACCGTGCCGAACCCGGTACAAAAGGGCGGCCCAGCCGAGTAGGGCGGCCACCGCCGCCAAACCGGTCACCCGATGCAGCCCCGAAACCATCACGGCGAGAGGGAAACGGTAACGTCCCAGACGGGGGGAGAGAGGTCGGTTCATCGGCAAATCCTTGGGGAAACGCTGATTAAAGGCATCCTGCTTTGAATCGGCACGCTACGCAAAAACCAAAAGTAGGCGCCTTGAGGCTGCGTCGTTTTTGCTTCGTTTGCAAAATCAGTCACTTACGTTCCTGATTTTGGCAGCCCATCCCTGGGCTGCTCGGAAGCGCTGAATAAATCGGCGCTTCCTTGGGGCAAAAACCTGCATGGAATTGCAACAAGTCTGACCGGTACGACCCATCAGACAAGCCTAAAACCGTTACCGGCTCATGACATCGGTGGCCGAAACCAAGCTCACCCCCTCGGCCTTGATCTCGGGCAGCAATCGTTCCAATACCGCCACCGTCTCGACATGGGGATGGCCAATGGCGACCGCGTAGCCCCGCTTGCGGGCCAGATCGACGGCGTGGCGCAGGGCGATGGCGATGGCGATTTCGTCGGGCTCGTTGTCGAGAAACACGTCGCGTTTGGTGTTGGGAATGCCGTGGGATTGAGCCTGTGCCTGGGCCACCGTCTGGGCGGTGGTGCGGCTATCGAGAAACCCGACCCGGCGCCGGGCCAACGCCTCCATCACCACCTGCATGGCATCAAGATCGGCGGTCAGCAGGCTCCCCATATGGTTATTGACCCCCTCCACCCCCGGCACCCGGTCGAGGGCGGCGTCGACCGCTTGAATCAGGGTCTGACGATCCATGGTGTGGTAGAGGGTGCCGGGGCCGGTTTTGGTCGAACCTGATACCGCCTCCATCGGCATATGCGCGAACACCGGTTTACCTGAATCGTGGGCCAGGCGGGCGATGGTGTCGGCATGGGGGGCGTAAGGGAGGATCGAACAGGTGACCACCCCCGGCAGGGCAACGACGCGCCGGTCGAGGGGGTCGAGCTGCCCCATATCGTCGATGACCACCGCCAAACGGGGGGGGCCATCGTAGGGCCGCGAAACCACGGGGGGATTGAGGGGGGGGGGGTGATGCTCTTCGAAGGGGATCGGCCTCTGATGGGGTGGAGTCGCCCTGGTTTCAACGATGGGACCGCCGACCGTGGGGCGGTGGGGGGCGGAAAACATCCCGATCCCCACCGCCCCGAGCAGCAGCAGTCCTGCGCCCAGCAAGGTTTGCCAGCGGGTCATCCGTGCCTTTTTCGAAGGACGGCGCCCCCGCTTGCCCCCCTTGCCTTGGCTCAATGCGGTTTCATGCCTTGGAACGCTTTGAAGCCCTGCAGCAGATCGGTGGCCCGACGCAGCTGGAAGTCCTCGATGGTGCGGGTGATGGTGCCGTCGCTCCCGATCTCGTCGCTGTCTTGGGGCGCGGCATCCTGGGCGGCGGCGCCCTGCTTGCCCGCCTCACCTTCGACGGTCAAATGCCCTTCAAGATCGGCCTCTTGGATGCTGTGGTTGGCCGGAACCCGGGTCTGGGCCTGAACCGCCGCCACCTCGATGTCGGGATCGATCCCCTTGGCCTGGATCGAACGGCCCGAAGCGGTGTAGTAGCGGGCGGTGGTTAAACGCAGGGCCGAACCGTCGCTCATTGGCATGATGGTCTGCACCGAACCTTTACCGAAGGAGCGCACCCCCATCAGCACGGCGCGGTGGTGATCCTGCAAGGCGCCCGAGACGATCTCGGAGGCCGAGGCGGAGCCGCCGTTGATCAGCACCACCATCGGGGCGCCATCGAGAATATCGCCGGGGTTGGCGCTCATGCGGTCGACCTCACCTTCGCGGGTGCGGGTCGAGACGACAACACCTTCGTTGAGGAACAGATCGCTGACCCCCACCGCCTGGTTGAGTAGGCCGCCGGGGTTGTTGCGCAGATCGAGGACCAATCCGTCGAGCTTGCCCCCCGCCTCTTTCTTGAGCCCCTCAATCGCCTTTTGCAAATCCTCGGTGGTGTGGGATTGGAAGTTGGTGATGCGCACGTAACCGATGCCGGGCGCCTCCATCTTGGCCCCCTTGACCGAGTGAATCTTGATGACGTCGCGGATGATGGGGATCTCCAGGGTTGAGGAGGCCCCCTGACGCACCACGGTCAACACGATGGTGCTGCCCGGCTTGCCCCGCATCCGGCTGACCGCCTCGTTCAGGGTCATCCCCCGCACGGCGGTGGTGTCGAGCTTGATGATGAGGTCGCCGGTCTGCACCCCGGCCCGGAAGGCGGGGGTGTCTTCGATGGGGGAGACCACCTTGACCACCCCGTTCTCCATGGTGACCTCGATCCCCAAGCCGCCGAACTCCCCTTTGGTTTCGACCTGCATCTCCTTGAATTCTTCGGTATCCATGTAGGAGGAGTGCGGATCCAGGGATTCGAGCATGCCGTTGATCGCCCCCTTAATCAGATCGGGCTCGGCGACATCGTCGACGTAGTTCTCTTGCACAACCTGCAAAATCTCAGAGAACTTGGCCAAGGCGGCGAAGGGGCTGCTCGCATGAGGCACCGCCCGCGCCTCGTGTCCCTCCAGCATTTGCAGGGCCAGCCCTCCGACGATCAGGGCGACGGGGAAGATCAAAAAGCGGCGGGAGAACAAACGGCGTTTCATGGACCCTCCGGGTCAACCTCGCCATGCCATGGCATGACGGGAGAACGAATCATTGATAAGTCTGAAAGAAAACCGCCCGGCACCCCGAAGGGATTACGAGGCGGAGCGGCACCAAGATCGGGGATCGATGGCTTTTTGGTTGTGACGCAGTTCGAAATACAGGCGGGGCGGCCCCAGGGAGCCGGTCCGTCCCACCCGGCCGATCACATCCCCGGCATGGACTGGAACCCCTTTTTCGACGAGCAAATCTTGCTGGTGGGCGTAGAGGCTATAGTAGCCGTCGCCGTGATCGAGGAGCAACAGTAGCCCAAAGCCGGAAACCCAGTCGGCAAAAAGGACTTTTCCATCGGCCACCGCCCGCACCTCGCTGCCGGTGGCCGCCTCGACATAGAGCCCCTCAAGCAGCGATTCGCGATCCTCGACCACCTTGCCCTGAACCGGCCAGATTAGCTTGCCCTTGAGTTTGGCAAAGGCCCCCGGCGGTATGTTGAGCGCCCCTTGAGACCGGGCCAACCGGTCGAGTTCCTTTTGCAATCCGGCCCGTTGGTTCTTTAAAGAGGTCACCGCCTCACGGCGGATCGAGGCGTCCCGTTTGAGCCGGTCGAGCAACTTGCGCAGGTTGACCGAGGCGTGTTCCAGCTCCCGACTTTGCGTTTCAAGGTGTTGCACCGCCTCGGCGACCCTTTGTTCACGAGCCGCCACCTGCTCCCGCACGATCCGAATCGCCTCGGCCTGGGTTTCGATGACAGCGACCTTCTCTTTTTGGGCGGCGGTAAGCCGTCCGATGCCGTGCAGCCAAGCCCTGGTTTCGGCGGGCGATTCGCCGCTCAGCCAGAGCCGCAGCAGTCCCCCCTCCCCCATCCGCTGCCCCAGTCGCAGGGCAGCTCGCATTTCGTCGATCAGCTTGGCTTGATCGCGCTCCAGCGTTTGCAGCCGCTCCTTCGTGGCACGCAGATCGGACCGCAGGGCGGTGAGCTCTTCGCTTTTGAGCCGTTGCTGGCGGCGCAGATCGGCCACTTGGCGATCCTGAGCGTCGAGGTCGGCCAGCACCTTCTTGCGCTGCTGCTCCGCTTCGCCAATGGCGGCCTGGTGGGCCTGAATTTCGGCATCGAGCTCCTGGATTTTGGCTTTACTGGGGGGGGCGGCGGCGCAGGTGGCCGCCAGGGTGGCCCCAAACAGGGCCCCCAGCACCACCCCCCCTGTAAGCCGCCCCCCCCGGAAACCCATGGCTCAGCCCACCGCCGGTTGCAGCAGCGAGCGCCCGGTCATCTCTTCAGGCTTGGGCAGTCCGAGCAGATCGAGCAGGGTGGGGGCGATGTCGGCCAGCTTGCCCTCGTCGTCCGCCACCGCAAATCCGGGGCGGCTGCCGATGTAATAACAAGGGACATGGTTGCAGGTGTGGGCGGTTTGAGGCTGATGCGACACCGGGTCGCTCATCTGCTCGGCGTTGCCGTGATCGGCGGTGATGAGCACCTCCCCCCCCAGAGCCCTCACCTTCTCGACGATGCGACCGACGCAGGCATCGACCGTCTGAACCGCCTGTACCGCCGCCGCGAAGATTCCGGTGTGGCCGACCATGTCGGTGTTGGCGAAGTTGAGGATCACCACCTGGGGCGGCTCGGGTGCTTCGAAGCGAGCCAGCAGCTTGTCGGTCACCTCGACCGCACTCATGGCCGGTTGCAGGTCGTAGGTCTTCACCTTGGGGGAGAGCACCAAAATCCGCTCTTCAAGGGGGAAGGGCTCCTCTCTGCCGCCGTTGAAGAAAAAGGTGACGTGGGCGTATTTCTCGGTCTCGGCGGTGTGCAACTGCCGGATGCCGTGCCGGGCCAGCTCCTCGGCGAGGATCCGCCGGGGGGCATCGGGGGGGTAGGCGATGGGCAGGTCGAAGGTCTCGTCGTATTCGGTCAGACAGACCACCTCGATGTGGGGAAAGCGGGCCCGCTTGAAGCCATCGAAGGCGGGATTGGCCAGCGCCCGCACGATCTGCCGCGCCCGATCGGAGCGGAAGTTGAGAAAGAGCATCCCGTCGTGGTCCTCGATACGCGAACGAGGGACTTCGTCCGCATCGACCATGACCCGGGGCTCGACGAACTCGTCGTTTTCGCCGCAGGCGTAGGCATCTGCGAGCGCCGCCAGCGCACTTGGGAAGGGCTTGCCCTCGCCGTTGACCAGCAGGTCATAGGCGGTGCGGATCCGCTCCCAGCGCTGGTCGCGGTCCATGGCGTAGAAGCGCCCCACAATCGAGGCGATGGGGGGCAACCCTTTGTCGCCGAGTGCCGCCTCCAACTGCTCGATGTACCTCTGGGCGCTGCGCGGCGGGGTGTCGCGACCATCGAGGATGGCGTGGACCTGCACCTTGTGTTGCCCCAGGCGGCGGGCCAACTCGCAGGCGGCGACGATGTGGTCGATGTGGGAATGGACCCCACCGTCGGAGAGCAGCCCCAACAGATGCAGGGTACTTCCCAGCTTTTTCGTGCGCTCCACCGCCTGCACCAGCATCCGGTTTTCGAAGAAATCGCCCTGCTCAATGGCGAGGTTGATGCGGGTGAAGTCTTGGTAAACCACCCGCCCCGCCCCCAGGTTGAGGTGCCCCACCTCGGAGTTGCCCATCTGCCCCTCGGGCAGCCCCACCGCCAGACCCGAGGCCTGGATGGTGGTGAAGGGAAATTGGGCGCGGTAACGGTCGAGGTTGGGGGTGCCGGCACGGGTGACGGCGTTGTCATCGGCATCGGGCCGCTCGCCCCAGCCATCCATGACGATCAGGACGACGGGGGAAACCTGCAATTCGGGTCGGCTCATAGAGGACTCGTAGGGTTTTGAAGGAGATGGATCGGTACAACGAGGGGGAGGATACACCGGGGGCCAGGATGGTTCATCCGCCAGATGCCCCCCCTTTTTGCAAAGGGGGGGGTCGTTGACCCCCTCATCCCCGCCCATACCGCATCTGCACCAACCCCGAATCGAACCCCTCGACCCCCAGCAGCTTGAAATCGCGCCGAATCCCCGTCGGGGGGAAGAGGGGGATCCCCTCGCCCAGCACGATGGGGTGGATGGAGATCACCATCTCGTCGATCAGGTCGGCTTTGTGGAAGTCGGCCACCAGTTTGCCCCCGCCCCCGAGCCAGATGTGTTTGCCGGGCTGGCTTTTGAGCCGTTGCACCACAGAAGCGGGGGGCTCACGGGTAAAACGCACCCCATTGCCCCCCCCGTGAAAGGTGTGCGAAAACACCAGCGTCTGGACCCCATCGAAGGGCCAATCGCCGAAGCCGAGGATGTCTTCGTAGGTGATCCGCCCCATCAAAATAGTGTCGATCCCCTTGTAGAACTCGGTGTAGCCGTAGTCCTGATCGTTGAAGAGCCAGTCGAGCTGGCGCTGGGGACCGGCGATGAAACCGTCCAGGCTGGTGGCGATGTAAAGGATGACCTTGCGCATGGGGGCTCCGGGCATGAACGGGGGGGGCGGGGGATGCGCTGCGCTTATCCACCTTACCGACCTTACCGCAAAGGGTCGTGGGGTGGATAAGCGTGCATCCACCTTTTCTCCTACACCTCGATCTTGTAATTCAAGGCGATCTCGTCGCCGTGCATCCCCCGAAACCCCCAATTGTGGGCCGGAGCCTCTTGGATACAGATCTCAAGATCGACCGGAGCAATCCCCAAGTCGGCCTGACAACGCTCGAAGAGCAACCGGATCAGACGTTTTTTCGCCGCCACCGAGCGCCCCTCGATCATCGTGATTTCGACGATGGTGTAGGCCTCGCTACGCCCGCCAGGCATGTAGAAGTCTTCGGGATCGAGGGGGAAGAAGCGGTGGGCCCGTTTGTCGCGGGGGAACGACAGCGCCAGGCAAACGCAGTCGTGTAGGGTGTCGGACAGACGAGCTTTGATCGGATCGAGATGGGATCTCAATCCGTAGATTTTGACTTGGGACATAACCATGACCTTTTGAAACACGGGAACGCAGAAACGGCAACGGACAAGGGGAGTCCCTTGCGCCATCGGCCGCTGAGCGGTTCTTGGTGTTTGCGGGGGGTCGTCATGGTTTGTGCTCCCGTAGGAGGCCCGTCATCGGGCCGATGCCTTTTGGTACGAAGGAGCAAAGGCTATCGCGGCGAGGGCGCCGCTCCTACCAAAACCAACCCTTCCACTACCGCCCCCCCCCGAATTTCCAAAAAAAAGGGGGGCCATGTGGCCCCCCTTGGGTGTGAAAAGACGATGGCATCGGCAACGGCCTGTCCGCCGTCGAGCCCCCCAACTGGACTTACAGATTGCGCTCCCCCTGCAAGCCATCGGCTCCGCTTGGGCTGCCGAGACCGTCCAAGCCGCCCGAACCGGGAGTGCCGATGAAAAAGAGATTGCCCGTAAGGGTGGGGGACGACCCCGGCTGCATGTAGATGCCGAAGGAGTTGCCGCCGCCTCCCCCCCCACCGCTGCCGCCATCTCCCCCCTTGCCGCCGCCACCCCCAACACACGCCGTTAATGAAAGAAGCGAAAGCAGAAATAGAATTATTTTGCAACCACGATCATCTAATTCGCCCTCATGTAGCGTTGTGCCAACACCAAGAAAAAAACATGAGTTGGTGGGGTGGACCCCACTCCTTGGACAGTTTGGGGGCGAAAATTTGTAAACGGTTAGTGGCGGTGGGTGGTTCCGCCGTGGGTTTGATGGACCTGTTCTGGGGTCTTGCCGCCGAGGGCACTGTGGGGG
>Ga0210006_1000657_pt1 | contig 26421 bp, 35 predicted proteins | sample CryGey02umfilter_2_FD_185452 | JGI IMG/M metagenome (GOLD analysis project Ga0210006, IMG submission 185452) | Groundwater microbial communities from aquifer in Utah, USA - Crystal Geyser 4/10/14 0.2 um filter (SPAdes) (version 3) | ecosystem: Environmental > Aquatic > Deep subsurface >... | reverse complement strand
CAAGCTCTTTCTTGGTTTTTTTTTTAATATGGACATAATTTCATCTTTTCTGTTTTCTAATAATTTTTCTACACCAGATATTTCCAACTGAAAAATGCATACCTTCACCCTAGCCAACTCAACCACCTTCATATCTGAATATAAAATTTGTTCAAGATCATCACCAACAGCAGACTTTGACAAAAATAAATTTTTGACAAAATCATCTGGCAAATCAATCAGAGTTAGCAACCAGTCTGCCATCACCTTATCACGCTCTGTTGTGACTTTATTTTTAAAATTAACAGTACTCGAGACAATCGCTCCATACAATAAAATCACCGCCTCTCTAGATGGTCTCAGACCAGACTGGGCAAACCTTTCGGCGACCAGCGTCGCACAAGACCCGACAGCTTCAATCTGCTTTTTGGCATTAACAAATTTTTCTTCTTCATTAGCCATGTGATGATCAATAATTTCCACCACTTGGTCTGGAGATATATTTGGCGGTAAATGGCTAACGCTACTTTCATCCAAAAATATTACTGAACAATTTTTATTTTTTAACAAAATGTCCTCTCCAGATGCTAAAGGATTGATTTCAAAGTTATTTAACACATATTGGACCTCCACATATGGAGTACCAAATGCTACTCCAACAGCGTTTTTGTTTGTTTTGTTAAGAAGCTCAGCGTAGGCAAAACTACAAGCATACCCATCAAGATCTGGATTGGGATAACTGATAATTAGTGTTTTTTGAATACTCATATATTTTACAAATAAAGATTGATCGATAAAAAAATCTGTGAAATCCAACTAAATCTGTATGATCAATGTTAAAACAACAATCTCAGTGTCTCCCCAGCAAACAAAGTAATTAATGTTACCAAGGTAGCCGCCATACATACCCCAGCAGTAATTAGAGATAACGACTTTTTGAAAGGAATGTTAAATATGAAAGCAACCAACGAACCAGTCCACGACCCAGTCATAGGCAAAGGAATGCCTACAAAAATAATTAAGGCGATGGCACCATATTTATTATGCTTCCCAGCAAAAGCCTTTTCAGCACTTTCTAATTTCTTAGTCAAAATGCCTCCCAAAAATTTTTTCTTGACAACCCATTTGTGGACATATGGAGTAAAATACAAAATCACTATGGCCGGAATGGTATCTCCTAACACAGCCAAAATCCACACTTTCCAAACTGCCAAACCATACACTTCAATACCGATTGGAATAGAAGCACGAAGCTCAGTCACAGGGAACATAGAGATAAAAAAAGTCGTCCACTCTGGTGGAAGGCTGACAAACCATTCGACAGGATTAAACATATTTTTAATGAAGTTTAGGTACTATAAGTCATTAGATATTTAGGAATATGTCAAAAAAAATATAAAACCTAAACTTCCTAGCCCCCTATTCCGGCCAAGTATAATTTTCAAAAATAGACTGGGCCACATCACGAGCTTCAGTAAAGCGTGCCTCATGGATATTAGCTCCAAGTACAATGACATCAATTACATGACCATCATCATCTACAGTCTGCATAACAAAGTTATAACCAGAGTCAGGTATATAGCCAGTCTTACCACCCAAAATACCTGTTAAATGATTGGGAATCCAACCCAACAAAAGCCAATCGGTACTCCACATATGGTGAGTTTGTTTTCTTTCATTTGAGTATAAATTGTGTTCTTTGGTGAGAGTAGCCTGTTTTATTTTTTCATTACGCAAAGCCTCTTCCAATAACAAAACAACATCAGAAGCCGTAGAAACATTCCCGGCATCCAACCCAGTCGGGTCTACAAATCTGCTATTGTTCATACCAAGCTCCATAGCCTTCTGATTCATCCTCTCCACAAAAGCCTCTCTTGGCCACCCTACAGCGTCAGAAAGAGTCAAAATAGCTTTATTGGAAGAACCTACCAAAGCAGCTAACCAAAGTTCGTCAAAAGTATAAGTATCACCAGCATACATATGTGTATCAGGAATATCATCAACCACAACCTGAGTAGAAGATACCCAATCTGGATTTCTTTCCAAGATAACCAAAGCACTCATTAGTTTAGTGATGCTAGCAATAGGTCTAATCTCGTATGGATTTTTTTTATAAAGAGTTGTCTTTGTTTCTAGATCTTTTACAAAAACACTACCAGCTGTAAATTGGTCAGGGGAAATTAACTCTCCAGTCAAGACAGGAGAAAAATTTCTTTTTGGCAACACCAAAACATCGCCCCCTACACTAGCCTGAGCATCACGCTCAACAGATACTGGAAAAGTATTTTTTAAAAATTTGTCACCGTGAAGAAAAAAATTTTCAGAAAAATCCGAAGAAAATAACCCCACAGCCAAAATTACTGATAAAATTACAAAAGTTGCAAAAAAATTTCTCCAACGATTGGATCTCTCTCGTCCAGGTTCAATTTGTAAAAAATTATTTCCCATATATAAATTTATGTTATAGTTTTGGATAGGAAGATGGATACAAGATCCACACGTCATTTCGTCTAAAAGTGTAAACAACTCTGACAACTCTTACACATCATATGTCTAAAATTACAAACTGTAAAATTAATTTGTTATAGAATTACCAATAACACTCTCCACATTTTCATGAACATGGAGTTCTTCATAATTATTTAATTCGCTCACATTATTGATGCCCAAGTTACTCAAAGCTTCCATAGAAAGTGAATATTCTGGCAAGAGAGCATCGCCATCTGTTTTTTCTTTTACCAATCCTCGTATCAATAGATTTCGAATAATCACCGCACAATTCACCCCTCTAATTTGCTCTAATTCTGGTCTGGTGACTGGGCTACGATAAGCAATAACTGTCAAAGTTTCTAATTGTGCCTTAGTCAATTCTCCCCTAGTTTGATCTTTGATAAATTCTTCAATAACAGATGTGTTATCTGGATTGGTGGCCATCTGCACTGTCTCACCATCCACCAACAGATGAATCCCCGAATCACCTTGATTGTATTTCATCTGCAAAGTCTCAATAGCCTCAGCTACTTCTCCAGACATTTTACCTACAGCCTTAGCAATTTTTTTGCATGACAAAGGTTTGGAAGCAATAAAGAGAATTGATTCAATTTGTGATAATAGAGAACTCATAACGGTTTTAGATGTTTAGGCTCGGTTTACAATAATATCTCCAAAACTACCTTCTTGACTCAATCCAACATGACGTTGTTTAACTAATTCAAGAAGAGCTAGAAATCCAACTATAATGTCTGTCTTATTACTAGACTCTGACAATATTTCTCGAAAATTAAATTTCTTTTTGTTTTTTAACATCTTCCTGATGCTGTCAATCTTTTCTTTCATTGATATAGCCCGATCAATCTGAGTCTGAGGCAATGGTTTGAGCTGTTTTATTCTGTTTATCAATTGTATCATAAAATCACGCAAGTGTTCTAGGGTGACGTTCTCTGGCATCAAAAATTCTTCTGGCATACGAGTCGGCTCGATTCTAAAAGCACTCTTTTGATCGCTTTCCCAAAGTGTGTTGATATCTTTACTAGCCTCTACAAAAGCACGATACAAGTGCAACTGGTCTTCTAGTTTCGGACCATCTTCCTCTACCAGAGCAAACTGAGGCAAAAGCCGGCTAGATTTGATTAACAATAATCTAGTAGCAACTAACAAAAAATCAGCCAGGTCTTCCCCAAAATGGTCTTCAATGGTATCGAGATAATTCAGATACTGCTCTGTAACTTGCGAAAGAGCAATCTCGGTGATATTCAACTCCTGCTGTTCTACAAGTGATAGCAAAAGATCAAATGGACCAGTAAATTGTGAAATTTGAATAGATTTCATATATTATTGTGATAATACATCATATGTATTTTTCGTATCATTCCATTTTACCAAAACATCACCAGATTGAGGGGTACTCGATACACTTTCTAAAAAATAAATATCTTTCTCTAGCATGCCCGATAAAACATACAATGCCCCTACCATATGTGCTGTGTTTTGAGCAAACGGTCGATAGAAATCTATATATACATGATCTGGATGAATATATGCAATTTCCTCTGAGGCTTTTACCATTGCTCTTCCTGTTTGATACACATATGGATATGCTGTCTGTGTTGTCCGATACATGAATACAAACTGAAATACTATACCTGCTACTATCACCCATACAAATCTATGTGCAACACGAATATACTTATTATTCTTGATGAGACTCACAAATGCTATAGCGAGAACAATGGATACTCCAATACGTACATGATATGTATATCGTGAAGCGAGAAGAACGTGCCATGTGTCAGCATTAAAAAATAAAACTGGAAGGGTGGCACACACTGACCACATCATACCAAACCACACACCAGAAATAGTCCGAAACCTATATAATATATATCCTAGAACACTAAGAGAGACAGTCAACAATAAGAAAGCACTATTGGATGACATCATCCACCCTAACGGAATCATACTATCAAAAATATACCGAGTGGAATTCGCAACAGCATCCGTGGATCTATATGAAATGTACCAGACGTTATCCACACACTCCCCTGTTGCCACATATATTGATACCAAAGATATAGCAAAGATACTCCTATAATCGTGCATCCGTAGAGTATTGTCAACCATGCATATTGTTTCCATACACGTTTACGGAAATGAAAGATCATGAGAAAAAAAAATATTCCCGGTGTCACAATAGCAATTTCCTTTGTGCCTAAGGCAAGCAAGAAAGAACTCACTGATAGTATAAACCATGGTATTCGAGCAGATATGCGATCTTCTTGAAATGCATAGACTGCTGCGAGTACAGAACCCGCAATAAACAATGTTGCAATGCTGTGCATATTTGCACCAACCCAATAGAGTGGCTCGTATCCACCACCAGCAAGAACAAACAATATCAACGCAACCCATCCAACCAAAAATGATTTGGATACTATACGGGTAAGAAGACCCACCAACAGCGATACTATTCCATGGACACCTAGCCCAAATAAAAAATATGCAGGACTCCATACACCAAATACCCAAAACATACTACCATAAAACATATTCATCACAGGAGAAAAAAAAGTTGACATGTGTGCAGTCAAGGGATGTATCGTCCCTTCATATATCTGTTTTCCGTACCAGAGCCATGTAAAGTCATCTGAAAAGAAAAATCCATTCCACACGAGATGACCAAACAATATAGCACACACAAACACACTCGTTATACCATACACACTATACCACCACCGTTTTGTTTGTACGGCATCTGCGACCAACAAGACATCTAGCATATATCGAATAGCATCTTGAAATCGCACAGCAGAGTGTCCATGATGACGCCACCCTACAATAATTTCTTTTATTGAACGAGTATCTTTCTTCGCCCGAGCAAGAAATTCCACATCAAAAGCAAAGCGTGACTGTTTAATTGATAACACGAGAGGTTTTACCGTGTGTGAAAAAAATTTAAATCCACACTGAACATCTTTATACGCTAACCCCAAAAAAAATGTAGTCACAGATCTAAAGACTTGCGATCCTACTCTACGACATACCGTATATCCTCTATGAGAGAGCGTGTCTCTTTGTGCAATAACGATATCATGTGTTTTCATCTCACTCAATGCATGCAGGATAGCATCTGAATATGCTATAGATAAATCCGCATCGATATACCCATACATATCAGTATTGCTCGCACGTACTCCCGCTTGGATTGCCGCACCTTTTCCTTGGTTACAGGGAAGACGTACGAAAAGAAATCTCATATGATTGGCAGGCTCTATCGAACATTCAAAGTGACGTATGCACTGGGCAGTGTCATCCGTACTGCCATCATCAACACAAACGAGTACCCAGGTTCGGTCTTTTTTTTCTTTCAAATATTTCCACATGCTCTGTAACGAATCTTCAATATTTTCTGATTCATTAAAACATGGGATAACAATCGTACAGGAAGAATTCATACATTACGAATGTGTTACGTGATAAAAAAAAAGAATATGTACCTACAAAAAAAATAACGTTGCAAACAAAACCCACTGGCACAAGACATTTACTTGCCTAACGTATACGTTATATAAAACAACATACTCATTGTTTCAATGTACCACGTCTGCGTTTTAGTCTTTATTTACAGAAATCCCCAACTCCTTCAACTGTGCATCATCCACCTCACTCGGACTCCCGACCATTGGCTCTTCAGCTTTCTGGTTCTTTGGGAATGGCACAACGCTACGGATATTCTTCTCTCCCAAAAGCAGCATAGCCATGCGTTCAATACCAGGAGCAAAACCACAATGGGGCGGAGCGCCAAATTCAAAAGCTCTAATCATGTGCCCAAATTTTATATCCACATCTTCCTTACTGTATCCAGCAATTTCAAAAGCTTTGTACATAATTTCTGGATCCTTGTTGCGTACTCCTCCAGAGCTTAGTTCAAGTCCATTAGCAATGATATCATACTGGAAAGCTCGGATATCTAGTGGATTCATATTTTGCAAAGCTTCCATACCACCCTGTGGCATAGAAAAAGGATTATGAGAAAAGTCTATTTTACCAGTCTCTATGTCTTTTTCATAAAACGGAAAATCAACAATCCAAGCCCAGGCAATTTCATTTGGATCAGCCAGACCAAGCTTTTCACCAGCCATGTGTCGTACTGCCCCAAGAGATGTACAGCTGACCTCCCAGTCATCAGCACTAAAAAACAATATTGCATTCTCCTTCAACTTAAATAACTCGGCTAACTTAGACAACTCAGTTAACTTAATATCATCAAAAAACTTAGCCACCCCTCCCTCAAACTTCCCGTCCACATACTTCATCCAAGCCAATCCTCCGGCATGAGCTCTTTTGGCTACGTCTGTAAACTGTTCATCAATTTCTTTGCGAGTAAACTTGTCTCCGCCTGGTACCAACAAAACACGAACATGCTCAGCAGAAGTAAAGACTTTAAAATCAGTCCCTTTTGCCCAATCTGTTATTTCAACCATTTTCAAATCATAACGCAGGTCTGGTCTATCACTGCCATAGGTCTCTAAACACTCTTTGAAAGGAATTCTCGGGAATGGATTTGATTTTACTTTTTTATTCGTTACGTTCTCAGTAAGCTCAATAAATAATGGTTCCATTAGTTCAAAAAATTCGTCTTGTGTCATGAAGCTGGTCTCACAGTCTAGCTGATAAAATTCTCCTGGCGATCGGTCAGCTCGAGGATCTTCATCACGCATACACGGTGCAATCTGATAATATCGGTCAAAGCCAGCGACCATCAGAAGCTGTTTGTATTGCTGTGGGGCTTGTGGCAGTGCATAAAATTTTCCAGGGTGTAATCTGGATGGCACCAAAAAATCTCTCGCCCCTTCTGGTGAACTGACTGTCAAAATTGGTGTATCAATATGCACAAAATCGTGTTCGTCCATATACTTACGAATATAAGATACCATTTTGGCACGAAATAAAATGTTGTCTCGTAATTTTTCACGACGTAATTCCAAAAATCTGTACTTTAGACGAAGCTCTTCGTCTTCTTCGCCTTTATTAGTTTCAAAAACTTCAAAAGGCATTGGCTTTGCCTCACTTAGAATATTCAATTCTTTGGCAATTACCTCAATTTCTCCAGTATTTAAGTCCTTATTGACATTTTCTGTTTTTCTATTTTCAACAGCCCCTTTCACCGTCACGACATATTCATATTTCAATTTTTCAGCTAAGGCAAAATCAGCCATTTGATCTGGATGAAAAACAACTTGTGTCAAACCATACCGATCTCGAAGATCAATAAAAATAAGACCACCCAAATCTCGACGACGATGAACCCAGCCAGACAAAATGACTTCTTGTCCAGCATATCTTTTGTTCAATTCTCCACAATTGTGACTGCGATATTTCATATAATATTGGCTAAACTAACGGTAATATCTTAGCAAGTTAAAGTTGTTTTGGCAAATTTATACAAAGGTTTTAAATAACTAATCTGTAAATCTGTTAAAGAGCCTAAAGACAACCCAGCTTTTGCTAATTCATCTCCATTTTCTCGCCCAATATCATCTATGTCGCCAACTACTTCTTCTTGAACAAGACCTTCTTGCACCACGTCCAAAATATCTTTTGGTGGTGGAGCAATGTGTTCTATTGGATCGTAACCAGGTTTGTCACCTTCAGACATAGTAAAAAATGTATCAAAAAAACTAACAGCCCTGTTATGTATTAGACAGTTACTAAGGACTAACCCTATTAAGCATCCGTGGAAAAGGAATAGTCTCACGAATATGATGAATACCAGCCATCCAGCGTGTCATTCGCTCAATCCCAATCCCAAAACCACAATGAGGCACACTGCCATAACGACGTAGATCGAGATACCATTCAAAATCTGCTACTGGTAGACCGTGCTTGCTGATACTGTCGAGCATGGTCTGATAATCATCTTCACGCTGTGATCCGCCGATGATCTCTCCAAATCCTTTTGGTGCCAAGACATCAGCATTGCATACTAATTCTTGGTTATCAGGATGAGTCTTCATGTAGAATGGTTTGATGCTCTTTGGCCAATTTTTGACAATTACTGGTACTAGGGAATTTTCTGTGAGGAGTACTTCGTCCTCTGCCCCTAAGTCATCTCCGTACTGGATAGCAGAACCAAGTTTTTGTAATTCAGCGATAGCGTCCCCATACTCATAGTGAACGAAGCTGCCGTCAACGACAGCTTGCAGGTCAGCGGTATCTCTTTCCAATATTGTCAATTCTTCCTGGCCATGAGCCAGGGCATAGGCGACCATATGTTTGATACTAGCTTCTTGGATAGCCAGACTTTCTTCATGTTCAACATAAGCAATTTCTGGATTGAGAGTCCAAAATTCGGTGAGATGTTTTCTCGTCTTGGATTTTTCTGCACGAAAATTTGGACAGAGGTCATAGACTTTTCCAAAAGACATACACATGGCTTCTAGATAAAGCTGACCATTCTGAGTAAGATAGGCTGGCCGACCGAAGTAATCCACTTCAAACAAATCTGTTGTTCCTTCACAGGCTGTCGGGGTAAATGTGGGTGTATCTAATTCCAAATAACCGTTGGAATTAAAATAATCTTGAAAACCAACTTTGACTAGATGACGAAGTCTAAGTACTGCCCATTGTTTTTTGCTTCTGAGCCACAGATGGCGGTTGTCTAACAAAAATTCCGGGCCATGTTCTTTTTTGGTAATTGGATATTCCTCAGCCTTTTGGAGTAACTGATAATCAGTAACCTGCAACTCAAATACTCCTGGCTCTTTTGGGTGAGCACTAACATTTCCAGTGACTACCACAGAAGATTCTTGGGTAGTGCCTTCTACTTGTTGCCAAATTTCTTCGCTGACAGCACTCTTGAGGACAATAGCCTGGATAAATCCTGATCCGTCCCGTATCTCAAGAAAAGCAATCTTCCCAGAAGAACGCTTGTTGTAAAGCCATCCTTTGAGAGTAATTTCTTGACCCACGTATTCGGCAATGTCTTTGATTAGGGTTTGCATATGTTGTTTATAAAGAAATAAGACATAAGACCTAAGGAACAAGACAAATAAATTCTCTTATATCTTATTTCTTAAATCTTATCTTATATTTGTAATTTATCATTTTTTACTAAGATAAACAAGTTTTTTTGCTTGTTAATCCTCCACATTCGTGGTGGCGATCCTAGGAGTAATCGCCACCTGAGTGTGAAGATGGGCGTGAAAAAAAAATTAAAAAATCCAACAATTCCAAAACCTAATAACCTAAAACCTATATCCACCTAAACTTACCTAAAACCTAAACTCCCAATCCCCAATCTCCTTCTCACTATGATAAACCACAAACTCATAGACCAACTTATGAAGTTTTTGATAGGTGCTGTCTTCCATGGCAAACTCTACTACTGTTCGCCAATCAGCTTGCAGAAGCATCTGCATATCACTCACTTCGCGTAGTCCGCAGTCAATAATCTGTTCCCCAATACTTCTCTTTTGTAATTTGCAATCTTCACACACCAACCCGCCACCAGAAAAATAAAAACCAGGCTTATGTTTACCCTTGATATCAGCCTTCATCATACTTTTGTAAGAACGATCACAAACTACACAAGCTTCAAGAGCAGGTTGAAAACCAAGCAAAGCAAAAAACTGCATCACAAAAGCATCTAGCAAGATCACACCAGAAAACTCCGTACTATTTACAAAACGAAACCAAGAAATTAGTAAATCAAAAATTCGTTTGTCTTCTTCCCCCACATTGAGCAATTTAGAAACTAGGCTCAAAAGATATTGAGACATCAGACTCTTGTTTAAATCACTACGAATAGGCACAAAAAAATCAACAGGGTGAACCTTAGTCACGTAATCAGCTTCTTTGCCTATGGTAATATCAATATCCACAAAAGAAAAAGGCTCCAGATGAGCCGAATTTTTTGCGATTATTTTTTTTATTCCTCGAGCGACCAAATCCAATTTTCCTCTTTCAGTCGTGTAGACTGTAATAACTTGATCGTTCTCTCGGAAATCACGTCTAGCTAGGACAATTGCTCTCATACCAATATATTTATAACCCACTATCATTTTTATTATTTCCTTTTGATTTTTCAACAGGATATTTTACTGCCTTCTTTTGTATTTTGTTATCTATCGCCTCAAGCATATCTATATCAAGCACACGAAACATTTCTAGCAAATAAATTGCCATATCCGCCATCTCATCACTAATTTTTTCTTTATTTTTTTCTGTGTAGACTTCCAATTTATCTTTGTCAATCCACTGAAATAATTCCAAAAGTTCTCTAGCTTCTATGAAAACAGAAATCGCCATATCTTTTGGATTATGAAACTGTTGTCAATCTCAATCTATTACGAATAGTAAGATTTTTTAAATTGTTTGGGTGTATTTGTCCATAATCACCACGGCTAAAGTTTAATTTATTGGCTATTCTTATCCAGATAACTCTGCAAAATCAACATCGCCGCCTTTTCATCACGACTAACAGATCCGCCCATAGCATCTGCCCCAAGAGAAGAAAACCGTTCATCTATAAATTCAACAGATATATTTATTTCTTTTTTAAGTTCCTCTACAAAATCACGGACTTTTTTTGTGTTATCGTTCTCTTTTCCATCCAAACCAAGTGGCAAACCGATCACAATTTTTTCAATGCATTCTTCTTTAATTAAACTCAACAATTTTTCCTTACTCGTTTTTCCTTTCTCTTCAACTATTGTCCCAAATGGTAATACAACATCAAGCCCCTCCTGCATCCACGCAAGACCAATCCGTTTTTTACCATAATCAATCGCAAGTATATTCATAATAAAAATAGTTCAAAGCCAATGACCAGTAGTTCATAATAATAACCTATTGTCTAAAAACTTATAATTCGCTTGGTCTTCTAGTCGCCACTACTGGCCCATCACCAGTGACCACAATAGTATGCTCAAAATGAGCGCAAAGACTTCTGTCTTTGGTGCGAATAGTCCAGCCGTCATCATCTGTCTCTATATGATAACCTCCCATAGTAATCATTGGTTCAATAGCAATCACTACCCCAGGCTCTAGAATCCATGTTTCCAAGCTCTTATCATAATAATTTGGCACCCGTGGCTCTTCGTGAACGCCATGGCCAACACCATGTCCAACCAAATCACGAATAATGCTATAACCTTGTGGATCGATATAAGCTTGAATAGCCTTACCAATATCAGCCACTGTATTTCCAACCTGACACTGTGCTATCCCAATTTCCAAAGATTTTTTGGTAACATTCAGAAGTTGTATAGTCTTCTCAGGTATTTTTCCAATCTGCACAGTCAAGGCAGTGTCTGTAAAAAATCCATTGCCTTTTTCACCTAGTCCACTATTGACTGGATATTGCATACCAATATCAATACTATAAATATCTCCATCTTTTAGAGTAACATCCTCACGAGGAACGCCATGAACCAAACCATCGTTGATAGAAGAACAAATCGTTGCTGGAAAAGCTGGAATATTTTTACTGCCACTGTATCCTTTGAAAGCTGGCAAAGCACCTACCTCTCGAATCAACCTCTCTGCCTCACGATCAATGTCAGCTGGAATTGCCCCAACAACAGCTAGTCTGGAAACTTTTTCTAATATTTCACCAATTAGTTTGCCACCTTCTATAATTAATTTTACTTCTTCTGGTGTTTTTTTGTAAGACATAAAGTGTTAATTTTTAATTTGAAATTTTTGAACTTGTTAGGTTGTCATCCTGAATTTATTTCAGGATCTTTCTGATTAAGAATATTATTATAACCACAGATCCTGAAACAAATTCAGGATGATATAACTAAAATACTTAGCTAAGTATTTTCACAATTTCCTCTCCCACGCTATCGATATCCATCTGGCCATCAATAGTTTGTAACAAACCAAAGCCTCGATAAAAATCCAAAATTGGTTGGAGTTTAACATTGCCCTGTTCTTCAATTCTTTTTTTTATCGTATCTTCATTATCATCTTCTCTCACGATCAACTCCCCACCACATTTTTTACACATTTCCTTCAATTCATTTGTCTCTAAATATTGGATAATATCACCACAATCTGCACAAACTTTTCTTTTTGCCAATCTCAAAAAACTTGTTTTGTCATTCAAAGCAACCTCAACTACCACAACCTCATCCTCCAAATTTTTTTCTTCAAAAAACTCTTGATATTTTTTGGCTTGATCGACATTACGAATAGCACCATCTAATACCACCCCAGCACCTTCTGCCAAATCTTTTTCTATTTCTTGAAAAGCAAGTTTATAAATTAACTTATCAGCTACCAGCCTGCCAGCTTTCATATCAGCAAGCATTTGTTGACCCTCTGAGTCAGCTTGAGGATCAAATGCCAGTGCCCGTAACAAATCTCCAGTGGAAATATGGGCATAGCCATATTTCACAGCCAATCTCTTTGCCTGTGTTCCCTTTCCACTGCCAGGTATACCCATCAGTATTATTATTTTTTTCATACAGCAAACATATAACTCAGACCTTTAGGTCTGATAATAGCAAATAAGACTATAGCATATCTATCAGGCCTAAAAGCCTGAATTACTTACACATTTTTAGATATCAAGAAATTGCCTCTTAAAATACTCGTCAATTGCTCTCACCACCCCTTGTCGATCATATTTACCAATCAAATGCTCGTGTTCTGCTTGACGCAAGACCTCATCAATTTGATAGACAGAAATCTTACCATCTCCAAAACGACGCTTTAAAATCAGCTCACGAATCACATCTCTTTCGCGATTGTTCAGGCTCTTCACCTTGGCTGTCGAGACAAGCAAAAAAACCTCGTCTTTACCAAGATAATGCTCTGTATGAGATAGCTTACCGGTGAGAGTATCTGTCCCAAGAAGGTAGGAAAAAAAGCCCATAAAAAAAACACCTTATCACTTAATTACTCTAACACTTTATCACAAATATTCCAATTGACAAAGCACTAAAATGTTTAAATGTTCAGGTGTTAAAGTGTTTGCGTGAGCTTATACCCTTTCATAAGCATGCATAGTCAACTGGGAATCAACCTGTTTGGCGATATCAATAGCTACACTAACAATAATCAAAAGACTGGTACCGCCAATAGCCATAAACTGAGAACTAGTGACTGCTGTCATAAGAAGTGGCAAGATAGCAATAGCCGCCAAAAAAGTTGCACCGCTAAATAACAGTCTATTCATCGTCTTAGCAAGATATTCTTCTGTCTGCTTGCCTGGGCGAATACCTGGAATAAAGGCTCCTTGACGTTGGAGATCCTCAGCCATCTTTTCTGGACGAAATATCACTGCTGTATAAAAGTATGTAAACCCAAAAACTAACAAAAAATATAGTGCACCATAAAATATTTGGTTGTTGAACAAATTGATAATCACTCCAGAAGCTCTAGCCAAAAATCCAGTACCATTCACAAAAAGTTGAGCAATCATTGGGGGAAACAAAACCACAGAAATAGCAAAGATGATCGGAATTACTCCAGCCATATTCACTCTGAGTGGCAAACTAGAATTTGCTCCGGCTCCGCGACCACGTACTTGGCGAGCATAGCTGATCGGAATGTTGCGTTGCCCTTCGGTAATTATTACTACTCCAACAATCGTCACAACAGCAATAATGGCAAACAAAATATAAGTGGTAAGATCAGATGAAGTATAATTGACAATAGCATTCTGAACAGCTGTCGGAAGAGCGGCGACGATACCTGCAAAAATTAAAATAGAAATACCGTTACCAATTCTCTTGTCTGTAATCAACTCACCGATCCACATCAAAAATACTGTTCCAGCTGTAACAGTAGTAAGAATAGCCACCCACTTGAAAGTGTTGACATCTCCCAAAATTGTAGCTTGTGTAGAACTCAAAAGTTTTATCAATCCAAAAGCTTGCAAGACTGCCAAAGGCACAGACAAAATACGAGTGTACATGTTGATTTTTTGTTGTCCAGACTCACCTTCTTTTTGCATCTCTTCCAAACTAGGAACAACCATTACCAAAAGCTGAAAAATAATTGATGAGGTAATATAAGGAGCAACACCAAGCATCACAATAGAAAAGTTTTTTATGGTACCGCCAGAAAAAACATTCAAAAGACCGAGCACTTGGTTGCCAGCAAACAACTGACGAAGTCCTTCTGTGTTCACACCAGGAACTGGAATGTGAGCAGTAGCACGAAGTATTACAAGCATTCCTAAAACAAATAGGATACTATTCCTTAGATCTTTCACCTTCCACATTCTTTGAAATTTCTGCCACATAATATCGTCGGGATTTATTTTTTATTTGTATCTAGAATTTGAAACTGCCACCAACTTTCTCGATCATTTCCATTGCTTTCTTTGTAGACAAACAACCGCTGATTACCAACTTCTTCTTAATTTCTCCTGTAGCCACTATCTTAATCGGCTTACCAGTATCTTTGATGACTTTAGCTTTTTTCAAAAAAACAGGCGTAATTTCTTTTCCCTCTACAGCAATACGCTCCAACGTAGCCAAAGCCACTGTTTGAGCTTTTGAATTCAGACTCTTGAAACCTCGCACTTTTGGTACTTTTAGAAGAGATTGTCTAAAACTTCTCAGCTGGTTACCGCCTTTACCGCCAGACCTAGAACGCTGGCCTTTTAGCCCTCGGCTAGAATAAGTGCCTTTTCCAGAAGAGTTACCACGTCCAACACGTTTTCTGGTCTTCTTTGTTCCTGCTTTTGCTGAAATTGTATGTGCTGATAGAGTCATACTAAATTATTTTTAAAATACTATTTTTCCTTAACTGTTTTAATATCTTTGTTTTCTACGCTTTTCTTACCAGAACCATTTTTGTTTGGCCTGCCTTTGAAAGTCTTTAAAAATTCAATCGCCGCAAAAGTTGCTTTGACATTATTGATCTTGTTGTTGGTTCTGCCAAGCATTTTCGAAGAAGCGTTTGGAACACCAGCCATCTCAAGAACAGTACGAATCACACTTCCTGCAATTACTCCAGTACCTTGTGGAGCTGGTTTTAAAATCACTTTAGCAGCTTTATATTTTGCCTCTGCCATATGTGGAATAGTATCACCAGACAATGGCACCTTAATTAATTTCTTCTTAGCTTGAGCCACTGCTTTTTCTACTGCGATCTGTACATCTTTTCCTTTTTGGATACCATAGCCTACCCTACCCTTACGATCACCAATCAAAACACAAACTCGAAAACTGAGCTGTTTTCCACCTTTTGTAACACGAGTGACACGGGCAAGATCAACAATTTGTTGGTCAAATTCTGATTTTTCTTTCGGTTTTCTCGTTTTTTTGTTTCTCTGTCCTTCCATATAAGCTAGGTAATTTTATTATAAAACATTTGTTATCAATCAAACAAAAATTGATTAGAATATCAAGCCGCTGTCACGAGCTCCGTCTGCGACAGCCTTTACTCTTCCATGGTATTTATAACCAGCACGATCAAATACAATAGTCGTAACTTTCAATGCTTGAGCTTTTTCTCCCAATATCTTTCCCAACAAGTAGGCCTTGGCTTCAGCACCTTTTCTCTCACCAGCATCACCATTTACAACTTCATTCTTGCTATGCAGACCCACCAAAGTTGTTCCATTTTGATCATCAATAAGCTGAATATACATGTGGCGAAGCCCACGATAAACATTGAGACGAGGTCTTTCTGATGTACCAATAATAATAGATCGCACTCTGATTCTACGTCTATTTCTCTGTGATTCTCTTGACTGTTTTTTTGTATTCATACTACTATGTACTAAAAAATTTTATTTATCAGACTTAGCCGTCTTACCAGCTTTTCTGCGAATTTGTTCATCCATGTATTTGATCCCTTTTCCTTTATAAGGTTCTGGTTTTCTGATTGCTCTTATTTCTGCAGAAATCTGACCAACCATCTCTTTATCTGGCCCTTCAATCGTAATGACATTTTTTTCTACAGAAGCCTTTAATTCGTTTGGAATTTTGAATAAAACAGGATGAGAAAAACCAATATCAATCTTCAAATCATTGCCTTGCATGACAACCTTATAACCCACGCCATTAATTTCCAATTGTTTTTTGAATCCTTCTGTTACACCCATTACCATATTTTTGATATGAGCAGCATATGTACCCCAAAGAGATCTCTCTTTTTTGTCTTCTTTATTTTTTACATCGACAGTCACCTGATTGTCAACAATCTTAATTTCCACAAAAGAATTAATGACACGTTCAAGCTGACCTTTTGGCCCTTTGACAACCACCATATTATTCTTCAATTCTACAGTGACTCCACTTGGGATTTCAATTGTCTGTTTTCCAACACGTGACATACTTTTTTTATTTTAACGCAGATTACGTAGATTACAGATAAATTTCACAGATTATATTTAACTAAAACGGATAATTTTAATAGCAACAATTTCCAGAAAAAACCATATAAACTATCCGCATAATCCATTCCTAATCCATGCAACCTGTGTCTTAATAGATACTACAAATTATCTCCCCACCAACCCCATCTTTTCTGGCTTTCTTATTTGTCATAAGCCCACGAGAAGTAGAGATAATTGCCACACCATAATCATTCAAAACTCTAGGTAGTTCATCAGCCTTCTTGTACACACGGTGACCTGGTTTACTATTTCTTTTGATTGACTGCACTGCAGGTTCTTTTCCGTAGTACTTTAATGTCAAAACAAGCTCCACAGGACTTCCTTCGGTTACGTCCACAGCACTAAGATAACCTTCCTCAAGAAGAATTTTAGCTAAAGCCTTCTTTGTTTTGGAAAGAGGTGCTTCAACAGTAGCCTTCCTTGCTTTGTAGGCATTTCTAATTCGTGTTAACAAGTCTGCAATTGGATCAGTCATCATAAAAATGAATATATTATATGTTCTTTTTTCTTATAAAATAAATTACCAACTTGATTTTCGGACACCTGGAAGTTTTCCATCATTGGCAAACTCTCGAAAACAAATTCTACACAAACCAAACTTACGCATAAATGCACGCTGTCTGCCACACTTCCAACATCTGTGAACAACACGAGTGCTAAACTTTGATTTTCTGTTTGATTTTGCGATATGTGCTTTTGTAGCCATAGTATCTTATATTCAAATCTTGTGATTATTTTTGTTTAAATGGAAAACCAAGTCCTTTCAGAAGCTCGAGACCTTCTTCCTTTTTGATTGCAGTAGTCCGGATGATCACTTCAAGTCCGTGTACTTTATCTAAAGAACCTACACTGATTTCTGGAAAAGCAACATTTTCTTTAAAACCGACGGCATAGTTGCCTTGTTTATCAAAACTATTTGGGTCAATACCACGAAAATCTCGGACACGAGGAAAAGTGATGCTAACCAATTTCTGCAAGAAATCATACATCTTCTCTCCACGCAATGTTACAGAAACACCCACAGGGCTACCTTCTCTAACTTTAAAATTAGAAATAGATTTTTTGGCTTTGTTATGAACAGGAGCTTGTCCAGTGATAACCCTAAGAGTATTGCCAACATTCTCAATATAGGCACTATCTTTTGTATGTCTACCGTAACCAACATTAAGCACTACCTTTTCAATCCTAGGCACTTGCATTACATTTTGGTAGCCAAATTTCTCTTTAAGAACTGGAACTACTTCATCTTTATATTGTTTGTATAATTCTGACTTCATAACATTGATTTCACTGATTATTTTATTGATATTGATTTTACTGACCTGCCTACCGGCAATTTATTGTAGATTCCACTGATTGTTTGTTTATATATGTATAATCCACTTTAATCGGTAAAATCAATGTCTAATCTAGAAACTCCCCACTTACTTTGGCAATTCTTTTTTTACTTTTTCCTTCTACTGTATAACCAACTCTGGTTGGCTTTCCTGACTTAGAATCAATTATCATCACATTGCTGGCATCTAATGGAGCGGGAAGTTCAATAATCTGACCTTTGTCACCACGTTTCTGAGGACGCATGTGCTTTTTTAAAATATTTGCACCTTCCACTACTACCATATGATGACTTTTTTTCTTGTTAAATAAAACCTGGATGACCTTACCGGTCTTCCCACGATCCTTACCACTCAAGATCTTTACTTTGTCACCTGTTTTTATCTTCATATTTATAGTTATTAGTTCGTAACCAATAGCCAATAATTTATAACCGTTAGTTTAGTATTCATAATCTATCAAATCTACTGACTATGAACTATTGGTTTGCAACTATTATAATACTTCTGGTGCTAAAGAAACTATCTTTTGAAAACCCTTTGTTCGGAGTTCTCTGGCGATAGGCCCAAATATGCGCGTTCCTTTTGGTTCTTTAGTTTTTTTGTCTACAATCACAGCCGCATTCTCGTCAAATCGTACATAAGTACCATCTTTTCTGCGCATTTCCTTTCTTTGACGCACAATCACTGCATGCACTACTTCGCCTTTTTTTACAGCTCCACGAGGCACAGCTTCTTTTACTGAACAAGTGATGATGTCTCCTGTGGTAGCAAAACGTTTTTTATAACCACCAAGCACTCTGATACACATCAGTTTCTTTGCTCCTGAATTGTCGGCTACTCTGAGAATAGACTGCGGCTGAATCATATTATAAAATTATTTATTCTGCTTTCTTTACTACTTGTTTTACAAAAAATCTTTTTGTTTTACTAATTGGACGGCACTCCTGAATTACTACTGTATCACCTATGAAAGCAATTCCTTTCTCATCATGTGCTGCATATTTTTTGCTAGTAGTGAATAATTTTCTGTATTTTGAATGCAATTTTTTAGTGTCAACACGAACTTTGACGGTCTTTTTTCCGCTTGTGCTAACAATCTCACCTTCAAGTTCACGGTGTACGACTTTTTTGATTGTCTCCTCTGGATTGCTTGTCATAAATACAAATTTTTAATTTGTGACTATTTACTTTCTTTACTATTTTTCTTCCACAGTATTAGTGAGGTGTTGTTTGTTATTTAATACGGTCATAATCTGAGCTATTTCTTTTTTCAAAACTCGAATACTTCTAACTTTTTTCAACTGTCCTTCACTGCTCTGAAATCGAAGTTCACGAACATCGTTTCTCTTTTCAGCGAGCATCGTTTGCAATTGTTTTTCAGAAATACGTTGTAATTCTTTAATGTCCATAAAATTATTTCTTTGTCACCAATCGTCCTTTGACTGGTAGCTTATAAGCAGCGAGTTCTAAAGCTTCTTTTGCTTTTTCAAAAGGAATACCTTCCATTTCAAACATCACAGTTCCTGGCTTAATGGTACACACATAATGATCTGGGGTACCTTTACCTTTACCCATGGGCATTTCTGAACCCTTTTTTGTTACAGGACGATCTGGAAAAATTCTAATATAAACTCTTCCACCACGACGAACGTATCTAGTCAAGACACGACGAACTGATTCAATCTGACGGCTAGTCACCCAGCTATGAGTGGTAGAGACAAGACCAAAATCACCAAAAGCAACAGTGTTAATACGGCTTGCAACACCCTTGTTCATTCTACGTGGTTTATGCCATTTTCTATGTTTTACTTTTTTTGGTAACAACATATAAACTTAATTTCATTATTTTTTTTCTGTCTCTCCGCCCTGAACGGATTTTCTTTTTTGAATTCTTTTTCGTGTTCTTGACTTGTCCTTATCACCTTCAGTACTTTCAACACTTTGAGCAAATTTATCTTTTCTACCAAATACTTCTCCATGACAAACCCAAGTCTTAATACCAATTACACCAAAAATAGTATTTGCTCTTACATAAGCATAATCCACATCACTACGAAGAGTAATCAATGGTACGGTGCCAAGAGCAATTTTTTCAGTACGAGCTATTTCTACTCCATTCAACCTTCCTGCTAATTGTATTTTGACACCTTTAGCACCAGCATCCATTACTCTCTGAGCAGAACGCTTCATTGTCCGTCTAAAAGGAATACGTTTTTCAATATCCTCAGCTATTGACTGAGCAATTACCTCACAAGACAAAGCTGGAGAACTAACTTCTCTAATATTCAATTTTACTTTTGACTTCATTTGCATTATTTTTGTCTCAATATATTTACGAACGTCATCCAATCCTTTTCCACCACGACCAATTATGTATCCTGGTTTAGCGGCCAGAATTGTAACAGCCACATTCTTTGGACCTCTTTCAACACTAATGGCGTCTATGTGAGCTTCTTTAAATTTCTTCATGATATATTCACGAATAGCAATATCCTGCTTAGCATACAACGAATAATCATGTTTACTAAACCAACGAGAATCCCAAGAGTGAGTAATCTGCATTCGATGAATTTTTGGACTGACTTTATGACCCATATATTAGATGTTGCAAATGTTTCAAGAGTTGCAGAGGTTTAAATATCTTTTATAATCTGCAATTTCCTTTTAAATAATTATTTTTCATTCTTTTTATTTTTTGTTTTCTTCTTGGGCTTCTTATTCTCTTTTTTCACCGCTACCTTTGTTACGTTATCTTTATCTTCTGCTTCACCTTCCAGAACAAGCGTAATGTGTGAAGTACGTTTTCTAATTTTAGAGGCACGGCCAAAAGCACGAGGCATCCAACGGTAGAGTATTGGACCACCGTCAACATAAGCTTCTTTCACTATCAACGTCTCCGACTTCATCTTATGATTATGGTCAGCATTTGCAATAGCTGATTTCAATAATTTTTCCAAATTTTTTGCAGCATTCTTTTGTGAATACTTGAGCTGGGCCAAAGCGTCTTCTACTTTTTTACCGCGAATTATATCAATAAGCAGACGTACCTTTCTTGGCGCCACTCTCAAGTGTCTCAATTTTGCTTTTGTCTGCATTTTCATAACTTACTTATAAAAAATTATTTTTCAGCTTTAGCCATCTTTCCGCCATGGCCTTTAAAAGTCTTTGTTGGGGAAAATTCACCCAACTTGTGGCCAACCATATTTTCAGTTACCAACACATCAATATGCTTTTTTCCATTGTGGACAGAAAAAGTCATTCCAACCATTTCTGGTGTGATAGTACTAGCACGCGCCCAAGTTTTGATGGGTTTACGATCACCAGTGGCTTTGGCCGCTGCGACTTTTTTCATCAACTTTGGATCTATAAATGGTCCTTTTTTCAAACTTCTAGACATAATAGTTTTTAATTTTAGTCCGTAGCCAGCAGTTCCCAACCAACAGTATTGACGTTATTTTACCATGCTAATCAATTATTGGCTATGAACTATTGGCTGTGAACTATTTTAGTTTTTATTTTTTCTTCTCAGAATTAAAGCATCGCTTGGTTTTCCTTTTATTCTAGTTTTCAGACCCATGGCTTTCTTACCCCATGGTGTCTTTGGACCACCGCGAAGACCAATTGGTGAATGTCCTTCACCACCACCGTGTGGATGGTCTACTGGGTTCATATTTTTACCTTTGACAATCGGTCTCCATCCTAGGTGACGTCTTCGTCCAGCTTTACCCCATCTGACCAAATTGTAATCAGAATTACTTACAGTACCAATGGTGGCAAAACATTCTTTTGAAAACAGCCTAACTTCACCGGAAGGTAATTTTAATTGGGCAAACTTTCCTTCCAAAGTCTGAACTTGTGCGCCATTACCAGCTCCTCGTACAATCTGACCACCTTTCCCAGCTGATAATTCTATATTGTAAACAAACAAGCCAACAGGAATATCTTCCAAACGCATTCTATTTCCAACAGTAGCTTCAACTTTTCCTTTTGAAGAAATCAACTTATCCCCAACTTTCATTCCTTTAGCCGCTAAAAAATAAGACTTTGTTCCATCTGTATATTGTACCAAAACAATTCTGGCACCACGATTTGGATCGTATTCAATAGCAATTACTTCTGCGACCTCATCGAGTCTAAGTCTCTTAAAGTCAATAACACGATACAATTTTTTTACAGCACCGCCACGATGACGAACTGTAATTTGACCAGTATTGTTTCTACCTGAATGCGACTTCAATCTTTTTGTCAAAGTTTTTTCTGGTTTGCTTTTTGTGATATCAGAAAAATCCTGAACGCTTGATTGACGTCTTCCTGGAGTAGTAGGTTTATACTTTTTTACTGGCATACATTACGACTTTTGAAATTTGACTTTTAACAATTGACTATTATTAAATTTGTGTTAATTGTTACTTTAGACACCTTCGTGAATATTAATAGTTTTTCCTTTTGGTAATATGACTATTGCTTTCTTCCAGTCTTTTCTTCTGCCTAATTTTTTTCCAAACCTTACTCTTTTACCTTCAAAATTCATCAATCTTACTTTTTTTGGCATTATTCCGTAAATTTCTTTAACAGCTTTTTTTATTTCAAATTTGTTGGTATCATGAACAACCTCAAAAGTATAAGATCCTTGTGTTTCAGCAACAGTTGCCTTTTCGCTAACATATGGACGAATTAATACTTTGTAAGCATTACTGTTTGAATGTGGAACTACTTTTTTTATAGTTGGCTCATTTTTTTTAATATTCTTTTTGTCTATAACTTTTTTATCATTAGTGGAAATTTTTTTTTCAACATCAAGAACTTCTCTTTCTTTGGCAGGGCTGTTCTTTTTGCCTGTTGTAAATTTTTTTAAAATTCCCATAATAATAATTTTAAACCTTTAAACGTTTTTCAAGAATTTTGATACTATTTTTTGTCAATATAACATACTGATGGTGAAGTACATCAACTATATTGATATCCTCAGCTCTCTGCACATCTAATTTTGAAATATTTCTTGCCTCGAGACCAATTCCATCCTTCTTGACACCAACTAGCAAAGTAGTCTTTCCATTTCCAGGCATTTTTGCCCTCATTTCTGAAAGCTGTTTGGTCTTTCCTTCTCCCTTGTATTCTTCTAAGAGAATCATTTTTTCTTCAAGAAGTTTTTCAGACAAACACATTCGTAAAGCCAATTTGTTCATTTTTTTATTAATTTTTTGTTTATAATTTCTAGTATTTAGAGGACCAAAAGTCACACCCCCACCTTTCCAGATAGGTGAACGAATAGATCCATGTCTAGCCCTACCTGTGCCTTTCTGTTTCCATGGCTTTTTGCCACCACCACGAACTTCACTTTTATCCTTGGAATGAGCCCAAGGCTGACGAGCATTAGCTTCGTGAGCCAAATAAACTTGGTGTACAACATCTTTTTTTGGAGATACACCAAAAACTGTCTCATCAAGCTCAGCACTTCCTGCCTTCTCTCCCGCTGTATTGTAGACTACAATTTGCAACATATCTTTATTTATCTTCTCCGTCTATAACGGATCCGTCTTGGGCGGATGTTTTTACTTCTTCTTCAGTTTCAGTTTTTTCTTCAACCTTTGACTCCTCGACTTTAGATTCCTCAACGACTTCGGCCGAAACTTCTTTAGTTGCTTCAACTTCTAATTCTTTAACATTATTTGTAACCTCTACAACCTCTGTACCATTGTCAACGTTAACCTGTCTGTCGTCTGATTTTGTTTCAATAACACCATCTTTAGTAGAAATCATCAATAGCCCACCCCTAGCTCCAGGAACAGCACCTTTAATAAATAATTCGTTTTTTTCTAAATCAACTTCTAAAATTTCCAAATTTTTTATAGTCACCCGTTCATCTCCTGTATGTCCACCCATTCGTGTTCCTTTGAAAACACGTTGTACTCCAGCGGCACCAATAGACCCAGGCATACGCAACTGATCTTTGTGACCGTGGCTTGCTGGCGAACCATGAAATCCATGACGTTTGACTACTCCTTGGAAACCTTTTCCTTTAGAAGTACCTACCACCTCCACCTTATCACCAGGATTAAAAATCTGCACAGTAAAAACATCTCCACGTCGCAATCCTTGATCGTTATCTACTGTAAATTCACGCATCTTTCTTACTGTCTCCAGATCTTTCAAATGGCCTTGCTGGGCTTTGTTCACCCGAAAAGACTTTTGTGTACCAAATCCAACCTGTACAGCATTGGTTCCATCTTTTTGTAATGATTTCACTTGAGTCACCACACAAGGACCCGCATGTACTTTAGTAACAGGTACTACTGTGCCATCCTCACGGAAGACTTGGGTCATGTTCAATTTTGTACCTAGAATAAAACGCATATTTTGTCACTAAAATTCAAATGGTTCAAAAAAACTAGAAAAAATCAAGATTCTTTGCCTTTATACAAAAAACCCTCATTTCTTCTAGCCGTAGTCTCCTCGACATTGGCTTGTAATATGTTTTCAGTAAAACACCTCAGATAATGCCTGCTGATACAGATGTTTTCCTATCAAATTGATCAGGATCTTATCTGCGTTGCACTTCATTATCACTTTTTATTGAACTCCTAGCAATTTATACTTATTTTTCATCTAGAATAAACCGGAAAATATACTTATTTTTTACCAACAAATGTGTGTGTCAAAGCGAATTTTGATGGCTAAAAATAAGTATATTTCGAGGTGACAGATGAAAAACTTTAGTATTAGTTTATTTAATCGACAGTAGTTTAAATCTTTTTTAATTTTCTGTCAAGGTGTCACCTATGGATAAGCTGGGTATAGATAATAAATCGTTGCCACAACTACTCTAAAAAGCTTGTTCAATGACTTATAAAACATTAAAAAAATAACAACAATTAACTCATTTTAATCTCAATATCCACCCCACTTGGCAAATTCAAATTCATAAGAGCATCAACTGCCTTTGGACCTGCGTTGTAGATATCAATGATCCGTTTATGAGTACGTATTTCGTACTGTTCTTGGGAAGGTTTGTGAACAAAAGTAGAACGATTGACACTATATTTTTTGATTTCTGTAGGCAATGGCACAGGACCAACTATCTTGGCCTCATTACGCTCTGCTGTATCAATAATTGTCTTAGTGGCTATATCAATAATTTTATTGTCATAAGCGCGAATTTTGATCCGAATCTTCGGACCAAGATCTGGCTTAGACTTGTCATCATCATTCTTAGCAATTTTTTTGTCATCTTTCGTTGTATTTTTTGTCATAAGTGTATAAAGAGCACAAAAGGGAGGGTGCTCACGCCCCTCCCTCAGATAATATTATTTAATAATCTTAGTTACTACACCAGCTCCTACTGTACGTCCGCCTTCACGAATAGCAAAACGCATCTTTTCTTCCAAAGCAACTGGCACAATCAATGTAATAGTTAGATTGACTGTATCTCCTGGCATAACCATCTCTGTACCCTCTGGCAAAGATACGTCGCCAGTTACATCTGTAGTACGGATGTAAAATTGTGGCTTATACCCTTTGAAAAATGGTTTGTGACGACCACCTTCCTCTTTGGTAAGAGCGTATACTTCTGCCTCAAATTCAGTATGTGGGTTGATAGTACCGGGTTTAGCAAGAACTTGCCCACGTTGAACATCTTCTTTCTTAACACCACGAAGTAAAACACCAGCGTTGTCACCAGCCTGAGCTTGGTCAAGGTTTTTGTTAAACATCTCTACTCCTGTAACTGTAGTTTTGGTTTTTTCAGCTCCCATACCGACGATTTCAACTTCTCCCCCAACCTTGACTGAGCCACGGTCAACACGACCAGTCACGACTGTACCACGCCCTTCAATTGAAAAGACGTCTTCTATTGGCATGAGAAAATCTTTGTCTAAGTCACGTTCTGGAGTTGGAATATATTCATCTAGAGTCTTGAGAAGATCCATAACTGGTTTACTTTCGTCACCACTTGGATTTTCAAGAGCTTTGAGGGCAGAACCACGGATAATAGGAGTGGTGTCTCCAGGGAATTCATACTTATTTAGAAGGTCTTTGATTTCTTCTTCTACCAAGTCAATAAGCTCAGGATCTGAAACTTGATCAACTTTGTTCAAAAATACCACGATATAAGGCACACCAACTTGACGAGCAAGCAAGATATGCTCACGAGTCTGAGGCATTGGACCGTCTGCAGCTGAAACTACGAGAACAGCTCCATCCATCTGAGCAGCACCTGTAATCATGTTCTTAACATAATCAGCATGG
>Ga0210006_1000652_pt1 | contig 26616 bp, 25 predicted proteins | sample CryGey02umfilter_2_FD_185452 | JGI IMG/M metagenome (GOLD analysis project Ga0210006, IMG submission 185452) | Groundwater microbial communities from aquifer in Utah, USA - Crystal Geyser 4/10/14 0.2 um filter (SPAdes) (version 3) | ecosystem: Environmental > Aquatic > Deep subsurface >... | reverse complement strand
CGAGAGATCCGCACACCTTGCGCTTCGCGCGAGAGAAAAAACATTTTTTGCCGCCGTAAAATCGGTATATTAAAAGTTTTTTCAAAAATTAAAAATTTTTCTCCACAAATCCTGATCTTCCGGCCAAGTTTTGTTCAGCAGAAAATCAGCAATTTTCTTTAATTCAAGCGAACAAGGCACTAATTCAAATTTACAATTTTTGGCCATCTTTTTCCAGGCCAAAGGAAGTTTATTTAAAATCTGAACTCCTCCGCCATCGGTATCAAAAATTGGGAAATAAACTCTACTAATCCCCACAAAAATTAGCCGGCAAAGACACATTGGACAAGGATCAAATGGGACATATAAAGTAAAGTCCTTCAATGATTTTTCGCCTTTAAATTTATCTTCAAATTGATTTAACAAATCCATTTCAGCATGAAGGTCACTCCGGGAATAAGGTTTAAAAAGTTTGTTATGACCCTTCAAAACGATTTTACCATTTTTATCAACAAGAATTGCTCCCACCCCATAATTACCTTCCTTAGCAGCGGCAATGCTTTTTTCTAAGGTAATCTTTATAAATGGATCGTGAGGGTATTTTGGGTCAGGAGTAAAAGTTTTAATCTTTTTCTCTAATTCATTCAATTTTTGAGCTAGATTACTCATTGATATATTTTCATTTATTTTCCTCCTTTGTAGGATATTCAATATTTTCCATTTTCTCTATAAATTTCTCTTTTTCTATCCATCGGCCTCCTATTTTAGGCATATCGCCATAAAATAAATAGTTGTCAAATAATTTTGGAGATAGTTTAATCCCTGTAAATTGAGCAGTTCTATATCCCTCTTCTCCTAAAATCTGTTTGAGTTGTTCGTCTGTATATTTTTCCCACCCAAATATAGTATCAAAAGATTTTGCTTTCTTCTCATCTCCATATATCCAAGAAAATCCTTCCAATTTTTCTACATTTTTAAATTTTTCATCTCTTAGAAGATAATGATCGGCAAGAAGTTTATAAGTTTCTATTATTGACTTTATGGCCTCTTCCCAACCCTTAGCAAACCGAGGAATATGGAAGTAACATATCTCTTTTCTCTTTCCTTCAAGCGTTACATACAGTTTTCCTACTCGAATTCCCTTGTCTCTTTCTACTCCTTTATCGATGAGAATATTTTTTAAGGTTTCATCGAAATTCTTCTCTGTTTTTCCTTCTTTTGCTTTTCTAAGTTGATCCAATTCTTCCTTTTTAAACTCGTTAGCAATATTTTTCACGAGGATTTCTTTTAAAGCACTTTTTAGATTGAATTTTTCGTTTTCTTTCGCTGGCTTCTCCAATCCTAAAATATCTTCATATGTAGGATCTTTGAAATATCCAAAAACTTCATCGGCTCTTTGTTTTATTTCCTCTTTTGTTGGTGGTTCCATTTCCCATTTCTCTAATTTTTTCTGTGTTGACTCTTCTTCTAGTTTATTTCCAAAATAATAATCAACAAATATTTCATATCTTTTCAATCCATTCTGAACTGCAGGAAATTCTATTATGTCCTCGAACAATTCCCTATTTTCTGGACTTATTTCAACCTTTCTCCTTTCTTCCTCTACTTCAGGACTTATTTTTGGTAATTTTTCAAATTTTGATTCAAATTTTTCTGGATTTATCATGGTTTTAAATTCTTTAACTTTATTACCTTAATTATACCCCAAAGATAAGATAATGAAAGAAAACTTTTTAAAATAAATGTCTTTAAAAATCAGAAGGGAGAGTAAAGCGACTTACTCTCCTATAAATTTCTTTGTATCGAGCCGCTTCGAGCAGGAACTCGAAGCTGAAAGGGTTTAGGGAGAAGGAGATCAAATACAGGTTCTTGTTCTCCAATCTTTTGCTCAGACCAGCCTTAATAAAGGGAGCCCGAGGAAGTGTTAAACTTACCCTGAGTTTGTCTTTTGCCTTCTCCCCGACTTTTCTCTAACTACTGCATTGGTGAGAAGAATTGTTTTAGCTCTTCTTCTCAGAGAGCTGTTGCGCCTTTTGCTCCAGGACTTCGTATGCTTCCCCGACAATATCGAGGGCAAGCACCTGAACGTCCCTGACGTTGACGCCCATAGATTTAAGAATGTCTCCATGTCTTCTTCCGAAGTCGCGGATAGTTTCCTCAATCTTCTGGACAGCCAGCGCAACTAATATCTGGTGTTCGAGATTTGACATCTGTGTTACCTCCTTTCGTTTAATATTGCTAATCCATGCAAAGGGTAGCCATTAGCCAATAGGGTATGGAAATTAGATATCCTACCATTACCATAGCAGCTATTTCGTCGGGGCGGGTTTCTCCGTAGAAAAAAGATAGGCATGGAGGGAAAGATATAATGGCTATACCACCCAGAATTACGAGTATATCTCGTAATCTATGCGTTTCGCTTACCTTTACCTTCTTTTCACCTACACCACTTACAGGATGCATTGGTGGTAAGTCCAATGGATTTACTCCGTGGCATCTGCAGTAGTTATTTCGGATATTGAAAAGGTTGCTCATATGTCTTGCTTTTCGAAGGACTCTGTCTTTGTGAAGCCTCTGGGCTTCTTCCCATGTGTTCTCGTTTTCGTGTCTCACGACTCCTCCTTTCATTCAATTTATTTTCGCAGCAGCAGAGAAAGAATTTATAAGGTACTTACACTCAGGAAAACCTGAGCGCCTCCTTTTGCTATTGTATAGCAAGGAGAGAGTTCTCTCAAATTATTTTTTGGAAGAATTCTCTCATTACTATTTGAGAATGCGTGGGAGGAGGTAAGGAGGAAATCTGTCAGAAGGGTGAACTTTTAAAATGGTTCACATCATCTGAGAAGATTTCTCCTTACCTCTCCTTGGTTTGGTGGCTGAGTTGAACTTTTGAAGCAATTCTTTCAAGCTTCGTATGATTAACGAATCTTGATAGATGCGGGAGAATCTGACGATGTCTTTCTTTGGTGGAAAGACTCATCTGTAAGTAGAGAAATTCTGGACTGATCGTGTAAACCGGAATTCCTTTGAGGGATCGCGGTTCACGATCTAGGGCTTCTAGTGGGAAACTAGAGATTTCCCAGGGCTTCTCCACCATAAGAAGATTATCTTCTTGGTGGAGAAAATTTATATCTAGAAACCGTCTCAGAAGTTTTCCTATTCTTACAGGCGTTCCATCCAAAATATATACATCGACATCGTCAGGTTGAGCAGGAATATCGGCGATTGCTTCTCGGGCCCAACTTCCGTAGAGCCACCAAGTGTTTAGTGGGAGAGACTTAGCCAAGGACCGAATGATCCTTAGTTGAAGCCATCTCTTAAGAAAGTTTAGCATCGTTCCTCCTTCTTAATATATTTCAAGATGCTTTTGAATAATCTTTTTTCTCAGGAGTTCCTGGGCCCGGTTCCTTAGGATAATATCCTTAGGAATCAGGGAGATTATCCGGAAAGACTGAAACCCTTTCTTCACCCTTTCCACTTACATTATAGCATACCTCGTCAGATTTGTCAAGGGGTAACGGCACTTTTGGGCCTTTTGAAGACGTAACAAAAAATACCGATTTTACGGCGGCAAAAAATGTTTTTTCTCTCGCGCGAAGCGCAAGGTGTGCGGATCTCTCGCCCGCGCCGCAGGCGCGGGCGGGGCGAAACTGCGTCAGCAGTTTCGCCCAAAATAAGTTCGAGCTAATTTCAAAATATCCCGCCAAATGGGACTTGTCAATAAGGCCGCCTCGCCGCTTCGCGGCTCGGCGGCCGAACAATTTTGCTCTCGGCCGAATAAATTAAAAATTTAAAATATATGACAAAATATTTCATTTACACCCGGAAATCTTCCGAAGACGAAGAAAAACAAATTTTATCAATTGAGGCTCAACTTCAAGAATTGAGAGATTTTGCCAATAAGGAAAATCTAGAAATTGTTGATGAATTCGCGGAAACGAAAACTGCTAAAGAACCGGGCAGGCCTGTTTTTAATGAGATGCTATCGCGAATTGAAAAGTGTGAAGCCGATGGAATTTTAGCGTGGCATCCGGACAGATTGGCCAGAAATTCGGTTGATGGCGGAAAAATAATCTATCTGATTGATTCTGGAAAAATTAAGGAATTAAAATTCCCAACTTTTTGGTTTGAACCAACGCCACAGGGAAAGTTTATGTTGAACATCGCTTTTGGGCAAAGTAAATACTATATTGATAATCTTTCTGAAAATGTAAAAAGAGGTCTGCGCCAAAAATTAAGGCGGGGCGAGTGGCCCGGCTGGGCGCCAATCGGATACGCCAATAATCTGAGAACTCACACAATTGAAATTGATAAAGAAAGAGCTTCAAAAATTCGTAAATTATTTAGGGCCTATACTTCAGGGAAATATACCTTGAAAGAATTAGCAGATTTATCTGTTTCTTTGGGTTTAGTAAGCCAAAGAAAAAGAAAGGGTTTATCGGTAGCGGTAATTCAAAGAATGCTGGAAAATAAATTTTACATTGGCTTGTTTACCTACCGAGGCGAAACCTACGAGGGAAAACATAAACCAATAATAGATAAAACTACTTTTGATATGGTCCAGCAAATTTTGAAAGAAAGAGCTAAACCGAGGAAAAGCAAAACTCTTTTAGACTTTCCATTACGGGGAATTTTCTGCTGCGGCGAATGTGGTAGGGCCGTAACCGGCGAACAACATATCAAGAAATCTGGTTTAGTTTTCAGATATTATCGCTGTACCAAAAAGAAAACTAACTGCCATCAAGGATATATCCGAGAAGAAGAATTAGCAAAACAAATTGATAAGATTGTTTCAAAATTTGCTTGGCCAAAAAATTGGTTCTCAAAAATGTTTGGTCAAGTTGAGAAATGGAAGAATGAAAAAGAACAATCTACCGAAGTTTTGACAAAACCCTTGAAAGAAGAATTAAGAAAAATTGAAACCAAAATTTCAAAGTTGTTGGATTCTCATCTTGAAGGACTATTAGAAGCTAACGAATACCACAACAAAAAATCCGAACTGTTGGAAAAGAAGATTGTTCTGAAACAAAAAATTACCCTGATTTCTCAAAAAGGCAACCACTGGCTCGAACCCTTGGAAAACTGGCTAAAAGAGGTAAATCAAGTTCAAAATTTGATTTCTCGCAATAACTTGCGAGAAAAAGGAGAGTTTCTGCGAAAAATTGGCTCGAACCCGAAAATTCTGGGTGGAAAAATTGTTTTTGAACCTATCGGGGTGTGGAAAACTTACTTTAATTTATTCGGCCGAGAGCAAATTTGTTCGGTCGCCGACCCCGCTCCTCACAGAGGGGCGGGGGAGGCGGAATCGTTGACAAATCTCGTATGGCGGAGAGGGTGGGATTCGAACCCACGTGTCCTGTTTAGGGAACAGCGGTTTTCGAGACCGCCCCGTTGTGACCAAGCTTCGGTACCTCTCCGTTTAACTTACATTCTTATCATTTTACACTTAAAATGTCAAAATCGCAACAAAATAATCACTAAAAAATCTCGCTTTTGCGAGATTTTAGACATTTTTAATCTCCTTTCTAATTCTTCCTAAAAATCTATCTAACATAATTCACTTAATATTGCCTTGAAAATCTTAACACTACTCTTGGTAGTTCACTTTTAAAGAACCGGGAAATCATTATCCCGTGTTATTTTTGATGGCAAAATGTAGGGGAAATTATTTCCAAAAAAATAAGTTAAGAAGCAAATCACTTTTCCTTTTATAATTTTGGCTCTAAAAAATTTTTTGACTTCTCGATGATATCTTTCGAAATCTGGGAAATGTTTTAGTAAAATCTCTGCTGCTGTTAACCCCCAAATTACCCCTCCGCCTGACCAGGGTTTGACAAGACCTGCTGCATCTCCGCAGAGAGAAATTTTACCATTTTTGGGTAAAACTAACCCTCCGGGGATTAAAGCTGATTTTAACTCGTATTTATCAATATCTATTTTTTGGCTTTGGCAAAATTCTTTAAAATCTTTTTGAACTAATCTTATTTTGCCAATCGCTCCGTATTCAATCCGACAACCCCGGGGGATTTTCCAACAAAATCCCGAATTTTTGGACCAAATTTCAACTTGATTTGAAAAATCCTGAATCGGGAGAAAAATCTGAAGACCCAGCCGGAATGAGGGTTTAGGCAAAGAAAGCAATTCTCTTACTTTTGACAGGCTCCCATCACAACCAATAACCCTATCAAATCCTTCGGGAAAACCTTGGACCGGCTGACCCAATAAAATCTCTCCTCCATTATCCTTGACTAAATTATATAAATATTCATCCAATTTCTGACGGTTTACTGCTAAATGAACCGGATTTAACCTTAAATTGACAGTTTTTCGCGGAAAGTGAATTAAGAAAGATTCGATTTTATTTTCAATTAACGAATCACAAACCGGGATGAAATTTTTAATTCTTTCTGAAATTAATCCCGAACAGGGTTTTTGGCCGATTTGTTTATTTCTTTCAAAAACAGTTACCTTGTAGCCGGTTTTGCTTAATCTCCAGGCTAAATACAAACCAATAACTCCGGCTCCGATAACAGCGACCCGCAGGTTTTTGTAATTATTTTTCATCCCCACACCAAATAAGCCCAACCCCACCTAATTTTTCTTAAAGAAAATTTTGGCGGGCAAGAGGGGCTTTTTATCTAATTAAAGAGTGTTGGCTTAATTTTACTCTGATAAATGAGCATAGAGAATTTTTCCAAAATCGTCATAGGTGTCACCTATGGATTTTTTAGTCTTCGATTTTTTAGGTTGTGGACCCAGCGAGACTCGAACTCGCGATCTTTAGTATGCCATACTAACGCTTTTCCTCTAAGCTATGGGCCCGAAAATCGGGTAGAGAATTTATTCATTCTTTATCTCTACCCTTCTGGAAGATCAAGGTAACTAAGTACCTCCGATTGGATTATCTCGGTTGCTTCGGACCGAGATTTTCCTGCCAAAACAAGAGGCCTACCGTAAACAAGAACCACCTTAAACTTACCCAGCAGCCAGAATTCGATGAAAAAGTTCCAGGCGGAAAATCTCATCTCTTCCTTACCTTTAACCGTCACTTCCTTGTAGAAATTCTCCGTACCCTGGACACACCAAGGAATGGTTTCTACGCCAGGCTGGACGGCCAGTATTCCGCAGAGCTGGGTAAACCTTCTCATCGGCTTTCTCTTTTCGGGGCTGAGAATCAACTCTCCGTCAACGGCCTTGAAATCCCGTCCTGTCGCTCCTGCTATCATTAGATTATGGCCGCCGTTCAATATCGCGACCATTTTCCTGATATGACTTGAGGCGAGGGAACTGTTTCCTTTTCTTTCAATCGGAACCAGAAAAGCGACATCCTGGAGAAACTTTAAGAAAGGAATTCTTTTGATACTGTCGTTTGCCACCGCCACGAAGGGAAGGAACTCCGGACCCCAATGAAGCAACCTCAAAGCCAAACTGAGGAATTGGTCGAGCCAGGAAGGATGGTTGGATACATAAAGTCTGCCGCCCTTATTCCAGACGAGTTTCTCGTCCGAACAGATTTCTTTTATTTTTCCTCGGGCACGGGGAATCCGGAAAAAAAGGACGACGGTAAGAACCGCCAATACGCAGGAAAATACGTATCCGATTCTCCTAAGCCAACTTCTGAATACTTTCACTTTTATCACCTCCTTTCTCGAATACTTTATCTTAACAGCCAAATATGGCTGGTTATTTGAAAGAACTAAAATTTTCCCTGTGCCCCTGATAGGAGTCGAACCTATATTTCATCCTTAGGAGAGATGCGCTCTAGTCCATTGAGCTACAGGGGCCCTAAACCAAAATTTCTATGAAATTTTGGTCAGGCCTATTCACCGACTCGTTTTAGCAAGTCAGTGAATAGGCCATCCTCAATTTTTGAGTATATCAACTTTTTCCCTTGTTGGCAATGTAATTCAATGCTAAAATAAAATTGCTAATTCGTAGAGTATGGAAAAATCACCAATTGTCGAAGTAGCCAAAAAAGTTTGTCCTGCCGTAATTACCATCATTATTTCCAGAGACCTACCCAAGGTAGAGGGCTTTTATTTTTTTCCTTTTGGTGGTCGAGAATTTGTTATTCCAAAATTAGAAAAAGGGAAAGAGAAAACAAAAATTGGCGGAGGATCAGGCTTTATTGTCTCTCCGGATGGTTATATTTTAACCTCCCAGCATGTGGTTGCCGATCCTGAATCAGATTATACAGTTATTTTAGAACCAACCAAAAAATATCCAGCTAAAGTGATATCTCGGGATCCAATTAATGACATTGCTGTTTTAAAAATCGATGACAAAAATTTACCCTATTTAGAATTGGGAGACTCAGATAAGATTGAACTGGGGGAAGAGGTCGTTGCTGTTGGAAATGCCTTGGGGGAATTCCATGATACACTTTCGGCTGGTATAGTTTCGGGAATGAGCCGGGCTATTACCGCCTTTTCTGGTTTAAGCAATCAGGTCGCTCAGCTCCGGGGACTGATTCAAACTGATGCTGCCATTAATCCAGGAAATTCTGGCGGACCCTTAGTCAATCTGGAAGGGAAGGCAATTGGAGTTAATACCGCCATGGTCATGGGAGCCCAAAATATTGGCTTTGCTATTCCGATTAATTATGCCAAAGGGGATTTAAAGGAAGTTAAAAAATATGGAAAAATTAGAAGACCATTTTTGGGAGTAAGATATATCGTTTTAAACCGAGAAATTGCTCAGGCTCACAAACTTCCGGTAGATTACGGAGCTTTAATTGTCAGAGAAATTCTGGGAGAAGAGGCGGTAGTTAGGGGTTCAGCCGCTGATGGGGCTGGTCTCAAAGAATATGACATAATTTTAGAAATAAATGACGAAAAAATTACTGAAAAAAATCCATTAGCCAATCTATTACAAAAATTTAAAATTGGAGAAGAAATCTCTTTAAAGGTTTTAAGAGAGGGAAAAGAAATAAACATAAAAGTAAAACTGGAAGAAAAAAAATAAACGCTTCACTTTCTCCCGAAGGTGATAGGGTAAACGCGGCGGGGGAAAATCCCATCCAGATAAAAAACAGCTTTTTCAGAAGCTGTTTTTTGTTTAAATTTGGTGGCTAGTCGGATTCGAACCGGCGACGGCTCCTCCACAGGGAGCAGTGTTAACCACTACACCATAGCCACCATTTTGTGCCCTCGGGAGGACTCGAACCTCCAATCTCTTCCTTAGAGGGGAATTGCTTTATCCAATTAAGCCACGAGGGCTCTATGCAAATTTTTCTTAAAAATTTGTCGAGCCCGACAAAAACTTTATGAGAAAGTTTTTGTATAGGGCAAACTTACCCCTTATTTTAGTAAAAATTAAATAAAAATCAAGGCCCAAATTTATTCCATTGGTTTTTCGCTAGCTTTTTCAAACGGATTTAAATAAACTTTCGATTCCAATTTCTCTAATTTTTCTCCTTTCTTCTCTAATGTCAGTAAAACTTCTTGCAGATCCTTTTTGCTAATTTGAATTTTTGGTAAAGCAACTCTTGGCTCCAAATTCTGGATTAAAATAAAGTTTTTATAGAATAAAAAGGCCCAAAAAATTAAACCAAAAATTACTAAAATCATAAAAATCAAGCAATGATGTTTAGCCATTCCCCAAAAAGCTTTCTTAGTTTTTCCTGCATTTGCTAACATAAATAGAAAAATCTTAAAAAATTGAACTATTTAGTAAAAACCGTTAAAGAAATGGAAACCGCAACTTCGTTGTTTGTTTTTTCCAGATTTAAATTTTGAAGTTGTAAAACAAAGGGGCTATTCTCCAGGCTTTCTAAAAATCTGGTAAAACTAGAAAAATCGGAAGTTAAAAAGACCTGAAGGCAAAGGGCAGACCAGGGATTCTTTTCGTCTTGGCTAAAAGAAAGCGAGGAGGTTTTTACTGATAGCCCAAGGGAATTTCCCGTTTTTTCCAAATAATTTAAAAATTTAATCGGATTTTCTGGATCCAAAAACAAATCGTTGATTTTTGCCAATTCTGGTCTTAAGTTTTGATAATCTTTGCTCAGTTTTTCTAGGGTGCCTTCCTTAGATTTTAGGGAAAAATAGACATCTCTTTGAAAAACTAAATCTTGGGTATCTTTTTTAATTTGGTTTAAGGCAGGTAAGTAAATCAAAAAAACAAATAAAAGAAAGAGTGTGCCAAAAATTACCAAAGAAATGTAAATTTTTTTATAAGGAGTCATTTTATTTTGTTGCATCGGAAACTGAAGGTTTCCGATACAACACAGAGGGGGTCGGGGAGATTGGGTATCTCCCCGTGTAGGAAAACAGGCTTTCGCACGCAGCGAAAACGTTAGAAACCGTGGGTTCTATATGTTTTTCCTTGCAGGGAGGTGGGAGGGTGTCGTCTAAAGAACATAGTTCAGTTTATCGCGAGCCCGAAGGGCGAGCGACTATGTTCAAACTTATTGTAAAATTATTAGGATTTAACCAGTTAGAAGATGGGAAATAAATATCTTTGAAGTTTTCCCGGGCTTCTAAATTTTTTTTAAATTGAAACAGGCTCTCGCGATCGGGACATGCACCCAAGATATCAATCTTGGAAATATACCGGCCAGCAGAAGAATCGTAATCCCTGCGATAAGAAAATTTAGTCAAATAAGAACCTAATGGTAAAATCTCCGATATACTTTCTAAAATTGAGGCCGGGCTAACTTCCTGTTGATAAAAAGAATTCAGCTTAGAAAGATTGGTGTTGATTTTCTTAACTTCCCCCTCTAAGTCTTGAATCCCTAAAAATTCTATTCTCTTTTGCTCTAACCCAATCACCTTCTTTTCAGATTCGGTCAAAATTTGCTGGGCCACGTCCAATCCACTACAGCTTATTTTAACCGCCAATAAAATCAGGGTTAGGGCAATTAAAAAAGCAAAGAGAAAAATCTCTAAATTTAAGATTATTTTCCAATACAGTTCGCTTTCCAATTCTCTTTTGTATGATGGAGGCAATAAATTAATCATTTATTTTGCTTCGCAAAATTTTACAATTACTCAATTAACGAATTGATTTGACATGGGTTGACTTAACCCCATTAGCGAGAACAGTTCTCGCTAAATTAAATTTAGAATTGCGAATTAACGAATTTTATAAACTCTCAAATCCGCAAACGTGTTAATTATCTAATTCCTTAATTATTTAGATTGAACGCCCACCAGTGCCAACCCTAAAGCCGTCGTGTATTTTAATGAGTCTTCGGGTGATAATTTTGGATTTGCGCCCTCCGGCAAAATATTCACCCAAGGATTTCCGAATTTGACCGAAATTTTTAAGTCTTTGGACAAAATCTCGGAGATTTCTTTCAGTTTGGGGGAATTGCCCGAAACTAAAATTTTTTCAATCTTTTTTATCTCCGGATGGTGAGACTGAAAATATTCAACATATTTTTTAATTTCTTCGGAAAGAAGAGCAAATTGCCCTTCGGAGACTAAAATAGAAGAAGTAAATCTTATTGAGTTTTTTAAAAAAATAATGAAATTAGCCTTAGTTTCTTCTAAATCAATCAGGGCCAGGGGAAATTGGCTTTCCTCATTTTTGATTAAAGCCCTGGAGATTGCTATTGACTCGGTTTCGAAAACTTTTGGTAAAATCCCAGCTTTTTTAAATACCGATAAGTAACTATCCACTATGGTTTTTGGCAGAGCAACAACTAAAACCTCTTGAACTGAGTCTTCTTTTAAAAAAGAAGGTGAGATAACCCGAAAATCTAAATAAACTTGTTCAATCGGTAAGGGTATATGGTTTTCTGCTTCATAAATAATGGCGCTTTGAAGTTCTTCTTTGGTCATTTTTGGCATTTGAATCACCTGCAAAAATGCCTTTTGTTCCGGCAGGGAAGCCACCGCATATTTTGTTCTTAATTTTTCTCCTTTAACCTTTGCCAGGGCTTCTTTGATTATCTTTATCAGGGCTTGTTTATCTCTAATTTCTCCACCCTTAACAATCCTGGGGGCAATTTCAAATTCTCCCCAAGAAGCCAAATCAAAAAAAGGGGCCCGCGATTTTTTAAGCTTCGCAATTTTCAAAGATGAATCGGAGATATCCAATCCAAATACTTCTGGTTTTATTGAAAAAAACTCCATACTCTTATTTTAATTATATCAATTTAATTAGGAATTAGAAATTGAAAATTGAATTTTTTCTGACAGAAAAAATTCAGAAAGGGGTCGGGGAAACTGGGTGTTTCCCCGTGTAGGAAGACAGGCTTTCGCACGCAGCGAAAACGTTAGAAACCGAGGGTGTCTAAGGAGCGGTGTTAGTCGAGCTCAATCGGGGTCCCCGAAATTCGCGAAGCGAATTTGGGGTGATACAAGCGAGACGTGCCGCGACTTAGTATACCTCCTCCCAGTGATCAATTTGGATAACCGGCGAATTGGGATTTAATTCGGGATCTAAAACTTGCTGAAAGTATTCTGGTTTATAAGTAATATTGGCAGTAAAATTACTGCCGGAAATCTTTATATTGCTGGCAATAACCGTGCCGACAGGTGTAAATTCAACTCCGGAACCGCTAATTCCTAGTTCTCTGGATACGTAAGTTAAACCGTCAATGGTCAAATTGGCATTAGGGCTGCTAATTTTTAAATTTCCATTAATCAGTAATCCTCCGCCATAATCAGGATTATAATTAACGGTAAGATTTATACCGGAACCGGACAGCTCTAAAGAACCGTCAATTACCAAAAGACCATGGACCTCTAAACTATATGCGGATTTATTTAATTTAGTTCCCTCGGTGACATAAATAATGCCGTTTAAAACGGTACCGCTGGCTAAATTTTCAAATTGGCTGCCAGTATAAGTAGTTATTGCTCTGTCAGCCCAGCCATCGAAATCAATCGGCGGCATATCAATCGTTGAGGTTGGAGCATCTTGATAGCTGTTGTTTAAAATTATTTGAGAATCGGAACCGCTAATTTCTATTTCGTTGCCGGCAGTTAAAGCTCCGTTATTAACTGTTAAAGTGCCGCCCGACCCGCTAATTTTAACGTCGTTGTTGGCATGAAAACGGCTGCCGTTAACTGTTATACTGGCATTGGAACCGCTTATCTCAATATTGCCATCTTCTTCCTTTCCCTTGATGCTGGAAAACATAGCAAAATCCCAATCAGAACCAGAACCTTCTGCTTTTGTTATGTAGACCCTAACCACTCTTTGAGACTTTCCGTCTGCTATCTGGTAAGTTGAAGTGGCAATCATATTAGCTTCGGCCGGAGCAGAACTGATAAAACTTACGAAATAACTTGCTTTATTGTCACCGAAAACATTGGTTTTGGTAATATCGTCGTCGGGAGACAAAGTGCTGTTTAAAAAATTATTTTTAGTATCTTCGTTATTTTTTAATTTCCAGATTGCCTCTGAAATCCCGGCTTCGGCAAGATAATAAGTTTTGGTACCAATTTTGTCACTCGTTGAAATTTTAGACTCAATCAAAGTAAAAGATAAAAAGTAAGTTCCCAAAAGTAAAAGTATTCCCAGGGCCAAAAAAGCAATAAGAGAAATAATGCCGCTTTGGTTTAATCTCATTTTGTTAATCATTAACTTTAAATGCGAAGCATTCAAGGTTCTGCCGAGCGAAGCGAGGCAGGTTCTTAATTCAAGACTATATGATTATACCTTAGCGAATCAAGAGCCTGCGAGCGAAGCGAGCAGGCTCTTATAGGTTTCTTCCAAAAATTTTGGTGTTTAAATCTATCTTTTTATCATTTTTTTCTAAGGTTAAAAAAATATTAATCACCGGACTTCCCCAAAATTTTAGATCCAAGACATACTCCCCTATTGTCTCTGGGCCCTCGGTAGTCGTAGCAACTAAATCTTCCTCTGAGGAGGTGGCATTCCAGGGTAAAAATTCATCGGGATTTGACGCAAAATAGTATCTTTTTACTTCTCTCTTAGCTTCCTTATCTTGTTTGAAATAACGAATATAATGATAGGGTTCGGGCCCGTGGCCATCTTCAAACTCACAAGAATCTGTAGCTTGAAGGGGAATTTCCGAATCTAAGGCATCGGGAAGTTCGGTTACTAATTCTTTGGCTTGACGGATTTCTCTGGTCATTCTTTCTAATATCACCCTGCCATTTTGGTTAACTTCCGCCAGATCTTGGCCTTTTTGATATGCCTGCTGAGTCATTAAATGCAAAGAAGAAATTGCGATTACCACGATGATAAAAATAGCTAAAACTACTAAGAGCTCGCAAAGACTAAAACCTTTTTGATTTTGGAATTCCATTTATCTTTTAGTAATTAAAGTTTTGAGAGTAATGCTTTTTTCCGAAAAACCAGGCCCTGATTTCCAAAAAACTTTCACATCTATTTCTTTTATCCCCAAATCAATTTGGCTGGTAGTAGAGTTAACGGGATCATAATAATTCACCCAGGTTTCTCTTTTGTAAAATTCGAAATTAGGAATTTCGCCGTAGCCCTCACAAAAAGTAACAATTTCTTCATAGGACTTTGCAATGATTTCCTCAATTTTAGCTTGAGCGAGCCTGGAAGCCACGGTTTCCATCTTTGCCAAATTTTGGATTTGAATTCCAACAGGAAACATTGCCAAAACTCCTACTATTCCTACTACCAAAATAAAAATGGCCAAAATAGTTTCAATTAAAGTAAACCCCCCCTTCATGTTTAATTTATTTAATAATTTTAACAAAACCAGCCGGACCAACTTCAAGAGTGGTGGTTTGGTTTTTGCTATTAATCAAAACAATGCTACCCCTCTCTTTTACCGCTCCGTAGGGATTAAATATAACTTGATTTGAGGTAAAATTTATTTGACTAAAACTTACCCCCTCGGGAAGCTCTTTTTTGCTAAGAAATTCGGCAACATCTTGACCTTGGACATATTTAACTAATTGATATTGATGGGGGAAGGTATCGGTAGAAAAAATAATCCCGTAATTAATTTGTTCTGTTACTGCCAACTGTTCTGCCAAACGAAAATCGCTAGCCAACTCTCGCACCTCTCCTGATAAACGAAGACCGGGTTGAAAATTTTTAAATACCGGAAATCCTATTCCGACCAGAATTGCCATAATTCCTACAATTATTAAAAATTCGGCTAGGGTGAATCCTCTCATATCTTTTGCCTCGCAAAATTTTACAATTACTCAATTAACGAATTGATTTGACACAGGTTGACTTAACCCCATTAGCGAGAACAGTTCTCGCTAGATTAAAGTTAGAATTGCGAATTAACGGATTTTATAAACTCGCAAATCCGCAAACTTATTAATTATCTAATTCCTTATTAACTTATTACATTGCTCCCGTCATTTGATAGATGGGTTGAATGATTGATACCGCCAAAAAGCCTACCGCTCCTCCAACTAAAAGGATAATAATTGGCTCGATTACCGAAGCCAAATTTTGAGTAGTTTTAGTTACTTCTTCTTCTAAAAAGTCGGCGGTTTTCTTTAAAATATTGGAGGTCTGGCCGGTTTGCTCTCCCACTCCGATCATCTGCAAAACCATTGGGCTATAAAGATTGGCAAAAAATTCCAGGCTCTCGGAAAGATTTTTGCCAGCTTTTACTTTTTGGCCGGCCTCAATTATAGATTTTTTAAAATAGAAATTGCCCAAAGCGTCGGAAATAATATTCAAAGATTGTAAAATTGGTAAACCGGCGTCCATTAAAGTAGCCAGGGTCCTAATTGCATAAGCCGAATTGCTTTTTTTTATTAGGGGAGCAAAAATGGGAAGCTGCAAAAAGAGGTAATCAATGATTTTGTTGCCAATTTTAGTTTTCAGCAAAATTCCTATCAAAAAAACCAGGCAAAAAATTATTAAAATTACCAAGTACCACCTTTCGGCCAAAAATAAAGAAGCGCCCATTATTAATTTGGTGGTAAAAGGAAGCTCGATATTCATTTGAATAAAGGTTTCCGCTAACTTGGGAATAACCACCAATAACATTAAAATCAAAATCCCAATCATTGCCAAAATAATTACCGCTGGATACATTAAGGCTCCCCTGATATTTGACCTTAAAGCGTATTCTTTTTCAAGATGAGCAGTTATTTCTCCCAAAGATTTCTCTAAGGTTCCGGACTCTTCCCCAACCTTAACTAAATGGTAATAAAAATCAGAAAAAACATTGGAATATTGATGAATTCCGGCAGAAAAACTTTTTCCCCCGATAATGCCCTCCCGAACACCCAATAAAACATTCTTCAGTCTTTTATTTTGAGATTGAGAAGCTAAGGTATTAAGAGCCCTGGCTAAACCCAATCCGGCTGAAACCATTACCTGAAGATTTCTGGTAAACATTATCTTTTCTTTTAAACTTACTCCTCCTAAAAAAGGAAAAGAAATTTCCTTTTTAAATTTAGATTTTTTTAAGGGACCCGCTTTAATTAAAATAAAACCCTCTTGACGAAGAATTTTGGCTAATTCTTTTTCATTCTCCGCTTCCCTGACGGCTTCTGTGGTTTCTCCTTTTAATGACTTGGCAGTGTAAGAAAATGTTGGCATTTTTTAAGATTTAAGATTTAAAATGAAAGTAATCTAATGTCTAATATCTATTCGATAATAACGCGTAGCACTTCCTCAATTGAGGTTATTCCCTGGGCTGCCTTTACGAATCCGTCCTCTACCATAGTTCTCATTCCCTCCTTTTGGGCTTGTTTTTGAATTTGATCTGAAGTGGCTTCTTTGACGATCAACTCCTTAATGGTTTCAGTAACCGGCAGAGCTTCAAAAATTCCAATCCGACCTTTGTATCCATCAGGACAAGCTTTCGAGGGTTTTGGTCGATAAAAATCAATGTCCCTTATATCCTGATTTGGTTTTAACATTTTCTCTTCTCTTAAAACATTTAAAATTTGTTCAATATCACAGTATTTTTTTAATTCGCTAATCAGGTTTGGGGTCAACCTATAATTTTCTTTTCCCTCGTAAAGCCTTCTTACCAATCTTTGGGCTATTATTAAATTTAAAGTAGAAGAAATTAAAAATGGTTCCGCCTTCATATCAATTAATCTAGGGATAGCTCCGGCCGCCGAGGTGGTATGTAAAGTAGATAAAACTAAGTGACCGGTCAGGGCAGCATTAATGGCGAGACCTGCCGTTTCATTATCTCTAACTTCTCCTACCATAATAATGTTCGGGTCTTGTCTAACCAGTGCTCGGAGACCGGAAGCAAAAGTTAAACCAATTGCGGGTTTAACCTGAGTTTGATTAACCCTGGGTATTTGATATTCAATTGGGTCTTCAACGGTAGAAATATTAACCTCGGGAGTATTCAAAATCTCAAGCATTGAATAAAGGGTGGTAGTCTTGCCGCAGCCGGTGGGACCGGTCACCAAAATCATTCCAGTGGGTTTTCTCAAATTAATTTGAACTCTCTCTAAACTCTCCTCTCTTAGACCCAAACTCTCTAAACTAAAAGCCCGACCCGACTCCGGTAAAAGCCGCATTGCAATTTTTTCTCCATTAAATACCGGTAAAACCGAAACTCGAACAGAATATTTATATTCCTCGTCTTCAAATTTAAATCTGCCATCCTGGGGAAGCCGGTGCTCATCTAATTTTAAATTACTGAGAACTTTTACTCGAGCGAGAATCCCGGACTCTAAACTTTTAGGAAGGGTCATTGCGTCATGCAAAATCCCATCAATTCGATAACGAACTATAATTTCTTTTTCGGCAGGTTCAATATGAATATCTGAAGCTCGATCTAAAATAGCGTGCTTAATCAAAGTATCCACAATTTTAATAATCGGCATTTCCTGAGCCACCTCCTTCAGCATCTTTGTCTCTTTAGCTCCTAAGATTCTTTTTTCTTTTTTAATTATTTTGCCAAACTCTGCTTTTAGAGTTTGACGATATTGTTTTAAAACATTTTTGATGCTTGGAGGATTAGTTAATCTCGGCACAATTCGCAAGCCCGGCTCTTTCTTTTTAATGAACTCAATAGTTTGTAAATCCTCCGGATCCAACATCGCTACTTCTAAATTATTTTCTTTTCTTCTGAAAGCAACAATGTTATGAGAACAGGCAATGGGTTCCGGAATAATTTTTAAAACTTCGGGGTCTATTTTTTCTTTTTCTAAATTTACAAAGGGAATTCCTAAAATATAAGCCTTTAGTCTAATTAACTCTTCTTCCTCAATTAACCTTTCCGAAACCAAAACTTCCCCTACCTCTCGGCCGGTTTTTTCCGCTTTTTTGAGGGCTTTCTCAAACTCTGATTCTTTGACTAAATTAGCATCAAGCAGAAAAGCTTTTAATTGTTGAGGCTCGACTCTCATAACTTTTGCTTCGCAAAATTTTATAATTACTCAATTAACGAATTGATTTGGCATAGGTTGACTTAACTCCATTAGCGAGAACAGTTCTCGCTAATGGTTGATTGTTTAATTCTTTATTATTGGAGGGCTTTTTTAATTTTCTCCACCACCTCCCTTAAGCTATAATTTGCTTTTACCAAATAATTCTTTGCCCCAAGATCGATAGCCCTCTGAACATCTTCCGATTCCTCCAAATTAGTTAAAACAATGACTGGAATATCTTTAGTTTCCGGGTCTGCTTTTATTTTTTTTAAAACCTCAAAACCATCTATTTTTGGTAAAATTAGGTCGAGTAAAATTAAATCTGGTTTTCCGCTTTTAGCCAGCTTTAATCCAACCTCTCCATCCAGGGCACCAATCATCTGATAACCCTCCTGTTTCAAAACATCCCCAAAGGTTTGCTGTAAAGCAGATTCATCCTCAATAAATAATATTTTTTTCACCCCGTTAGAAGTCTGTCTTTATATGACCCGAGTAGTCAATTTCAGACAGTTCCATTAAATTTTGTTGATAACCCCGTTTATCCAACACAGAAAAATTTTATTAAAATTTTTCTGCCAAGGACTTCTAACGGGGTTCATAATTTATCTTTTACTTTGTTGGTAAGGTGAACCAAAAGGTCGACCCTTCCCCGAGTCTTGATTTAAAACCCATTTTCCCTCCTGATTTTTCAATAATCGATTTGGAAATATAGAGCCCTAATCCCGAACCCAGGGTTTGTTGTTTTGAAGCTGTTTTACCTCTAAAAAATTTTTGAAAAATATATTTTTGGCAGTCCTTAGGAATCCCTACTCCGTTATCCTTTATCTCAAAATAAAGTTGATTTCCTCTTTGAGAAATTATAATTTCTACCTTCCCCTTTTCGACCGTTTTTCCCCTTCCTAGATAAATCTCACTGTGGGGTTGAGATCTTTGAGTATAACGAATGGCATTGTCTAATAAATTCTCAACCACTACCTTGATTTGTGAGGGATCCCCTAATGCCTTGGGTAAATTGGGGAGTACCTTCAATAAAACCTCTACATTGAAGGCTTCAGTTAGTGGCTTGAATTTTGAAATCAAGTCTTGGGTTACCTCATTTAAAGAAAAAGCCTCAACCTCAGGGGCAAGGGTGCCTGCTTCAATCCTGGAAACGGTTAGAAGTTTGGAAATTAATTCCTGCATTCGATCAATATTTTCTTCTAAAATTTTAAAATGTTTTTGTTGACTTGCTTTATCTTTATCTAATTTTCCGGAAGTTAAAAATTCGACCGACCATCTTATGTTAGAAAGAGGAGATCTTAATTGGTGGGAGACTATCCTAATAAATTCTGATTTCATTTGGTTGGCCTCCGCTACCCTTCCAAAACTCCGACTAACAACAACATTAATGATTAACAAAACTACCCCCAACCCAACTACAATTCTTGCTACCAATAAAGGATCATCAATTTTTTTGGTAAAAAATACATAGCCCGAAATAATCATTCCTATGGTTATTATTCCCATTATCAAAAAAAAGAATTGAGGACACTGCCATAAAGGAAGTTTATACTCTTGACACTGGCTAATAATATCTAATCGTTTCAGAATATTTTTCACCTTCATTACTTTATTATACACAAACTAAGCCCAAAAAAGAAGTATAACCGGGAAGCCATCCCGGTTAAGTTAGCGCAGAGTTGACCGAAGCTTAAATTTTTGATAAATAATATTTAGCGGTCGGGAGTTCAGCCATCGCCGAAGGCGAGGCTGCCTCCGGTCAGGAGTTCAGCCATCGCCGAAGGCGAGGCTGCCTCCGGGGTGTCGTATAACGGTAGTATGTATGCTTTGGGAGCATGCGGCCTGGGTTCAACTCCCAGCACCCCGACCAGTCAGTACTTGTCAAATTTCCTGTCCCGCCCCGCTCGGCGGGGCGGGACAAAACCCTGCCGCCTGCGGCGGCGGAGATAAAAAGCCACGGTTCAATAGAAGTTAAAGAAATTTTTCGGTCAAATAAGGTGCGGTTCGTTCCGGATTTTTTGATGAATTCGGCAATTTGCTGAAAATCTCTGCCGACGGCTAAATTTTGAATTCGTTTTACCTCTAAAACCCACTTTTTCAATGGTTCGACCCAATTTCTCTTTCCCTTCCTGAAATCGCCCTTTTTCGCCTCTAAGGCGATTTTTGTTTTGATTAAATCTTCCTTCTTCTGAAGATAGATTTCCTTTTCAATAATTCCGTCCAAATATCCGGAAACTAATTTGTCTAACTTCTGTTTTGTTTCATCAATTTCTTTTTCTAAGTTCTGAACAAAATTTTTTAATGATTGAGTTTTTTCTTTTTCCCATTTTTCAACTTCAGCCAACATTTTCTCTATCCAGTCATCAGGCAAAATTAATTTTTTAAGAAAAGATTTTAATTGTCCGACCAATAAATCTTCTCTCAAATATCTTTGAGAACAAACGCCAAATTTTTTAGAACATCTGTAATACCTGTAAATTCCGCCGTTTCCGTGGCTAAATTGGGCCGTAATCATTCCGCCGCATTCGCCACATCTAAACAAACCAACAAAAGGAAAGTTATGTCGCTTTTTGCTGTGTCTTGGTTTAGCTCTCTCTTCCAAAATTTCTTGAACTTTCTCAAATAATTCTTTGGAAATAATTGGTTGATATTTTCCTTCGTAAGTTTCGCCTTTTTGCTGAATTAGACCAATATAAGCTAAATTAGTTAGCATTCTTTGAATTGTGGCTTTAGCCAAGGGCGTTCCGTTTTTACTTACCAAACTAAATTCCGCTAATCTTTTGCCTAAACTTTCTAAAGTATGTTTTCCTTGAGAATATTCTTCGAATGCTTTTTGAATAATTTTTGCTTTTACCGTGTCAGGGTCAATATTTCTAGTTTTAGAATTATTGATGTATCCCAATGGCGCTTTGGCTGGCCATTCTCCCCGCCTTAATTTTTGTCTAAAGCCCCTTTTTACATTTTCAGAAAGGTTATCAGAGTAATACTTACTTTGTCCAAAAGCCACTTGGAGCATGAACAAGCCTTGCGGCGTTGGTTCAAACCAAAATGTTGGAAATCGTAAAGAAAGAATTTTACCAGTATCAATAAGATAAATTATTTGTCCGCCATCAATTGAATTTCTGGCTAATCTATCTGGATGCCAAGCTAAAATTCCGACAGGTTCTTTGTTTTGTCTAATTTTTTCTATCATCGCATTAAATATTTCTCTGCCCGGAGTTTTGGCGCTTTTGCTTTCTGTAAATTCTTCAATAATTTCTAAATTTTCTCTTTTGGCGTATTCGTATAATTCGGCAAGTTGTGCCTCAATCGACATCACCTGTCTTTCCTCATCTTCGGTAGATTTTCTAGTATAAATGAAGTATTTCATATAAATTTTGTTAAAAAATTTTAAATTTTCTTGAGCCGTGGCTTTTTATCTCCGCCGCCGCAGGCGGCAGGGTTTTGTCCCGCCCCGCCGAGCGGGGCGGGACAGGAAATTTGACAAGTACTGACTGGTCGGGTATCTTAAACTTAGCGCGAACCTATTTTGAAAAGAATTCCTGATTTTGTCCGCCGCGCTCTGCGCGGCGGACAGGCCCGTCGCACCGGCCGCTTCGCGGCCGAAAAAACAGATTTCTGGTACCGTAAAATCGGTATTTTTTGTTGCGTCTCCAAAAGGCCCAAAAGTGCCGTACCCCTTGACAGATTTGACGGGGTATGCTATAATACAGATGGAAAGGACAAAAGAAAGAATTTCATCTTTTCCGGATAATCTCCCCGATTCTGAAGGATATTATCCTAAAGGAATCGGGCTCAGGAACTCCTGAGAAAATAAGATTATTCAACACAGCACATTGTAAATTATCTACTGCTGCAAAATACTGCAAGAAAGGAGGTGAAAGAGATGTCAGAAACTCTAGACCGCAAAATTCTGGTTCTGCTGACAGCCGACAGGCTTGAGACTGCAATTCGTGATCTTGGCGACAAGCACGAAGAAGAGTTAAAAGCCAAAAGTATTGACGTCAGAGAGTTTCAGATATGCATCCTCGATTTAGTCGGGGAAGCATACGAAGTTCTCAAGGCGAAAGCGCAGCAGACACTTTCTCAATAGAGAGAGGGGACGTGCCAGTGCTCCCTTATCATCACTGGTATCTCATTAAAAGATGAGATAAATATCAAAAGTCTGTTTATGGTTCCGACTCTAACTGAACCATTTCGTTTTCTAAATAGTGATGAGAGAATTCTTCCAAAGCATTTTGAGAGAGCTCTCTCCTTGCTATATCAATAGTCAGGGGGACACTCAGGCAATCCTGAGCGTAGCACCTTAACTTTCTCTACTGCTGCAAAAAATAAAACAGAAAGGAGAAAAAAATGGAATATCGTCCACGATGTCTTCCCGAATGTCGCTATCGTCAGATAGTGTATACGACTATCAACGATCTTGGTTTTCATGCCAAAAATCCCGTGCTCGCGTGCACCCTTAAGAACCCTGAAGGCAAACCAAAACATCCTGTTAATGTGATGCTGGATTGGTTCCCTAATCACTGGTTTGGGTATAACCTTAGACTGGTGGCTAGGCATGGATTAGGGCTTTGCTTCTACAGTGATTTAGTTCCTACCGAAGATGATATCGCTAGGGTTTGTCGGTACAGCTATCAAATTCCTGATATTCCCCAAAAGTGTCCTGATGTATTGCTTTTCACAAAGACAGAAAAACTACTTGATAAGCTGGGCAGAATACTAGATTTAATTTTCAGCGACGGCCGACGTCCAAAACGGTATATCGGGGAGTGAGGAACTAATTCTTCGCAAAATCTTTAGCAGCAGAGAAAGGGGACGTGCCAGTGCTCCCTTATCATCACCGGCATCTCATCAAAAGATGAGATAAATATCAAAAGTCTGTTTATGGTTCCGACTCTAACTGAACCATTTTCCTATTTTTTTGATAGGATTTTTTAATTTTCAATTACGTTTTTAAAGAACTTTATTTTTCTCTTCTTTTAGCTTAAAATGAAAATGTATGATGCGTGAAAGAAAAATCAAAAAAGAAAATATCCTTCGCTTCTTAAATCATAATTTTAAAAATAAAGAAAAGCTGGAATTGTTAGATTTCATATTCGTTCTTGATAGCTACGAATTACTTGGGATGGAAGTGCCTGACAAAAAGCAGGTAATAAAATATTTAAATGGCCTTCAGTCGGATGAGGGAACTTGGGAAACCGGAAACCCTCATTATGTGCCCACTACGGCTCAAGTTTTAATGTTTTATAGTAGAGCAGGGGTTAAACCGGCAAAATCCTTGAAACCTTTCTTTTCAACTATTGATACTTGGGAAAAAGTTAATGAGCATTGCCAGAAATATGATTTCGGAAATTATTGGGGTGGATTGTGGGGCTATATTACTTGCTACATTATGGAGGGGAGAAAGCCACCGTGGATTAAAGAATTTTTGAAAGAAGTAAATAAGAAATTTGATGTTTGGGCTTATCAGAATCATCAACGTTGCCACTTGATAGGAAATTTATTTCAGCTTGGAGAACCAATACCCAAAATAGACCGCGTAGTGAAGATTATACTCCAACAGCAGGAAAAAAATGGAAGCTGGGGAGATGAGGGCTGGAACAAGGCTTTACCCCAAACTTTTTTTGCTATTTCGACTCTAAGATTAATTAAAGATAAAACCTCTAAAAAGATGAATCCTGCTATAAATAAAGGATTAGACTTTATCGGAAAATGTTATACCACTATTCAACACGAAGGAAAAAACTATGGTGGCTTTACTACTACTCTATCTGAAATTTGTCCTAAGCCACTTGAAACCGCTATGGGCGTAGCAGCGTTATTGAACCCCAAGCTTTACTTCAGGTGGAGTATGCGTTAAAATTTTTAATATACCGATTTAACGGTACCAGAAAATCTGTTTTTCCGGCCGCTTCGCGGCTGGCGCGACGGGCCTGTCCGCCGCGCAGAGCGCGGCGGACAAAATCAGGAATTCTTTTCAAAATAGGTTCGCGCTAAGTTTAAGATACCCGACTGCGGGCGTAGTATAGTGGCTATTACCCGGCTCTTCCAAGGCCGTGACGTGGGTTCAATTCCCATCGCCCGCTCCAACAAAAATGGCTCCAAAGAGCCATTTTTGTTAACTTTACGACTTACAACGCGAAAAAAAGTCCTGCGGGAAGCCATCCCGCAGGATCAATATATCAACTTATTTTGCCATGGCTAATTAAGTTGATAAACAGAAACTAGGATTTGAGATTTGAGATTTATTTTGCGTACTCCACCACCCTATTTTCTCTAATCAATGTTACTTTAATTTCTCCCGGATACCTCAATTCCTCTTGAATTTTATTGGCAATGTCTTTTGCTAATTTGTAAGAACCCAAGTCGTCAATTTCTTCCGGTTTTACAAAAACTCTAATTTCTTTCCCGGCATGCAAAGCCCAAGCGGTTTTTACTCCGGCAAAAGAGGTAGCGATTTCCTCTAAGTCTTCCAACCTCTTCAAATAATTTTCTAAGGTGTCTTTTCTTGCGCCGGGGCGAGCTCCGGAAATTTGATCGGCTGTCTGAATCAAAACCGCCTCAATCGATTCATAAGGATAATCTTCATGATGAGATTTCATGGCGCAAATTACTTCTTTCTCCTGGTCAAATTTTTCTAAAATCTTAATTCCTATATCAACATGAGATCCTTCTATTTGTTGATCTACCGATTTACCAATATCGTGTAAAAGGCCGGCTTTCTTGCAAACCCCGATTTTGGCCCCAATTTCTGCCGCTAAGGCTCCGGCCAAATGAGAAACTTCTATTGAATGCAATAAAACATTTTGACCGTAGCTGGTTCTAAATTTCAATCTTCCCAATAAATTAACTAATTTTGGAGAAAGTCCAACCAGGCCTGTTTCATAAATCGCTTGCTCCCCGGCTTCTTTAATCTGCGCTGAAATCTCTTCTTTGGTTCTTTCTACTATCTCTTCAATTCTAGCCGGCTGAATTCTTCCATCTTCAATTAACTTCTCCAGCGCGGTCTTGGCAATCTGCCTTCGGATTGGATCAAAACCGGAAATCAAAACGGTCTCCGGCGTTTCATCTACCACTATTTCAACCCCGGTTAGTTTTTCCAGGGTCCTGATATTTCTTCCTTCCTTGCCAATGATTCTTCCCTTAATTTCCTCCGAGGGCAGAGATACCGTAGTCGTAGTAATTTCTTGGGCTTGGGAAAGACCGTATTTTTGAATGGCAAAAGACAGTATCTCTTTTGCCCTTTTTTCAAGTTTTGCTCTTCCTTCTTCTTCCAGTTTTTTTATTTTCCCTAGAATTTCCCTTTGATAATCTTGTTCAACATTTTGAATTAGTTCTTTTTTTGCCTCTTCTTGAGATAATTTTGAAACCTCTTCTAACTTCCTTAAGGACTCCTGCCTTAGGTCTTCCAGACTTTCTTTAATTTTCTTTAACTTTTCAACTTTTTCTAAAAAATCTCTTTCTTTTTTTTCATAGTTTGAGATCTTCTGGTCTAAAATGTTTTCTCTTTTCAGTAAAACCTGCTCCGTTTTGTAAAGTTGTCTTCTTCGGTCTTCTTCTTCTCTTTTTACCGCCCCGACCAATCCCAGAGCTTTCTTTTTAGCCTCTGAAATTAGGTTTTCTGAATCCCGTTTGGCTTTGGAAATTTTCTCCTGAACGATTTTTTCCAGATTTCCGGCTCTTTTTTTGACCAAAGACTGGCGAAGATAATAACCCAAAATGGCTCCAACTCCCAACGCAATTATACCCACTAAAAGTGGGATGAAATTTTGCATAATTTTTAGAGTAAAATTGATTTGACATAGGTTGACTTAACCCCAAATAGCTGAAACACTTCTCGCTAAATTGAAATTAAATTTGACATATGGCTAAACTTCAATTTTACGATTCGATTTCACCTTTTCATTATAGCAAACAAAAAAGCCGCTGTCAACGACTAATTCTAAAATTATTCAATTAACGCATTAACGAGTTAATGAATTAAAAAATCCGTTAATGCGTTAATTCGTTAATTCGTTAATCATTTATTTAGTATGGTGCTATTTCCTTCCATTCGGGCAAAGGAAGCCTGGTCCCTCCTTCTTCGCAATGCTCGCATTCCTCATCCGGGCTATGGGTGTCACAGGTATTAAGAAACATTTTCCAGGTCCCTTCCTGAAAGCTATAACTCGGATTTTCTTCGGCTCTTATATGAGGCCCGGCAGCGTAAAGATGGCTAACTTCATCGGCGGTTAAATCCCGATTGTAAATGCGGACTGCGTCGATAAGGCCTTGGAACTTAGGTGGGGTATCATTTCCTGAATATCCTGCAATTTGGAGAGAGTTGGCAGTAACCTCAAATGTTCCAGACGGTAAAGATGTTGTTAAT
>Ga0210006_1000651_pt1 | contig 26625 bp, 22 predicted proteins | sample CryGey02umfilter_2_FD_185452 | JGI IMG/M metagenome (GOLD analysis project Ga0210006, IMG submission 185452) | Groundwater microbial communities from aquifer in Utah, USA - Crystal Geyser 4/10/14 0.2 um filter (SPAdes) (version 3) | ecosystem: Environmental > Aquatic > Deep subsurface >... | reverse complement strand
CGGTCAAATCCAATTGATCCACCACCTCCACCACAAACCGCGCCAAATGATCGTCGGGCAGCCAATCCGACAACGACGGCGCAAGCAAATACGGGGCACGGCGGTCGGCGGGGATGAATCGGCTCATAATCGGGGCTCCTCGGCTTGTTACGACAGATGCCTCATATCGTCTCATGTCCTTGGGAAAAGTCCGACAGACTCCTAGGGGTGGTGCTGGCATGGCGCGACAAACGCCCCTTCCTTTGGTTGGCGCTGCCGACCGCTGCCAGCCTGCCGCTGCTGCTATTTATCGTCGAAAGCCGGGTGCTTTCCACCTTCATGGCGCTGTGGATCGGCTTTGCCGGGTATGCGTTGGCCAAGCTGGAGGGTTGGCGTCGCTGGAGTGCTCTGGGGCTACTGGCGTTGCTGCTCCTGCCGCTGGCGCTGCGCCAGGCGGGGCTCTGGCTGGCGCCCCATGCCCCGGCGGGGGCGACGGTGGTCGACCGCAAACCGCAGGTTGCCTATTACGCCGGGCTGCCGCTGCGCTGGCCCCATTACGGCGAAGATCTGATTGCGCTGGAACAGGGGCTGCTCCCTCTGGCCCCGGTGGTGTTGGTGGTCGACAACAAGAACTTTCGGGAGAGCCGTCCGGCCTGTGTTGCAATGCCCCCCGTCCGGTTTTGAGCCCTTGGCCCGTTTCAAGGGGTCGGAGGGGCACGATGTTCGTTTGTTGCTATGGAGGGGGAAGCCCCATGAGCTCGATTGAGTGCAGCGTGGTGGTGCCGGTCTTCAATGAAGAGGAGGCGATTCCCCTCTTCTTGGCACCAACGGCTGGGAGATCTGGTTCGTCGACGACGGCAGTTCCGACGCCACCTGGCAGATGGTGGAGGCGCTGCACCGGGCCGATCCTCGCATTCGGGCCTTAAGTTTTTCCCGCAATTTCGGCAAGGAGGCGGCGGTGAGCGCCGGGCTCGATTTCGTGCGGGGACAGGCGACCATCGTCATGGATGTCGATCTGCAAGCCCCCCCAGAGCTGATTTCGTACATGTTGGAACGTTGGCGGCAGGGGTTTGATGTGGTCTACGGGGTGCGGACGAGCCGCACGGGGGAGTCGTGGACGAAGCGGATCACGGCCTTTCTCTTCTACCGGGTGCTCAAGGATGTGGCCAGTGACGTCGAGATCCCCGCCGACGTGGGGGACTTTCGGCTGATGTCGCGCCGGGTGGTCGATGCCTTCAAACAGTTGCCGGAACGGCAGCGTTACCTCAAAGGGATGTTTGCCTGGGTCGGTTACCCCAGCATCGGCGTCCCCTATGAGCGTCGTACCCGGGCGGTGGGGACCACCAAGTGGAACTACTGGAAGCTGTGGAACTTTGCCCTGGAGGGGATCACCTCGTTCAGCACCATCCCCCTGCGGATGAGCCTTTACCTCGGGGTGGCCACTTTTGTGGCCGCCATCCTGTTCGCCATCTACAGGGTGGTCGATACCCTCCTGCACGGTAATCCTGTCCCCGGTTACCCCTCGCTGATGGTGGTCCTCCTGACGTTGGGGGGTATCCAGCTCATGGTGTTGGGGGTGCTGGGGGAATACGTCGGTCGGATCTACTTCGAGAGCAAGCAGCGTCCCCTCTATTTGTGTCGGGAAATTTTGGCACCCGAGGCCGAGGAGACCTGATGGAACCCCGTGCTTACGAAGAGATGGCTCAGGTCGAGCACATTGGTGGTATCGAGGTCGGCGGACGGCGGTCGAGTCGCTTTTAACGCGGTTTCTACCCAATGCCCTTCAACCCAGGTTGCTCGACGTGGGGTGCGGCACGGGAGGTAACCTGAATACCTGGGAACGGTTTGGTCAGGTGGTTGGAATGGACCTGAGCCTTCAGGCACTGCAACACGCCCAAACCAAAGGGGGGGAGGGGATGCTGGTGCGGGGGCGGTTGCCCGACGCCGTTCCGTTCGCCCCTGGAAGTTTCGTCGGGGTGATCGCCACCGATGTGCTGGAACATGTTCCCGACGATGTGGGGACGATTCGTGCTCTGCTCGATCTGCTCGAACCGGGAGGGAAACTCTTCCTGACCGTCCCCGGCTGGCCCTCCCTCTGGGGTCGTCACGATGAGGTGCACCACCATCTGCGCCGTTACCGTCGCGCCGAGTTGTTTCGGGTAATCAAGGCAGGTGGGGGGAGGGTGGTGTGGCGTAGCGGCTACATCGTTTCGTTGTTGCCTCTGGCGATGGCGCAACGTCTGCTGTCGGGAGGGAGAGACGGCGAGCGATTGCCGACGGCGTGGTTGAATCGGTTTCTGGCGGTCTGGGTGGGGATCGAGGGGCGACTGGCGGCCCACATCCCATTCCCGACCGGACTCACTCAGATTGCGGTGGTGGAGCGGAGCGAAAACTCCAGTGCCGATTGATCCAGAAGGTCAGCGGGGTGTTGATCGCCACCACCAGCGCTAGACCCAACAGGTAATGCCAGCCCCAGTGGTGCACCGCCAGGGTCATGAGCAGCCAGTTGTTGCCCAGTCCCACCCCGCCGACGAGGGCAAACCGCAGGAAGGCATGCAGGGGGGGGGCGGTGCTGCGGAAGGTCCAGCGGTAGTTATGGACGAAACCGAAGAGGACCGCGCAGGCATAGGCGATCACGTTGGCCGGGACCGGGTCCATCCCGCTCCATTCGACCAAAGCGACGACGATGCTCAGATGGATGAGGGTCGAGGCGACGCCGACCAACGAAAAGCGGCCCAATTGCAGCAATTCATGGTTCACCCCTTGTTTCCCTCCACCCACACCCCCCCCGCAGCATGGTAGGTCACCTCGCCCGGCCCCCCGTCGGGCATCCGCCTTACCTGATGGATCGGGCACCACTCCACGAAGTGTTTCCCTTCTCCCCCCGCAAACTGCACCGCCAGCTTTGCCGCCGCGACCACCGCCTCCATGGGGGGCTCGAAGCCTTTGCGGGGCAGGCGCAGCACCACGTGGGGACCGGGCAAATCCTTGATGTGCAGCCACAGGTCGTAGGGTTTGGCGATGCCGAAGGTGAGGCGGTCGTTGCCCTGGCGGGAGCGGCCGATCAGTACCTCCAGCCCCTGGGCGTCGCGCCGCAGTGGGGGTGGGGGGGTGCCGGCGAGGCGCCCTTTGCCTTTGACCCGACCGCCGGTTTTGGGCGGCTCGTCGGCCGGGGTTTCGAGCCCTGCCGTCACCCGGGCCATCCGTCCGGCGACCTCCTCGATTTGTTCTTCCAACCGCCCCGCCTCAATGGCCCCCCCCTCCCGAATGCGGGTCGCCCGCTCCGCCTGACGGTAGAGCGCTTGGGCCAACCCTTGGGGATTGGGGTGCTCCCCTTTGGCAATGCGCAGGGTCTCGGGGGGATCGCTGTGCCAGTCGTCGACCAGCCAATACCCCCCCTCCAGCGCGGGTCGGCCGGCGTGTTTGAGCGCCTCGGCCTGCCGCCACAAGGGGGCAGGGTCGCTGGTTTCGATCCGTTGCATCAGCCCTTCGCGGTGCCCCTCCAACCGCGTTTTTTCAGCTTCCAGTCGTTGCAACAATGCCTCGACCTTGCGGGTTTGCTGCGCCGCTCCGCGCCCCTGCAAACGGGTCAGGGCAAGGTCGCTCCAGGCCTGCACCGGGTCGCCCTGTAGTGGGGTGGCGCCGAGCAACGGCAAGGGATGGAGCAGCACCCCCTCGGGGGTTTCCACGCGGTGCCAAGGGGCGGCGGGGTCGAAGGTGGTTGGATCCCAATCGGGGAGCAGGGGAGCAAGTTTTGGGGGAAGGGAAAAGGGCTGCCGTTGCGGCAATGGGGGGGGCAAACCGGGGCACCAACCCTCGACCCCCTCGTTGCGCAGGGTCAGCCGGACGATCCCCTCCTCGACCACCGCCATCTGGCTGTGGGGGCCGCGGAAGATCAGCCACAGGTCGTAAACGGTCGCCTTGCCGCTGACCCGCACCTTGTGCAGCCGCAGCCTTAGCGCCCGCTCGCCGGGGATAACGGCGGCGCCCGCGAATTTCATCGACTTGAGGTGGGTATTCAGCCAGCCGCCGAAGGGGGTGTCGCGGCGGGGGGGCTCATCCCCCAGCACCGGGCCAACGATGGGGGGGAGTAGGCGCAGGTGCAGGGTTTCATGGCCGAGAGCCAAGACCACCCCCGCCTCGCTGGTCCATCCCCCTTTGAGGGTACGCCCCTTGCGGGTATTGAAGCTTGGAACCAGGGCGGCCAGTTGCAGGGCGTCGAGAGGGAGGCGGGGGCAAGTCGGAAGGGAGGAAGGAGGCACGTGGGGGGTGTTTAGCACAAATCGATGTCGATATTGCGAGCGATTTTACCGGCAAGCGCCAAAAAGTCGGCATGGCATGCCCGAACCGCTTCGACATGCGCTCCGATGGCGCCATCGGCAGGTTTGAGAAAAAACATGGGTTTGCGGGCATCCATCGCCATGGGCATCAAGCTGCGGTAGTGCTTGAGCAGAGCCAAGTTGTAGGGGTCTTGATCTGGAGACGGGACTTGCAGAGGCGATTCGTCCAGTACCGCAGTGCGATAAACCCTGGGGATGCGGTCCAGCCAGCGTTGATAGGCTTTGACCGGGCGACTGTCGCGAATGCCGTGTTGCATGACGACATAACCGGCCGGCCGCATTTCGCCGTTGGGTACCGGGATACCGGAATCCGAAGGCAATTCGAGCAAACGTTTTTTCCACCCTTGGCGCCATTCGCGCAGGGTTGGGCCGAGGTTCTCTAGACCTTGCAGCGAAAACAAATCGGGGGCCAGGGGTAAAACGACTTGTTCGGCGGTAATCAAGGCGGAACGGTTGGTTGCTCCTAAATTGGGCCCCACGTCGATCAGCACCAGCTGGGCCGACATGCGGGTTGCGGCATCGAGAACGATGCGATGAAAAGCGGTGACGACACGAAACGCCGCAACATCGCCCCCCAGACACTTGGGCCAGTTCTCTGAAAGAAGATCCTCGAATTTCGAAAGCGCCAAATGTCCAGGAATCAAGCCAAGGCGATCGGCAATCGGTTCGATATGGGGGGGGAGAATATCGCCGGTTCGGTTCATAAGGGGTTGCAGGCTATCGAACACGGTGCCGACCGATCCGCCGCCACCCCAAAGCGCAACCAAACGGTCCTCGTCGAGAAACATGGAACTCAAGTTCGCTTGAGGATCGAGGTCGACCGCAAGAGTGGGAATGCCACGTTCGGCAAACATCCATGCCAGGTGGTAGACCAGGGAGGTTTTGCCGACCCCCCCTTTGTTGTTGAAAAAGGCGATGGTTCTCATGGGGTTCGTTTCCAGATGGTCACGCCGAAAACACGGTCGTCGATTTCGAAATCGAGGGGTGGATTCCCGTTTTCCGCCAGCATCGCTTCGGCGCGTTGAATACCGTAACCGTATTTGTTGACGTAATTCATCCCTTTCAACGCTTCGGCAATGACAGGGTTTCGATAGCTGTTGCGCCGGGTCAGGGTTTCGCGGGTGACGGTTCCGTACAGTCCGCCAGGGTTTTGAATTTCGATGCGATCGGCGAACCAATAGAACCGAATGGGACTGGTCGAGGCGTAATCGCGGTGCATCACCGCATTATGAAAGAGCTCCCGCAACGCCCATTCGGGATAGTCAGGAGTGATGCGATCCCGGAAATTCTCCCCTTGTCTTACGGATGTTCGATTGTAGGCAGTGATTTTGTTGCGGATCAGATCGAGCACCGTGCGCAAATCGCCCGAAGCCGACAATTCATCCTCGGGCATGTCGGCCATGGAGACGCCCGGGAACTTGAGAAACTGGACGTAAGCACCGGGAAGGAAATACCGGGGATTGGTGCCGAACAACAGGATACCGGCCACCGTTGGCGCACGGGCGTGAAGGTCGAAACATCGCAGTGAGGCGAGTCGTTCCTCAATGCTGCGATGGTTGGCAGCGATGGTTTGCGCATCGATGGTCAGGGCACGATATTCGTCGAAAAGCCGCACTGTCAGGTCGGTAAGGGTGGCTTCGGGGATGGGCTGGGCATCGAAGGTGTGGATCAGGGCCGAACGCCTTTCCGACAGCACCCGTTCTTCATGCTCGTTGGCGATGGCTTTTCTCGGACCGACACGAATATAGACCCGGCCTTTGTAGCGCACCGGCGGCAAGGGGGATGGCCGAACCTCGACGATGGCCAATTCGCCATCCGGGAACTTGATTTTTTCTACGCTCATGGCCGGAGGGGGTTGGACGTTGCCGTCGGAGCGGATGGCGGCCAAGTTGCGTAGCAGTTCGTCGGTGACGGTCGCCCCCGCAATTTGACCGTCATCGTGTGCACCAACGATGAGGTATCCCGGTTGACGGTGGCTTGGATAATCGTTGGCGAAAGCGCAAATCGCCTCACCGAATTTGTCGGTTTTGTTGGTGGAGACGGTGCGCTCGATGCGGTCCGATTCCAAATCCTGCAATAGATCCAAAACCTCTTCGTGACTGAGCATGTGGGTGTTCCGTCGTATGAGGGGGTGGGGGGGGATCTTACACCGGCACCGAGCAGCCGCATCCCTCTTCGCTGTCGCCGTAGGGGTTGTCCCCCTTGCGACCCTCCAGCATGGCGACCGCCTCGTATTCGCGGCGCAGCCGGGCCATCACCTTGGGGTTTTCGAGCAGGGGGGTGGCTTGGTCGGCTTCGCACCAGAGCAGCGGCATCGCCCCGCTTGATACCGGCATCACCCCGTCGCGTACCTCGACCCCGACCAGGGTCACCAGCATCCCCTCACCCAAAGCCCAAAGCAGGGCGGCGTCGATCCGTTCGGCCAGAGTGTCGGCGCGGATCGCTTGGACCACCTGCACCAATATCGCTTCGGGGCTCTCCCCCTCGGGTAGTGGGATCTCTTGGGCGGGCAGGTGGATGGGTAGGGCCAGGGGATCGAAAGACATGGGCTCCTCGCTAGGGGCTGGATCGAAAGAAAACGCGGGGAACCTTAACCCACAACCCGGTGGGGGGGGAGGGGAGGCGGGCGCCCCCCGTTGGCCTTAGGAAAACGCTGATGAAAGGCCTCCTGTCTTGAATCAGCACGCCTGGCAAAAACCAAAAGCTTCGGCGACTTAGGTCGCCTCCTACGACAGCGCACCACGTGGCATCCCAGCCGTGGGCCGCTCGGAAGCGCTAATAAATCGGCGCTTCTTTAGGCCATCAGATCTTCGGGGGCCGCCAGCAGATCGCGCCAAGCGGTGCCGTTCAAGCGGGAGCGGTCGACGGCAAACACCCCGGAGCCCTCGAACGGCATGGGCAGCCAGTCGATGGTCCCTTCGGGAAGGCGGTTTTCAAGGATGCTCTGGGCGTCGAAACCGACCTCGACCATGAGGTAGCCGCAATCGTTGAGGTGGTGGGCGCTTTGTTCGAGCAGGCGGATCACCACCTCCAGGCCGTCCTCCCCCGCTGCAAGGGCCAGGTCGGGTTCGTGCCGGTACTCGGGGGGGCGGTCGGCCATTTCGGCGTCCGAAACGTAGGGGGGATTGCTGACGATCAGGTCGAAGCGCTCATGCTCGGCAATCGGCTCGAACAGGTCGCCCAGGCGCAGCTCGATGTGCCCCTCTTGGTCGTGCAGCTGGATGTTGTGGGCCGCCACCGCCAAGGCATCGGCGGAGATGTCGGTGGCGACGATTTCGGCCTCGGGGTAGTGCAACGCCAGCGCCACAGCGATGGCCCCCGAGCCGGTGCCGATCTCTAAAATGCGCCGGGTTGCCAGGGGCAGGGCAAATTCGGGCAGCACCTCGGAAAACAGATTTTCGAATAGCGATCGGGGGATCAACACCCGCTCGTCGACATAGAACGACAGCCCGTCGAACCAGGCCTCTTTGGCCAGATAGGCGGCCGGAACCCGGTCTTCGATGCGCCAGCGCAGCCAGTCGGCGACCCGTTTGCCCTCCTCGGGCAGCAGGGCGGCGTCGAGCAGTTCGTCGGGCAGGGGATGGGGCAGGTGCAGCGCCTTGGCGATGAGGAAGCGGGCCTCCTCCATCGGGTTTTGCTGGCCCGAGGAGCAATCGACCTCACCCTCGCCCAACCGGGAGGCCCCGAAACGCAGCCAGTCGCGCACCGTTTTGAAGGGATGGTCCTTGGGTAAAAAGCTCACGGGACGCTCCGCAATTTCAGAGAAAAAGTGCTGGATCTCAAGAATAGGTCAACCATGTGTGATTCGCCGCACTAAATTTTGTCCATGTTTTGGACACAAAGCGGCAATTGGGCTGGGAATCCAGGGATGGCGCATCGGCTTGCAATCCCCATAATGGCGCCTCCTCATGTAAGGGGGATTCAACCCGTTTTTTCAGGCTTCTTCTGAGGCCGGACCCTACTTTTTTACGGAAAACCCCATGGCGCTGATCGTTGCGAAATTCGGGGGAACCTCGGTCGCCGATCCCGAACGCATCAAGAATGTGGCGGCCATCCTGCAAGCGGTGCGCCAAAACGGCGACCAAGTGGTGGCGGTGGTTTCGGCCATGAGCGGCGAGACCAACCGCTTGCTCGGGTTTGTCGCCCAAATGGGGGAGCGTCCCTCGCCCCAGGAGGCCGACGTGGTGGTCTCGACCGGCGAGCAGGTGACCATCGGTTTGCTCGCCTTGGCGCTCCAAGCCCGCGGCGTGCCCGCGCGCTCCTTCACCGGTGGCCAGGTCAAGATTGTGACCGATACCGCCCACAGCCGCGCCCGCATCCTGGCCATCGACGATGCCGCCCTGCGCACCGCGCTGGCGGCGGGGGAGATCCCGGTCGTTGCTGGGTTCCAGGGGGTGAGCGAGGGGGGACGGATCACCACCCTGGGACGGGGCGGCTCCGACACCACCGGGGTGGCGCTGGCGGTGGCTCTGGGGGCCGACCGCTGCGACATTTACACCGACGTCGACGGGGTCTATACCACCGATCCGCGCATCGAATCCAAGGCGACCCGCATCGACAAGATCGCTTTTGAAGAGATGCTCGAAATGGCCTCGCTCGGGGCCAAGGTTTTGCAAATCCGCAGTGTCGAATTCGCGCATAAGTACGGTATGCCCGTGCGGGTGCGCTCCACCTTCAAGCCTGAAGACGAGGGATCCCTCGTCTGCCCGGAGGATCCCTCCATGGAACGCGCCCTGGTCACCGCCATTGCCTTCAACCGCGACGAAGCCAAGCTGACCCTGCAAGGGGTGCCCGATCGCCCCGGCATCGCTGCCGCCATTTTTGCCCCCATCGCGGCGGCGGGGATCAACGTCGACATGATCATCCAGAACGTCTCGGACCACGGCGCCACCGACATGACTTTCACCGTCCCCGAGGCCGACTTTAAACAGGCCAAGGGATTGCTGGAGCAGGTCGCCGAGCAGGTGGGGGCCCGGGGGGTTTCGGGCGATACCGATGTCGCCAAGGTTTCGGCGGTCGGGGTCGGCATGCGCTCCCACACCGGGGTCGCCTCTCATATGTTTCAGGTGCTCTCCAACGAGGGGGTCAACATCCAGATGATCTCGACCTCCGAGATCAAGATCTCGGTGGTGGTCGCCCGCAAATACCTCGAACTGGCGGTGCGGGTGCTGCACGAGGCCTTCGAGCTGCACATGCCTGCCGAGGAGCGGACGGGGCTGTGATCGCCTCGGGGGCCCCTGTCACCCTCTACGACACGACGCTGCGCGACGGCGCCCAAACCGAGGGGGTCGCCTTCTCGGTCGAGGACAAGCGGCGGATTTTGCTGGCGCTCGACGCACTGGGCCTCGGCTTTGTCGAGATGGGCTGGCCGGGGGCCAATCCCAAGGACGACGCCCTGTTCGCCATGGTGCGGGGGTTGTTGGCGGAGGGGGCGCTGCATGGCGCGGTGCCGGTCGCCTTTGGCTCGACCCGCCACGCCGCCAACCCTCCCGATGCCGACCCGGTGCTGGCCGGGTTGCTCGGGGCGGGGACCCCGGCGATCACCCTGTTTGGCAAAACTTGGGATCTACACGTGCGCGAGGCACTGCGCATCGAGCCGCAAGCCAACCTCGACCTGATCGCCGATTCCCTGGCCTACCTCAAAACCCGGGTCGACACCCTCTTCTTCGATGCCGAGCACTTCTTCGACGGTTTTAAGGACGATCCCGACTACGCCCTGGCCTGTCTGAAGGCGGCAGCCGAGGGTGGGGCCGAGGCACTGGTGCTCTGCGATACCAACGGCGGCGCTCTGCCCGAGCAGATTCAAGCGGGGGTGGCGGCGGCACTAAAGTTGGGGCTGCCGGTGGGGATTCATGCCCACAACGACGGGGCGTTGGCGGTGGCCAACACCCTGGCGGCGGTGGGGGCGGGGGCGCGTCACATTCAAGGCACCATCAACGGCCTGGGTGAGCGCTGCGGTAATGCCAACCTCTGCTCGGTGATCCCCAATCTGATGCTCAAACGGGGTTTCGATACCCTGCTGCCCGCGGGCAAATTGGCCGAGCTGCGCCCGGTCAGCCTGCTGGTCTCTGAACTGGCCAACCAACCCCCCAACCGTCACGCCCCCTTTGTGGGCGACTCGGCCTTTGCCCACAAGGCGGGGGTTCACGTCTCGGCGATCCAGCGCAACCCCGAAACCTACGAACACATCGACCCCACCCTGGTGGGTAACCGCCGCCGGGTGCTGGTCAGCGAGCAGTCGGGCCGCTCCAATATTTTGTACAAGATCCAGGGTTTGGAGGGGGTGCACCTCAATCCTGACGATCCACGCATCCGCACGATTCTCGACCGCATCAAAGAGCTCGAACATCTGGGCTACCAGTTCGAGGGGGCCGAGGGCTCTTTCGAGCTGTTGGTGCGCGGCCTGCTCGGCAGCCGCCCCCGCTATTTTGAGTTGCACGGTTTTCGGGTCATCGACGAAAAGCGCTCCCTCGACGAAATCCCCCTGGCCGAGGCGACGGTGCGGTTGTCGGTGGCGGGGGAGGAGGAGCACACCGCCGCCCTCGGCAACGGCCCGGTCAATGCCCTGGATCGCGCCTTGCGCCGAGCCTTGATCGGCTTTTACCCGACGCTGGCCGACATGACCCTGCTCGATTTTAAGGTGCGGGTGATCGAGGGGAGCGGCACCGACGCCGGGGTGCGGGTGTTGGTCGAGTCGGGGGACGGCGCCCGCCGTTGGGGGACCGTCGGGGTGTCGCAGAACGTGATCGAGGCCTCCTGGCAGGCGTTGGTCGATGCCATCGAATTTAAGTTGATGAAGGATGGGGTGGCGGGGGTATAGACCCATTGCGGGCGTGTCCCCCCGACTTCTTGACCCTGTCTGCCATCCCCTCAAGATGCTCCGTCGCCGAATCAAACCCGCCGCATGCACACGAGATTTTTTCAATGAATCCAAAACCCATCGAAGACTTCATCGCCCTGAGCGAAGCTGAGCACATCGACATCATCCAAAAGGCCAAGGCGGCCTTGGGTGACCGGGTGGTCATCCTGGGGCACCACTACCAGCGCGACGAGGTGTTTCAGTTCTCAGACATCACCGGCGATTCGCTCAAGCTCTCCCGCGAGGCCTCCAATCGGGGCGAGGCCGACTTCATCGTTTTTTGCGGCGTCCACTTCATGGCCGAGACCGCCGACATCCTCTGTCAGCCCCACCAGCAGGTGATCCTGCCCGATCTGTCGGCGGGGTGTTCGATGGCCGACATGGCCGACGCCCCCCAGGTCGAGCAGTGCTGGAGCGAGCTCGACGCGATCCTCGGCGGGGCCGACGGCAAGGTTATTCCGGTCACCTACATCAACTCCTCCGCCGAGCTCAAAGCCTTCTGCGGTCGTCACGGCGGCATCGTTTGTACCTCCTCCAACGCCCGCAAGATTCTGGAATGGGCCTGGGCGCGGGGGCGGACGGTCCTCTTCTTCCCCGACGAACACCTCGGGCGCAATACCGCCCATCGCATGGGGGTTGCCGACGCGGCGATGCACGTCTGGGATCCTTTTCAGGTCAAGGGGGGCTTGAGCGACGCGGCGATTCAAGGGGCCAAGATTCTGCTCTGGAAGGGGTACTGCTCGGTCCACCAGATGTTCCAACCGGCCCATGTGGCGATGTGGCGGCAGCGGATTGCCGGTGTGAAGGTGATCGCCCATCCCGAGTGTTGCCAGGCGGTCTGCGATCTGGCCGACGAGGTCGGCTCCACCGAGATGATGATTCAGGCGGTGAAGAACTCACCCCCCGGTAGCAAATGGGTGGTGGGGACCGAGCTCAATCTGGTCAACCGGTTGGCGGCGCAAAACCCCGACAAAGAGATCCACTTCATGTCGCCCACCATCTGCATGTGCTCGACCATGTTCCGCATCGACCCGGCCCATCTGGCCTGGACTTTGGCCAATCTGGTCGATGGGGTGGTGGTCAACCGTATTACCGTCCCCGAGCCGCAGAAAGCCGAGGCGCGGCTATCGTTGCAAAGGATGCTGGAAGCGAGCTGACCATGACCTATTCGAGCGCCACCCCCGTTCTTTTCGACCCCCCCTTTTTGGCTGAGCAAGAGCCGGTCTGGCGCGCCTTGACCGCACTCGACCAGATGCTGGAGGGGTTGCAAGGGGGGCGGTCGGTGTCGCTGGAAGGGGTGTCGCGGTTGATCGACCGGATGATCGACGACATGGAGGCGGGGGGGGAGCTCGACTGCCATTGGCAACGCTGGTTGGTCCGTTTTGTCTACGGCCGCTTTCAGATCGACGGCATCGCCCCTGAGCATCTAGGCTGGCTAGCGCGCATCCTCCACCGCATGGTGGTCGCCCTGAAAACCGGGGCGGCATTGAAGCTCTCCCGCACCCATTTGCACGATTTGGGGCTGGCGGCGCTGCTTCACGATTGCGGCGCCTTTTTGCTGCTGGGTCAGGGACGGGTGACCACCGCCGAGGTTCACGCCGCCATCTTTCGCGGTTGGGAGTGGCTGCTTCCCTTCGAATCCGAGCGCTGGTCCGGCATCGCCATGGGGGCGATGGAGCGGCTCGACGGTTCGGGCTACCCCGAAAAACTCAAGACCGATGCGGTCGGCCTGGAGGCGCGGATCATCGGATTGGTCGCCTCGTTTCAGGCGGTGGTGCAGCCCCGTGAATACCGCACCAGCCTGCTGCCGGGGATGGCGCTGGATTTATTGCTCAAAAAGGAGCGGGACAAGTTCGATCCCAAGGTGGCCAAGGCGCTGCTCGATGCCTTGACCCCCTATCCCCCCGGCAGTCTGGTACTGGTCGAGGGGGTGGGGGTTGGTGAGGTGTTGGTCAGTCGAGGGCAGACCCCGGTTCGTCCTCTGGTCGGGGTGGTGCTCGGTACGCGGATGAAAGATGAGGGGGTCCATCCCCGCCGGATCGACCTGCGCGACAACGCCATGGTCTTTGTTTCGCGCTGTTTTTCCCTATCGGCCCTACCCGACGAGCAGTGGAGCCGTTTCGATCCCCCCTTGGGCAAGGCGGTGGGGGCGGTGCATATTGTCCAAACGGTCGACGAGACGACCCCCGACCCACTGGAACACCCCTTCTTCCAACTACTGCCCGAGGCGATGCGCCAGGGGTTGTCGACCCAGGCGCTGGCCCCCTGCCCCATGGAAACAGGCCAAACCCTGATGCGCGAAGGGGAGCAGGCCGACTTCATGGTGCTGATCCTGACCGGCCAGGTGGCGATTTTGGAGCCGGGCAGCGCGGATCGAATCATCGCCCGGCGCGGTCCGGGCTCGACCATTGGCGAGATGGGGCTCTTCGAGGGGGTACGACAGAATTCGGTGCGGGTCGAATCGAGCGGTTCTTATGTACGGCTGCCTTACCCAGAGGTGAGGGCATTGCAAGAGCGGCTGCCCAACCTGCGAGAGGCTCTTGAGGTTCTGCACCGGTTGCACAGTATCTCGGCTTTGTAAACTGGACGTACAAAACGGGGCATTGAAGAGCCCTGTCGGATCGGCCATTGTTGCCCCAATACGCACATTTTCTCCATGCTGGCAATGGCCATCCGTCCTCAAATAAGGGAAGCCCCATGACTTCAATGGTTGCCTCCATCCTGTTCCCCCCCGAGTTCTTGGCCGAACGCAGGCCTTTGGGCGACGCCCTGTCCAAGATCGACAAGCTGTTGGCCGATCTCGAACACGGGCGTCCCACCGATCCAGACTTCTTGCGCGATCTGAGCATGCGTATGGTCGGAGAGATCGAGCAGGAGGGGGATCTGGCGATCCATTGGCAGCGCTGGTTGGTGCGCTTCGTTCATGGCCGTTTTCAAGTGCAGGGGGTGGAACCCAAGCGGCTTGAATGGCTGGCCCGGCTGCTACAGCGGCTGCTTATGGTCTGCGAGGTCGGCACCCTGATGAAACTCGGGCCGATCCGCATCCAAGAGATGAGTATCGCGGCGCTGCTGCACGACTGCGGCAGCGTCCTCCTGCTGGGCAAGGGGCACCTGGATCGCGAGAAGGTGCGCGCCGCCATCGAACACGGGTGGAGCGACTACCTCGGTCCCTTCCGCAACGAGTCGTGGATGGGGATCGTTTTGACCTCAAAGGAGCTGATCGACGGCTCCGGCTACCCCAATGGCTTGAAGGGGGACCAGATCCCGGTCGAAGCGCGGATCATCAACCTGATTGCCTCCTTCCAAGCCATCGTTCAACCCCGGGATTACCGCATCAACCTGATGCCGAGTCAGGCGTTGGAATTGCTGCTGCGCACCGACCGCCACCGTTATGACACCCGGGTGGCCACCTTCCTGCTCAAAGCGATGACCCCCTTCCCCGCAGGTTGTCTGGTGGCGGTACGCGACGTTGGGGTGGGGGAGGTGGTGCGACCCCACTCTTCAGCCCCGATGCGACCCGAGGTGGCGGTGGTGCTCGATGAGCGGATGCGCCCCATCCCCAATCCCCGTCGGGTCGATATCCGCGCCATGCCGGTGCTTAACGTGCACAAGGCATTTTGCATGGGGGAGCTGGACGAGGATGTCTGGCGGTTGTTCGATCCCCCATCGCCCCTCTCGGTCCGCGCCAGCGCCCCTCCTCCCAAGCCGGTGGAGCCTGCCGAGGGGTACGAGGTAGAGGATCGGGTTATTCCTGCGCGGCCCGAGGCGGTGTCTACCCGGTCTGCCGCTCTGCCCGTTGCCCCCGTTGAAGTCCAGGCGGAGGCGCTTGCCGGAACCTTGCTCGGCGGCGCCCTTGCCGCTTCCACCAAGGAGCGGCCATCTGCTCATCCTGAGCCGACGCCCCCCTCTACCCCGGCGCTGACATCGGTCGATGCGTTACCTGCTCAGCCGGTCATCGCACCGCCTGTTCCACCTCAGCCGGAACCTGCAATCCCGGCCCCCACAAGGTCGGAACCGACACAGTCGGAACCGGCAACGCCGGAACCGGCAACACCGAGCCCGACCCCGATGGCACCTACCATTCCGGTCACGCCCGCTCCTCAGCCCCCCGGCCAGCGTTCGCTACGTTTTGCCGAGCAGATGGCGCAACACGAGGCGCGGCAGGCCGAATTGCACAGGCAGGCCGAACCGGTCGCCCCCCCCACCCCCCACTACGTCACCCCGCCCATTTCCGACATTGTGCAGCCGGCACCCCTCTTTGCCGCCAACCCCAATCAGGTGGAGGAGACCGTCTTGTCGACCGGGGGGGACGACCTCTTTGCCGAGATGGGGGGACGGGAGCTGCGCGAGGGGCTCGATCCTGCCGATCACCCCTTCTTCCGCCTTTTGCCTGAAGAGATCATGGCCGAGGTCCCCTTCGACCGCTTGCCGGTGATCCAAATGCGCCGGGGTGAGATGCTGCTGCGCCGAGGCGAGGTGGCCGACAGCATGCTGCTGCTGCTTTCGGGGCAGGTGGAGATGATCGACACCGACGGCCATGGTCAGCCGGTGGTCATCAGCCACCGCAGCGGCGGCGAGGTGGTGGGGGAACTCGGTTTGCTCGACGGCACCCGGATGGTCGACGTCATGGCGATTCATGACGGTTGGTACATCCCCCTTTCGGCCAAATTGGTGCGCAAACTGATGGATGAGGCGCCCCAGGTGGGCTCCACCCTGCGCGCCCTGCACCGCCTGCACGGCGCCGTATAATCCCAACCCCATGACCTCAATTCACGATACCGATCCGGTCCGGGGTTTTCCTGCGGCCGCCGCTTTCGCATCCGCCGATTACGCCCGCCTGTGCGCCCTTCTGCATGAACACGCCTGGCACTACTACACCCAAGACGCCCCGACCATCTCGGACGCCGCCTATGACCGCCTCTTCCAGCGGTTGATCGAGGTCGAGCGGCTTCACCCCGAATGGATCGCCCCCGACTCCCCCAGCCAGAGGGTGGGGGGCCAGCCGCGGCAGGAGATCGCCACGGTTCGCCATGCCATCCCGATGTTGTCGCTGGGCAACGTGTTTTCCGTAGGGGAGGTGGCCGAGTTCGTGGCGGCAATGGAGCGTCACCTCAAGGCCCCGGTGGAGCCCCGTTTTTGGGCCGAACCCAAACTCGACGGCCTGGCGGTGAGCCTGCGTTATGAAGCGGGGGTGTTGGTGCAGGGGGCGACCCGGGGCGACGGCGCCACCGGGGAGGAGATCACGCCCAACGTGCGCACCATCGGCAACGTACCGCTACGTTTGCAGGGGGGCGACATCCCGGCCCTGCTTGAGGTGCGCGGCGAGGTGGTGATGCCCCGTGCCGGATTTGCCAAGCTCAACGAAACCCGACTGGCGGCAGGCGAGCCCCCCTTCGCCAACCCCCGTAACGCCGCCGCAGGATCGCTACGCCAGCTCGATCCCACCGTCACAGCCGCCCGACCGCTCGCCTTTTTCGCCTACGGCTGGGGGGCACGCTCCGACGATGCCGGGGCGAGCCAGGCCGAAGCGATGGGTCGCATCAAAGGGTGGGGGTTTGCCACCTCAGGGCTTGAGGAGCCGGTCGTCGGGGTCGAGGGGCTGATGGATTACCAAACCCGGCTGCTGGCTCGTCGCGACAATCTGCCCTTTGAAATCGACGGCGCGGTTTTCAAACTCGACGACCTGAAAACCCAAGCGGCGCTTGGGTTTCGCGCCCGCGATCCGCGCTGGGCCACCGCCTACAAATTCCCCGCCCAAGAGGAATTCACCACGGTGCGGGGCATTACGGTGCAGGTGGGGCGCACCGGGGTGCTGACCCCGGTGGCGGAGCTCGATCCGGTGGTGGTATCGGGGGTGACGGTCAGCCGCGCCACCCTGCACAACGCCTCCGAGGTGGCCCGCAAGGATGTGCGGGTGGGGGATCGGGTGGTGGTGCGCCGGGCTGGCGATGTGATCCCCGAGGTGGTTGCGGTGGTGCTGGAGGCCCGCCCCGAGGGGACCGAACCCTTCGTCATGCCCGACCATTGCCCGGTTTGCGGCGCCCATGTGGCGCAGATTCCTGGCGAGATTCCAATCCGCTGCACCGGGGGGCTCTCCTGTCCCGCCCAGCTCAAAAACGGCTTGCGCCATTTCGCCTCGCGCAAGGCGATGGACATCGACGGCCTGGGCATCAAGTTGATTGAGCAGCTGGTCGACAAGGGGTTGGTGCAGAGCGTCGCCGACCTTTTCACCCTCAATCAAGAGACCTTGTCGGGGCTGGAGCGGATGGCCGACAAGTCGGCGGAAAACCTGGTGCAGGCGCTGGAGACGGCGAAACACACCACCTTGCCCCGGCTGCTCAACGCGCTCGGCATCCCCATTGTTGGCGAGGTGACCGCCAAGGATCTGGCCCGCGCCTACCGCTTTGATCTCGACGCCCTGATGGGGGCCGACATCGAGGCGTTGCAGGCGGTCGAGGGGGTCGGCCCCGAGGTGGCGGCGGCGGTGGTCGAGTTCTTCGCAGAGCCCCACAACCGGCAGGTGATCCAGGCGCTGCGCAAGGCGGGGGTGGCCTGGGAGATCCCCGAGCTGCCGACCGAGGTTGCCGAGGGGGACAACCCCTTCGCGGGCAAAACCTTTGTGTTGACCGGCACGCTGGCCGCCATGAGCCGCGACGAGGCCAAGGCGATCATCGAGTCGCGGGGCGGCAAGGTGACCGGCTCGGTCTCGGCCAAAACCGACTGCGTCATCGCCGGGGAGGCGGCGGGGTCAAAGCTGGACAAGGCCGAGAAGCTGGGGATTGAGGTGGTGGGGGAGGGGGTGTTCTTGGGGTGGGTGGGGGAGCGATAAGGAAGCGCTGATTGATTAAGCGCTTCCCGTGGCCCAGGGATGGGCCACCAAAATCAGGAACGTCAGGGACTGATTTTGCAAGCGAAGCAAAAACCACGTCGCCTCAAGGCTCCTACTTTTGGTTTTTGCGAAGCGTGCTGATTCAAGGCGGGATGCCTTGAATCAGCGTTTCCATAACACCTCTCGATGCGGCCCCCGTGCATCCCGGCGTCATCCCCGTATAGGCCGATCCAGTGGTTGCGGGGGGGCGGCTCTGGATGGGGCGGGGCCGCTGCAAGGGGCGGCCAAAACCGGCGCCCCCCGCAGCAATAGAAGCGCGGCTGTGCCTTCGCAACCGCGCTGTAGCCCCCCTTACCCCAACGCCCCCTTGACCTTCTCGACCGTCTCGGGGGTGTAGTACTTGCAGGCCCCTTTTTGGGCGGCGGGTTCGATTTCGAGGGCGGCAATCGCCTTTTTCACCTTGGCGTCCGAAACCCCCAGCGCCTGGGCGATTTTTCCGGCGGTCAACAGATCGGCTGCGTTGCTCATGATGGAACTCCTTGTGGGTTGAAAAGGGACAGCGGAGGGGGGATCTTTGCCAGGGGCGGGGGGCAGTTCAAGCCCCGGCCATCGGTCACAGCACAACAAGGGATCGTTTTTCAGGATGCGAATACACAAGCGGACGCCAGATCCGCCCTGTTTTCGAATACTTCAGCGAGGGGAAGACGCAATGGATGAAGAGACCGAGGTCCAACCGCGCCTGCTTGCGGCGCATGAGCACCATCAACACTGGTTTTTGCTGCAAGATGCGGCCCGGTTCACCGCCGAGATCGGCGCCTGGTTGGCCGGGGAGGGGGTCGCCTACGACCCCGTGATGCTCACGAGGGGCGCCGCCGCGCCGCTCGACCAACCCCCTGCCGACGACGAAGGGCGGTTGCTCCCCGGGTGGTATCCGAGACGCATCGTCTGGGAGGGTGCTCAAGGGTGGGTCGAATGGTGTTTTGTCGGCGACACCCCCCTGACCGATCCGTTTTACGAACAAACCCTCAACCGCTGCGCCGCTGCCCCCTTCAACCGCCTGCTGCGGCTGCGCTCCCCCCTCGACACCCTACCTAACCTTCTCCCCGCTTCAACCGGCTGCACCCCTTCCGGTTTTGTGTTTCATCTGTCGCGCTGCGGTTCGACGTGGCTCACCCAGATGCTGGCCGCCTTGCCCGATTGCCGGGTGCTCAGTGAGCCCCAGCCCATCGACGACGTTTTGCGCAGCCACTTTCGCAATCCCGCCATGACCCCCGAGCGGCGGATTCAGGCGCTCCAGACCCTGATCGCCCTGTGGGGGCCGAGGCAGCACCTCGAAGAGCAACATTGGATCGTCAAGTTCGACGCCTGGGCCGCCCTCGACCTGCCCTTGATCCGCCGCGCCTTCCCCGATGTCCCTTGGGTGTTTCTCTACCGCGATCCGGGCGAGGTGCTGGCCTCCCACCGGCGCCAGCCGGGGATGCATATGGCCCCCGGCGTCATCGATCCCCCCTGGTTTGGTCTGAGCGGAGCGATGGTTCAGAAGATGAGTCCTGCCGAATACGGCGCCTGGGTGTTGGGGCGGATCATCCGTTCGGTGCTCCGTTTTCATCCCCTGGAATCGCGCCGTCTGTTGCATTACCGGGAGCTGCCGACCGCTGGCTGGGCAAGGGTGCTACCCAAATTTGGCATTGAGGTCGACGACACCCGCATCGCGGCGATGCAGGCGACCGCCTCCCGCCACGCCAAGCGACCCTATGAAGCCTTCACTGAGGATGGCCCGGCCAAGCGGGCCGAAATCACCGCCGACGACCGGACCCATCTGGTTCGCTGGACCGACCCCTTCTACCAAGCGCTGGAGGGGGCGCGCCATTCGGGGGACTTAATGCTGCAAAGGGGGGTGGAATGAACGACCGGGTACAGTTGCCGCTGCGGTTTTCTGTGCCTCTGCTGCAAGAGGCGGTGGGTCGTTTCGACGAGGGGGAGTGGTACCCCCACTTCGTACCGCGCAACTACGAGGGGCGCTGGTCGGTGATCCCACTACGCGGCCCCGCCGACGCCCAACATCCGGTGCGCATGTGTTATTCCGACCCCGCCTGCGACGACTACGCCGACACCCCCTTCCTGGAACGGTCCCCCTATTTGCGGCAGGTGATCTCAGCCTTCGCGTGCCGCATGACCTCGGTGCGACTGATGCGGCTTGAGGCCGGTTCGCGCATCAAGGAGCACATCGATCCCGACCTCAATCCCGCAGCGGGGACGGTGCGGCTGCATGTGCCGATCCTGACCCATGGCGAGGTGCATTTTGTTCTGAACGGCAAGCGGGTGGTGATGGGGGCGGGTGAGAGCTGGTACCTGCGCTTGAGCGACCCCCACAGCGTCGAAAACCGGGGGGATCGGGCCAGGGTTCATTTGGTGCTGGACGCTCTAATGAACGAATGGTTGGCCGGAATGTTGGGGCGTGAGGCAACCGCCATCTGACCGTTCAGGCAAGTCGGGCGGCCATTGCCCCACCCCCTACCGGTTGGCGTATGCTTCGAGCGGGGCGTTTCATCACCCCACCGGCGGCGAGCGGGTCGCCCGTGGGGGGAGCAATCATCATGAACAGCATCGGCATCTTCTTCGGCACCGACACCGGGCTCACCCGTCGGGTCGCCAAATCCATCGCCAAACAACTCGGGGATCGCGCCGCCAAACCGGTCAATGTGGCCAAGGCGACGGTCGACGACCTGTTGGCTTGTGACACCCTGATTCTGGGGACTCCCACCTACGGCGAGGGGGCGCTGCCCGACGCCGACAACTCCAGCCTGAAAACCCCCAGCTGGGGGGAACTGGTCCCGGCCATCGAGCAGGCCGATTTCGCTGGCAAGGTGGTGGCGATCTACGGGCTGGGCGATCAGCTCAAATACCCCGACTTCTTCTGCGACGCTTTGGGGCGACTGCATCAAGCCTTTGCCAAGGCGGGGGCGACCCTGGTGGGGGATTGGTCGACCGAGGGCTACACCTTCAACGCCTCCAAGGCGGTGGTCGACGGACGCTTCGTGGGACTTGCCCTGGATCACCCCAATCAAGGGGAGATGACCGAGGGGCGGGTAGCGGCGTGGTTGGCGCAGATCGAACCGGCTTTCAAGTAACTCGTAGGAGCCGCCCCGGCGCGATGGTGTTTTTTTGGTAGGAGCGCCGTCCCGGCGCGATGGTTTTCATGATCCTATCGAGGGTGCGATGGCCCGTTCCGGGCTTGTCCAGGGGGGCGGAAAACCGGTGGTTTCATCGCGCTGGTTTCATCGCGCCGGGGGCGGCGCTCCTACAGGTTTTTCATAGGGTTGCTCTTCTTCGCGGCTTCGCGTGAGGCGCCTTTCGGTTTTTCCGCTTTTGCTTGGTTTGCTCTTCTACACCTTCGCCTGGATCCCATCCCATGTCCGACCGCCCCGTGTACTCCACCGAACATGGCCGCCTGTGCCCCACCTGTGGCAAGCCCCAACCCCAATGCCGCTGCAAAACCAAAACGCTGGCCGTTCAGCCGGGCGACGGAATCGTTCGGGTTGGGCAGGAGACGACCGGGCGCAAAGGCAAGGGGGTGACGACGGTGAGTGGCCTGTCGGGAGACCTGGCGACCCTCAAAGGGTGGGCGCAACAGCTCAAACAACGCTGCGGCTGCGGGGGGACGCTGCGGCTTGATGGGGTGATCGAAATCCAGGGCGACCATCGCGACGCCCTGGTCGCCTGGTTTCAAACGCAGGGGATGAAGGTCAAGCGCTCGGGGGGATAAGTCGCGGTTGGGTGGTCAGCAGCGCCCCCGCTTCGGCGGCGGGAAGCGGGCGGCTGAAAAGGTAGCCCTGGGCCGCGTCGCACCCCTCGCGGCGCACGAAGTTGAGCTGCCCCTGGGTTTCTATGCCCTCGGCCAACACCTCTAAACGCAGACTGTGGGCCATGCTGACAATAGCCCGGACGATGGCGGCGTTCTCTTCGTCGCCCGGTAGATCCTGAATGAAGGAGCGGTCGATCTTGATGCGGTCGATGGCGAAGCGCTTGAGGTAGGCCAGCGAGGAGTACCTGGTGCCGAAGTCGTCGATGGCCAGTTTGACCCCCATCGTTTTGAGCTTGCCTAAGATCTCCTGCGGCCCACCCCCCTCACGCACCAGCACGCTTTCGGTTAATTCCAATTCAAGCCAATGCGGCTCGATGTCGTAGGCCTCCAGCGCTTTTTTAACCTCTTCGGCCAGATGGGGTTGACGCAGTTGCAACCCCGACAGATTCACCGCCATGAGCAGGGGGGGCAGACCCTCTTTGCGCCATTGTTGGAGCTGACGGCAGGCCTCGCGCAACACCCACATCCCCAGCGGCACGATCACCCCCGACTCCTCGGCCACCTGAATAAATTCGCCGGGGGCCAGCACCCCCCGTTCCGGGTGATGCCAGCGCAGCAGCGCCTCCATCCCGGAAATCTGGCCAGTCTTCAGATCGACCAGCGGTTGGTAGTAAACCGCGAACTCCGCGCGCTCGACCGCCCGGCGTAGGGCATTTTCAAGTGCCAAGCGGGCAAAGGCCCGTTGGTTGAGATCCTGGGTGAAGAATTGGAAGTTATTACGCCCCGATTGTTTGGCTTGATACATGGCGGCGTCGGCATTGCGAATGAGCTGGCTGGGGTTGTGGCCGTCATTGGGATAAAGGGTGATCCCGATGCTCGGCGTGATGCTCAGCTCAAGCCCTTGAATCTGGATCGGTTCGGCCAGCACCACCAGGATCCGTTCGGCCAGCCGAGCGGTTTCGTCGGCGTTGGGAATGCCGTCAAGCAGGATGACGAACTCATCCCCCCCCTGGCGACTGACCGTATCGATGTCGCGCAGGCACATGGTCAGACGATGTCCGACTTGGCAGAGGATCTGATCGCCGATCTCGTGTCCCAAGGAGTCGTTGATCGTCTTGAAGTTGTCGAGATCGAGAAAGAGCACCCCCAGCAGTTCGCCGCTGCGTCGAGCCCTGGCGATCGCTTGGTGCATGCGATCGGTGAGCAACGTCCGGTTGGGCAAATCGGTGAGGGGGTCGTGCTCGGCCAGATGACGGATTCGCTCCTCGGCCTGCACCCGATCGGTGATGTTGGTGAAGGTCACCACCACCCCGGTAATTTCGCCTCCTTGGCGAATGGGATAAGAGCTGTACGAGACTGGGAATGAGGCGCCGTCGCGCCGCCAGAACCACTCGTCTTCCACCAGCACCCCTTCACCCGATGCGAGGGGCCAAAGCATTCGGCATTCCTGCCTGGGGTAGGGGGTGCCGTCGGGCAGGGTGTGGTGGGTTAGGTCGTGCAGATTCTTGCCGATCAACGCCTCGGTCTGCGGGTAACCGAACATCTGGGCGGCGGCGGGGTTGATGAAGGTGCACAGCCCCTCCCGGTCGATGCCGTAGATCCCCTCCGCAGTTGAATCGAGCAGCAGGTGGATGCGCTCCTCCCCCGCCGAGACCGTATCGAGCATCCGGTTGAACCCCTGGGCCAGACGCCCCACCTCGTCGAACCGATGCAGCCGGACCCGCACCTTGCGATCCCCCCGCCGAATCGCCTCGGAGACGTGCACCAGTTCGTCCAATCCCTTGGTGACCCCCAGTGCCATGATGCTGGCGATGGCCGCCCCCAGGGCGATGGCGAGTAGCGCATAGAGTACCCCGTTGCGGCCGATGGCCTGCAGGGCAGCAGTGTTGTGGCTTTGCCCCATTCCGATGCGGGCCCAACCGACCTGCCGGTCGGTTGTGATGATGGGGGCTGCCAGGTCGATCACGGTGTGGTTGACGACCAGGTTTTGACTCTCGGTCGGGGCGGCAAGCAGAGAACGGCTGATGGTGTCGGCGGCATACCGTCCCACTTGGGTCGAATCGCTGTGGGCCAGCACCCGCCCCTCGGGGTCGAGGATCATGGCGTAGCGCAGATCGGGGTAACTGCTCAGCGAGGCGATTACCTCTTGCAACCCAGCCACGTCGTCGGCCAAAACCCAACTGCTGCTGGTGGTGGCCAGGGCATTGACCAGCCCCGTCGCCTGCTCCTGGGCCAAATCCAGCAAAAAGTCGCGCTGCCGCTCGACCAGATCGAACACGAAGACCGTCATGAGCAGAGCGTGAACCAGTGTTACCCCCAGGATGAGCTGGCGCCGGATCGAGTGGGTCCAGAAGCGGACGATGGGGGTGGTCAGGTGGGACATCAGGGGGCCTGCGGGGGACGAATGTCGGCGGTGAAGCGGGTCATGAAATCCCGTACCGGGGCGTAGGTGACGTCGGTGGCAGGCTCGAAACGGGACAGCGGCATACGGGCCAGGATCGCCCTGCCCTCGCTGGATTCGTGCAGATGAAAAAGAAGATCGCCGATTTGAGCAACCTCTTGCTCAGGAACGTCGTTGCGGACCACCAGGCCGTTGTTGGGCAGCGTCTGCGTTTGCCAGCGCACCACCAAATCGGCGGCCAGATCGGGGTGTTGCTCTTGAAAGGCCCGCCACGGCGGGGGCCAGGTCGCCCCGGCGGCGACCAGCCCGAGCTGGACGTTCATGATCGAGGACTCCTGGGAGCCGACGTAGCGGTTTTCGATGTCGCGGTGTACGTTCAGCCCATGGGTGTGCAGGTAGTACTGGGGCATCATGGTCGCGGCCAGGGCGGTGGGGGCGGGGTAGGAGACCGCTTTGCCCTTGAGATCGCCCACCTCTTCGATGCCGCTGTCGCGCCGCACCAGGATGATCCCCCTGAATTGGTCGTCGTCCCCCATCTTGCCGAACACCCGGTAGCCGTGCTCCAGGCTGGTGATGGTTTGGTAGGGGTTGGGCAGGGCAACCTCAAACTTGCCCCCATTGAGTTTCTTGTCGAATTCGGCGTAGTTGCGCGAGGCCTCCAGCTTGAAATGAATCCCGCTCAGGTGGGTGTTGAGGTAGTCGATCAGGGGGCCGTAGACCTGGAAGAGCCGCGTGGGGTTGTGCAGGGGGTGGACGGCAAAGAGGTACTCGTGGACCGAGGAGGCTGCTTGAAGCGGCTCGTCGCTGTAGCTGGGGGTGTAGGTCTCGGACTCGTCGGTGGGGTCGCACCCCGCAAGAAGAGTCAGGGGCAGCAGAAGCAGGGGGGCCAGGATGTGTGGGAGGGTCACCAAGAACCTCGATTTTACGGGGAGGTAGTCGGGCCTCCAGCCCGAAGCGTTTTTTAGATTATCTCAGAACGGTTCGCGGGCGGACACAATTCCCGTCCGCCGGGGTAGCGCGCCGCGAGCCGGGTCACCTCGGGGAAGAAGGTCTCGAAGTCGGCCCCGCCAATCCCACCAAACCCCACATCAAACCCCGACCGTCATCCTCACCTGTGGGAGGCCACTTCTGTGGCCGAAGCGAAGCGGGGATGTCTCGGTTGGGCCACAAGTTGGGGCAACGGTATTTGGTTTTACTCTTTGGACCGGTGTTGCCGCTTCATTCGCGGACAGAAGTCCACTCCCACCAAAACCACCAAAACCCACCCCAAACCCCGACCGTCATCCTCACCTGTGGGAGGCCACTTCTGTGGCCGAAGCGAAGCGGGGATGTCTCGGTTGGGCGTCGGTTGGGGCAACGGCATTCGGCTTTGCTCTTTGGACCGGTGTTGCCGCTCCATTCGCGGACAGAAGTCCGCTCCCACCAAACCCCACCCCAAACCCCGACCGTCATCCTTACCTGTGGGAGGCCACTTCTGTGGCCGAAGCGAAGCGGGGGTGTCTCGGTTGGGCGTCGGTTGGGGCAACGGTATTTGGTTTTGCTCTTTGGAGGGGCGTTGCCGCTCCATTCGCGGACAGAAGTCCACTCCCACCAAAACCACCAAAACCCACCCCAAACCCCGACCGTCATCTCACCTGTGGGAGGCCACTTCTGTGGCCGAAGCGAAGCGGGGGTGTCTCGGTTGGGCCACAAGTTGGGGCGACGGTATTTGGTTTTGCTCTTTGGACTGGTGTTGCCGCTCCATTCGCGGACAGAAGTCCGCTCCCACCAAACCCCACCCCAAACCCCACCCCAAACCCCGACCGTCATCCTCACCTGTGGGAGGCCACTTCTGTGGCCGAAGCGGAGCAGGGGTGTTTCGGTCGGGCCACAAGTTGGGGCAACGGTATTTGGTTTTGCTCTTTGGAGCGGTGTTGCCGCTTCATTCGCGGACAGAAGTCCGCTCCCACCAAAACCACCAAAACCCACCCCAAACCCCGACCGTCATCTCACCTGTGGGAGGCCACTTCTGTGGCCGAAGCGAAGCTGGGGTGTTTCGGTTGGGCGTCGGTTGGGGCAACGGCATTCGGTTTTGCTCTTTGGACTGGTGTTGCCGCTCCATTCGCGGACAGAAGTCCGCTCCCACCAAAACCACCAAAACCCACCCCAAACCCCGACCGTCATCCTCACCTGTGGGAGGCCACTTCTGTGGCCGAAGCGAAGCTGGGGTGTTTCGGTTGGGCGTCGGTTGGGGCAACGGCATTCGGTTTTGCTCTTTGGACCGGTGTTGCCGCTCCATTCGCGGACAGAAGTCCGCTCCCACCAAACCCCACCCCAAACCCCGACCGTCATCCTCACCTGTGGGAGGCCACTTCTGTGGCCGAAGCGAAGCTGGGGTGTTTCGGTTGGGCGTCGGTTGGGGCAACGGCATTC
>Ga0210006_1000646_pt1 | contig 26761 bp, 33 predicted proteins | sample CryGey02umfilter_2_FD_185452 | JGI IMG/M metagenome (GOLD analysis project Ga0210006, IMG submission 185452) | Groundwater microbial communities from aquifer in Utah, USA - Crystal Geyser 4/10/14 0.2 um filter (SPAdes) (version 3) | ecosystem: Environmental > Aquatic > Deep subsurface >... | reverse complement strand
TTTCAAAGTGTTGTGGCAGTAGGAAATTAAATATTTTGTAAAATTTCAAAAAACGGTCGATTCGCTCATTGAAAAGTTTCACCTTAACAAACCTTACAAATTGGTCTTGACAAACCCATACACTTTAAACTTAGCAATTGACAAAAGATTTATGATGAGCATAAATAGGGAAATTCCAACTTACCTCACCCCTGATGAAATCCATCAATTGTTGGACAGTTGCAACAATAAACGCAATCATCTCCTTATAAATCTTGGTTGGCAGTGTGGTGCAAGAATAAGTGAATTACTTGAAATTAAAAGAGAAAACATTGACTTTGATAATAGATTGATACGACTTATAACATTGAAAAAAAGAAATCAGAAGAAATCAAAAAAGGCAGAGAGAACCATTCCAATTCAACCTGAACTCACAACAGAAATTGCCAGTTTTGTTGCCCAGAATAATCTCAATGGTGACAGACTATTTCCTATTACGAGAATCCAAGCATTCAACATAATTAAACAAGTTGCAAAAAAATCTAATTTTCATAAGAAAATATCACCACATACTTTACGCCACTCATTTGCGGTGCATACCTTGGTTCAAGGGGTGCCATTACCCGTTGTGAGTCAATTACTTGGACATTCACAGATAAGCACAACTTTAATTTATTTGAAAATTATTTCGCCTGATATTAAGAATTTAATGATGAATGTCAGATTTTAAGGTTAGGAAGGGTGGCATAAAATGATTGATGTGCAAGATAGTAAAAAGGAATCATTTCTCAAACTTTGTGATGAAAGATTCCATCCGTATATTAATAAGGTATTGGATAGACTTCCGCAGGATGCCGTAGAGAAAGTTATTGATAATACTATTGTAGCAGTATTTGATGACTCATTTTACGGTGGGCATTGGCAACTTGATAGTTTAATTGAACATATAATTATTTTGAATGAAAAGTTATTAATTCAACCAAAGTTTGTGATTCTGCATGTTATAGCACATGAAATGGCACATAGAGTTATTGGCGATGGAGAAAGTGGATTGCGTGAAAAAGAAGCAGAAGAATTAGTTGAGAAATGGGGGTTTGGACAAGGAATAGAACCTAACCCTTTTGTTGAAATGGAAATGAATTTACTAATTTCGTATGACAGGCACCGCCTACACTTTTTGGTAGAAAAATATCTTGATAAACCCGGCAACATGTCAACAATCATTAAAAAGTTAATTGTTGCAGATGAATTGGTTAAAAATGGTTGTGATTGTCTGGATAAAGAGACACTCCTACCCAATATGGAAGTCACAGATAAATGGACGCAACAGTGTGAAGAAAAATATGAAGAATCTATAAGGCTTCTTGAAGAAGAATTAAAAACAAATCCTGGCAATTATGATGCATATGCATTACTTGGTTATTGCAATATGCATATGGAACGATATTCCAAGGTTGTAAAGAATCTTATTCGTGCTTACCGACTTTGTGGGTATGGTGAGCAATATGGTGAAGCACTATTGTCTGCGATAAAGTTTTATCTTCAACACAGGGATTACATATCTAAAAAATAATCAAATACATTTGGGAAAAATTAGGAGAAAACAATGAAAGTTTCAATCTATGTCAGGGTTTCAACGGAAAAACAGGAACTGGAAAACCAGTTGCGAGACCTGAGGGAATACTGTAAGAAACAGAAATGGGATATTTACAAGGAATATCAGGATATTGTGACAGGCAAAGAAATCAAGGAGAATGGACGACCTGGATTTACTGAATTATTCAAGGATGCACATCAAAAGAAATTTGACCTTGTCCTTTTCTGGGATTTGTCTCGGTTCAGTAGGGCAGGAACGCTCTATACCCTTCAGAAACTTCAAGAACTCAAAAACCTTGGCATAGACTGGCATTCCTATCAGGAACCGTATATATCAAGTCTTGGGCAGTTTGCCGATATTGTTATCTCAATCATGTCTACCATTGCGAAAATTGAACGAGAGAAAATATCTGAGCGGACAAAATCAGGATTGCGACTGGCAATTGCCAATGGTAAGAAAGTCGGCAGACCTGCAAGGGTATGTGAGAAGGGGCATAAGTTACAACGGGTCTATACAGGTAGGGAACATAACAAAACGGTCTATGAATATGTCTGTCCTGTGTGCAAATAAGGGGTATAGATTTTAGATACCCCTTTTTTGATAAAGTCTCGTCAGAAGTGTAGGAACAGGATATTTTGTCATAAAAGGGACGTTTTTTGATTAAATAAAAGGGTGGCTAAATTTTACAGAGTATATCCATTGTAACCGCACTGTGGTTACAATTAAGTTGGACACATTATGAAGTATTATTATCATTACCAAGTAAACAACGAGGATTTTATGGATTCTATTAAAATATGCTATATAAAACTATCCCAAAGCAAAGATTATCTACACAATGTGTGGATAATTGCTACTATATAGAATAAAAGTCAAAACTCAAAAAATCCAGACAGTGTCTGGGCTTTCTTAAAAAGGATATACACTGTTATAAGTCAGTTAAAAAATAAATTGAGATTTCAAATTAAATTTTATATAATTATAGTAGGAATAATTAATGTAAATAAACGAATATCTTAAATGGTTAAAATAAATATTGGAGCGGATTATACACTTCTCACAAAACTGAAACAGGAAATTGTTTCTGCTAGACAAAAAGCATACCAAACAGCAAACAGACAACTTGTAGAACTGTATTTTAATATCGGAAGAAGTATTTATGAAAAAGTTGAAATATCAAAATGGGGTGAAGGTATTATAGAAAAACTCTCCTCTGACCTTCAAAGAGAATTTCCCGATATGAGGGGATTATCGTCGCAAAATCTTTGGCGAATGAAACAGATTTACGAATCTTACAAAGACAATGAAAAACTCTCACCACTGGTGAGAGAATTGAGTTGGACTAATAATATAATAATCCTACATAATACAAAAACAATAGAGGAGAAGGAATTTTATATTAAAACCTGCCTAAATGAACAATGGAGCAAAAGAGAGTTGGAAAGACAAGTAGAATCATCTCTATATGAAAGATATATGCTTTCTCGGAAAACTGATAAACTTGTTCCTCATACTAAAGAAAAGGATAAAACGACACTGTTTAAGGATGAGTATCTACTTGACTTTCTTGGACTAAAGGATAACTTTTCAGAAAAGGATTTACAGAAAGCAATAATTGCAAACCTAAAACAATTTTTCCTTGAGTTTGGTAAACACTTCACGTTTGTAGGTGAAGAATATAAAGTAATTGTAGGTGGACAAGATTTTAAGGTTGATCTATTATTTTTTCACAGAGTTCTGAAATGCTTGGTTGCAGTTGAATTGAAAATTGGAGAATTTAAGCCAGAATATATTGGGAAAATGCAGTTTTACTTAACAGGACTTGATGAACAAAACAAACTAAAAGATGAAAACCCTTCAGTAGGATTAATTCTTTGTAAATCCAAAAATGATGAGGTTGTCCGTGTAGCTATAAGTAGAGCATTATCACCTATGAAAATTGCAATCTATAGAACAAAAATTATTGATAGAAAATTACTCAAGAAAAAACTGCATTCCCTCCCCATACCTGAGAATTATAGAGAATAATAAAAAGACAAAGATTACATAAAATGGTAATATTCTCTCGGTTTAACAATCTTGTGTATTTTGTTAAGTCTCGCCTGAAATAAACCAATTATTTTGTGGTTTTATCGGTTGGACTCCTGCCTGAGAAGTGCCAAAATTTGACAATTGTCAGGGGAATTGTTAAATTATTTTTTATTACGAAGTTTTGGGTATAAGTGGATGTGGTATATGAATTGTTATATTGTCTATTCTTGTCCAATCTGTGTCACAAGTGGCAAAGGTATTTATACCATATTTTCTTGCATGTTCCACAATGTATGCATCCATTGGTAAAACTGAACAAGACTCTATAATATTCTTTGCGTAAGTTGTAAGAACTTCGTTTTTTAATGGCACATAATCCAGTGGAATAAGTCCGATAGCATTAGTAAAAGAATAAAAATCTTCTATTAAAGGTGCGTAACTTCCAATAATCTTTGGATTTTTTTTGTAAAGATTTTCCCATTTATTTATATCCCTATACTGTTTGTCAGAGTCTTCCATTAATTTCCATTTAATAATTAAAAATAGACATTCTTGAACAACACAATCACAAACATATGTGCAAATATCACTTTTCCTTAGTTTATCTGCATATTCTTTACATTTTTGTCTTAATATTTTATCAAATCTTATTTGGTTTTTTAATTTAGAAGATAATGGGGGTTTATTAGGTGAGTTAATATTTCCGAATATTCTTATTAGAAAACTTGAGTCATAACATATAAATCCTTCACTGGGTAGGGTATTAAATCCTAAAATTTGTGCTGGCATTATTTTTCTTCTAATATTTTTTTTAAGACTTTTACATTTTTTATAGTAAATTTATTTTCATACAGTTTAATGGGGTCGTATGCAATATTTTTTGATTCTATTATTTTATCCTTATTTCTTACAATTAATTTTTTCATTTCGGGTGAACAATTTTTTCCTTCGGTCATTTGTTTTAATACCTCATTTTTATTTATAATATTTTCAAATTCAACTTGTTCAGATTCAATTTCTTTCTTCAAAGAATGCAATTCTTTTGTCAATTGTTCAACTCTTTGTTCAAGTGTCCTATCAAATTGCTGAACATATATAACTTTGGTAATTACATGGGGTATATTGATTCCATATTCTGTAGCAGTAGCACTTGTTTCATCCTTGGTTTCCTGTTCAGGCATAGGAAACAGAATACATGATAATTCGGCTCCATGATGGTTAGGCATAGGTATAGTCCTTTCCAATTTATAGTTCTTGTAATATCTTTCTTAGAGTAATTTCTTCTTCAGGTAATTTTTCTTTGAGATAATCTATTAAGTTAATAAAATCCGAATTTATATCTAAATGAGTGTGTATTTGACATCCAAGAATATCTTTATCTAATTCAATTGGAAATAACCTAATGTCTTTATGGTTTTGTTTGGTTCCTAAGAACATTCTTATAGAACTAGCTAAAACTGGTTGACTTATAATTTTTTCAAAATGTTCCTTATCTTTAATAAATTTTTCTTGAATATATAATCCGATATTTTCAACATCTTTCAAATAGACATTGGCTATATAATTTATTCCTATTGCCTTTGTGACCAACTTTGGAAGAAGATTTAGCGTATTATATAAAATATTGTCAAAGCCATTCTTGACAATTGAATTCCCAGTTCTATCAATAAATTCAAAACGATTCGCCTGAATGACAGACATTTGTCCTTTTTCAGGATTTTGAAGAAATAAAATATTATTATTTTGTTCAAAATTTATATTACTGAATCCTGAGTTCTTGCTTATAGTGTCTAATGAAACTTCTTGCAGATTAATTGGTTCAATTAGACCAATAATCACAGTTTCTTTCAGTATAAATTTAGTTATATCCATACATTTATAATGATACCATAAGAAGAAAGCATAGGCGTGTATTTAATTATAGCATAAAAGATATTACTTTTTCAACTTTAAGGGAAAGGGAGAAAGGGAGTTACTCCCAGTTGAAATCTATCTCTACCCCCTGTATTATACGAAAGTCAGGATTAAACATCATTGCATAGAGGGTCAAATTACGATTACATCTTGCACCCGAATCTTACATTTTACTAATTTTGACAAATGTCCAACTATTCTTATCGCAAATAGATTTGCCTTTTTCTGCCGCAGAAATTTCGTCCTTGGCATAAATGAAGTCTTTGTATTCTTCATCAGCAGTATTCCAATGAAATTTCTTGAAAAAAAGTCTATACTTCTCCAAGATTTCTTGTTCCTTCCCACAATGTTTACATATTTTGGCTTCTGCTTTTATTATTTCTGCACAAAAGGGACATTTTTTATTTTCGCCAGATTCTAATTCTCTTTCTTCTACCCCCTTGGGATTTTCTGGAAGAAGTGCTGCTATTAAAACTCCCAAGGGACCCAGTAAACAACCAAGACCTTGACCATTACCTCTTTTTCGTCCCTTTTTTTCAAATATAACACCGCCAGCCCATATACAAATTATAAGCACTACAATAAGGAATATAAAATACCCCATTCCATTCACCTCCACACTTTGAATTTTAATAGTAATTTAATGCTCTTTCCACACCTTTTCAAATTCTTTTACATATTTACCAATTATATCCTTTTTGTCAGTAAAAATAGCATTTTCATAACTATAATATTCGGCATTATTAGTCCAGTTATAAGAACCTGTAACAAGTCCTGTCCCGTCAAAGATACCTACCTTATTGTGCATAATACCCCTGCCAATACCAGTATGTTTATTTCAGGAAAGTTTGAAGACTGGTTTGAGGAAGGGTTCATAGTATGATTTTACTTATTTTTAACGGGAATTGCAAGGTTGGAATTAATGAAGGAATATACGGTCCAAGAGCGCCAAAGGTTCATTAGGGGTTCTGGAGAGGGTTGGGATAAGTAAAAAACTATTATTCCAAGCCCCGTATGTGAGACTGAAAGTTGGGGTTTAGTATGGGACTCTGGAAAGGGGATGGTCGTAGGGTAGGTATCTGGTGTCCAAAAAGTGTCTATACGGTGTCTAAAATCATACAAATTGATACAAATTGGTATAAATACTATTTTGTCTTTTTATCGTTGGTGGGACTGGTTTTCGTCGGAGTTTGCGAAGTGTCAGGGTTATGATTAAGAGTCCGTTGCTCTACCAGTTGAGCTAGCGACCCGTTGTTTGACAATAATTTTATCAATAAATTCACTATTTTGCAAGTTTGAGAGGGGGATAATGAGGATAAAATGGCAGAAGATATTGAGGTTTAGATTTTTTGTGTTATCGATACAAACTTCTATCTTTATGCCAAAAAGGCTGGGGAATAGATAAAAAAGAATAGGGATTATTACCGTGAATAACATTATATACAGATTCTTCTGCCTTTTCTTTCAAATACTCTCTCTCTTCTTTAATATGATTATGAACTATTTTTCTAATAATCTTTTTAGCTATTTTCCTAAATTCATTCAAATGAATGATAGTAAAACCAACGAGGTTTTTTGTCTTACTCTCATAGTGAAAAACAATAAAATCATCAAGTTCTACTGAAGATATGGGATATTCAAGGTTCAAATATTTTCCGCTTGCAATATCAAGTTTAGTATCAATTACTAGTTTGAATTTCTTACCATCAATTTTAACAATTTTTGCTTTTTTCATAATATTATTTTCCCTTTTTTAAAATTTGAAATCGGATAAAATGACGCTATACCTGAAAAATGCGTTTTTCACGCATTTTTCAGGTATATAATACTGTTTTATTCCCAATTTTATCAGTAACTTCAAATATTATATCTTTCTTTCTTTTCACTATATTTATAGCATATTTATAACATATTTTCAATAGGATTATTACAGAAAATATTATACCTATTTATAAAATTAATTACAAGTGAATTCACCTGCGGCTACGAGTTTGAGAACCGGACTTTAGTATATCAATATCGCGAATTAAACAAAAAATTTGCTTGAATTAGCATAATTTTGTAGAATTTAAGTCGGAGAAAATATGTCAAAACCATTACTAAATCAAAAATTTCACAAGAAATATATGTTAGAAGCACTAAAGGAGGCAAGGAAAGCATATAAAAAAGACGAGGTGCCCGTAGGTGCTGTGCTAGTAAAAAACGGGACAATAATAGCACGGGGACATAACCAGCCAATAAGTAAACTTGACCCGACGGCACACGCTGAAATTCTCGCTTTAAGGAAAGCCTCAAAAACATTGAAAAACTATAGATTATATGGTATAACATTATATGTGACATTGGAACCCTGCCCGATGTGTGCAGGAGCACTTGTCCATGCAAGAATAAAAGAAATTGTCTATGGCTGTCCTGACGTAAAATCAGGTGCTTGCGGTTCTGTGACAAACATAGCCAGCAACAAAAAACTCAATCACAGGATAAAAATAACTTCCGGCATACTTGAAAAGGAATGCAGGTCTTTGATACAAAAATTTTTTAAATTAAAAAGGACAGATGGGGGGTGAAAAGGTTTCGACAGGGATAATCTCAGGCAGAGACTGCAGGTTGCAGTTGGTCGGAGGCTGCATTAAAATTCGGCCACAACATAAGTGCAAACACCTATGCATATGCCGCTTAATTAAAGCGACAGCGCTGCTGTCTGACGCCTATAGGATGGACAGCGCCAGAATAGGCTTACTGTAAGGTCGTCTGGTTCAAGTGACCCCGCAGGAAACAAATATTGGACCTGGCTTTGGGCGCTCGTTCAAAAGCAAACCCAAAGTGAGATTAATTTTTGAGCTAAACCTGTAGATGTCCTGCTTGTCTGTTTCTGGACCCGGGTTCGATTCCCGGCACCTCCACCATTTTATTAAAAGATTTCAGTTAGAATTGGAGTTTAACAGATGATTTTCAAAGAAAGAGTTAAATTGGCAATTGAATTCAAAAAAACAGACAGGGTGCCTGTCCAGATTTATATGACACCCGAGATTCAGGAAAAGTTGACAAAACATTTCAGCGGGAGGGATTTACTTGAGGTTTTTGAAATTGATTTTAGGGATGTATCTGCGGTATGGAAAGGTAAATTTAAAAAACATGAAACCCTTACTTACGATATATGGGGTACAGGTTACAAGGAAATGAAAAACGAATTCGGTACTTACTCGGAAGCCTATGATTTGGCATTGGCAAGAATAAAAACAATAGACGATTTCAAAAGATATCCCTGGCCGGATATTAACGATTACGATTTTTCAACTATTGAACAACAGTGTAATAAATACAAAAACTTTGCCGTATGTATCGGAGATGCGGGAATGCCTGACATTGTCAACGGAGTATCAAGGGGCCGCGGTATGGACCAGGTATTAATAGACATTGCTACTGGAGACGAGGTTGGTATGGCTATAATAGATAAACGTGTGGATTTCTATTACGAGTATCTCAAACGCGGACTTGAATCAGCGAAAGGTAAAGTGGATATTGTATGTTTGGGTGAAGACTGCGGGACACAGAACGGCAGGCTTGTATCTCCAGAAGTTTTTAATAAAGTATTCCAACCGAGATTAAAGAAATTTTATGACCTCGCTCACAACTATGGAGCAAAGGCAATGATGCATTCCTGCGGTGATACTCATGAGATAATGCCGACCTTTATTGAAATGGGTCTGGATGTTTTAGATGCTATGCAGCCGGAACCCAAAGGAATGAATCCGGAAAAAATCAGAAAGATTTGCTACGGCAAACTTGCTTTTTGCGGACTAATCAGCACACAGCAGACACTTCCACACGGAACAGTTGAACAGTGCAGGGCTGAGGCAAGGCACAGACTTGATGTAATTGCAAAAGGTGGTGGGTACATATTTGCTCCGGCACACTGCATCCAGCCGGATACCCCAATTGAAAACGTCATTGCAATTTATGAGGAAGCATTAGGGCACAAACTCAATTAAAAAATGCGCCCAGCAGGACTTGAACCTGCAACCTTACGGTTCGTAGCCGGACGCTCTATCCAGTTGAGCTATGGGCGCATGTTAACTAATAAATTCTACCTAATTTTTATGGGTCTTTCAATCTATGGGGCAATTGTGAATAACTTTTTCTAATCTGTGGGGCATATTTTATATTGTTAATTGTCTCTCTGATGTCATTCTGAGGAGTATTATGTTATTCTTTATGCGATGAAGAATCTGAAAACAATAGATTCTTCGCTTCGCTCAGAATGACCTCTTTTTTGATTTTTTTAGCCCCATAGATTATTTGAACAATCTATCATTTGCCCCACTGATTATATAGACCTATTTTTATTGGGATATTATTTATTCAAAGGTAGAAAATCTAGACTATTTTTAATGGGTAAGTACCCAAAACGTATATACTGCAAGTATTACTTTTTAATTCACTTAAAGCCTTTTTTACGTTAGGGCTATCCTTCTTCCCTTCAATTTCTATGAAAAAAATATATTCCCATTCTTTATTTATATCGGGTCTTGATACGATTCGTGTCAAGTTTATACGATATTTTTTGAATGATTTCAATGCAGAAAGGAGAGCTCCTACTTTATCTTTCAGTGAAAAGACGATAGAGGTCCTATAACACTCTTTTTTTTGAGTTGCCATTTATTCCTATTACAAAAAACCTGGTAAGGTTTCTTTTTCCAGGGATAACAATTTCTTTTAATTTTCTTAAACCATAATAACCCGCAGCTTCTGAACTTGCGATAGCACAGGAGTATTTTGCTTTTTTGACTAATTGTGCGGCTTCCGAAGTACTTACAAGTCGTTCAATCTCTACACCGGAAGGCAAATGATTTTTTATCCATGGATCAGCCCTCTTCAGAGCATATTCATGAGAATATATTTTATTTACTTGTGATAATTTAATGGGTTTTTTGCTTAATAAAAAAAGTCTGACATGAAGTTCTAATTCTTCAAGAATAGATAATTTACTCCTAAGATATTTGTCTGTAGTTAATATATCAACTGTATCATAGATAATACCACCTGTAGTGTTCTCAATGGGAACAACAGCAGTTGCATTAGGTTTTAGTGCGACCATTTCAATTGTTTCAGTAAGCGTATTACTTGAAACATATTTGTGGTTTTCGCCAAACCTTCTAAGTGCTGCTACGTGAGTAAAACTATAAGGTTTACCGAAATAAATTATCTCCATAAGATTTCTCCCCTGGATATAAAATCGTTGATTTTTATTTTAGTATTATACAAAAATTCATAAAAAATTGTCAAACGGTCTAATATATTTATAACATATATTCTGATGGAAATCAATGTTTTTTTCTTATTTGGTTTTTTTCAAATAATCATCTATCGCTGATTTAAGTGCGTCTTCACCTAAATTTGAACAGTGCATTTTTACAGCCGGCAGTCCGCCGAGAGCTTCTGCTACTGCTTTGTTAGAAACCTCCAGTGCCTCTTTGATGGTTTTCCCTTTAACCATTTCTGTTATCATTGACGAAGTTGCTATGGCAGCCCCGCATCCAAATGTCTTGAATTTTATATCGGTTATGACTCCGTCCTTGACTTTTATGTAAAGTTCCATTATATCGCCGCATATCGGGTTACCGACTCTGCCGATGCCATCGGGATTTTCTATTTCACCGACATTGCGCGGGTTTTTGAAATGGTCCATTACTTTTTCGCTGTATTGCATATTATTACCTTTAAAACACAATCTATTTCATTTTTATTCAATCGGACGCTCTTTCAGTGGTTTTAAGATTATCCCTGACTCAATACCCGGTAATGGGATTACTTTTTCTGTCAGGAGAAACTCGCCTTTTTTTATCCAGTTTTTTAATATATTTGCTATCTCCAGTGCCTTGGAATAACTTGAAAGAGGTGCTGAAAATACTTTCTTTCCACTGATAATTATTTTACCGCTTCTTAGTTGTTCATAGTTTATTTCACCAAGTTTTTCATTCGTCCCGCTGTAATCAACCACTGTTGTATATATATCTCTGTCCCTGACAGATGTCCATCCTGCTATTTCTTCATTCAGGACCGGTATCGGGATGCCTATACCTACCGTAAGTGTGGCACCATAGCCAAAAAAACTTGTCCCGACAAGAAATTCCGGTTTCATCTGTTTCAAATCACCGATAACAGCAACTGTCCCAGCGGGTTCACACGGCACACCGTTTTCTTTTCTCTGGACATGAGGGTTGTGCTGTGTGCCGTTCCAGGCAATATGACCGATACCTCCGCCAAGAAAAATTTTTGTCCCTACGCCTACGGTTTTGTAGTAAGGGTCGTTCAGCAGTGGTGAAAGCTGGCCAGAACTACAATAATTCGCATTACCAATGCCGGGTTTCAACACGCCCATATAAGTGTAGAGTATCCTGTCACTTAAATTCACAGCGACATTATAATTCTGGTAGCAATTCCTCATATTGAACAAGACTGCTTCATTGACATCTTTTATGTTTATCAATGTCTCAAGTTTTTTTCTCGGGTAACAATCCGTGCCATAGGCGGAGGCAACCAATCTTATGTCTTTACCTGCTACAAATTCCTCTATAACATGCCCTCCGCCATATTTAAATTCCCCGGGATATATTTTGTTCCTCGGGTCATCTCCGGGAATTGCTGTCGCACCTAAATAAATGTCAACTGCTGCAAAACCACAGTATGCAGGGACATCGTTTAAATAACATTCTCCGCCGCCGAGTTTAATCCTCGGTTTGGAATGCCCGATGTTTAAATACATCCCGGAAGAACACATCGGGCCGAAAGTGCCTGTTGTCACCACATCAACTTCCTGCGCGGCTTTTTTAACACCTTTCTCCTCAACAATATCAATCATTTCTTCAGCAGTGACAACAACAACACCGCCTTTTTTTATCCTATCATTGATTTCGGCAATAGTTTTTGACATATTTACCTGATTACCTCGGCCGGGTAAAAATCATCCTGCCTGCGGATGTCTGTAATGCGGAGGTTACAATTACCTCCATTTTCCTGCCGATAAATTTTTTACCGTCTTCAACAACAACCATTGTCCCATCATCAAGGTATCCCACACCCTGGTCATGTTCTTTACCTTCCTTCACAACATATACGATCATCGTCTCGCCCGGCAGGTATATTGGTTTAAGTGCGTTGGCTAAATCGTTCACGTTTAATACAGTCACTCCCTGCAGGGTAGCAATTTTATTAAGATTAAAATCTGTTGTCAGCACTACCCCATCCAGGTCTTTAGCAAGCACTACAAGTTTAGCATCAACGTCTTTCAACGCAGGATAATCTTTCTCGTATATCTTGACCGTCACATTCGGGTCCCCCTGCAATTTATGCAGGATTTCCAGACCTCTTCGTGCACGAATCCTCTTATTTGCATCAGATGAATCAGCTAATTTTTGCAATTCATCCAGTACAAACTGTGGTATAATAAGCAATCCGGAAAGAAATTTAGTTGCACAGATATCGGATATCCTGCCGTCAATTATAACGCTTGTATCAACTATATTGGGCTGCTGGCCGGAATTTTTTGAACCCGGGCTCAATATGTTCTTATCTAGTAAGTCCACTTCCTGTTTTTTCTTAACCGCAACAAGTAATCCTAAAAACATCATCACCAGTTTAATCAATATTGAATACTTCTCTATGATTTCAGACAATGTTAGATTACCGAGTGAAAAAATGCCATATTCAATCAAATGGCCTACAATAAAGCCCAATACAACACCTATACCTGCGGCAACAAGAGTATCGAGTGGGACCATGGTTATTAATAATTCAATTCCGATTATTACTGCTGCAATAGCTAAACCAATAAATACACTCTTGATATCACGGGATATCTGCAGCCATGAAAAAAATGGAATAATAATTACCAACAATGCTCTTATAATCCATATAAACATTTATATCACCTCCTTGATGCTTTACGCATAATTTCTATCGGGGCTTCTCTGCCTGTCCACAACTGAAATGCAAATGCGCCCTGATGTAAAAACATTTCAATACCGTCTAAGCATTCTATTTTTCTCTTTTTCGCCTCTTTAATAAGTTGTGTCTCACGGTTATATACTATGTCATAAACAAACATATTTTTATGAAGCAATCCCGGCTCTATTACGCACTTGTCTTTTTCATTCATTCCGACAGGTGTCGCATTAATAAGCAGGTCAACTTCCTCAATAATATTACTTATATTATCAGCTAATCCTGCAACTCTACCGGGTGATGTAATTTTATTCAATTTATTTACAAGTTTACTGGCTTTATCTTTAACCATATCGTATATGTAAATCCTGCTTACGACACTGTGAACCAAATGGACTGCAATTGACTGAGCCGCGCCCCCGGCACCTAACAATAACACTGTCTTACTGTGTGGATTAAATTTTTTCTTTAAAGATTCCTTAAAGCCCATTCCGTCAGTATTGTATCCAATGAACTTACCGTTTTTATTTACAACTGTATTCACCGCACCTATTTCATTTTTAGTTATGTCATCTGCAAAATCTAAGTATTTAATGATTTTTTCCTTATAAGGAATTGTAACATTTATACCACAAATGTTTAATGTGCGCAATGAGTCAACCACCATTTTGAGATGTTGTGGTTTCACCATAAAAGGCACATAAACGAAATCAAGACCTAAAAACTCAAATGCTTTATTGTGCATTATGGGCGAAAACGTATGTTCAATCGGATAACCTATAACACCTACAACTTTTGTTTTACCGGTAATTATCCGCATGGATTTATTGTTTGTTTTCCAATAATTTAAGAATTTTCTTTGCATTGTGACTCTCGGGGTTAATTGAGAGAGTTTTTCGGCAATATTTTATTGCCTCTTTTGTATTACCTTTTGAATAAAGTATAAGTGCAAGTTGTTCTAAAACCCTTGTATTTTTGGGTTCTTTAAGAAGAATTGATTCACAGATTGATTGTGCTTTGTCGTATTTCTTTAAATAATAGTATCTGTATGCCTGAGAAAGTGATTTTTGATTATCCGGTAATATAATGCCGGACATTTGTAAGCCTAAGTATAATAGTATTATGGAAATCAAAAAATATATAATTCCCATCTTCTTTCTATGCGGCAATATCTGCGCCTCATCAAACAAAAATCTTTTTAAAAAAGAATTAAATTCAATGATTATCTTGGGCCAATAGATATATGATAAACCGATTAAAAAGAAGAACGTTCCTGCAATAAAGATAAATATTATTACCATAAAGTAAGTAACTATCTTTTACTAAATTTTTCACTCAATGTCAATTTTAAATTTTAAAAATTTATGGAAAAAATTTGATTTTTCCATTGATTTTATGTATAAATAGTCTCAATGTATAAAAGGGCGGTTGGCACAGTTGGCTCAGCGCGCTGCCCTTACAAGGCAGAGGTCGCAGGTTCGAATCCTGCACCGCCCATTCATCGGGAAAGCGGGGGACGTAGTGTAGCCTGGTTTAACATGTCGGCCTGTCAAGCCGAAGATCGCGAGTTCAAATCTCGTCGTCCCCGTTTAACAAATGTCTACTTGAACCTGTACTTGTAGTCCATGACCCATTAGGAGATGCTCCTGTCTATAATAATTTTCTGAATACAGAGTTTAAAAAGGCACCTTCCCCATATGAAAAACTTTCCAAAGGGGACCTCAAAAAAGATTTATTGTTAGTTGCCCCTCTTATCATGATAACCATAGATGACTTAGAGAATCTTGGGACGTCAATAAAATATTTTTCATTACTGAATCTTCTACATGATTATTCAACTTCCGTCCCTGACAGAATTGTTTCTTTACATAATTATATTGCTACATCGGATTACAAAAACAAAATCTACAGAAATAAATATGTTTATCAAAAGACAGAAGAAATTCTTAATATGACAAAAGAAATAATATATTCAAATGTTTAATGTTTGCGAATTAGGATTAGGTAAGTTTTGATAAGGGTTATTTGTAGTATGACAAGATACAGAATATTTGTGATTCGAGAGAAAGTATAAAATTTTATTAAAGGGTTGACAATGACCGAACAACAAGATATATTCTTTTGTGGTGGTGCAAAAGGATTTTAAGGATTTACTGAAAAACGAAATCGCTAAAAAGATGAAAGAAAATCGGCGATATTTCAGCAGGGAATATCTGCACAATCTTGCATCAGAAGGACAATCAGGTACTTTAAACAGATATCTGGTAGATTTCAACAAAGAAGGCATTTTGTATGGGGCTGGCAGGGGATGGTATTCGTTTATCAAACAGCCGTTTGAATTGGACCTACAGCCGGTCAAAAAAATAGTCACGACGCTTGAGAAAAAATATCCACTTCTTTCTTTCTCGGTCTGGTCTACGGAGCAATTGAAATCGTTTGCCCATCATATGCTTGTCCGATTCGTTACCCTTGTTTATGTAGGTCGTGATGCTATGAGTGGTGTTTACGACTTTCTAAAGGATATTGGATATGATGTATGGTTGAACCCGCGAGGGAATGACGCTCAAAAGTTCAGCATAGGTGAAAAGACGTTAGTAATCCGACCAGCCATTTCCCGCGAACACTCAAGTGACCATTTTGCGGATATAGAAAAGGTCATGGTGGACCTTTTAGTAGAGATGGTGGACTTGAATCTTATGGATGAGGATGAGTATTACCGGATACTGGGGAGTGTCCTTACGGCCGGGCGATTTGATATCGGGGCACTGCTTAACTATGCCAGAAGGCGTAAATTGAAGACAGAAAGATTTATTGAACGGATAAAATCAATTTGAGCCACTTTTTAACAAAAAGTGGCTGGAGATGATTGCGTTTATGATTGCAAATCAATGCTTTACTAAAGAATGGATAGCCAGAAAAAGAGTAGATATGGGTAGTGTCGATCCTGTTTTGCTGGAGAAGTCTATCCATTTCAAAATATTTTTGTTTTCAGGGGAGGAATGAGAAGAAAACAAGTAAAAGAACTATACGAGAAATTGTTGTCTCTTTCTGTGAATGAAAAAAGAATAGTTATCTCTACAGGTCGTTATATTGGTGAAGGATTTGATGATGAAAGGTTGGGCAGGTAATCGAGAACATAGATACTACTTCTTCTTGAATAAGTATGATGATATTGCTTTCACTCGTTGTCCTAAGTGTAACAGAGAAACTAGAAAACGGATGTTTTGTTTATTTATCCACATTGAACCAAAACAACTTATATCGTTTAACAAGTCATGCAGGTTCTGTCCGGACTGTGGTCTTATCATTGTGAAGAAGAAAGAGTTGGAGAACTATCTGGTTGCCATGTGTGAAAAACATAATCCCGATATTATTGGCAACGATTATGTTGTACTTGGCACAATTGACCGTGATCTTCATCAAAAGGGGAAACAAGGCAAACTGAACATAAATACTGCTATTGACTGCTTTATTCCATTCATAGACCACTTGACATTTGAAGTACATGGTGGCTGGCAACCTAAGGGAAAATAGTAATAAAATATTATGTTGAAGTTCCAAAAGTAACCGTACATGATATGGAATTAACAATTCATCTTGTTCCTGATATTCGTTTACGCCGTGAATATTTCGGTGGTTTAGTTTATGACACACGTAATGGAAATATTCTGGAGGTTGATAAAAGTACTTTTGAATTGCTGAATTTGATAAAAAACACGACCTTAAAAATCCACGATGCCATAACCTTTTTAGTTCAGAATAACACTATAGGGAAACATGACAAATCTATAAATAGAACCCTTCAAACATTATTTGCGTTGAAAATTATTGAAGAGAGTAATGAGTCATCACAGGTGCCGACTTTTATGACCGGAAATTTAAACAAGATTAATCATAGACCCTGGCTATCAGCACCAGAAACTGTACATTGGGCAGTAACCTATAGTTGTGATAAGAATTGTCCTGATTGTTATACCGGACGTTTTTCTTATTCCAAAAAAGAACTTGAAACCGGTGAAGCGATGAGATTGATTGATAAGATTGCTGATTGGGGTGTGTTTCAATTGGCAATAGGTGGTGGTGAACCGACTCTCAGGAAAGATCTACCGGAACTTCTTTCTCATGCCGTGACAAGAGGATTATCTGTCCATATTACCACGGGGAATTTGCATATAGACCCACACCTTTTAGAATCAGTTTGCCCTTTACTCAATAGTTTACAACTCGGTATTCGACCTGATGACATAACAGGTCAACATTCGAAAAAGTCAATCCAACAGATTCAGGATATATTTACTGCTATTCAGAGATTCGGTATAACGCCAGGTGCTAATCTGTTCTTGACCAAATCTGCTATAGAACAACTGGAAAATCTCATTAAAATCTTTGTGGATATTGGTTTTAATCGTATTATTTTATTACGCTATAAACCGCCTGAAAGTATTGAGCGATGGAAGAGAGAAAACCCTGATTTTGGTCAATTGAAAGGGTTGTATCAGAAGATCAATAACATTATTAAGGAATATCCTCAACTGTATATTCGGATAGATTGTGCATTAAGTTTTGTCCAACGAAACTTAACAAAGGAATTAGCATCACAGTCAGGTCTTAAAGGTTGTGTATCTGCTGACCGAATTCTGGCAGTAGCACCTGACGGTTCTGTTTATCCCTGTTCCCAGCTTGTACATCCGGCTTGTTATGTTGGTAACTTATTAGAATCTGAACCAGAATTATTATGGGGCCAGTCACAGGTATTACGAAAATATCGCTCTTTTCGTACTAAAAAAGTATTCAAACACAGCTGGTGTGGTGTCTGTCTGGCAAAATGTCATTGTGGAGGATGTCGTGTTTTTACATCAGATGGACTGGGAGGAGACCTGGGTTGTCCGGAACCATTGTTACCTCCAACAACTCAGCTTGGTAAAATCGGAAGGCAACTTGAATTAGTTAAATATCTAAAGGATCATCGTACAATTTCAGTAGGAGAATATATGAACCGCTACGGAGTGAGTCAGAGGAAGGCAATCAAAGAACTCAACACCTCACCTTGCCTGGTAAGTACAACTGGCAAGTCTACCAGAAAGAAAAGAGATATTTACCAGTATGTTGAGAATGATATTATCTTAGACATACAGGAGTCAATTGGGTCCACTTCTGGTGGTGTACCTTTTGTGTCTTACGAACAGATATCAGAATGGATTAAAGACACTTCATATACAAATAATTATCCAGTTTGGATTAAACAAGAAAAAGGTAAAAACGGAGGAATGGATGAGAATATTAAGCATACGTAAAGGTTTTCAAGCAGACCATAGTTCAACATCGTATGAGTTCTTTGCTATTGACAAACCATTAACCCGTTCAGAACGGGAAAATGTTGCTAAATTATCCAGTCGTGCCAGACCAACCAAACGAAGAGTGAGTTTTATTTACCATGGTGATTGGAATGATCTTCCCGGCGGTTGGGAACAACTTATGGAAAAGTACTATGATGTAATGTATTCAGAAAGCTATGATTGGTGGACTCTGGCAATAGCTTTTGAAACAAATAAAGAAACAATAAAGAAAATCAAAAAGTATGAATTCACAGGTACTGATGATTTAGGTGTAAATGTAGATTCTAAAAACAATCGGGTTATCATCTCAATTTCCTGTCGTCTCGAGCCAGGGGTTGGTTATCTTGGGAATACGTATGATGATTACTATGACGATAAAGAGGATGAGTTGGAAGGAGTGGTTGAATCAGAAGATCATTTATTGAATTTGTTATCAGAAAATCGTAAATATCTAAAGAAAGGTGACTACCGTCTACTCTATGGAGTCTGGCAGAAGTATGGATTTGAGTCTGAAGATGAACATCCTCCGGAACCGTCAAGAATGAATAAGTTACCCGAACCAATTAAATCTTTATTGTCAGCGTTAGATAAGCCATAGAAGATAAGGGAGATGTTGTGGAACAGAAAAAGTATTTTGATTCTTTAGTTTCGACAATAGAAAGAGCATTGAATCCTGGCAGATTTGTACCATATGGTGCAACTTGGAGTTTCATTAGTGACTTGGAAAAGGTAAAAGAAAAAATTGATGATTTGGTGAACAATAAACAGGCAGAGCAATCCGTCTCTCTATACGAAATATTTCTTTCTGGATGTTATGAGAAAGCAAATGAAATTGATGATTCCGGCGGTAATTTGGGTATGTTTTTTGACGAGTTATTTTGTTCATGGGTCAGTGCCAGACAAAAGGCTGGCTTTTCTCCCGAAGAAACTGTTCACCAGATTCTAAAATGGATGGATAATGATGAATATGGCTTTTGCTATGGCATCGAAAAAAATCTGGTTGGTATTCTTAATCCCAAAGAGATGTTGTTATTTAAAAGCACCTTCAAGGATCGGTTTGACAAGGATTTTCTATCAACTGGATCAGAGAAACCTAAACGTATTTATGATTATCCCTATTCTGTTCGGCATAATGCTGATATTCTTAAGGTAATATATATAGCGAAAAAAAATATTCCTTCTTATGTATCCCTGTGTGAAAAGATAGGTATTAGTCCGAGAGATTGTGGAAATATTGCCACACTTTACAAGGACAAACTTCTTTTCCAAGATGCTCTTACTTGGATTGAAAAAGGACTGGATCTTGAAACAAAGGAAAATTGGCCTAATGAATCCATCTGTGGATTAGCGAAGATGAAACGAGAGTTACTAACTAAACTGGGGCAAGAAAAAGATGCTCTTGAAAGTGCATGGGATGAATTCAAGAGGTACCCTTCAGAGTATGCCTATGATGAACTTATAAAATATGTACCACAAAATGATTCCCAGTGTTGGCACAAAAAAGCTATTGAGGAAGCAAAGAACAAATCATTATCCGGAACAATGGAGATTTGTATAAAAACAAAGGAGTGGGATATTCTCAATGAGTGTATTATTTCTGCAAGTCATGAGCAACTGGAAGATATCACTCATTCTGCGATCCAAAAATTAGCTGAAGTTCTTGTGGAAAAATATCCTTTATCAGTGGCAAAAGTCTATCGTGCGTTAGGAATACAAATACTTAAATCCAAGAAAAGTAAATATTATGAGATTGCCTTAGAGCATTTTCAAAAGGCCAAGAAGCTTTATTATAAAACCGATTGTGAAAAAGAGTGGTTATCTCTTGTTGAAGATATTCGCAAAAAACATTCTCGGAAATATAGTTTTATAGAGGATTTTGAGAAACTGGTCTCAGGGGAATATCCTGAGTTTACCAAATCATTTGTAGAAAAATCAAGAGAAATATGGAAAAAGCAAGTTGGGGGATAAGGTTGTTAAACATGGAAAACTTTATAACATGAACAAGGACCTTTATTGACACTATACGAATTTAAGATATAGAGGACTTATAAAGTGAAGAAGAAAGTTGCTATTAATATTGGTGAAATCTGTGATGCGATGGAGAATAATTCTCTGAAGATTAGGCGCTTTCTTAATTTGGAAACTGGAGAAGTTATTACAGTTTCTGATTTCGGCAATGAATTTGATGATGAAAATGTCTCAGATAAAATTGATGAAGAACCCGAACGTTATAAACCAATACCATTTATATCTTCATGGGAAGCATACCAGAATATGGAAAATTTTATTTATACAGTAATAGATGAAAAACTAAAAGGTGAATTAAACCGTGCTATTAATGGAAAGGGAGCATTTCGTAGATTCAAAGATGTGCTTATTGAAATAGCACTTTTTGGGTCGTTAGCAACAAGCAAAAAGAGAATAGCGAAAGATATTGACCTGATGGTTTTTACAGAAAATACAGATTGTATTGATAAACTTGCCATGTGTCATCGCAAAGTTCTGGGTAAATTTCATTCCAGCCCGGATGTGTTTGTTTTTACTAAGGATAGACAATTTTTAGGTAATGTTTGTCATAGAAGAGAATGTCCCTCACAATCAGTAGATTGTCAGGTGCATGGTTGTGGTGAAATCAAATATATAGAAAAACGACAGGGTTTTACTTTCAATGAACGAAATATCTTCAAAAACAAACCCAGAGTATTGTGGTTGAATCCACGATATGAGGCGAGTATAAGTGATGGATGGTTCAATAGGCTACAGGAAGATTTAAGATTAAAGGAGAACAAATCATTGTGAAAACATTAGAATTACTTTCAAAAAAAGCAATACAGATTCCACTTCAGACAACATGGTATCTAACTGACATAAGTTATATGCAAGGAATACAGTGTACAGGGATGCTTTGAATCTTATTCATACTCAGACAACAAAATTTTCAATTTCAGAGAAAACAATATTACGGTTGCATCGTCTTTGTCGTGGTAAATATGCCCAGTGGGAAAATGTTTAATTGGGCAATAACGGTTTAATTAGGTAATTTAATAGGTAATAACTTTACTCGTTGAATATTTGGCCGAGTAGGTCAACCTTTCGGTTGAAAACAAGTTCAAAATTTTGTAAAATATTATATAGAAAATTATAACCCCAATAAATTGGGGAATCCCTGTAGCGTCCAGTTTTAACTGGACGTTTTCTTAATGAAAATTTATGTTATTAGAAACACATTGCCATACATTAAAACACTCAGCCTGCAGTATAATCTCTCCGGTTAAACTTGTCCAGACAATACAGGGGAAACATCTCCACGGTATAATTATAACCGAACATCATTATCTATGGTCAGAGGAAGAATTAAAAGAGTTGCGTATTAAATCTAAAGTAAAAGACAGTTTTTTATTACTTTCCGGCCAGGAAGTGGAAACGGAATTCGGACATGTTCTGGTTTATGGTGCAGATAAATCAATTGAAACAGTTGTCTCCGTATCTGAGATAAAAAAGAAACATCCCCAATCAGCCCTTGTTTTTGCACATCCGTACCGTGATGGTAAAAAGGTGACTTCCGAAGAACTTCTTAACCCGTTATTGGACGCTGTTGAGATTTTCACTACCAAGCATACTGTTAGTGAAATAAACCAGGGGCTTGGGGACTGGCACAAATACAAATTTACCGCTGTTGCAGGTTCTGATACTCATGATGAGAAAGTCGCTGGTTTGTATCCGACACAGTTTACTTCCGATAATATAAAGAATATATCGGATGTTGTAAAAGAAATAAAAGCAGGTCGTTGCAAACCCTGCTGGGGCATGGAGCGTTAGTTATGGCAAATGTATATTTTTCAAAAAAAGTCACTCCTGAAACCGTAAGTAATTTACTTTATTTTTCCGGTATATCGGATGTTGTGCGGCAGGACGACTTCTCGGCAATAAAGCTGCATTTCGGAGAAAGAGGTAATAAAGGTTACATTAAACCCGAATTTGTCCGGCCTGTGGTTAAAAGTATTAAGAAATTGAAAGCCAGCCCTTTCCTTACGGATGCAAACACAATCTATCTCGGAGCAAGGTCTGATTCGGTAAATCATATGCTGCTGGCATACGGGCACGGGTTTGGTTATGAAAAGGTGGGATGTCCTGTAATTATTGCCGACGGATTGCGCGGAAATTCTTATGTTGAGGTGGATATAACAAGCGGTTACAAGGCCAAGCCCAAAATTTTCAGTAAAGTTAAGGTTGCTAATGCGATTTATTATTCTGATTCTATTATATGTATGTCTCACTTCAAAGGACATATGGGGACAGGTTTTGCGGGTGCATTGAAAAATATCGGCATGGGCTGTGCTTCCCGTGCCGGTAAATACGAGCAGCATAATGCTATTCTGCCTAAAGTGAAGATAGAAAATTGCACTTCCTGTGGTTTATGTATGAAATGGTGCCCGGGGAAGGCAGTGTCCCTGCCGGATAAGAAATCAAAAATTGTTTTTGAGGCAGAGAAGTGTATTGGCTGCGGCGAGTGTTTTCTTGTTTGTAAATTCAGGGTATTTTCAATACCATGGAGCGCCGAAAATTTTCAGGAAAGAATGGTTGAATATTGTGCGGGGGTATTGAAGGATAAGCGTGTTATATATATAAATTTTCTTAACAATATTACAAAAAATTGTGATTGCGTGAGTAAAAATGAAGAGTCTCTTACAGGCGATGTGGGTATTCTGTCATCAACAGATATAGTTGCGATTGACCAGGCAAGCGTGGATTTAATTAATAAAAGTTATGGTTCTGATTTCTTCAAAAGTATCTGGCCCGAAATTGACTATTCGGTACAACTTGAATATGCCGAAAGGCTGGGACTCGGAAGCAGGAAGTATGAAATTAAAGAAATATAAGGTCATCCGCTTTTGATTGTATTTTTGGCTGAATTTTAGTAAAATAGTCTATAATTTAAACGTATTGATAATCGTCCATCTGAAGATGGACGCTACCCCACGATGTTTTACCGGGTAAAACAATACACGGGGGCAGGCTGTAGCGTCCAGTTTTAACCAACAGTAGGTTCTTTAGGAACTGGACGATTTCTTAAATTATTAAAGGAGAATATGGGCATGAAAATCTCAGATTATCTAAAAGAAGACATAATTTGTCTTGACCTAAAGTCAACGAGCAAGAAAGATGTAATAGAAGAACTGGGGAGTATTATTAAGAATTCAAAAGAAGTAACCGATTATGAGATGTTTATTAGCGATGTCATGGAACGGGAAAAGCTTAGCACAACCGGTGTAGGAGATGGCGTTGCCTTACCTCATGCAAGAACCAATGCTGTGAGTAAGTTTGTTGTTGCTTTTGGCAGGTCAAAAAAAGAAGTGAATTTTAATTCCATAGATAAAAAGAAAGTTAACTTGATATTTTTAATGGGAACGCCAAAAAACGAGACGCTTGATTTGTACCTGGTTTTACTTGCGCATTTAACCAGATTATTGAGGAAAGAAGATTTTAGACAATTGTTGCTTAAAGCGGAGAGACCTTCTGAAGTAATAAAGGCATTTAAGGATATTGAGGTATAGTTTGTGGAGGTATAGATATGGAACTTCTGATAGTTATACTGAATAAAGTTGAACTTTTGAACGACCTTTTATCAATTTTTATTGAGGCAGGCATAACTCAATCTACTGTATTTGAAAGTGAAGGGATGGCGCACCTTCTTGCTTATGATGTCCCGGTATTTGCCGGCTTGAGAGAGATTGTGGGAGAAAAAAAATCACATAACAAGACGATTCTTGCGTTGGTTAATGACAGGAGTATGTTAGATGAATTAAAAAAATTATCAAAAGAAATACAGCTGGATTTTACAAAACCCGGCACAGGTATTATGTTTACGTTACCTGTCAATTATGTCATTAAACCTGAAAAGGACAGACCTGAATAGGAATATGAATAAAACCTTAAAAGAACTGGCTGAACTTGTTGGTGGTAAACTGAAAGGTGATGAGAATATTCTCATAATCGGTGTGGGTGATTTAGAGACAGCAGGAGAAGGACAGATATCATTTATTAAAGACAGGAGCTATGTCGGGAGGGCAAAAGAATCCTTAGCCTCAGCGTTTGTGGCGCCGATTGGCACAGAATTGCCGGGCAGATCAGTAATTGAAGTATCTGAAGCATATTTAGCATTTACAAAAATTCTGAAAATTGTATCGGAAGAAAAAAGGTCTTTTTACAGAGGCATTCATCAGACAGCCATAATCGGCAAAAACTCAAAGTTATGCCCGGAGGTATCCGTGGGTCCCTATGCAGTAATAGGTGAAGATGTATCAATAGGCGAAAATACTGTTATTTGTTCAAATACATTTATTGGAGACAGGACAGTAATCGGGAAGGAAACTTTCATATACCCCAATGTTTCAATAAGAGAAGATACAGTCATTGGTGAGCGTGTAATAGTCCATTGCGGCACGGTAATAGGCAGTGACGGGTTTGGCTATATTCCAAAAGGCGAAGAATATGTAAAGATACCGCAGGTAGGCAGAGTTGTAATTGAAGACGATGTGGAGATTGGTTCTAATGTTTCTATTGATAGAGCAACCCTTGATAAGACTCTTATAGGCAGGGGGACAAAGATAGATAATTTAGTCCACATTGCCCATAACGTTAAAGTCGGTGAAAATTCGTTATTGCTCGCTCAGGTGACTATTGCCGGTGGTACCAGACTTGGTAAACATGTTATTTTCTCAGGGCAGGCGGGTGCAATAGACAATTTAAATATCGGTGACAATGTGATAGCTGCTGCCAGGAGCGGAATATTAAACGATGTCCCCAGCAATACTGTAGTATGGGGTATGCCGGCAATACCTTCAAGTGAAGAAAAGAAAATAGTAGCGAGTTTAAAAAATCTTCCGCAAATGGTAAAAGAATTCAGAAAACTTAAAGAAAAAATTGAGAAATTAGAGGAAGATAAGAATCAAAAATGAGAACTTATCAGCACAAAATATTTTCAGTTGGCTGGGGCGGAGCAGTCAAATGGTTAATAATTGTAAATGTTATAGTATATGTTTTCCAGATGTCTGTCGGCGAGAATTTCTTTTATTTATTCAGTTTAGTCCCTTATCTTGTTACGAGAAAATTGTTTTTATGGCAGTTTGTGACCTATATGTTCCTCCACGGCGGGTTGTTCCATATTGCAATGAATTTATTCGTATTGTGGATGTTCGGTAAACCGATAGAGGCTGCCTGGGGGACAAAGGAATTTCTAAAATACTACATTATCTGCGGGATAGGGGCAGGGATTTTTATTTTTCTTACTTCCGTGAATTCACAAATACCCGTTGTAGGCGCCTCGGGTGCTATCTACGGGCTTCTGGTAGCATTTGCTATGCTGTATCCTGATTCTGTGATTTATTTATATTTTCTTTTCCCGATTAAAGCAAAACATTTTGCAATTCTTATAGGAGTTATCGCATTCTTGAGCGGAATTTCCGGTACAAAAACCAACATTGCCCATTTCGGTCATTTAGGCGGGTTAATAGTCGGTTACCTGTATTTAAAATTTGATTTTATAAAACGTATTTTCAATTCGGGAAGATTATTTTCCTCAACGAGCAAGGAATACAAAACTTCCGTGACTGAAGAGCGGGTCAATGAAATTCTTGACAAGATTTTGCTCACTGGTGTAGAAAGTTTAACATCCGAAGAAAAAAAATTAATGGACGAATATTCAAGGTTTAAAAGTTTTTCCAGGAATTGACCCCGCCATGGCGGGGTCACCCTGAGCGAAGCCGAAGGGTCTCAATTTAGTGTAGTTGCCGATTCATCGGCGCCGCAGTGCAGGAGTAAATGGAATAAGAAGTAATAGTTAAGTCAGACTGAAAGGAATTCCTGTTTTTCAGTAGAAACAGGGATTTGAGAAAATAAGAGCGCCTTTTTAAGGCGCTCTTGTGTTTTCTGGAGAGTCCCCTATCAGCGCGTTGGCGGG
>Ga0210006_1000644_pt1 | contig 26783 bp, 29 predicted proteins | sample CryGey02umfilter_2_FD_185452 | JGI IMG/M metagenome (GOLD analysis project Ga0210006, IMG submission 185452) | Groundwater microbial communities from aquifer in Utah, USA - Crystal Geyser 4/10/14 0.2 um filter (SPAdes) (version 3) | ecosystem: Environmental > Aquatic > Deep subsurface >... | reverse complement strand
ATCCTTTGATTATCTCCCACAACCCCTGCCTGGTCAGTTTCTTCCCTCGCCAGTTTACAAATACATATTCTACTTGTTGACTAATCTTTTCTAATTTTTTTTCAAGGTATTTTTCTACTGCCTCTCTTGCTTTCTCGCCGACAGGAATAATTCTTTCCTTTCCTCCCTTGCCAAAACATTTAAGATATCCTTCTTTTAAATGTAAATTTTCGAGGCGCAAATTCGCAACCTCTGAGATACGCATTCCCGTAGCATACAAAAGTTCTAACAATGCTTTATCCCTCAAGCCACCAGAACTGGAAAGAGCTGGCATATTTAATAACACTTCTACCTCTGCCCTGCTTAAAACTGAGGGTAGCCACATTTCTCTTCGTGGTGATTCTAAAAAGATTGTTGGATCCTTTAACAAGTACCCTTCGTTTGCCAGGAATCTATGAAAGACTTTCACGACAGTCAATTTTCTCGCCAATGTAGTAGTTCTCAGCCCCCGCCTGCTTAATTCAAGCAGAAAATCAATGATATCTTCTGATTTTGCATTTTCTAAGCTGATGGCTTTTTTCTCTAAAAACGAAAGATACCCTTTTATGTCCCGCGTGTACGCTTCCTGAGTGTTTTGGCTCAAGCCCCTTTCAACCCTTATAAAATCCAAAAAAGGGGACGTTTCTCTTTTTTCAGTTACCATCAATTTCTCCAGTAGCTCCTTTTTCATTTTTTATAGTCGTCTGCGGTCCATGCCCGGGATAGACTTTCACTGAATCCGGTAAAGTCCAAAGTCTTTTCAGCGAAGACCTCAAGGATTCCTCGTCACCGCCAGGCAAATCAGTACGTCCCACTCCGGCTGCAAACAAGGTATCGCCACTAAAAAGTGTCCCTTCTCTTTCTAAATATAGACAGATGCTGCCCTGCGTATGCCCGGGAGTGTAAATGACTCTTAATTCTATTGAGCCGACTTTAATTATTTCGTTATCTTCAACATTGCGCAATCCCGGGAATAAACTTCCAAATATGTGCTTCAGCCATTCGGAATCCAGACTGTGTAGATAAATTTGACCTTTTAATTCACCTGTTATCTCTCCCGCTGCACCTAAATGGTCGGGGTGGGCATGTGTCAGAATAATAGGAACCGGCTTTGAAAATGGTGTCTGGCTCTGAGAAGTGCCTGACACCATTTTCACCATTTTCATCATAATTTTCTTAGCATCAGCACCGGGGTCAATAATTGCATAGTTTTCCTTATCGCCGATTATATAGCAATTTGTCTCCAATTCTCCGACAACAACTGTCTTAACAGTCATTTAGTCCTCTCAATCTCAAGGTGTCAGGAAAATGGTGTCTGGCTCTGACTGTCTTGCGAATTTACCCACGAAGTGCCTGACACCACTTTCAGTGTGACACCTACACATACCAATTTTCCAATTGGTAGTCCACAGAAGGAACAACAATTGTAAAAGGGGCGCGGGTTGGCCAGTGTTCCATTTCCACGCCATCTCTGAGAACAGTAACAATAAATTTAATTTCGTCTTTAGGTTTCAAATTTAAATCCGCAATTGGTATACTCATCTCCATTATTTTTTTCACTGCAAGGACACCTATCTTTTTCTCCTGGCTTTCACCTTGTGAAAAAAGGAGTTGTTTATCCTCTGAAGAAATTCTAATTCTGGCAGAGTAAGGAGAAATAATATCAAAGTTCAATGAAATCTCTTCAACCTTAGTAGATTCTGAAAGGTTTAGATTAAAATCAAATCTGAAATAAAGATTCTGCATATCGAACCCGTAGTAAATTGCCCTGACTATGCTCTGTGCCTGATGCATTGTCCCGCCTATTTTGCGAATATCATAAAAACCACTGGATAACCATTCATAGTAATCTGTCACTTCTCCATCCAGAATTGGGTGAATTAAATCTACGGGCATTGTAACTGGAGGATTAACTTTAAACGGCATTGTAATCGGAATCTCCAGGTATTTAGGAGGCTCTTTGCCAATCAGTGAATAGACACTTGAAAGATGCTGTCTGTACAAATAATCAAATGCCTCATCATAACCGCTGGTGTGCTGGTCACCATACCACCAGTTCCAATCACTTCCTTCAGCCGCATAAATCTCCTGCCATGCCTTAGCAAGACTCTGTGCCTGTTCAGGCAATGGGGGACGGATAAGTTCTGCTTCATAACTTAAAAGCGACTCCCTTGCGCTGCGCAGATAATCCCATGCGAGGTTCTCCTCCTCGTCACCAATCCAGATATCAAAATTCCTGTTTATCCATGAGCCAGGAAATAAACGGGGAAGTGTGTCCAGAATTGTTCTGCCTTTTAAGAATTCTGAGATAGTCACACACTTCAAATGTGGATGTTCATTCAGCCGTTCATATACCCCTTGAAGAAAATCTTTTCCATCGTCTGGATAATATTCCCATGCATTTTCGCCATCTAAGATTATGGACACGATGTACTCACCTGGAAGATTGCTAACCCCCTCCCTTATTGTCTCTAATCTTTTTATAAAGTCCTGAACAGCATCTTTTGTGCTCCACTTTGAATAAGTGAACCCGATTAAATCCGAGAGAGTGTGGTCACGGAATAAAAGGTCAAAATAATGGCGACTCCACTGGAGCCTGTACGGCTTATAAAGAATGCTGGGGTTTAACACATTCCCTCTTGTATCTCTGGAAATAGGTTTTTCAATTGAACTTGCCAGAATATCCTCATCAGTAGCAATCCACTCTATCCCTGCTTCTTCAATTATGGGTATAATTTCCTCGCAAACACTTCCTTCAGGGGGCCACATTCCCAAAGGTGGGCGACCAAAACGTTCTTTATAGAATTCAATTGCTTGCTCAATCTGCGCCTTCACATCAATTGAAGCAGAGAAACTCTTCTTTGGAAGTGGAATATTAGGAGATGGAAACCTCGCGATATTTGTATTATAAATGAGCGGAAGAATTGGATGATAAAATGGACTTGCGGTAACTTCAATCTGCCCTGCCTTCTGCAGTTTCTTATACTCCGGGATAATCATTGAGAGAACCTCAATTTGTTTATCAATTATCACCTTCTTGTCTTCTTCACTGAATCCTTTTCCTTTTTTGACTAAAGAACAAAGTGGTTCATCCGTAAGGAACATCGGGTCAAACCACGCAAGGTTAAACAAAGCCTGTAAATCTAAATAATCCTGTTTGTTGAATCTTGACTTAACTTTTTCAATCTCGGCTTGAGTGATATGCAATCCCCTCTTTGAAAGCAATTCTTTATATCTGGGATATTTATTAACCATATTCTCCCAGTTTGCCATAAAGAAATTATAGAGAATAAAGGATTTATCTTCCTCAGTTAGCTCATCAACCTTCTTGAGGGTCAATTCAAGAAAAATATCTGTTGCCTTATTGTTGACATAATCCTCAATCTGCATGATTAGAACCGGAGTGAGGTTAAAAGTCTGATGAATATTGGGATATTTTTCAAGGAGCGCAGCCATATCATAATAATCCTTTATCCCGTGCATCCTCACCCAGGGAAGAAGATATTTCCCCTTCATCCCATTTTTGTAGAATGGCTGATGCATATGCCACAAAAATGCAATATACAATGGTTTTTCCGCCATTTCTTAACTCCTTTCACTTCGCCACCACCACTATGCCGCTGACTACTACAGAAGACCATTTGTCTGTTGCAATTCCTGAACTTACCACTGATACCAGAAGTGCTGCTAAAATTAAATTTTTCATTTCTTTGGGCTCCTTTCGGGGAAAATTTCTCAAAAGTAAAAATTAAACGAGAAATCTACCATTGCATACCAATATGGTGGGAAATAACCGAAATATTCTACCACTGGGACCGAGCTTAAGGGCCACATCCAAAAAACAGGCCTGAGATGACATGAAAAACTTTTTCGCTGCTCATAAAAAAATTCAAATCCAACGGGGAGACTAAGAGACGGGAAGTTCCCAAAAGTATATGCAATTCCAAACTGAAAAGACCACCAATCGATAGGGATATTAAACAAGCTCTCAATTGTAAATTGATAAGAATTAAACCGTTGCAGATAACCATAATAAATTGGTGACCACCCTCCATTAATGCGCCAATAGGGGACCCAACAATAATAACTTGTTAATATTGCTGGCCAAATTGCCGCTTCGTAAGCAATTTGGCCCACTGCTCCACAGGTATGAATCCCCCACTTTGTTTCATAGGCATAACCTTTGGGAATTTCTGTTTTCTTTGTGATTATTGCAGGCGCTCCGATGATTTTATTAGTAATGTTTTTTATAGAAATTAAAAGCGCACTTTCTTCACATTTATCGCATTCTTCGGTTTCCACCCTATCAATTTTACCTGATTCAACATCAATAATTTTTAAGGTTATAAGATAAGTAGTACCAACTTTACCTACAAAACCAGTAAACATTTTTCGCACACCCAGCAACTGTCCTGCCTGGACAATACATTCTTCGCTTGTGCAGCCCGCCAATTGAAACTGCTGTTCTTTTAAAATTTGCTCCATGTTTTCTCTGGTGACCATGATAAACTTTTGTGTGTTGAATAATTGAGCGCGCAGATAGTCTGAAAGCATTCGGGCAACACTTTGGGAGACACCTTCTTCTGCCTGTAAATCTATAACTGCGGCAGTGGTTTTGGGCTCTTGGGCGGAAACTAAAGGTGAGAAAAATACAACTGAAATTAAACATATAACCAACACCAAAAATAATTTTTTAATCATTTGGGTTCCTTTCGTTTTAATTTTTCTTTTTGAGTTCGCTTATTAATTCTTTATAGATTTTATCAAGATTGAGTTTTAAAATGTCTTTTGCTTCGTCAAGAATTTCGGGCGTAACCTCATTTAACCCTTTCCGTGTCATTATATCTTTCGCTAATCTTCCTAAAATTCTCCTTAGTTCTTTTTTTTGCTTCTCTACTTCCAACATACCAACCTCCTTGATATTTACTTTTTTTTACCCAAACCGATAATGGCACCTAAAGATGATGTCCCGTTTTTCCTGTAAAAACTCGGGACAATACCTCTTTTAATTTGGTTCTTCCTGACCAAAAAGTATGAGTAATAAGTAGAGCCGTTCTTGCTACCCATACTCGCCTATGGCGAGGCCACTCCAATGTAACATTGGAGTTAGACCAAAAGTTTTTTAATCGATAGCGACCACCTCCTCCCCGATGTAACATCGGGGTTGTCGGGAAATTCTTTTTTCAGGGGGTGTTAGACCCTTGGCCTGCTCAAGAAAATGCGTTAGAATGCGAATGTGAGGGTCGGGTTTCAATTAAAATTTCCAAGAATTTTAGAATTTGAATTTAAACAAGCAAAAAGTGTCAAAAAAATTATGGCTTGGAAATCTATGCGTCGGGAAAATACAAGAATGGGGCATTAATTTTTTTTCTCATTAAATATTTTATTATCTATCTTTTTTGCTTCCGCCATTCCCTTTTTAATTCTTTTTTCAATTTCGCTTAAAGACAACTGGGTAAAATCATCATTATCTTGAAATAAGTGTTTTAAGCAACAGCCGAAGGATGAAACTAAAAGGTTCTCTATAAAAACCATGTTTATTGACCGTGACATCTCTTTAGAAAGACCTACGAGCATTACGGGTTCTATGCCTGAATCCCAAAACTTTAATTCATCGGTGTTTCGTGAAAACTCTATGTTATTAAATAAGTGGAAGTGCAGATTTTCAAAAATCTTTTCTGATGCTGTGCGCACTACTTTGCCATAGATATCCATTCTCTGATTAATGATTTTATACAAATTGTCGTTTTTGAGTAACTTTGAAAATTTATCTACTAAATTGTCAGCGATAAAAAAAATCAATTTTTTTCTTACGTCAGGTTTTTGTTTAAGTTTAACAAGAGATAGATCTAATCTAAATAGTAAATATACGCAGATTTCAAACAAGGTTGCTTCGCCATACTCCTCTGGCTTTTTGTAATCGGCTGTGTATAATTCTAGAAAGTGTACAGAACAGGGCAACACTAATTCTAAGATTGCAAAAAATTTATCATTACTATCGTTCATTTTACCTTATGTGCTCCCCGTAGTTAAATTCTACTTCCTGGTTAATCTTTGCTACGCCTTTCTCTTTCTAATATTTATGTCTATTACCATATTAAAACATTCTCGCAGTTGTTTTCGGAGAATGCGTTGGATTTCTTCAAACCGGCAAATTTCTAAGGCTGCTTTCTTACCAGTTGGAGCAACCCGGATATTGCCTTGTTCAAGAACGGTGAGTTCAAACTTAGCTACCTGTTTTGGTGTTTCTGCCATGGTTTTATCTCCTTTCAAAAGAAATTTGGCGACGAGAAAATACTAAAATGGGGGGTGTAAAGTATTGGACCCCCGCAAGAAAATGCGCCAGAACGCAAATGTGAGGGTCGGCCTTCCCTGGGCTTTTATGCAAGGACGAGATTTTCTAATTCTATTTTTGGCGCCTCTTTCTTAAATCCTAAGTGGGCCGAAGCATCCAGGATTTCAATTCCCACTATTTCTTCATAAAGCCCCAGGTCAATAGCAACATCTTCAGTAATGCGAATTGTCGTTACTTGGGTTGGGCCTTTCTTAAACGAAATGTAAGCAGCGTCTACTTCTGGGTCATACTTGATTTTCACTTTACTCACCTCCAAAATAAAAAACATATACGGTTATAACAGTATATTTATCAGGTTCTTCCTTTACAATGGGCGTAACTTGTTTGGTTTCGTAATGTTTTTCTTTCCACGTTGAATTAAAAGAGAAGTTTTTCCGGAATGCAACCCGATCTTTCCGGGCAGGGACTTGTTCCCCTTGTTGGATTGTAATTCTTACTTCTTCTTGCGTTGCACCTCTATCTGATAATTGTTCTAAAGCATGGTTAGAAAAAACAATCTGTTTCACTTCTCAAACCTCGCTTGCTGGTGGATTTTGACAGCGCCTTGCTGATTATTATACTACACAATATATAGTTTGTCAAGCCAGAATTAGAAATTTCTGTCGGCGATAAAATTTAATTTCCCCTCGTGGAAACTAAAAATAGGGGGGTGTTAGACCCTTGACCTGCCCGAGAAAATGCGTTAAAACGCGTCTGTGCGAGTCAGTTGTAATATTTTTCAAGTACTAGGCTTAGCTTCTTGTCTTATCCCCCGGTCTATCCATTCACGCATAAGTTTTTGGTAGGGGGTCTTTTTAATTTTAGCGATTTCTTTTGTTTTTTCTATTTCCCAATTTGCCAGGCGAATAGATACTAATTTTTTGGTTGCTCTTTCTTTGATTTTATGAATCAAGCCTGGTGATAAAAGAAATAAGTTGTTTACTTCCTTAAGTTCATCTAAGTAATCAGTTATACTGTGTGTGTCCCAAAACCTTGATTCATCTTCCAAATTTTTGAAATGCGGAATTTTTCTTTTCATAATTTTAATTTCCTCCTATATAGTTTTTTTTCTTTCTCATCCATGTCCCTTGCAGTTATTACTTGGATACCCCTTGCACTTTCTAAAAATTCAAAGACAACAATTAAATATCGACCTGCAAATGTTTTACCGAAAGCCATATATCTATCCTGCCTTGTTTTTAAAAGAAAATATTTTGATATAAAAATTTCTTCTGCTTCATCTGGGTTAACACCGTGATGACTAATATGCTCTATGTTTTTATCATCCCAAACAAAAGATTCTATTTTCAATGGATATTCCTGTATTTACATTATAGTATATACAAAAAAGATATTCTGTCAAGTGAAAAATGCATTTTGGGTTCTTTTGGATCACTCCCCTAGAAATTTGTCTAATGCTCGCCTGACAATTTCGGAAAGTTTGATTATATTGTAATACACAATATATAGTTTGTCAAGCCAGAATTAGAAATTTCTGTCGGCGATAAAATTTAATTTCCCCTTGTGGGGGGCCAAAACAGGGGGGTGTTAAATCCTTGACCTGCCCGAGAAAACGCGTTAGAATGCAAATGTGCGAGCCGGTTGTTGAAAATACTGCCAAAACTATCGTTGCCTCATGGGTTTTCGGTGGTATACTGCTTTGTTAACTAAATATTACTTGCATTTTTTAAAAAACATGATATAATGGTTACCATAGGAGGTGGTAACCATGCGACCTGTATTTATTCGGAAATTATCCAGACATGAAAAAAGAATAATAAAGGAATTACTTCGTTCTATAAATACTCGACTATATAAGCGCGCCAGGATAATCTGGCTTTCCAGTGTTAAACACTTAAAAGCACCAAAAATTGCTGAAATTGTTGATCTCCACTTAATTAATGTACGAACCTGGATTAACCGATTTAACCAGGAAGGAATTAATTCTCTAAAAGAGAAACATTCCCCTGGTAGACCAAAGGTAATTACTTCACAACAGCGGCGTCAAATTATAGGTTTGTTGAAAAATAAACCCCGAACATTTGGTTTACCCTTAAATAATTGGAACTTACGAGAATTGGCCGAAGCCGCTGTTAAACAGAAAATTGTGAAAAGGATTAGCTATGTATATATCCGTAAAATTATTGCCCAAGAAGGATATTCATATAAACGGTCTAAACGCTGGATTACTTCTCCAGATCCTCAATACAACTTAAAAAAAAACGAATTGAGAAAACCCTTAGGAATTTGGACAAAAAAACTGAAGTAGCTTTTTATCTGGACGAAGCTGGTCCTTATTTAGTTAAACCACATCCAGGACAAAAGTGGTTTCTTAAAAAAAGTATCTATAAAACACCCGCTACTTGGAAAACAAAGGGTAAAGTAGTAATTTTGGGTGCTCTTAAAACAAATCCAGGTAAAGTTTATCATCATCTAACCGACAACAAACGTTTTAAGAGTCTACGCTACTTTATCTGTCAAATAGGTAACCGATATATAAAAAAGAGAAAGATCTATTTTGTCTGGGATAATGCTAAAGTTCATTTGAGTGAAAAACTTGAAAAATGGATTAACCAGTGGAATAAAAAAGGTAAAGCTGAATTCGAAATTCTTCCCCTACCTACTTACAGCCCCTGGCTTAATCCTATTGAACCAGTGTTTGGTGACCTTTACAAAAAAGTTATCGCAGGGAGCAACTTTCGCTGGCCATCTAATATGGCAAAAGAAATTCATAAGTATTTTTATCGGCGATGTCGCCAAAAACATAATAATGATATTTAGTTAACAAAGCACTATATCACTACTTTCATCATTGCTGGTTCCTCCCAACCAATCCCATGGAGTTTTTCTAATTTTAGATCTCTCTTCTGAAGTTAATCCTTGCAAAGTAAATATACCTTTCTTTTTATGAAGCACGGGCATCTCCAGCCATGTTGGTAGTTCACTTAATTTTATATCAAGAGAACAACTCTCAAAAATTGATGCAATTTTCTTTTCTATATATTTTCCTCTTCCTCCTTGACTATGCTGATAATATCCTGTAACACCAAGCAGTGCTTCATAGTACTCCCTGATATCTGCAGGAACACTTAGCAAACCATCATACACTTTTGCAACCGGGTCAAAATCCTTTGCTTCTATCTTAGTAGCTAATTCAACAAGATTTATGATGATGTTTTTGTACGGTTCATAAAGTAGTCGCTCACCAATCTCCAATCGGTCCTTTTGTTTTATACAAAGTAAATTTCTTTTCATATCTTCATCACTCCTTTTCACATATAATTATACTCTCTCCTCGAATTGCTCTATTTCTTGCGCCAAGTAATGGATTGAAAATAAGTTTTTTAAATTTAAATCCCGCTTCCTCACAGAATTTTTTTGTCATCATAGTCGTCGGTATTTTATAGCCACCAACAGTGCTGTCTCCTACAATAATTGCACATGAACCACTACGTTTTAATACCCAAAAAATAATATCGACAGATTTTTTCAAATCTTCGTAATACATAAGAACCTTTGGCGGTAGATTTGTAGTTCCTCGAATGCTCTGCCGAATTTCTTTCATCCCGAGATACTTTGACTCAATTTCTTTCATTTCCACGCCAAGGTATTCATATGCAATTTGGTCCTTACCAACATAATCTATTGAAAAATAATAGGGGGGACTTGTTATAACTGTGTCAAATTTTTCCTTCCAGTCTTTTTCTTCCAGATGAAGCACATCACCTTGAATAATTTGAGCCTTTTGAAAACTCAAATTAAACTGTTTCTTAATCTCCATTATTTTTTTATGGCAATCTCTAATGTAATTGAATTTTTCAATAAATAATCCAGTTTTCCCTTTTCTATTATACCTGGATGTCCGGGCAAAAGCATCAACAGTATCGAAATAAATAATAAGCATAAGTTTATATATAAAGGGATTATGATGTTTCCACTTCTTATTCTCAATAGAATCAGCAATGTCTCTAAGATTAGAAATTGAAAAATTCAATATACTTTCATTAATAAAAAGTAGATCATTTTTCAATTCTGCAAGCATAGTTCCCATAGGTGTGATATCTACACCAATACTCTTTATTCCCATAAGCGAAGCTTCATGTGTAGTAGTTCCGGAACCATTAAAAGGGTCAAGTATAAGTGCAGATTCTTCAAGTCCAAAGGCATTAATTAGTGTCCGCACTACCCTCGGGTAAAACTTTCCTTTATAAGGATATAAATTATGAAATGCATAAGCATTAGTATCTCCGAATTTATCAACCAGAGCAGTATATAAAGTTGGCTTTCCTTCTACTTTTTCGAGATGAGCAATTCTTAGACGAATTGCATCTATGTCCCCAGTAAACGCAGCAGTTCTTTCTATGGAATTTATTGAGTAATGTTTTGCGAGCCCAGTGAACTCTAAATTTAAAAGTTCAAGATCTGCCAGCGTTTGCATCCAAAAACCGAAGACATTTTTTCCCACCGGAGTTATGTATCTGGCAAATTCCTTTGAATATGCTTCAACAATTTCTTCAGCAGATGGAAATTCCTGCGTGCCGAACATACTAAGTTGAGTTTCTTTCACTGAAGGCATTGGTCTAACATTCTTCTGTTGTTTCGTATACGATTTTCTTTTCTGTTTTTTCATCTCCGTCTCCTTCATTAGATTGATTTTTTGAGTAGATCAAATCCTTTCTTTATTTAAACTTCCTTCCCTCGTCCAGCATTGCCAGATAGTTCTCCACAGGAATGTAGTTTGCCACAGTGTTGCCTGTACCCAGAGCATAGCCACCCCCGGGAGCACATTTTTCAAGGATATTGTGCACATATTTTCTAATTTCATCTTCGCTGTGCCTGCACAGAAAATCCATATCTACGCCACCAAGTACAGCTATACGCTTACCATAAATTTTCTTTGCCTCAGCCACAGGTAAAATTACATCTTCCCAGGAATGTTTTGCATCAATTTTTACATAATCAATCAAATCATCCATTATCTTTTCAAGGTTTCCACAAGAATGAATTATAAAAGGAAGATTTTGACTGTGCGCAATTTCTGCAAACTTTTTCTGCCAGGAAAAAATGTATTTGCGCAGCGTTTCGGGACTGAACATTATTCCTGTCTTGTATCCCATATCATCACCAAGAGCAAGTGCACCGACTTTTTTAAAACTGTTTGCTATTGTAAATATTTCTAAAAGTGTAGTTCCAATTTTTTCTGCCATTTTTTCAATAAGTTTTGGCTCTTCATAAAGTCTGTAACTCATTATTTCATATCCCATAAGCCACATAATGTTTTCCAGCACTCCTCCTGGACCAAGAAATATAACTTTCATTCCATCAGGAAGATTCTTTTCAAAAAATTCCAGTTGAGAAAAAGTGTAGGAATCCCTTTTGGGCCATGGATATTTCTCAAAATCCTGCCAGTTTTCGATTGTTCCACGATGCTCATCCACCCATTCCCTTTGTGCATGTGGTCTCTGGGCTGTATCATCAGTTTTAAGAACATTGTCTCTTTGAAATACTTCACCACTGCGGCCAATTCTACCGGGTACATAATCATATCCCAGTTCATAATAAAATTTTATCACCGCCTTAAGATATTTTTCCTCTTCTTCCTTTTTTGTCAGGTCCAATTTTGACAGCGGTTCTCCTGTAATTGCTTCCATTATTTCAATATCAGCAAACAACTCGTAGAACGGTACTCTGTCTGGCTCTCCCTGTCTCAACAACACTTTTCTCAATCTCTCAAAGTTTGGTTCAAAATTCATAGAGTCTCCGTTTAAACATAGATTAATATAGGTAAATCGTTTTTTATGTATGGGCCCAACAAGTTAACTCTTTAACAGTTTTTTATTGAGTGCCTCTTCGTAAATTGCAATTACATTCTCAATTGGCGTATCGGGCTGAATGCAGTGGGCCGGACTAAAAATATATCCACCGCCCTTTGCAATTACATCCAGCCGGTGCCTTGCTTCTTTTCTGCAATCCTCAACTGTTCCATGCGGTAGTGTCTGCTGTGTACTGATGAGTCCGCAGAATGCGAGCTTACCAAAGCATAATTTTCTGATTTTTTCAGGATTCATCCCCGGCGGTTCAGGTTGCATTGCATCAAGAACGTCCAATCCCATTTCAATAAAAGTCGGCATTATGTCGTGCGTGTCTCCGCAGGAATGCATCATAGCCTTTGTCCCGTATTCGTGCGCGAGGTCATAAAATTTTTTCAAGTGTGGCTTAAATACTTTGCCAAAAACACGCGGAGACACAAGTCTTCCGTTCTGAGTGCCACAGTCCTCCCCACAGCACAAAATATCTATTTTCCCCTTCGCTGATTCCAAACCACGCCTTGCATACTCATAATAAAAATCAACACGCTTGTCTATGATTGCCATCCCAACTTCATCTTCAAGGGCAATATCTGTCAGGGTCTGTTCCATTCCCCTGCCGCGAGACACACCATTCACAATATCAGGCATTCCAGCACCGCCAAAGCATACAGCAAAATCTTTGAGTTGGTTGCACTGCTCCTCGATGGTTGAAAAATCATAATCTTCAACACCTGGCCAGGGATAATTTTTGAAATCATCCATAGTTTTTATTCTTGCAAGGGCAAGGTCACAAGATTCATCATAAGTGCCAAACTGGTTTTTTACACTCCTGTAACCAACCCCCCATATATCGTAATGAATATCACCGTGCGGTTCTTTTACCTTGCCTTTCCATTCAGGTCCAACACCCCTGAAATCAACACCGAAAACTTCATATATATTTCCACCGCCAAAATATTCTGTTAACCTCTGATGAATTTCGGGAGTTGTGTAAATATTTATCGGCACCCTGTCAGGCTCTTTCCAGCTAAGAGATATTTTGACTCTTTCTTTTGATGTAATTTTCATCTCCATTCGTAATCATAATTCCACAAGATATCTTTCGAAATCTTTTACTTTTGGCGGCTTTTTGCCTTTTCCTGGCTCAATTTCAAGACCTTCTTCCTGCAAACGCCTTGCCTGCCTCTGGACCCCACCGGGATATTTTTCATTCAGATCTCCGCCTGATTTCAATGTGCGCCAGTATGGGGTGATATCTTTTTCCCCTGCCCTTTCAGCATCTCCCGCTGCACCAGCTGCAATCCTTGCAAAAATTCCTGTAGTTATTGGACACCCAATTGTTGCATTGTGTTTTCTGGCAAGCACCTCCCGGATTCTGTTTATTGTGATAATTTTGCCCTTTGGAACTTTTTTCATAATTTCATCCACTTCAGTCGGCGCAGGAATAACAACAGTATTTCCCTCTTTTGTTCCCCATCTTCCACTCATTTTCTTCGTGATTTTTTCAACCTTTGGCAAACCCTTACTGTCTTCCAGTTTTTCCTGCCAGGACTTTTTTAATTTTCCAGTCATTTCGCCACCTTTACCGGATAGTTCTCATTAATTTTTTCCTGCTTTTAAAAATTCTTCAATTTGCTTGGCCATGCTTGTGCCAATTCCTTTAATTTGCATTAAGCCATCGATTCCTTTATTTTTAAAAATCTCCCAAACATTTTCTTCCAGGTCATCCAGACTCCAGGCTGCCTTTCTGTAAGCCCATTCTTTGTAGCCACCTTCTCCTGATAATTGCAATTCCCTGACTTCAAGATAAAATATTTCGGCAATTTTTTTGTTAATCTGTAATTTCTCAGGATAAAATTTCAGCGGTCTGGGTATGTACGACATTATATTGTGTTTCTTACAATATTTGAGCACGCTTTGATGCAAACGCACCGTATATTCTCCTAATGCCTGCTTGTTTTCGTAAAGCCGGTCATATTTTGCAATTAAAGATGAATCATATTTTTTAAGGGCTTTATAAAAATGAGTTTTGCAATAGCCCCAGAGAGTCAGCCCTGCATCTAAAACATACTGCCCTCCGCAGTCCTTCGTCTTTTTTATAACTTCCTCAATATTTCTTTCATCATCATAAATAAAGGGTAATATCGGCATAAAAACCGTGCCGGCCATAATTTTGTTTTCTGCAAGTTGGTGCATAGCTTTAAAACGAGCCGAAACCGGCGGTGCCTTTGGTTCAAATGCCAGCCGTGTTTCATCGTCTCTTGAAGTAATGATTGACCAACCGACGTTCAGATAAGATTTTTCATTAATCTTTTTCAGTATATCCATGTCGCGAATCAGCATCGGAGATTTTTCATTGAGGAAAACGGGAAAGTTCAAATCCAGACAAACTTCAAGCATTTTTCTGGCATACCGATATTTCGTCTCAACTGTCTGATATCCATCGATGTAAATTAAGTCTCGCAGTTTATTTTTCAATTCCTTCTTCAATAGTTCAGAAGCATTTTCCTTAATCTTTATGTATTCTGAAAAGGGGTCTTCAAATTTTAAGACTTCAGGTTCCCTGGATGCCTTATGAGGATTATATTTTTCATCCCGTGAATAACAATATTCACAGCCATACTCGCAGCCAGTATAAGGATAAGCTGAGTATTTAACCCAGAACCAGCCACCGTCAACGTGTTTTTGTATATTGAGTATTGTTTTCGTTTTATAAATTTTATAAGTCATAATTATCTAATAAAAACAGCCATTATTATTGCCATGGGAACTGCGGAAACAACAATAATTCAGTAAAAACCAATTTACCAGATATGCTTTCAACGGATTATTCATATTCAGTTAACTCAAGCATCATTTTCTTAATTTCAGGCAATATTTCTTTTTTCTGGCAATTTCGTCCAGGATTGAATGGAGAACTCCGGCTTTTTCTTTTATGCCTAATTCTGCAGAATTCTTCTCCGCTACACCTAATGTTCTTTCTAGTTCCCCAATTTCTAAAACAGCCGCGGTAATGCAGTAATAACTTTTGGACCTGCCGTCGTCAAAATTTTTAAGCATCTCCTCAAGTAACTTAACTCTCTTTTTCTGCTGTTCCATAAATTTTTCTATGCCATCTTTTCTTATGGAAATTAGATTGGGATAAACTTTCTGATGGGTTAAAAAAGAATCATGTCTTCCGGAATCTCCCAGCCAGGATTTGAACTTTGAACAGGGAAATTCATTGCACTGCGCACAAACCGCAAGATTCTTTTTCTTCACGCAGCAGGTTATGTAAGAACAGGATGGATGTTTGTTGAAAAAATCAGGACCGCAACACCCCGGGCACCTTGACCTGCCGACTGTATAGTATCTCGGGCATAACCCACAATCAAGTCCACAGCATCCAATAGTGGGATACAATTTAATCGTATGTTCTTTCACTTAGTTCATCCTCCCAACATCGCCTTTGTAATAAATCCTATGATAATACCACCAACAGCTCCAATCCCGACTATGGGAGCATAAGTTCTTGTTATAATTGCGGTGGGAACACTGAGCCCTATTCCTAACAAAACCCCGATAATTGCAGGATGGATTCCCAGATTAACATTTGGAATCAAAAATCCCAGCATAAAACGTTCTATAAAAGCTCCTGTCATCGCTTCAATCTTTTTACGCTTGTCCTCAAACTTAAGAGGGGCCATTACTAAAACATCGATAACTCCAAATACTAATCCGGCGATAATCCCCAAAATGATATTATTCACAGTCTTTACCTCCCGTCAAGGTTTTCCGTATCATATATAACTTCAACTTTCCATTGTTTGTTAATCCACAAACCCAAGATGCGGACCTGCAAGCCCCTGGGTCAATTTTTTATCAGGCGCCGGCTCTGTAATCATATCTACGTAGTCTACGTTCAAATGTTTTTTCATCCATTACGATACCGGATTCTGGACACGCCCGTCTATACAATTAATTGAAGTATCAAATTTCATTTTTTCACTGAGAACCTTTTTATTTTTTCAGAATTTTCCAGTGACCGCCTTTGTCAGGCCCTATTCTTTTTAAGATACCGTCTTTTCTAAATTTAGTTATATGATATGTCACCCCATCTTCGCTTATTCCAATAATTTCTGCCAATTCCTTCTGTGTAATAGCAGGATTTTCTTTTATGAGTTCCAAAAGTTTCTGTGTAGTTTTCTGTGTAGTTTTCTGTGTAGTTTTCTGTGGGAGTCCTTCAGAGATTTCTTTTGTTCCTGGCCTTAGAAAAGTTACAGTGAAGAATGTTCCGAATTCAAATTTTGGAGGTTGCAGCCCTGCCTCAGCAGCAAGATTTCTTATCTTGCTGATGCCTGTGCCCATTTTCTCTATGTATTCAATTCTGTGAAGCAAATCTGCAATATTAGGATTTCTTAACACACTTTTTTTGCCGAAATCCTGGGGTCTTAACCCTTTTACAAGTCCACCTGGATTTGATATTTCTATCCTGTCATCAAACATTTCTACCATTACGTTAGCACCCTTTTCAAAATAATCCCTGTGGACCACCGCATTTATTATTGCTTCCCGTAATGCATCAAAGGGTATCTCGGGAACCTCTCTTCTTCTGGGCATACCTGTCATTTCATACCTTACAGGTATGTGCTTTTTTAGAAAATTCATGGCGTCATCTATATTGCTTACAATATCCTCGTTAAAATCTTTTCTGTCCAGAACATCCACTTTTTCTTTCCCTTTAAATAGTGCGCAGGTTACCGTTGTATGAAAGTATATGTCACGCAAATTTTTAGCAAAGAAAAGTATGCCAGTATTATTGAAAATAATTTTGCCTTCTTGTTTTTCAGCAACGCCAAGATTGATAAGCGTTGCAGGAATATCAAGAATGTTTGAAATACCAGCAAGCCTTAAAAATCTTCCAAATTTTTGTGAGTCGAAATGAGTATTATAATAAAATTTTAAGTTTATAAGTTCATCAAATCGGATTTTTCCTTCTGATTTGAAGAATTCAATTATCTCGTTCCGACTGAGTTTTTGAGAATTTGGGCCAACTCTTGTATAAAATCCGGAAGAGCATTTATAGGGCTTATCTTCTCCCTCTTTTATATTTACAACAAGTATATTTTTATATTCTTCAAAGGAAACTCTAACAGCGGGCTGGCAATTATTAGCTATGTCTTGAATCTGAGATTTAAGTTTATTTGTTATGTATGCACCCTTTATTTCCTTAGTGTCTGTTATCCCAAGAAATATTCTACCACCTGACGAGTTGGCAAAAGCAACAAGTTCTCTCTCAATATCGGATAGGGATTCTTTGAATTCTATTCTATAACCTTCGCCCTCTTCCAGAACTAATTGAAGTTCTTTTTTGTTCATATTTTTTCTAAAATGGATTGAAAATCCATCCAACTGCAAATTTTTAATCCTGAATTAAAATTCAGTATTGGTTCTTGGCTTTGCTCTTGCTCTTTTTTATAACTATAAAACTTCTTTCTGAGATTTTTTTCTTCAGTAACAAAAATATCTGCGGCATTGGCATATATCATATGTCTAAAATCACCCGTATTTGAACCACCGGGACCGTTTGGATTTGATGAATCGTGCCGCTAAAGAATCGTCTACCTCACTTTCAACCTCTCCCACACAGTGGAGAGGAATGAAATTGCTTACCCGCATTTTACATCCACACAGGTAGAAAATATATACGGGTTTTACCTTCTTCTACCCTTGCAAAAAAATCTTTTGTGAGAACAAATGCCTGCTGGACAGGGTATTTCTTAAGAAAATATCTTATGCCTTTCGGTAGAGCAGGGGATTTAAACGGCCTGTATTTTATTTCCACAGGAACAGGATTTTGTCCCATAATTATAAAATCTATCTCGTTTTTGGATAGTGTGCGCCAGAAACGCAATTCCTCAAGCGTTTTTAAATTCTTGATTAGCTGGGTAAAAACATAGTTTTCAACCAGCGCTCCGGCATCAACCCGCGTCTCCGGCGCCTCGAAATTTTTTGTCGCCACATTTCGCAATCCGTTATCAAAAAAATATATCTTTGGCATTTTTATAATTTCCTTACGCCTGTTTGTAAAATATGGCGGGACGAAGTGTGCTATGAAGGTATTTTCAAGTACAAAGACATACCTTTCTATCGTGTCCCTTGCGGTTTGAAGGTCCGCGGTTATGCTGTTATAATTGAGAAGATTGCCGACCTGAAGGCTGAGCACCTGCAGAAGATTGTTGAACGCAGTCACATTATCAATGCGCATTAAATCCTTTATGTCTTTTTTCACATAAGTATTATATATATTTCCGTAAGATATACGACCTTTTTTTCGTAGCCAGGCTCAAGAACTGTGCGTGGATAACCGCCGTATATGGTAAATTCCTCAAAAAGTCTTTTAAAATCATCTGCGTGAAACTTTAGTTTTTCAAAATCTGGCTCAATCCCTTCAGTGCGGATTTTAAACAGATTATTTTCAAGCAGGAGATTGTAAAAAACTTTTTTCTCTTTAAAAAGAAGGAATTCAGAAAAATCCAGCGGATAGACCTCAAACAAAATTTTTCTACCGGCAAGGGAATCTTTAAATTTCTTTCTTATCTCAAAAGTTGAGGAACCGGATACAATCAACTTAATATTTTTATGGTGGTCCCCTATTATTTTTAGAAAATTTGAAGGATTATCCAGATGCTGGATTTCATCAATAAAAATAAATGTTTTTCCTTCAAGATTGACCCCAATGCTTGAAAGATAAGACAAAAATTCATTAGCACCGCCGTTTAAAACCTTCAACAAAGAAAGGTCTTCCAGGTCAAAATAATAGATGGATTTTTCTTCTATTCCATTCTTAAGGAGTTCTTCTTTTAAAAGCTGCAGTATGCAAGTTTTTCCAACCTGTCTTGCACCCACCACCACTATTATCTCTTCACCAAACAAAAACTCCTTTATTTTATCAATTATTTTTCTTGGGTATAACTTATTGCTTGACAATTGCAACATTTTAACCTCATTATTTTTATACAATTATATCAAAAAAATTAAGTTATTTTAATACAATTATATCAAAAAAATTAAGTTTTGTCAAGAAAAAGTGGATTTTTTCGATAAATCGCAGAGTAAACTCTGCACTTCCAGAGTGCCTACTTTTGGCCACTACTTTGCTAAAATATCAGGGCGGTTGATTTCTACACCGCAGCATTCCACAGAGAGCATTGGCCAACCAGGGACCACACTTATAACTTTTGTTTCTTTCGGAAAAGCGATAATTGTATCTTCGGATTTGGTACCAGTGACAGAGGGGTTCCATGCGAATGCCTGATTCTCCTGCACAACCTCTTTGCAAACTAAAGTTCCCTTGTAATCCCTGCCCTCATATCCTGTTGCACCGCCCTGATGATGAAGTTTCCATTCGTTTGCAAAGCCGGTTTCTTCATAGGCCTGAACAGCACATCTGAAAATTTCCGAAATATTTGCTCCTGGCTTTGCGCAGGAAATAAAACAGGAATCAACTTTCACCACTGCATTGTGTTTACGGCACAGCTCTGCAGAAATTTTGCCAAAATGGACCAGACGTGTAAGCGAGACAATCAATCCCCACTTTCTGCCGCATAGCACAACCATCACATATTTTTTTATTTTTTTATCTGTTGGAATAGGGTGGCGGTATTTGCTTATGCGGTCATCAGCCGCGATAAGCAGAACTGTGGGGATTATTCCCTTTGCCAGTAAATCCTCAGCAAGTCTTCCTGCAATTTCATTTTCAGTATCACCAATTCTAATTGAGCGGCAAACTTTTCCCACTGATTTACCACACTCAGCACCCAGCCATTCATAGCGAATGACTTCCTCAGAGGTAAGCGAATAACGCAGACGGGCGAACTTTTTGTCAATGAGATTTGCCCCACCCAGAGGAGCATCGGTTCCCAGTTTGCCCAGGGGGCAGATTTTCTTAATAATTACAAGGCGTTTATCTTCTTCACACCACATATGGGATGCAAAACTGAAATTTGCAGAGTATCGTGCGATTTCTTCATTTTTAATGCGTTCTGATTCTATGTTATTTGTGATGATGTAATTCTTATTCTCTGTTGCCAGCACTGAAGCCACGCCAAGGTCACTTCCCATCACTACATGGTTGTCCCCACCACCTGTAATCCAGGCAAAATTGGACTGGCGGGAAAGAAGGACACCTTTTAAATTCTGTTCCTTAAGAAAATTCCTGACCCGTTTCTGTTTAACTTGAAATTCATTCATATATTCTCATCCTTCCTTTCTTTCAATTACATTCAGCAATTAATGGTCCGGCAAGTTCTTTCAAAAAGAATAATTTTCCTGGTAAAGTGGGCATAAAACTTGAAGGAATCCAGATGTTTGGTTTATGTCTTAAGCTGACCCATAATGATAAGCCCTGCCACATCATTCCCCTTCCCAATGTTCCATCGCAACCACCGATAATATAATCTGCTTTAAGAAAAATCCCCGGGCCAATTGTGTTTGCAAAAGCAGGAACAAGAGTGGTTCTACTTTTAAAACTGGTAATTGCATTTTGCTCGATGGTTAAAGGATGGAGCTTTGCTCCAAGACGGTATTCCTGTTTTTGCCACGCCTTAACACTTTTAAATTCTTTAGCAAAATGCGGCTCCCAGAAAGCAATATGAAAAACCCTGCCAATTCCAAAAACAACAATTAAATCTGCTCCTTCCTTTCTTAATTTTTTAATTTTTTCCGGGTAGGTTGGTAATAATTTTCTGGTAGCAAAATTTCTTTGTCCTTCAGGAATGGTAAGTTTTCCTAAAGGATTATAAAATACCTGTTCCATTGCATATTGAAAAGCACCGGTATTGTTAGATGGTAAAGTGTTTCCTTCTTTATCGCTCCATTCATCCATATTAAATCCATAAACATGGGAACAGGAAACATTCCATTCTTTTAAAAAATATATCGCCCATTTATACATTCCCATTGGTCCCACCGGAAGAATAAAAATTAATTTTTTATTCTTTTGTTTTGCTTCTCTTATCTTGAAAGCTATTTCATGTCCCATCTTTATATCAAATTCTTCTAATGTCTGGCAGGAAACCGGAGCAAAATCCTTATTCCACCAGACCTGCCTTTTTCCAATCTTTGATGGTTCATCAATGCACTGGTCAAGTTTCTTTAAATCCCATCCTTCAGGAAAAAATTTTTCCAGCAGAGAACCTTTTAAAGTACTAATTAAATCAATCTTCATCTCTCCCCCTTTCGCTTTAGCTATAGCATAATTATTTTGTCTTTTGAGCCTTCAAATCTTTACCGACTTGAATTGCGGTAAATAGTTTTTATTTTTCAAAAACAGTTCCTGCACCATTTTCTTTATCTCGGCAAGCGAAAGCACTGATGCAGAAAGCGGGTCATAGGCAATTGCGCGAAATGCAAGTGTCGGGTCGCCTGTAAGAGCAGATTCAACAGCCATTTCTTCAACTGCAATACTTATATTATTCAATGCAGCGCACTGCGGTGGAAGTTCGCCAACATGTATAGAATTGAAACCCCGTTTGCTAGCCACCACAGGAACTTCTACGCAGGCATCATAAGGCAAATTGGGTATAATTCCTTTATTTGGTACGTTGCCATTAAATTCAAAAAGTTCCCCGCCCATATAGGCATTGATTATTGAAGCAGCATATTCAAGTCCTCTCTCCAGAGATATTGGCGCTCCCTTATCAAACCATTTCTTTACTTCTTTTTTCCATGTTTTTGCCTTCTTCAGGTAGTATTTCAATATGTAAGCATACCCCCCCGGATTCCAGCCAGTGCCATAAGTGCAATATTTTTTAATTAAGTTTGGGCGATTGCGGAACCACCAGTTGTATTCTGAATTGTGGCCACTGGACTCAGTAACATAGTAACCAAGGTGAAGGAACATTTCATTGCGTACAATTTCTTCGTTATAGATCTTTTTATTTGTTTCTATGACCTTGTGCAGTAAAGGATAAGCGTCTTTTCTGTTCTTTTCAAATTTTATGAACCATGCCTGATGATTTATGCCGCCGCATAAAAATGTAATCTGGTTCATAGGAGCTTTTATCCAGCCTGCCATCTGCGCGGCTGTTCCCTGCACACTATGACATAAACCTGTAAGTTTGATGAATGTCTTTCTCTGCATTGCCCGGCATAACATTGCCATAGGATTTGTGTAATTAAGAAGAATTGCATTTGGACACAATTCCTCCATATCCTTACATATACTTACCATAACAGGAATTGTGCGCAATGCCCTAAAAACACCCGAGACACTTCTTGTATCACCAATACAGGTATTGATTCCGTATTTCTTTGGAATTTCAATGTCATGTCTCCATACCTGCACTGGTGCAGCCAGAATTGTGCAAAGTACTGCATCAGCACCATTGAGCGCTTCTCTTCTGTTCATTGTTGCGATAACTTTAGCAGGATATTTCCCTCTATTAACAATAATCTGTACTGCCTTCCGAGCAAAATCAAGCCGTTCCTTATTGATATCCATAAGAACCAGCACCAATAAAAACAATTCTCGGCATCAAAGTCCTCCTTTATTAAAAAAGTTCTATGTTTAAAATTCTTAACTTAGAACTTCTCTATGCAGTGGCATTTGCCACCTACTGCCTTCTTTCTTTTTGATATTATTCTATCAGATTTTCCAAAAAAGTCAAGCAGGATGTTAGCTAAATTTTAAAAGTGCACTAAATTCAAGTCAGTTTTTTTAACTCTTTGGGTGCCTAATAATTCTTTTTCATACCAGAATCTGACTTCTACCAGGTCTGTTTCTTTATCAAGGAAGAAGCGAAGTTCAACTTCTCTTTTCAAATAACTTTCAAAAAGAGTTTTAGATCCTTCATCTGTGAATCTTTTGTGTAGTTGTTCTTTTATGACTACCTCCTTTCTGGAGAAGCACAGGAGAGGTAGGGGAACAAATCTCGACCCCGATATAACATCGGGGCGACCTCACGGCATAGGTATTGACTGTTTTTTAATGAAATCCCTGATTTTATTTAGCGTCCTGTCTCCACATCGGCCTTAGGTTTTGTTATACGCAGGTCTCGGCATAGCATAATGGGGCTCTGCCCCCTTAAGATACCCCCTACTCTACTCCATTCTCTGTTTTTGTGAAGAATGTAGTAAGTTCTTCAAATAAATTACAGAGGAGGGTTAAATGAACGTATTTTATTCCATAAGCCATTTCCAGACCGGCTTAAATATGATTTTTTTGCCCTGTATTTTTTCCTCTCCTTCTTCCTCAAAAGTTATAACAGTTAAATTGCTGCACTTCAGGTTTTTCCCTGCTGAAAACAGGGAATTTACTTCCCTTTTTTTCGTCTCAAAATTTTGGAGGCTTGTATAGACCTGCACCAGATTTTTTATCCTATTCCTTTCCTTAATAACAAAATCCACTTCCCTTTTTTCATGGTCCTGATAATAGAATATTTCAGAGAAAGGATTCCGGTTTTGTCTTTGCTTTAATTCCAGGAAAACCGTATTTTCAAGGATTCTCCCCCTGTCCTCGCTGAACCTGAACCCGAAGGCGCTTCTCAAACCGTTATCCACAATATAGACTTTGCGCTTCGTCTGCAGCTGTTCTTTCACGGAAAAGGAGAATCTCCTCAGGAAGAAAAAAAGTCCGATGTCTTCCAGGTAGGCACTGTAATGTATCAGCGTCTTTTTTGTAAGGGGGTGGGTCTGCTTGAGCCATTTCCATATATTGTTTTGGGAGAAAACATTACCCACGTTGGTAGAAAAATACTTTATCAATTCCCTTATAACAGCCTCGTTCCTGATTCTGTACCTCTCTATCATGTCCCGGAAAAACATAGTGTTCAGGTATTCTTTAAGAATGCGGACTTTCAGGTTCTCGCTCTTTTCAAGAGCAACCTCAGGGAATGACCCGGTTTCAAAATATTCTGCGAGCATTTTTTTCACGCCGAACCTTTTTGAGGAGTAAACCAGATTCTTGTCTACGGAAGCGTCAATGCCCTTAGCTCTTATGAATTCCTTAAAAGAGAACGGCAGAATCTCGAAATTCAACGCACGCCCCCGCAGGTTTGTGGCGATTTCCTTACTTAAGAATTTCGAAGAAGAACCTGTAAGGAATAGGCGGAAATTCCCGGTATCGTATATTCTCCTGATTCCGAGTTCCCAGTCCTTCACATTCTGGATTTCATCAAGAAATGCGTAATTCATCTTTCCGTACAGGTGCGGGTACAACTCAAAGTAACACTCAGATATAGTCTGCAGGTCAGACGCCGTGCACGGCAAAAGGCGGGGGTCATCAAAACTTATATAAAACATTTTCTCAGGATTAATTTTTGCCTGCACTATCTTCTTCATAAAGGAATATAAAAGGAAAGTTTTCCCACTGCGCCTGGGACCGCTCAAAGTAATGATTTTTGACGAGTCCAGAGGTATTTCTACATCCCTCTCTACCAACGGCGGTAATGGAAATTCCTGGTTTTCCCGGATAATCTGCTTCACTGTTTCTTTATCCATGACACACTCCTTTAGGATACCACTTTTGCCTAAAAGTGGTATCCTAAACAATACCACATTATCTTTATAAAGTCAAGCAAACGCAATTTTTTTGTTAAAATATATATAGATACTTAACCCCGCCTACCCCACTCGCCCCTTGAGCCCACTCTACGACTTGCAAGGTTTTACGCTCACAACCGATTTTCGCTCCAAGCCTTCCCGACCCTTCGGGTGCGGGATTTCGCTTCGCTCAACATTCCGCTCAAAACCGTTGTGCCTGCCCTTTCAGGTCAGTCCGCTTAATGATTGCCTTTCATCTCGCTCCTCTCACTTCCACTTCCCCTTCCAGAGGGCCTAATTTCGGCAGAGTGCTGCTCCAGAGCACCTACTCGGCTACTTTCGGCAGGCAAACATTACAAAGCCCTGGCAAGTCTGATGTATGTCCCGCACTTCCCTGCCTTGTGGTCAATAACGCCAAAAAGTCAAGCAGGATTGACAATTTTTATTAAATGTGCTATAATACTTTGTGATGAAGAAACAAAAGGGGTTAACACTTGTTGAAGTTGTAATTTCTGCAGCAATCTTTCTGGTTTCCATCTTCGGAATTATTTATCTATTTCCCAGAGGAATGCATGCACTGGCAAGAGCAAGGGAACAAACACAGGTAACCAACCTGGGCCAGGAAAAGATAGAGGAAATCAGGAATATTCCTTACTTAAATATTACAGCAGGCGACTCGTTTACAACTCCTCCCTATAAAAACAATACTCTTTCCGATACTGTAGCACTAGAGAGCTTATATGTCGGACGCACTGTAACCGTTGAATCAGTGGATGACCCCAGAGACGGAACAGGAGCGGCTGATGTTGACGGTGATGTGCACGACTATAAAAAAATAGGGATAATTCTCCAGTGGAATTCCAGAGGTGAAAACCATGAAATTCAGTTGTCCACGATTGTCACCAAAAGATGAAAGTGAGAACACTCATTTTAATAGTTGTGGATTAACGCTCGCCGAGGTAATTATTGCCTCTTCCATGTCTGTTGTAATTATAGCTGTATCCCTAATTATTCTTATGAGCAATATTGGTTCGTATCAAAGAGGTTCCAGAAGGGTCGGTGTAGAGCAAAATGCTCAGCTTCAGGCTGAGAGACTCTCCAGAGAATTGCGCCAGGCAAAGAAGATAACCCAGATTACAGAATCAGGAGCCCACCCATTCTATACAAAAATCAAATTTACTACTCTTGAAGACAAGGAAATTTCTTATGTGTATGATGCAAACCGTAAATATCTCATACGCCAGGAGTCTGGTGTCAAAGATAAAATTATTGCACGTATCTTCCAGACTCATGATGACATTTCTTTTATTGGATATAAAGAAAACAATGATACAACCACAAACCCACAATTAGTGAGGGCGGTTAGAATGGCTCTAAAAGTTACTGATGACAAAAATGAAAATACATCCTCCTTAAGAACAATGATTTTTCTTAGGAACTAATATGAAAAATGAAAAGGGCGTTGTTTACATAATAGTTATTTTTGTAATTATGACAGTACTTGCTTTCAGTGCAATTTTTATAAGCTGGACAATTTTCAGCACGAGGTCAAGCCAGCGTCTTTCCTATTCAACCCGTGCATTGTATCTTGCCGATGCCGGAATTGAAAAAACAATATTCTATTTGCGCACAGACCCTGATAAAAATTGGTCAAACGACAATGCGAACCCACTCTTTGATGAATCTGGGTACAGGGTCAAGACATATGATGGCTCAAATGGATTTATAAAAGTAGAATCTACAGGAACGTTTCGGGGAGTGCAGAGAAAGATATATTCTGAAGTTACAAATTTTGATGCTGTATTCGAAAGCACCTTGTTCTCAGGTTCTTATATAAATGTTGAGGGAAATGCGACTGTGCAAGGAAAAGCTGTTGCCTCTGACACGATATATATCAGCGGCTCGGCGACCATCGAAACTCCTGTTGCACACACAAATGTCCCGTTGCCAAAACTTATTGACGAAGTCTATTATATAAACAAAGCGATTGCCAATAAGATGAACGGAAACAATGGTGCTAACGGAAATTATTTTCAGGGTGGCTCGCCGACATTCTCTTCATTGAATGGAGTAATATTCATTGATGAAAATCCGGAAGG
>Ga0210006_1000643_pt1 | contig 26845 bp, 20 predicted proteins | sample CryGey02umfilter_2_FD_185452 | JGI IMG/M metagenome (GOLD analysis project Ga0210006, IMG submission 185452) | Groundwater microbial communities from aquifer in Utah, USA - Crystal Geyser 4/10/14 0.2 um filter (SPAdes) (version 3) | ecosystem: Environmental > Aquatic > Deep subsurface >... | reverse complement strand
ACCAGCCCCTGAAGCAGAACAGCCACGATCAGAGTTTTATCAAACACTTGAAAACAGATGGAGTAAGGGACTTTTTGTTTGTGTGGGACTCGATTCGGAATTCGCAAAAATCCCCGATTTTCTTAAGAAGGGTTCTGTTGTGCAAAATATTTTTAACTTTAATACGCGCATTATTGACGCAACGCACGATTTAGCTCTTGCCTATAAGCCAAACAGTGCATTTTATGAAGAAATGGGTGTGGATGGAATTCAGGCGCTTATTCTTACTGCTGATTATGCAAAACGTAAATATCCTGAAATTCCGATTATTCTTGACGCAAAAAGGGCAGACATAGGTAACACTAATAACGGGTATGCAAAGTTTGCATTTGATATTGTAGGTGCTGATGCAATAACTGTTCATCCATATTTAGGTAAAGAGGCGTTAAAACCATTTCTTAACAGAAAAGATAAAGGCGTAATCGTTTTGTGTAGGACTTCGAACCCAGGAGCGGGAGAGTTTCAGGATTTAATCGTAGACGATTGTAGCTATGGAGATACTCCTCTTTTCGGAATGGTTGCGGCAAATGTTTTTCGTGATTGGAACGAACATGGGAATGTAGGATTGGTTGTGGGAGCAACATATCCTGAAGAACTTGAAAAGGTAAGAAAGACAGTAGGGGATATGCCGATTTTGATTCCGGGTGTTGGGGCACAGGGTGGAGATTTGGAAAAAGCAGTCAGAAATGGTAAAGATAGTAATAATCAGGGAATGATAATAAATTCTTCAAGAGGGATAATTTTTGCTTCCGGCGGAGAGGATTTTGCAGCAGCCGCAAGAAGAGAAACGCAAAAATTAACTAATGAAATAAACACCCACCGTCTCGCCTAATATTTCTCAATTGAGATTCGCAAAGATGAAAATATAAAATAACGATCCCGTATCGTTAGGCTCGTTAGAGCTCATTAGGGCGTTAGAATACTTTACGGCTTAACTTTTCTCCTTTCAGCTTCTTTTTCCTTCACTCACTCGATTTTTCATGTGCTTCACGGCGAATCGCCGATTTTAATTGAGCGCAAAACGACAAATTAAGCGAGAAATTGCGCACAAAACGACGAATAAGGTTCATGCGTAAGTTTAAATTGAAAAAAAACTTCGAACAGAAAATGCTAGTGGAGCGAATAGCTTGTGAAAATTAGTTGATGAGTCGTTTTGATGCCTTTGGAATGAGTAATTTTGCAACAAAAACAAAAAGGCCTGTTGCAATTGCCGAGTAAAATGCAATCATTGTCGCGCAAGAAAGTTGCCCTTCAAGTCCAACCGTATTGCTTTCATTTAAAACAGATATACCATTCATTCTTCGTATATTATAACAGATTTGTCAATGGTTTGTGCCTATTTACCCACAAATAAGTTGATTACTTTCCAAAGAAGAAGAGGCCAAAAAGAAAAATTGCAACTGCAATCCTGTAAATTCCGAATGGAATAAAGCTGTATTTTTTGACGTACGAGAGCAGCCATTTGATAGCAAAAATTGCAACAACAAATGATGTTATAATTCCTATACCAAGCGCAATCCATTCGTTTGTACTGAAATAAAAGCTCGTTTTGACAAGGTCAAGTCCTGTTGCCGCAAGCATTGTAGGGATTGCAAGTAAAAATGAGAATTCTACGGCTGTTTTTCGATCCATTCCCATTAACATTCCGCCGAAAATTGTTGCGGCAGCTCGTGAGACTCCCGGAACAACAGAAATTGACTGGATAATGCCTATAATTACTGCGTTTTTATATGAAACAGTAGCAATAGATTGATGATTTATGACCTGCCTGCCGGCAGGCACGGTTGATGATTTCTGATTTTTACGTTTGAGGTAGAGTTCGAGCGCAATAAGAGCTATTCCTCCAAGCGCAAGTGACCACAAAACCACGCTTGAATTTCCAAGTAAATACTGTTTGATGAGTTTATATAGTAAAAATCCTATAACTCCGGTTGGGATAAAAGCGGCCAAAACCTTTTTTAGCGATTCGGTTTTTGTCATAATATCTTTCCAATACAACGCGATTACGGCCAGAATTGCGCCTGATTGTATGGCAATTTCAAATGTTTTGACAAAATCTGTTTGGCTAATACTTAAAAGTTTGCTTGCTAAAATAAGATGGCCCGTTGAGGAAATAGGGAGGAATTCGGTGATTCCTTCAACAATTCCTAAAATTATTGCTTGAAAGATATCCATAAGCGTTTTTTGTTTAGCGTTTAGTTAATTAGCGTTTAGGGTTTAGTTGACCAATCTTTATAATCATAACATGAAGCATGCGTGAAACTTCATTAACCAAGCTTTCAATATCATTGTACGAGTTTATATTACCAAATTTTAAGTCTCTTGCTATGGTTAGTTGAGTTTCCAGTTCCAGCAATGATCCGTACGCTATTGAATAGAACTGTGAATATTCCCTAGAAGATTTTCTTGCATAACCCTCTGCTATATTTGATGGAATTGAAACTGCGGCTCGGCGCATTTGAGAGCTTAAACCATAAATTTCCGATTGAGGAAAGTTGTTTGTTAGTTTGTAAATTTCTTTTACAAGAGAAATTGATTTCTGCCACACAATTAGTTCTTTGTAAGATTTTATTGATGACATAACTAAACGCTAATTCCTAAATAACTAAACCCTTATCGCATCACAAGTGATGCGATTGTTGCTGCTCCTGCGATGGTCATAATCGCGACGGTTACATACCCCAAGATATTTGTATGTACACGGTTTTTCCATTCACCCATAATTTTTTTGTTGCTTGAGATGGTCACGATAAGAATAAGAATTACCGGGGCAATAAGTCCGTTGGTCACAGCAGAGTAGATAAGCATTTTTATAGGGTCAATTCCTATAAAATTTACCCCAAGCCCTATGAGTAGTGAAAAAATTATAACTCCGTAGAAAGAATAGGCGTCGTTTAGCTTTCTGTTCAGACCAAACCTCCATTGAAGAGCCTCTGAAATTGCGTATGCGGATGAGCCTGCAAGAATTGGTATTGCAAGCATTCCCGTTCCTATAATTCCAAGTGTGAAAAGAAGATATGCGCCGTCTCCTGCAAGCGGACGCAAGGCTTCTGCTGCCTGCGAAGCAGTTTGGATATTGGTTATTCCTTTTGGAAAAAGAGTTGCAGCGCACGCCGCAATTATAAAATACATGACCAAATTTGAGACAAACATTCCTGACCAAACATCAACTCTCATGCGTTTTACTGCCCGCGGAGTCGTGCCGCGGCGCATAGCAAGTGTTATTTTTCCTTGCAGTATTTCTTCTTCAATTTCTTGAGACGTTTGCCAGAAAAAAAGATAAGGAGAAATTGTTGTGCCTAAAATCGCGCAGATTAAGAACGCTTGGTTTCCTGAAAATGACAGAGAAGGCAAGACGGTATTTTTTAAAAGTTGTGAAAAGTCCAAATTGATACTTAATGCAGAGAAAATATATGAAACAAGAATTAAAGCCAAAAACTTCAAATATTTTGCGTATCGTTCATAGCTTGTGAAAATTTGCAGCCCAACACATATCGCTGTGAAACTAAAAATAAGGTAAATAAAATCTATTTTTGGAACAAGAAGGCGGGTTGCATCTGCCATGGCACCAAGGTCAGCTCCTATATTCAAAGTATTTGCGACAAGCAAAAGTATGGTACATGTATAAATTACCCAAGGTGGAAAAAACTTTCTGATATTGGCTGCCAATCCGCGCCCCGTAACAAGTCCGATTCGCGCGCACATCTCTTGAACTACAGCCATAAGAGGAAAAGTGAAAGTTGCAAGCCAGAGAAGTTGGAAACCGTATTGAGCGCCTGTTTGGGAATAAGTTGCAATTCCTGATGGATCATCGTCCGCCGCGCCTGTTGTTAGGCCCGGTCCCAAAGTCTGCCAGTACCTTTTTGCCCGTCTTACATGACTTTGTGTTACAGCATTATGTATTTGCTGAGAAGTATTTACCGTTTTATCCAAAATAACGGCTGGGGTTTCAACAACCCTTTCAACAGACCTTCTACTAAAAATGCTTTTAATCACGTGAAAATAACCTCTTATTAATTATTTTCACCAAACGAGAAGAAAAGCAAGGACTGATTCGCCGTTTTTGTTTTCGTTTTACATTTTCGTGGGTATAATTCACCTTGACTTTTTCAAAATCTCATTTTATACTAAGTATGCTCTTAAGTGAAAAGTGGAAGCGGAATGTTTTCCTCTATACTTTTTTCGAAACTGGGGTAGTTTTTCGCCAAAAGCGGAGAGCAACGAGAAATTTTTGTTTACCCCGAGGGGTATGCAAGGTTTTTTTCCCAATTGATGTTTCGGGGAATTACCACTTCCAGCTTGCACTTGAGGGCGAAGTTATTAATAAATAGGTAGGGTTTAGCGTTTAGTTGCTAGGGTTTAGTTTATCAGTAGTTTAGATTTTAACCTTAGTGGGTGTTTCTTCCTTTTTTTCTTCACCTTTGATACAATTCCTTTAGGTTTTAGGTTTTAGGTTGCCGATGTAACCCAGTTGGTACCTGCCTGCCGGCAGGCAGGGAGTAGCTCTTTCGCCCCAGCACTTTCTTTCCAAATTTGCTAAAATTTGGAATTAGAAATGCGGGGTCCCGTAAAATCGGCTTGCCTGAGTAACTCAGTGGTAGAGTAGCTCTTTCGTAAAGAGCAAGTCGTGGGTTCGAATCCCACCTCAGGCTCACATCTTGCAAGCACGATTTGTACTGGGATAAAGAGTAAGTCCCGAGTTCGATTCTCACCGTTGGCTCAAATATTCCTCCCCCTCTATTTATTTGCTTTTCTAAAAATTAAGAGTATATTGATAGACTATGACAGAAAGAAAATTTAACAGGCGTCAATTTGGAAGAATAGGCGTGGGTGCTACCGCTATGGCTTTTGGTATAGGAGTACGTACGGATTCTGATTTAAGGAATTATTTAGGCACATTATTTAATGAAGATGTAGATCATAGATTTATCAACAAGCAAGCTCTCCTCTGTGCAAATGAGTGCGGGGATGCAAAAATACCGTTCAGCTTGGCTTTTGATACAGGACAATTGCCATACAAGCTTCTTGTCCCCGGACTTTCTAAAGCAAACTATCCAGATGTGCCGGATGGTTGGGATTGGAAATTTATTCCAATGCTTGCCGCTGATGGTCTGCCGCCGCCAGAACCAAAAAAACCGGAGAGGCCAAAATGGAGCCGCGAAGTTCTCCTAAACCCTGTTTTTAAGGGCCCAAGTGATCGTCCTTTGGTTGCTTTGACAGTAGATGACGGGTATTTTAACCGCGATGAAATTTTGCAAACAATTGTTGATATGAATGCTTCAGCGACATTTTTAATAATTGGTTCGGTTATGGATTCTGACCCTAATTTTATTATTAAGGCCAACAATTCTGGAAGAATTACATGGGGAAATCACACATATACCCACATGGATTTATCGGCAAAAAGCGTCGATCAAATTCAAAGTGAACTTGGAAGAACTGAAGAAGCCCTCAAAAGAATATGTGGCGCTACAACAATTCCTGTAATGCGTCCGCCCGGAGGATCAAGGAGCAACACTTCAATTGCGGCCGCTGCAGATTTAGGTCTTAGAACATTTATGTGGAATGTTTCCGGTGATGCGGGGACTCAATGGACATCTAATAATCCTCAAGCTCTGGTCAATTATTATATGGGTCTTTTGGATGCTCAAACAAATCCGTGGGGATCAATTGTTCTTTTACATTTTAGGACTTCAACTTCCGCAGCATTGCCGGGAATTATAAAAGGAATCCGCGCCCGCGGAATGGAACCGGTATCTTTTGATAAACTGTATGAAGGCGGAAGAGTCTAGGACAGCACTACATTTAATCTTATAGTTTTATAATTGTTTTTTTGCTATAATATCCTCATGCAAAAAGAACAAAGTATCAGGCGTATAGAAAAAATATTTGACGCACTCGCTCAAGGGTATCCTGCCGGAGAAATTGATGAGCTTATTGAGTTGCAGATAAGACAAGAGAAAGAAATGATTAATCGCGCAGAAGCCGGTTTTCGTGGTGATAGCTCAGAGAAAAACATTGCAGAAATTGTTTCAGTTCTTCCCTATGTGACTTCGGTACGATGAACACAAAAATTCAGCGAAGAAGACAAAGAGGGAATCGATATTGTTGTTGGGTTGGATGATGACATATTGCCCGTTGTTTATGTACAGGTGAAATCGAGTAATCACGCAATCTGGTTCTTTGAAAGAGAAAAAAAGAGACACTTTGGTATTACCGGTTCTGAATTAGATAATTGGTTAATGGAAAATGGATTGTTAATTATAAACGGCGCACAATCAGAAAAATATATTTTGGATAAATTTGTGAGTAAATTAAATAAAATTAGAAACTACAAAATTCTTGAAGGGAATCCTACGGGAATACCGCCTCTTATCCATCGTCCAGTTCAAGCAAGCATTGTCCCATAGTTTGACTTTTGCTTCATTTTCTGTTAGCATTTCCACATTGAATTTCTTTTCGTTTGGGTATTTGCGTGCCTAAAAACGTATTGAAATTCTTATTTCCCGATTGATTCGGGATTGCTCTTTGACAACTTGCGAAAGATTTAATAATAAATTGCTATTTGGCCAGTTAGCTATATAGCTATTAATTTTTTTGTGGGTGGCAACGCGCGCAGAGCGCGCAATTTTTAATTTTTAATTTTTAATTTTAAATTGCAGGTAAGCTGCTCGGGTTGCCACCTACAAGGTGAGTTTTTAACCCCAAGGAGGGTAAATAGGAGGAAGTGACCGAAGGTTACGACCTCAAGGAGGGTCCGATCATCAAGTTGGATCCGGTCGGAAGACACGGATACGTACTCGATGAAACGACAGGTAAGCCTTACTTTTTCTACTTTACTCATCGCCGCATGGCCGTGATTTTTCGCGGACATGTCGACTTTGGGAACAAGACGACTAAGCAAGGATTTCACCTTCGCGCAGCGATTCGATGTGTATTCACACTAACGAAAAACGTACGCGGAGAAACCGTAGTCCATCGTATCGCACCAGCGGACGATTGGCACAACCTTGAGATATCAATCTCGTCAAACACCAGTTTGGCGTAGATACGACCGGAATTCAGACAAGCGCATGGAGGCGCAAGTAAATGATACAGTTCAGCATCTCCTTTGGAGAAGCTCAAATCCTGAGGCCCGCGCTCCAGGAAAATTTCTCGCGCATGGATGCGGGGCAGGCACAGGTGCTCTTGAGTATCGCAAAACGTTTCGAAATGTTCGGAATCGCATTTGCGGTAGACGAAACGCCGTATGCAGGCTCAATTCCACATTCTTACATGAGGGCAACCTTTTCCCCCGAATTTTTGGGACTGGTCAAGGCCATTCTCATGGGGAACACCATCGGATCGGACGGGAAGTCCTTCATCGTCCCTTAGGGCAATACCCGAGAGCGGTAAAGGACTAAGCCCGAATAGCGACAATTAGACAGAACCGATGGGAGGGTTCTATGAGTCAAGATACAGCAGTCAAGCTAGCCATTTGGGTCTTTGCGGGCGTCATCGCGCTCCTCCTCGCGGCAGCCGTGGCGTTCACCGTCAATATCTGGAAGGGTGTCGAGCGGAACGGAAAGTTCTCTCTTGTAGCCATCTGGGTACTGTTCGCCATGATCATCGCGTGCACAACAGCAGGAGCTGCGCTGTACGTCGTCGTCCTGACCTAGTTCGGTAGCCATCCGAACAGCGAATCGGAGTTCAAGCACACATGGAGGTGTAGCTAATGTCAATTGAGGGAGGACCCGGGGGTAGTGTCGAGCGAGAACCTGGAATCAGGTCAGCTCAGGCATCAACTTTGCGGGTTAACTGTCGCTTTTGCGAAGGCTCCGGGCTCGGCCTCCTACGTCCCGACGAATCGGGCGAAGCTTTCTTCTGCGCAGCGTGCGACGGCCATGGATTCATTACGGCTACACGCTTCACAGGTTTGAGGGTTCTTGCTTCGGTGAAAAAGGTTTCACGGCACCCTGACGCGCAGGGAAATCCCGTGACCTACAAGGGATTTCTTGCAGGGAAGCGGCCGACCTAAATCTTTCGCAAGTACGTATCAGTCTTTACCCAAGCGGCAAAAGGGCCAAAAGCCCACGCATCTGCCGTAGAGGTAGGACAAAGATACTCCCGAGTTTCTCGGGTACACACACGTGCCGCCGCTTCCTTCACAGGAAACGGCGGCACACCACAACTTTTCCTCTATTACTTTTAATTTCCTCTGCGTCTTTTGAAAAGACGCCCAAAACTTCTTGCGAGTGAAGCCGGACTATTTTTGTTCGTTCACTTGTCGGGTGATTTCACCCCTTCCTCGATCCTTCGGACGAGGAATCCCCCTGACGCATTCACTCACAAAAACTTAACGTCCTAATGCTTCAATCGCAAGGAGAAAGCATAAATACAAGCGACGAACATGAGAGCTTTCACGGCGAATCGCCGACTAGAATTTGAGACTTTATTGTTTAATAATTTCCCTTTTCTTTGTTATAATATTCTTTGCGCCGAAGTAACTCAGCGGTAGAGTAGCTGTTTTGTAAACAGCAAGTCGCGGGTTCGAATCCCGCCTTCGGCTCAAAAAACGTAAACAGCCTTTCGATAAATCTCAGGGTAAACAAGTCTGGGGTCTCGCGAAGCGAGATTCTCTCACTGAGGAGCACATTCGATTTTCTCAGTGCGACGAATGTGTTCGTTCTTTTTGCTTTGCAAAAAGCGACGCGATCCGCCAATTCGCGGATCGAGCGAATCCCTGAGGCGGCTCAAATCCTTTATGTCATTGATAACTAAGTGAAAAATATAGTACTATAATTGTGTGAAAAGACGTCTTGTTGTTCTCGGAGTTTTTATTAGTGTTATTGCTCTGGTTGCTTATATTTTAGAAAAGCCTTCGGTCGCGCGCCTCAGCCAAAAAGAAAAGGAAGCGGCACTTACCAAACTTCTTGGAAGAAAAGTTAATTTAAACGAAAAAAATGTTCCCAAAGGAAATGTTGAATTCAGGGGTAAATATATATCTTTTTGGTACCCAAAAAAAGCAATAAAATATGAGAAGACTGATCCTAGTTTTGCCTCCTCAAGCGCTCTTCTGGACTTTTTAAGTTTTGACATTAAAGAACCAAGGACAATTTTTAATATGGTTGTCGTAAAAAACGATGCAAACATTCAAACAATAGATGATGATCCCGGTGTCATGCTTCGGCGCAACTCGACAAGTTATAAAGAAAGTAAAATTATTGCAGGCGGTTTGGAATGGAAAGTTTATGAGAAAAAAGAATCACAGCAGTCTGAAAAAACAGCGTTTCTTTTGCACAAAAATAGGCTTTATTCGATTGCAATTCTATGCAACGACATAGAGGAGCTTCAAGTGCTTTTCGGCGATATTTTGCGCTCCGTGAAGATTTTTTAGTTCTTCTTCTTTTTCCTTACCCTTCTTGCGATAATACTTCCCGCAACCAGTAGCGCAATAAGGCCTGCAATTGTTATCTTTATATCAATAGACCCTTCGGTAAAGATTTGTGTTTTTGTCTCAATGGTTTTATTTGCTTTTCCATAACGAAGTTTTATTACTGCAGTGTAAGTTCCTGGGGAAATAAAGCTTTGCAACGGTTTTATCGCAAGCGTGTACTTTCTGATTGATTCGGGAAGTGTGATAAGAGAGTCTTCATTGACAATGCCTTTTCCGACAACCTTATTATTTGAATCGGTTATTTCGACTGTACCGTAAGGAGCAAGATCAACATTGCCGGTATTTTGAAACCTGAAAATTGCTTTTTTTGGAAATTGGAAAAAGTTTTGCTCAAGACCAAAAAAAGCAATTTTTGCTTCTTCGATTTCAAATCCGGTGTGTGCCCGGACAAAGAGTAGACTTGCCAATATGGCTTTTACCTGAACTTTTTTCTTTTCCGTTGTTTGTACGATTTCAGCAAGAATGCTTCCATAATGGCCACCGGGACTTAATTTTTCTTTGGTAATTGACGCTTTTACTTGGCGTTTTTCACCGGGAGCCAAAAGTAAAGTTTGTTTGTCCAAATAGACCCACGAAGAAAGTGAATATTTATAATTTTGCGCATTTTTTGGGTCAAGAAATCCTACCGGATTTCTTTCTTCAAGCTCTGCGACATCGTGAACAGATAGTTTTAGCTCAAGGGCTGAAGAAGTGTTATTTGTGTAATAAATTATTGCTTCTGGCGCGTCATTTGCCAAGTCAATTTGCGTAAGTTGGGGAGTAACTTGTATGTTTTGTTCTGCAAAAGACACGGAGGCAAAAGCCATAAATCCAATAAAAAGTAAAAGCCCAAGGAATAACTTTTTCATAAAAAAGAAATTAGCGAAGATTTTTTTGACGCTTAAGTTCACGACGTATGTAACCCTTCAGAACAAATTTGACTATAATAAAGAGCGCGATAAGAGAAATACCGATGAGAATAAGAGGACCATATGGAATAATCCAGAATTTAGTACTTCCTTCAAGCGTAACATCCCGTTTTCCGTCATCAAAAACCATTAAAAGAGAAGCAGTATATGGCCCAAACCGAAAACTCGTGAACTTATTCCAGTTGACGACAATATGAGTTATGGGATTTCCTTTTGCGTCAACCTTTACTTTATTGTCTTCCATAACAGGCTCTTTTACCAAAAATCCATCATTCCAGCTTGCGCTAAAAGAACGCGTTCCATCAGGTAAAACACTAATTTGAGTTGGGTTGATTTCAAGAATTCCTATCTCTTTTTGATTTGTGCCGCGTATAAATATATTACCTCTCGGTCTTATGTGAACATTCCCCTTGTTGGCTATTCTAGCTGTGAATTCAACCGGAAGATATTCGCTTATGAAAGAATTTGTCTTAAATTCAAGAACTTGTGCTTCAGTCTTGACCCCCTCCTTTTTCACATTAAGAAGTGTCGGGATAAGAATTTCACCTTTAACCTCCGCGCCGACACCCTTAAATTGCTGGTCTGATTTTTCTGCAATCCGGAATACATAATAATAACCGAATGCCGCACTTTGAGGAATTTCAATTGTGAATGAAACATCTATCCATTCTTTTGGCAGAGCGTTAAAATTGGGTGAATCAAAAGTAACCCAGGAGATAAATTCGTCATCCGGACCCGGATTAGCAGGTACCGGTTCACCATTTGTTGAATTGGCAACCAGCTTCAAAGTAGAAACAGAAAGATTTACTGACTGGGAAAGGTTATTTCTGATTCTGAATTTCTCCTTTATTTTATCTCCCGGCTTTACATTAAGCTCAATAACAGGAGGACTAACGGTAATATCAAGACCTCCTGCGCTTTGAGCATTTGTTTTGATGGAAAAGATTACAATGGCTGCTAGAAGAGTAAGAAGAGTTATGCTTGCGATAAATATTTTTTTCATTTTTTGTATTTAGAGGGCAGAAAAGAGCAGGGCAAAAATAAAAGAAAGCTGTAAATACTAGCTAAAATTAAAACATTCCATGATAAATTCATATTTCCATTATACCATTTTATGGATTTTAGAAATTCCCTGCTGCCGAAACAACAAGTGTGTCTGCATAATCTGTTGCCGCAGCTTGCGTAGAAGAAATTTTTGCGCGGACATTAAGAACGACAGTTGTTGCTGCTTGTCCGCCTGTTAAAGATGAAACCTCATGGAAAACTCCTCCTTCAAAATTTCCTCCCGAACTTGTTCCGTTTCCGTCAAACCCTGCGTTAATAGTTGGTGAATTTGTTCCGGGTACAGCGTCTAAGACTACGCCTGTTGTGCCTGATAAGTCAGAAACAGTAGGAAAAGAGCCCGGAGTTGCAATTGTTGCGCCGGCGACTGTTGAACGAAGTCCTGACCCCCCTGTTGTATTTGTTCCTTTAATCCACGATACATATCCGTTACGGGCGTTTGTTGAAACCTCTTGTGTAACACTTCCGGAGGTAACAGCGCTTGTTGATAAGGTACCAAGCGCAATGGAATTTGCGGTAAGTGAAAACGACATGGTTGCCGAAACAGATGCTGTTACAGAAATTTGATCTGCTCCCGATGAAACAACGGAAGTTGCGTAAAAAATCGTATCAAGGAGAACAGCGTCTGCCGCCCTTGTTTTTAAAGATCCTGTTTGGTTATTTGCCGCGCTTCCTACTGTTGAACTTGCTCCTGTGAAATTAAAACAATAAAAAGTACCGGTTGAAAGGTTTGACGTAGGGAAAACAACAGATAATCCTGTTACGTCTGTTGCTGTTCCGATACCAGCCCATGCGCTTGCCGCTCCGCCACCGGAAGGATCTGTTGGCAAATTTGTTGTAGTAACAGTCCAGTCACCTGGAGTCTGGGAAATTGTCCACCCTGTAGGAAAGACAATAACAGTACTGGTTTCTGTTCCTATATCATCTGATCCTGTTTTCTGACATGCCGTTCCGGAAATTGCAGCGCCGGTTGCAAGTCTGTCAAAACGTACAAAACCTTCTTGCGCATAAGTCGCGGCCTGCGCATTTTTTGGAACAAGAAGAGGGTAGAAAATGCTGACAAGAAGAATTATATGAAGAAAAATACTTATTTTTGCCTTGCGATTATGAATATTAATTCCCAAAACAATCTTTTTGGCTTTTTTTACACGTAAATTCATATTTATAATATATAGCAAATCATTTTTTTAATACCTTGTCAATACCCTAATTTTTAGAAATTTCCTGTCGCAATAACTGTAAGTGTGTCTGCGTAATCTGTTGCGCTCGGAGTGGTATTTGAAGCTTTTGCTTTAAGAGTGAATGAAACCCGCCCGCCTGTAACCGGCGCTAGGGTCGAGTCAAACATCGTCCTTTTTGCAGTATCAAGCACTCCTACGGTTGTTCCCGTTCCGTCATAAGGATTTACGACTTCCATATTTCCGCTTGTGGCAAAAAGAGTATTATACTGTGCGCCATATCCCTCCAAAGCATCACCCAGATCATTTTTTGCGGGGACGGTGTTAATAGTATGTAGGGCGGTCTGACTCTCAAGTCCTGTATTTGTTCCCTGAACATAAATAACTCCTCCGCTATTGGCATTAGTTGTAAGGTCAACCCAGACTTTATCGTTTGCTGCAGTTACCGTCGCAGGAGATAGGTTTCCTATATTAACAGTATAGGGGCCGGCTGTTTCACTATCCGTTGGTGAAACATCTATGTCAAAGATTAATGTCGGATTTTCCGTTGTTGCTTGAGCTGTTGGGCCCCACATAAGATTCGTATAAAAATCTCCTTGTTTTGCGGCAACTTTTGCAGTGTAGATTGTGCCGGGATAAAGCCCGATAATTGTTGTTCCAGACGCACCACCCCAAGAGGAATATGTCTGCCAATCCTCAAGTCCAAGCGCGTCACCAACCGTATTGTCATTTTGTACATACTGAAATTGTCCCGAACCGCTTGCTATTGCAATTGCGTATTTGTAATCTGCTGGGTCATTTCCCCCACGGTTTATGGTAAGTTTTAGCTTGTTGTACCAGTTTGAGGAATTTACGAATGTCGGTGTAGCAGGAACGCTTGCTTGCAAAGTAAATTCAAGGCCTGCGCCAATAAAATAATTTGCCGAAGACGGACTTCCCTGATCTACTTGTCCAAGTGTTCCAAAAAGGGAATAATTGGTGGATGAAGAAGACGCAATACCGCCACCGCCAAAACCATAATTGACAATCTTATAGTTAGTACTTGACGGAGGGTTTTGCGCGAAAGCAACACTGGTAAAATGTATTAATAAAGACAGTATCAGACTATTAATTAGTATGTATTTATGTTTCATAACGTATCAAGATTTATGATTTATGATTTCTGATTAATGAATGTCTTACTTTTTCTTATAAAGCCCTGTAATAGTCGATCAACAATGTCTGTTTGTTCCGTTAAAATTTTAAGATCCATTTCTGATAGACAATCAACATCTTTTGCGATTAATATAAAATTTTTAAGCTCTGAAAGCGACCCTTTTGACATATAGTAGAATTGAACTTTTTCTCTGTAGCCTTGTCTTCCAAAGCCTTCCGTAATGTTCCCTGTTATCGAAGCTGCAGCTCGTCTCATTTGGTCTATTAGAGAGTATGTTTCTTCTCGAGGGAAACTCTTGGTGATTTTATAAGTCATAATTACAAGCTTATGTCCTTCCCTCCATACACTCAAATCCGTAAATGATTCTATTTTCCCGTTTTTCATATTCTTTAATCATTAATCATTAATCTTTAATCAAGTATCTAAATTTTCGTATAATACACCGAGCGACCTTTTCCTGCCGAAAAAATTAGACCTAGAGTAGCAAGTTTTACAAGGTCGCGACTTGCTGTAATTTGAGAAACTTTAAAATATTGCTGTACTGTTTTATTGGTTATTTTTAGACCCGGCCGATTAAGGAGTGAAAGTATAGATTTCTGTCTTTCAGAAATCTGATAAAAATGATTCGGCATGCTTGATTGGATGGGCCCTTTTTCTATCTTTTTCAGTATTCTTTCTGCTTGAAGCGCAATGTTTTGGGAAAAATATTCAAGGTAAGATGATAGATTTTTGTCACGGAGCGCTCCTGATAAAAGTTCTTGAAAACGGCTCAAATCTTCTATTATGAATTCTGCGATATTTACATTATCCCTAAAATCAAAACCGCTTTTGTATAAAAAAACGGTCGAAAAAAGTATTGAAATAGGCAGATTTTCTTGGTTTTGAGGCGTGATGCTTGAAAAAAGAATAAGAGCAAGAGCAGCCTGGACCACGGGGTGTTCAGGATTAACTTGGATAAATTCAACAACATGGGCAACACCTTTTGTGTCTGCTTTAAAAGCAGGAACGGTTTTGAAAAGCGCTTCTATGTCTTTTGCCTGAAGTTTCTGCGGGTTAAGTTTCCAATTTTGACGGATTAAATCATATACATTTTTGTAAGAAAGGACTGTTTGGAATTGTCTGGGATCTTTTTTCTTTTGTGAAAAGGTGAGCGAGTCTACGATTTGACTCTTTTTTAAATTCTCACCGCTTAATTTAAGAAGATCATGTATTCGTAAAAGGGTTTCTTCCCATTGAATTTCTAATTCCGCTTTGGGAGGAATAAGTTCTACCAGAATTTTATTTCTTGTTCTCTGAATATTTTCTAGTTCCTGTTTGAGAGAGGGGGTTAGCGTGTAAGAAAAATTCATCATATGATTTAAAATAGTTTTAAGCAATTTAACATCCAACTATCTAACTATTTGGCATAAACGTATCATAATCTTATCACGATGTCAACAGACCTTTTAAACGAGGCTAAATAAGCAATTAATTGACAAAAACGATAAGATTATGATTAGATTAAATTTCGTGAAAAATAATGTTTTCACCCCTTGACAAATGCTTTTAAAAATGGATATGATTATGAATAGATTATTTCTCGGCCAGCGAGCCGAAAAAATAGAAATTAGTAAAAATTAGAAATAGAATTTGCGCAGAATGCGTAAACTGCCCATCAGCTTAAGATATATATATACTACTATTATAATAATAGTATTAGCGCTCGCATGGACAGCAGTTCCCCAAAAAACTTCAGCCGCGCAAGGAATTCCTGACTTAATAAATTTCCAAGGAAAGATTGTAAATAGCGACGGTACAAACGTTGCGGATGGAAATTATAATATAACATTCAAAATATGGGATGCGGCAACAGACGGAAGTACGATATGGACAGAAACAAGAACAGGCGGAAATCAAGTTGAGGTCTCGGGCGGAATTTTCCGCGTTCAGTTGGGTTCTGTTCAGGCACTTCCGGGTTCGGTAGATTTCAACACGGACAATCTATATCTTGGGATCGCATTTAACGGCGATTCCGAGATGACGCCGCGTGTCCAATTTACATCCGTCCCGTACGCTTTTAACGCGGAAAAAGTCAATGGTTTGACAGTTACAAATACTTCGGACTTACCGTTTTCTACAACTACCACGCTTAAAATTGCTGACGGAAAGACAGTTGCTGTAAATGCCGGACTTACTTTTTCAGGAACCGATTCGACAACCTTTACGTTTCCGGCAAGCGGCGGAAATATCGTGACCGAGGATTTCACGCAAAGTTTGACTAATAAAACGATTGGTTCAACAGGACTTACGTTTTCAGGAGCTCCAACAGATATTGCTACAGTAACAAATGAAGACTTCTCAATTGTTCCGAATGGTACCGGGAAAGTGAATATTAATACAACTAGCGGCCTTGCGTCTTTTGATGTTCGGGCAAATTCTGAAGTTGGCGGAACTCTTGCTGTTGCTTCAGTTTCCGGAGCAACATCTTTTGCAAGTTTGGTAGTTGATAATACTGGATTAGGCGACATCTTCACAGCATCAACGGGAGGTGTTCCCAAATTTACAATTAATAACTCTGGGAGTATTAAATTTTCAAATTACACACTTAACGGTGGAGTTTTCTATGCTGATACAACCGGAAATTTGTTGCAAACCGCAGTCGGAGACGGCGGTCAATGTCTTCAGTCTGTAGGCGGCGGGGCTCCAACATGGGGTTCATGCGGCGGGGCTCCTGCAGGCGGCGGTTCCAACTGGACACTTTCAACTGTCAACGGAACACTATCTCCCAACAACAATACGCTTGACTTCCTCTGGGGCGGAATTTCCACCGATTCTGCAAAATTTGCTATTTTGGGAATTGCGGATACCGGCGCAACAAACAATCCTTCAGCGTCAGTTTCGGCAATAACCGGGAATAATGCAGGGAACGGCGTTGCGCTTTTTGGGAACGGATCAATTCAGTCCTTGAGAAACAACACTCTTACTCTCGGCGGAGCAACAACAGGAGACATTGCATTCAAACCGGGAAATGTTTCAGCGCCATCCCTTACCCTTGCATCAAATGGATTTGTCGGTATAGGAACGACAAGCCCCGCGCAAAAACTTAATTTATATGACACGACAGCGATTAATTCAGGAACAAAGTCAACGCAAAGAATTTTTACGACCTTTACCCCGTCATCCACTAACTATACTTCAAGTATTGAAGGGTTAAATATTTACACGGAACTTAATTCTTCAACTGCAGTAGATTCAACCGATGGGAGTGCTTATATCCGTGGATTTTTCTCCGAGGCGCCAAATTTTTCAAGCAAGACAATTAACGCGACCTACGGTGGAACATCGGCATCAGGTATCGGTGGCGGGGCAAGCGGGGGCATAACAAACGCGTACGGTTGGCATGGGTATGTTTATCAAAATGGCACAGGAACTATTACTAATGCGTTTCCGTTCTTCTCGGAAATCCGTTCTACGGGCAACGGAACGATTGACACGGGAGTAAATTTTTACGCTGACGTTTCAAACTCGCTTGGAACAATAAATACTGTTATAGGCTTTAAGAATAATGACGCATCAAGTCTTGTAGGTAATCAATACGGAATTCTGGCATACGGCAAATCCCGTTTCGGCGATACTAGTTATCCGACAGCAATGGTGGAAGTAGCCGGAGACCTTAATGTTGTCGGTAGAAGAACGGGAAAAGCATTGGTTGTTTTTGATGAGACGGGTGATCAGGCAATCCTTACCGCTTCCGCAGCAGGAGTTACCAAGTTTATTCTTACAAATACCGGTAATATAGGGATTGGAACTTCAACGCCAACAACAAATCTTGATATTTCGGGTTCGGCTTCCGTTTCTGCCAATCTTGGGCTGTACGGTGCGGGCGATGCACATACTTTCAATATTTTTGACAACGGAAGTTTGAATATCCAAAGATCTGCCGGTGGAGATGCAGGACTTGCTACCGCGTTATTTGTTCAAAACAACGGAAATGTTGGAATCGGAACGTCATTACCCGGAGCGCCTTTGGAAATTTATAAGAACGGATCAGGTTCGGACAATACAGGCGGAGGCATAATATTAGCAAGATATGACGGAAGTGGAGTCAATTATCGAGGCGGAGCAATTTATTCCCGTTATATTAGCGCAGTGAGTGCTGACGCTATGGTTTTTGGTGTGACACTTGTTGATGGCAAAAACCCATATTCAGACTTTGATCAAGCAAGAATGGCTCTTCTATATGACGGTAGATTGGGTGTCGGAAACACTGCTCCGACAGTAAATTTGGATGTCGGTCCTATTACTCTGGGAGCATCGGAAGTCGTGCAGATTCGGGTAGGAGATTTTTTGATGCAAAGTCAGCAAGGAGCAGCAAACGGTATTACTGCATTAACTACCCGCGGTTCAAATGGCAATTTAACTCTTGACGGAGCTGCAGGATCCGGTTTTTACACAAGTCCTTTCAGCACAAATAATAACTTTTTGGTATCAGGAGGAGGTAAGGTAATCGTAGGATCAACTGCTGATCCAACAGCAACTTTTGATATAAGAGCTACAAGCGGAACTCTCCCTGTCGCATCAGTTTCAGGAGTAACAGCATTTGCAGGTTTGGTAGTAGATAACTCAGGATCAGGAGACATTTTCACAGCTTCCTCTTCAGGTCTCAACCGTTTTGTCATTACAAATCAAGGAAATGTGGGTATTGGAAAAGTAAATCCCGGAGTAACTCTAGACGTAGTTGGCGCAGGACAATTTTCAACTTCTGTTACGTCTCCTACTTATACCGGAACAGATGCAGTTACTCTTTCTTCCGGCGGGACATCAGGATTGACTTTTGATAGTGCATCCGGAGATATTACAGTTTCCGCCAATGACGGCCTAACTTTTGCAGCTACCACCGCTGGCAATAACGGCTCGGTAAACTTAACCATTAATGCGGGTTCAACCGGGACTACAGCAACGTTACTTATAAAACTGGATACATCAGGAACCGTAGTAACCACCAATACTACGACACTTAATGAAGCAGTAGGTGTCGCCTTGGATACAAAATCAAGCGGTCAGGCAGTACGAGTTGCAACCCAAGGTGTTGTAACCGTAACTGCAGATAATACAGTAGCAGCAGGAGACTATATAGGAGTAGGAACAACAACTGCAGGACGGGCAAAAAGTTTGGGAACAACATATCCAACCACAACAGGCGTCCAGGTTATCGGACGCGCTTTAAGCGGAGCATCCGCAGGAAGCACATTTTTACTTATGCTAAATGGTTTGGATAATAATGCAGGCGGAGGCGGAGGAGGAGCAAATGAGGCTCAAGTTATATTTTTCTCAAATGCAGAGGCGGTAGCTTTTTAAATTATGCATATTTTAAATAAAAAATTAAATCTAAAATCTAAAATCTTAAAAAAAGGATTAGGATGGAGTAAAAAATCCTTAGCAATAGTACTCATTCTTTTGCTTCAGGCGTCATATTTCTATTTGCCGCTTTCCCGGTATTTTAATCAAAAATCCCCAATCCCGAAGGTTGAAGCTGCGAATGCCAATGGTATGGTGGTATATCCGGTAACCGGAAGTAATATTCCAAGATACAGAGCATGGGACGGCAGTGCTTTTGGTACGGAAAATAATGCTGCGGCTGCTGTCTCGGTTATCCAATATTCTGTCCTCCAAGAGTCGCCAACCAGAAGCGAGCATATACTGGGAACACTGGCAAATACCGGCGTAATTACTTTTCAAGTGGAAAACGGATCTTGGGGAAACGAAGTCAGCAGCACTCCTGGCGTTGGTACTACAAACGATGCATACCGGGGTTTTGATGTTGCATACGAGCAGCTAAGCGGTGACGGACTTGTTGTTTACGAGGATAATTCATCTGCAAACACAGATATTAAATACAATACATGGAACGGATCTGCTTGGGGCGGAGAACAATCTTTAACAGTAAACAGCGCAAATGTGCTTTGGGTAAGAATGGAAACTAAGCCTCTTACTAACGAAATAATGCTTGTAACACTTGATAGCAATTCTGGTATTTATGCTTATGTATGGGATGGAACCCAATGGGGTAGCGGACAGTTACTTACAGATGCGGCTTCCTTTACAACCTCTCCAATACTTGATGTTGCTTATGAAAACACTTCCGGAGACGCTATGGTAGCTTATGGAACCGGAACTACCTGGGATTACTGGACATACGTTGGAACTACATGGACAGATGGTACAAATGGTTCAACTTGCGCAGGAGACGGAACAACAAATGCCTGCGCTAATGTAGAAGGTACAGTCGTAAATCTTAACTTATCGGGAAGCAGTGAAAATAACTCTATTGCAGTTGCAATTGAAGAAACTACGGGAGACGACTTTATTGCGCAAGTGTGGGATGGAACCCAGTGGCTCGCTATGCCTCAAGCCGTAACGCTGTGGGATGAGGCTGGTGCTGTTGAAAATGCAGCCTCTGAGATGGCGCAAAATGTGGTTTATGAAGCAGCCGGAAACCGCTTTATGTTTTTGTATGCACTAAATGGTACATTTGCCGCTACTTATTTCTTCTATGACTTAGACGATTCCACTTGGTATAACGGAGACGGAACTACCTCAATTACCGATATAGACAGTGTTAATACAACTACCGGTAATATTACCACCGATGATTTGGCATGGATAAACGTTAAGGCAAATCCCGATGATGCTTCTCAAATAATGCTAACCGCAAACGATATTGATAAAGTAAGCAGGTCCAGATTATGGGACGGTTCTTCTTGGTCGACTCCAACAAACGGCGACCATGGAATAAATACCAGCTCCTTGATTGGAGGACAAGCTTATTTTGCCTGGGACAGGACATTAAATGTTACAACAGTAGGTACTAGCGGAAGCCAAAATTCCACTCTTGCAATTACCGCTACAGATAAGCATGTGGGTGGAGCATTTACACTTATAAACAGCTTGTCTTCGGCAAATGTTACTTCTATTAAAATAAGCGAGAAAGGAAACGTTAACGCAAACAGCAATTTAACCAATGTAAAGCTTTTATATAAACAGGAAGCAACTTGCTCTTCAACAGTTCCGGCAGGCACTACTCAATTTGGTACAACAGGTACTTTTAACGCGTCTGACGAATCCACATTTACAGGCACAATGAGCGTTGGAACATCGCAAATATGCGTATATGTAACTTTAGATATTGGATCGGGCGCAAGCGCCGGCCAAACTGTAGAAATAGAAATAACCGCTCCTCAAAGCGATGTAACATCTGCTGCAAACGCAATTGCGCCGTCTACTGCGCTTGCTATTTCCGGAACTTCTACCCTTGAAGCAGCCGCACTAACTGTTGCAGCTTCCGGAACTCAAAAAACCGAAATGGGAATTCCATCAGATGATAACTTTATCGGAGCCTCATTTACATTTGTTAGAAATGTAGGATCAACCAATGTTACTTCTATTAAATTTACGGAAACAAACACAGTTGATGCAGACGTTGAGCTTTCAAACGTAGACGTTTATTATAAAGAAGAAGCAAGCTGTTCGGAAACAGTCCCAGGAGATGCTACTCTTTTTAATGTGAGCACCGGAAGCTTTGTGGCAGCTGACACGGTTACCGTTACGGGTACTATGCCGGTTGATACCGATCAGACGTGCGTTTATTTTACTCTTAATGTTACAAGCGCAGCAGACGATGCCGATTTATTTGATATAGAAATTACAAATCCTTCAACCGATGTTGCCGTTTCATCAAATACCGTTACGCCGGCAACCGTAATAGCCTTAAGCGGATCTACTCCCCTTGTAGCGCCCAGTTATGTATCTTACGGATCACCTTTCCTTTATACACAGGCAAACTGGAATTCAGGGTCTGGGTCAAGTTTTACATTTGAAGTCTATTGGAAGAAAACTATTGGCAACGTTTTTGCAAGAGTATGGGATGAAACATCAAGCGCCGAAGTAACAGGATCAGTAGTTTATATTTCCGATTCAACTTTTGTAAGAACCCGAACAGGCGATTTGACCCTAACTGATGGACATATTTATAGAGCGCAACTTGGCCACGTTACAGGAGCAAGCGGGGAAGTTTATAGCGCAAAACTTCTTTCAGACGGTTCAGGCGGAGGCGCTGATTTGGCAGAGTATTATCATTCTAATGAGCCTTTGCAGCTGGGCGAGGTTGTTTCAATTGATTCCTCTAAAGTCGCATTTGTAAAAGGGTCAAGTAAGCCGTATCAAGGGGATGTTTTAGGAGCAGTCTCAACTCAACCCGGAATTATACTGGGTGCAAACATAGGACAGTCCTATCCGGTTGCCTTGTCCGGAAGAGTTCCGGTTAAAGTAACTACCGAAAACGGAGAAATAAAGGTTGGAGATTTTGTAACATCTTCTTCTACCAAAGGCTTCGGAATGAAAGCAACAAGCGCAGGTAGAGTTTTAGGACAGGCTTTGGAATCATTTGATTCTGTAACTACATATGTATGCCCTGCGGGAACCAAAGAAAATATAAAGTGCGCATCAGTAATGGTTTTTGTAAACCTGACCAATTATTTTGGACAGTCAATTGATATAGCTATGGTACAAAGTCCAAGCGCCAACCTGAAAGTTTCAGGCCTTAATATTGCACCCAATTCTCAAACTTCAACGCAAGGTCTAACAAGCGCAGATTCAGATATATTTATACCATCGGCCCAAGCGCCGGATAAAGAGTCACAAATATTAGCATTTCTTGAAAAATCCCAACAGCAAGCAAGCGTATCTGCCCAGCTTTCTGAAATTTTCACGGGAAGAGTGAGTGCAACAAGTGCCGTAGTTGCGCCTTTAATTGTGACGGATACCTTGTATGCTAAAAAAATTAAAGCTGATTCGATAGAAGGTTTGGAGTTTCTTATTAATAATGGAATTAAAAACTTCGGAGCAACCGATTCGGCAAATCTTGTAAGTTCCGAATCTGCCCAGACAAAACTTACGGGGAAAGTTGCGGCGGGCGACATTGAAGGACTTCCTGATTTAATCGCAAGTCTTATTCAGCGCGATGTCAAGGGAATTGCGACTTCAAGCGGTCAGACAACGGTTGTTCCCGACGGACTTATTGCTCTTGGTCCGACAACTTTTGGCGAGGCAAGCATTCTTGACAGACTTACTGTAGGGACAGGATTTATTCTGGAACACAATTCTGTCAATGTACTTGGTACTGATTTTGAAATACAATCGCTTCGCCAGGGCGGCGTATCATTCCTCGGGGGACTTGTTAGTATTTCAACAGACGGCGTATTCAAAGTCGCAGGACAGTCTGTTTTTGAAGGAGATACGGTATTTAAAAACATTACGATTTTCTTTGCAAAGGCGATATTTAAGAGTGACGTTGAATTTGAGAAGCCGCCTGTTTTTGCGCGAGACACTGCAGGAACAGTTGTTGTCAAAAAAAGTGAAGACAGGGCTGAAGTAAAATTTGATACAGAATATCCAAATGTGCCAAGAGTTAATACAACTCTTGAAATTGCAGAAGTAAAATTGCTTGATGGAACCGCCGAGGAAAGCCTTGTTACGGAGCAGAGAATTTTGCAAGCGGGATATAGTTATGTGGTTTCCAAAAAGAACGTTGGGGGATTTGCGATTGTTTTGAATAAGAAAGCCGCAGAAGACCTTACATTTTCATGGACGGCGATTGGTGCAAAAGAATCTTTGCAAACAAACGGTTCAACAAGTATTTCGGCGACAAGTCCTACGGGTTCGGCAAGCTCACCGCAAGCTCCAACGCCTACGATTTCTGAAACGATTTTGTTACCAGGGTTGCAGATGGTGGGAGAGATAGCGGGCGTGGCGACGGAAAGCGCACAGTAAGTTTAATTTTAAATTTTCAATTTTAAATTTTAAATCAAATCAAAATACAAATCAAAATGACAAGCAATAATAAAACATATGATCTTGAGGAAAGAACTGCAAAGTTTGGAGAGGCAATAATTGACGTTTGTAAAAAAGTATCAAAAGATACGGTTTCAGCTCCAATTATTACCCAGTTGGTAAAAGCAGGGACGAGCATCGGAGCAAATTATTATGAAGCAAATGGTGCTTCAAGTAAAAAAGATTTTCTGAACAAGATATTTATTGCAAAAAAAGAAGCAAGAGAAACAAAATATTGGTTACGAATGGTTGTAAAATTGCAGACAGATTTGAGGGATTCGTGTTCGGTGCTCTGGAAGGAAGCACAAGAACTGACGCTTATTTTTTCAAAAATAGCCATTACGACAAAAAAATGAAATTTAATATTTATTATTCATTTAAAATTGTAAATTTAAAATTTAAAATTTATAAGCGGATGTCTATGCACAATTTAATTAAAAAAGTTGTGTTGAGGTGGAAGGCTTTTTTTAAGCGCTTCCCGATAGCACAACTTTATACATACAAAATTTAGAAGGACGAGGTTAATTTTTTCTTCTCTTGACACTTGACGACACTTGACGATCCCGTATCGTTATGAGATGCTGTAATTATGAGAAAAGTGTCGCTTACAACAAACAATATTTACCATATATTTAATAGAGGAGTGAATAAGGCCCCAGTTTTTTTCGGCGATGACGATCGCCGTCAATTCATAAAGAGTATCGTTCATTATTTAAGTCACTCAGGTAAATTAAGCTACCGCTCCAATGCACCCAGCGAATCTAACGAAGCTAACGATCCCGTATCGTTAGCTTCAGGAGAAGTTGATATAATTTTCCCTAAGGTGGAGATACTTGCATACTGTCTCATGCCAAACCATTTTCATCTATTGCTTAAGCAGAAAGAAGAAGGTGGAATTACGTGGTTTATGCGTCGCGCAATGAACAGTTATGTACACTTTATAAACGTAAAACATAAAAGGGTAGGTCCGTTATTTCAGGGAAGGTTTAAAAGCGTGCATATTGAAACAGATGAACAATTAATTCATCTTTCCCGATACATCCATTTAAATCCGGTAGTTGGTAATCTAGTAAAAAACATAAATGATTATCCCTGGAGTTCGTTTCAGGAGTATTTTCAGCTTGATAAAAAGAGGATTGTTAATGCAGATGCTGTTCTTAATCAGTTTGCTGACAAGAAGGCTTATGAACAGTTTGTGATTGATCATATTGATTACGCAAAGATGCTTGATGCGATAAAGCATTTAACCTTCGAGGACTAAACTGGTAAATGAATTTAACGATCCCGTATCGTTAGATTCAGATTCACTAGATTCGTTGCTGTTTAAATAATATATTTTAGTACGCGGCGCCTATCGTTTTTCTCAAAATTCTTTTTGCGTAGGCAAGCCACATAATTATTGTAACAACGGTTATTCCTATAAAAGGAAGGGCTCTCAAGAGTCCTATGCTTTGCGCAAAAATTAACTCAAGAAAAATACAGATTAGTATTATAAATTCAAACAAAAACCCTATAAAATTTTCCGCGCCGCCGAGAACCAGCCTTGAAAATGATGGTATTGGGTTGTCTTCTATCTTTTTTATTATGTACTCCAGCTTTCCGATAAGAGCGTTCGGAAGGTAATCGGGAATTGTAAAACCTTCGTAATCATTTTTTGAAATGACAATTTTATATTTAGCGGCTTGAGGCTTTCTCATATAAAACTCACCGATTTTATTTGTTGAAGTTTGCGCTAAAAGTGTGTTTGATTTAGCATCATAAAGCTTAACTGTCGCGCGCGAAACCGCACGTCCGCCGTGTTGATCCTTTACTTCACCGTGAACATATCGTTCATGTGTCCTCCTAAATAAAGTATCTTCCGCGTTGAAAAGAAAAAAGAGAGGAAGATGCTGAAGCGGAATATGAGTTCTGACACTGAAGGAAAAAATTGAAATTGTGACAAGAAGGGTAAGCGAAACAAGCGCTACAAGGTCAAAGAATCTTATTGATTTTGAAATATCTTTCACGAAAACAACAGTACTGTTGAAAACGTCGTAAGCTGTTCCGGCGTAATATATTATGGTGGTTATTATATTAAAAGGTTGTTTGTCAAGGTAAATTTGCGGATAGTTTTGATTCTCTTTTGCACCGATTACAAACTCTACATTTGTCAGCGGATACCCCAAAGCATTAATTTGAACCTTATATTTGCCTTCTGCAAGAACTATCGGTACGGTCCCGTCATACAAAGAATTGCTTGGGTTTTTTACGCCTATGACATCGGACGATATGATACTGTATATTCTTGAAGACGGATTATAAAAGTAAAAAAGAACAGTCGCATTTTCAACCGGCTGATGGGTTGATTTGTCAAAAATGCCGAATGGTTTTACAATTCTAATTTCTCCAATCTTTTGCTCGGCGACATTTCCGTTATTGTCATATATTTGAATAAATAGCTCGTATATTCCCGGAATCGGCTGTCCCAAAAGCCTTCCCGCGTATACTCCTGTTTGAACTTCTTGGATTTCTACATTCGCGCTGTTGTCATTTGATGCTTCAGCACTGCTTACGCCCAAAACCTTTTTATTTCTAAGTATTGCCTTTATTCTTTTGACAACCTGACGTCCCTGCAGGGAAAATCTGAATTGATAAGGTGTGCTTATAGGTAAAACCATAATGGGTTTATTTTCGGCGATTTTGTTTGAAGGGTCATCGCCCGTAGTTGCGGCACCGGTTGAGCCTGTATCCGGAGATAGATTGCTTACAAGAATAGTATTGGAGCTTGTGACAACGAGGGTTTGAAAATCTATTTCCGGAGCAAGAGAGGGAAGGGCGGTTTTAAAAGTAAAAATATCAGAATCAATAGTGCCCCCGCTTTTGTCAATTGCGCGTACTTTAAAGTAATACTCTGTATCGGGTGAAAGGGCAGAAAGAAAAATTATTCGTGAAGTTGAAAAAGCAGGGTCTGTCGTTTTGCCGCCCAAATTGTTTATCGATGTGCCGTAATTTAAAACAACGCCGGTTGAATTTGTTGTTGTAATCCCGATTGACGCATTTGTCGCCAAAACACTTCTTACGGTTATATCTTGAAAGGAAAGTTTTGTTTTTGTTTTAGGAGTAGGGGTAGGTGTCAATTTGACTTTTGGCGTGGGAGTTGGAGTTGCTGTTGTAGCGGGTTTTGGGGTAGGGGTATTCGTTGCGCCGGGGGTAGGAGTCG
>Ga0210006_1000640_pt1 | contig 26953 bp, 27 predicted proteins | sample CryGey02umfilter_2_FD_185452 | JGI IMG/M metagenome (GOLD analysis project Ga0210006, IMG submission 185452) | Groundwater microbial communities from aquifer in Utah, USA - Crystal Geyser 4/10/14 0.2 um filter (SPAdes) (version 3) | ecosystem: Environmental > Aquatic > Deep subsurface >... | reverse complement strand
ATTTATATAAATAGTGCCTTAGAGAAAAAAGGAGATGGCTTTGAAGCAATAAACTTATAAAAAAGCAAATAATCCCAGAAAACAACAATATAAACAAAAATCCTCTACCGCGGTAGAGGATTTTTGTATATATTGATTTTGAAACTACTTATTGGAGGCATCTACGACACGTTTGAATGACTCGGGACGTTCTAGTGCCAATGTGGCGAGAACTTTACGATCAAGTTTGATGCCTTTATCAGACAAGGACTTGATAAAGCGACTGTATTTAATATCAAAAAATGAAAGAGCAGCATTGATGCGGACAGTCCAGAGACGACGGAAGTCAGCTTTTTTATCCTTGCGGTGAGCAAAAGCATAGGTCTCAGCGTGGTAAATCGCTTCACGAGCGACTCGCTTTTTCTTTGATCGCTGGAGGCGATAACCTTTTACTTGTTCTAGGATGTTGCGTCGGCGCTTTTGAGCCATCAATCCTCCTTTTACGCGTGCCATATATTTTTATTTAACTTCGGGATTAGTTTCTGATAAAGGTTTAGCGCCAGTGCCGGGAAGAAAACGGCGGGCAATACGCTTACTTAGATTTAGCAGTTGAGTGCGCTTACGACGAAGGCGTTGCTCCCCAGTCTGTCGAGCATTAAAGTGGTTTTGACCGGGTTTTCGGGCAACTAACTTGCCGTTTTTGGTCACCTTAATGCGTTTTGAAAATGATTTATTTGTCTTCATATAATTTGTGTGTCCGCAGATAAGTGTGGCAACTATAGCTTATTGGGGGCTGATTGTCAAAGGTTTTGGTCTTAAACCATTCCCTCTTCCAAAAAGGCATCCAAATCCTTCTTTTTGTTTTGTTGCGAACCGCTAATCTGAGCTTTTTTCGGCTCCGGGGTAACTGGTTTGGCGGCATCCTTTAGCTTTTGTGTTTTAGTTCCAGGTAGACGTTCCAGGGTGGTGGTGAAACCCTTTGGGCTTTTTTTCATTTCATCGGCAATTTTATATTCGGTCGGGATGATTTTTAGAAAACGGTCGAGGCGTTCTTTTAGGAAAGCGGGGTCCATATATTTGTAGCGTCCCCACAAGAATAGATCGACTTTGACACGATGTCCTTCTTCTAACCATTCGGAGATTCTTTTGACCTTGAGTTGCTGGTCGTGCTCACCGGTGCCGATTTTTACTTGGACACTTTTGGTTTCGGTGACGTGTGACTTGGCTTTCATCTCACTGGCCTTGCGTCCAGTGTCATAGCGGTATTTACCAAAATCCATGATTTTAGCCACTGGTGGTTTGGCATTGGGAGAAATTTCAATCAAGTCCAGATTAGCTTTGTCGGCCTCATTAAGGGCATCTTCCAGAGTTAATACACCAAGATTTTCTCCTTCAGGTCCAACAACACGTAATTCTTTGGCGCGGATAGCGTGGTTGATTCTAGTTTTAGCTTTATGTGAATATGACTGTGGTTTTTGCAAGATAGTTTGGTTTAAAGAAATAAATTTATCAGAGTAAAAAGCTGCCGGGAAATTGGCAACGGTTATATTTTTATGCGATAGTCGTTATTTTCATAATTATTATTATAAAATGTACCACATAAACACAATTTTGCAATTTTTTCCGCCTGATGACTAATGTTTTTTATCAATATAGCAACTAATCTTATAACTTAGGAAGGAATGTTAGGGAGTTTATTTGAGAATAATTCTTTATGATTTGCCTCATAAGAATACATTGACTTTTCAGCAACAATATTTGTATACTAACAATGGATAAAAAAAGGAGGTCCTAAATGAGCCGGCATACAAGAATGAGAAGAACACACTTCCCATGGTCCAAGACGACCAGAAGGATGAAACCAAAAGACAGCCCATATTGGAATTGCCCCAGGAACAACTTCCACCATCGCTGGCCACAATGCCAAGGTGGTACTGATGATCCTAGAAATTTGAGTTATGTCAATTTCAAAAAACACCGAGCCTACCACCAATTATTTGGGGTGATGTTGCCATACGAGATTGCTCATGAGCTCAATAAGCTCTGGCTTCCGCTCAACCAAATACTTCTTCCCATTCCGACTGATCGAGTGGTGGAAGTATTGGATGTGCTAAAAAAAATGGGAGTGGTTCCATTTACTGAGCCCATTAAGTTTGGGATCACTCAAACTCATCTTGATGCTGGTGATAAATTGCACACGAGATGAGTGCACAAAGATTATAGCGACCGAGTATCATACTCGGTCGCTATCGTATTTTGTAATGATTTGATTAAGATATTGACAAGTTACGCTGATTGGCGACGTATTCTTCGTGATAAAGTGCTAGAATAAGACAGTTGGGTGAAAGTTAATGATTGTCAATTTAACTAATTGTTTGATTAAATACCCAATATTTTTATGGAACAAACCAAACGAGTACGCAAAGCGCCAACAGTTTTATCAAAAACAGTCAATGGCAAAAGAAAAATTAATCTGGCTTTTTTGCCAGCGTTAATGGTTTTTTTTGTGTTGGTTATTGTTAGTGTTGGCATTGGTTTTATGGATAAAGGATCAATAGATGTTGTGGCTACTGTCAATGACCGTAATGAAAAAATCAATCGGGGAGAAGTACGGAACGAGACCACTGGCGAAGTAGTAACAGAAAGAGTTCCGGTACAAAACACCGATGTTAGACCGAATGGTGGGCTAAAACAATCAGCCACACCAATAGCCACACCAGCACCGGAAATAAAAGCAGAACCAGTAAGTACCACAAGTGCCACTGCCACAGAAACAACCGAATGACTTTTCTTCTTATCCCCATTTAAAACAATCAGAAACCATTTGGGTCAGCTGATTTTTTTGTTTTTTTCTAAACATTTGGTACAGCGACAGCCTTTGGGTTTAATATGAGTTTTCCAGAATTCTGGACCATAATTGTAAGTTAATTCTTCGCCACTTTTAATGGTTTTTTTAGCATAAATAAAAATATGTTTTTCAAACTCATCAATTTCCGGATAGCAATTCGGCTGGCAAGAGTGGTTTATATAACGGGCGATATTTTCTCTACCATGACCATCTATCGTCCATTTATTATTTAATTCAAATAAATATTGCCCACCGCGCCTGTCAGCCATTGCGGTAGAAATCTTTTTACCAGTGTATTCAATGACTAGGTCACCTTTTTTGAAGTCAATATTTGTAAATAATCCTAGCCCATGAGTACCATGCGCTACTTTAAATTTTTTTGTTATCATATTAAATTTTCGTCTGTAGTATAGCAGACCATTTTAAAAATTAATTTTTAAAAGCAAAACTATAAACAGTTATAAATACTTGGACTGTCCATAATTTGTTATACTCAATCGTGTATGAACAAGGCTCTTTCTAAGTACATTCGAGCAGCTGATTATTTGTCTGCTTCACAAATTTATTTGCAAGATAATTTTTTACTCAAGGAACCATTACAGCCAAAACATATTAAGACCAGATTACTGGGTCACTGGGGAACTTGTCCGGGAATTAACTTTACTTATGCTCATCTCAATCGGGCTATTATAGCCTACAATCTGGAAATGATGTTCGTTTTGGGTCCCGGCCATGGCTTTCCCGCTATTCAGGCCAATCTTTTTTTGGAAGGTACATTATCAAAATATTATCCTGGGATATCGCGCAATACCGCTGGCATAGCTGAACTATTTAAAAAATTTAGTTGGCCGTATGCTTTTCCTAGTCACAGTAATCCAGAAACGCCGGGAGTTATTTTGGAAGGGGGAGAGCTTGGCTATGCTCTAGCTACTGCTTATGGTTCTATTCTTGATAATCCCGGCTTAATTACCGCTTGTCTCATTGGAGATGGTGAAGCCGAAACAGGTCCGACAGCTACGGCTTGGCATATTAATAAATTGATTGATCCAGCCACTAATGGAGCAGTATTACCAATTCTTCATCTTAATGGCTACAAAATTTCTGGTCCTACTTTTTTTGGTCGGATGAGTGACGAGGAATTATCGGCATTATTTTCTGGTTATGGTTATGAGCCACATCTAGTGGACGCATTTGCGGAACAGGATGTACATGCCAAAATGGCTACCACGCTTGATAATGCGATAGAAGCGATCAGATTTACCCAACATTGCTCTCGCGAAGGAACACTACAAAAAACCCCCAAGTGGCCGATGATTATTCTGCGTACACCGAAAGGTTGGAATAGTATTGACTACCTTGACGGGAGAAGAATTACCGATAATAATTTTTCGCATCAGGTAATCGCTGAAGAAGCCAAGACTAATCCAGAACATCTAGAAAAGTTGGAATCGTGGCTTCGTTCTTATCGTTTTAATGAAATCTTTGATGGTGAAAAATTTGATGCTGATATTGAATCACTAGTGCCGGGTGAAAATAAGCGTATGGGAGACTCTTCACATGCGCGTGGCGGGGCACCTCATTATCAGCCCCTTATTTTGCCAGAATTAAACAATTACGCCATTACCAATTTATGTGACCTTGATGATCCAATTTGTGGTCGGGATAGTAGTATGGAGAAAATTGGTGCCTATTTGCGTGATGCTATGCGCCTGAATGAGTCTCATAGAAATTTACGTTTACTGTCACCAGACGAAACTTACTCCAATCATTTACAGGCCGTTTTTGAATATACTAAAAGGGCTTTTGTTTGGCCACATCGGGAGTGGGATATTGATTTGGCGCATGATGGTCGGGTATTGGAAATGCTTTCAGAACATAGCTTACAAGGATTGCTTCAAGGTTATGTTTTAACTGGTAGACACGGTGTCTTTGCTTCTTATGAGGCATTTATTCAAATTATTTCTAGTATGGTTGACCAGTATGCCAAATTTATCAAGATAGCTCGCACGGTTTCCTGGCGTGGCACCATTCCTTCACTTAACTACATTCTGTCATCTACTATCTGGCATCAGGAGCATAACGGTTTTTCTCACCAAAATCCGGGCTTTATTGATGATGTTCTGCAACGACAGAGCGAATTTACTAACGTTTATTTTCCAGCAGACGTCAATTCTGCTTTAGTAGTTTTTGATCGTATGATGCGTTCAAGTCAAGAGATAAATGTGATGGTTTGTGGGAAAAAACCGTTACCAGTTTGGCGAACTTTAGATGAGGCCAAAGTTGATATTGAGCAAGGAATTTCTGTTTGGAATTTTGCTAGTGATGATGATCCTCATATTGTTTTAGCTTCCGCTGGTGATTATCCGACTCAGGAAGTTTTGGCAGCCATCAGTTTAATACGATTAGAAATTCCCGCTTTTCGTATTAGATATGTCAACATTAATTCTTTGTCATCAGTGGATTTTGGTATTGGTAATGCTCATCATCATGTCAGTCGGGATAATTTTTTTGAGTATTTTACTAGTGATAGACCAGTGAGAATCAGTTTTCATGGTTATCCACAAACAATCAAGCAAATTCTTTTTGATTATGGTTGTGATGCTGTTCGTTTTAAAGTGCATGGTTATGAAGAAAGCGGTTCTATTACTACTCCTTTTGATATGATGGTCCGCAACCATATTGACCGTTTTCATTTAGCCATAGAGGCATTTAGTTTAGCCGAAGATCAAGGTATAATAAATGCTGAAAGAGCTAAAGAATTACGCGAAAAATATGAAAATAAACTGATTGAACACAAGGCTCATATTATTGAATTTGGTAATGACCCCGAAGAAATTACAAATTGGATATGGCAATCACGCTCCTAATCAACCCTGGCAGTTCTTCAAAAAAATATTCTCTCATTGAGGATGGACGGGTAATTGCTGACATGCGTTATGAAAGTGATACTTATAAGGTTGAATTTTACATGCAGTTGCCGGGGAAAGAACAAACCAGCAGGCCAGTTACCCTAGAGGAATACTCATTGGCAATTCGTCACATGCTTGACACTTCCTTGCGAGAAGGAATAGTTAAAAATCTTCAAGACATAACGCATATTGGCATTAGAATTGTTGCGCCGGGGACTTTTTTTCAGAATCATCGGTTAATTGATGATTTGTTTATTCATAAATTACGTGAGCGCGAGCCAGTCGCTCCACTTCATATCCCTCCTACTATTCATGAGATTGATTTGGTAAAAACAGAATTACCCCAAGCCATCATGGTTGGTATTTCTGATAGCGCTTTCCACAAGACCATGCCTTCACGTGCTAGAGATTATAGTATTGAAGTGCAAGATACCGAAAAGTATGACATTCATCGTTTTGGCTATCATGGTATTTCTAATGCTTCGGTTGTGAGACGGACGGTTTCAATTTTTTCAGAAATACCGGCCAAAATGATTATTTGTCATGTTGGTAGTGGTGTCAGTATGACTGCCTTACTTTATGGTGAAAGTATTGATACCACAATGGGTTTTAGTCCGGGAAGTGGTCTGGTTATGGGAAGTCGAGCTGGAGATTTGGAAGTGGGAGCCTTACTAGAATTAATGCGGGTCAAAAATTTTCATTTGTTTGAGGCACAGACTTATGTCCAAACACAAGGGGGACTAAAGGGTTTGACTGGTGAGGCAGATTTTAGACATATTTTAGAACGTCTGTCTCAACGTGATGAACTAGCTATTAAAGCGATGGATTTATTTGTGTATCGTTTTCAGAAGTCTTTAGGTGGTTTCGCGGTGGCCTTGGGCGGATTAGACGCAATTATTTTAACAGCCACAGCTTCTGAACGAAGTGATACTCTTCGTTCATTATTATTAAATAATCTAGATTGGTTGGGGATCAGGATTGATTCTGCTAAAAATGATGTTTTGGTTGGTCATGATGGAATAATAAGCACAACCGATAGTAAGGTGAAAGTGGCAGTAATCCGCACTAATGAGGTTGATGAAATGTACCGAGTCACTAATACTTTTGTTAGCCCAGCAAAATAAATTAAGAGATTAAAACCGAGGATGAGTGATTGCTAATAGTCGTCGCAGTCAAAGACTGCGACGACTATTATTACCATTACATACTGTTAAGTAAAATACTCAAATCAGCCGTATTTACTTTACCGTCATTATTAAAATCGGCCAAAGGGTTGTTACTGGTCAAATAGAGCATAAAGACACTCAAATCAGAAATTGAAACTTCGCCATCTTGATTGATGTCAGGGTTAGGTGACTTAGTTAAAACGGTGACATTTGTTTGTCTGTTTGATTGTTTTGGTTTATATGTTTCGTTGTTTGTGGAAGTCGGAATGACAGTAAGGATTGAGTCAATTGATTTGTAAAGTGGCGCGTCAGTACCCAAGCCATCATGTTGTAATATTTTGACATTAGCAAGAGAAATTTTCCCATCCCCTGATGATATAGCTGTAAATTTTATAGAAAGTAATGACTCGTTGCCAGTAAATCCTCCCGATCTGGTGGTACCACCAGCAAAAGTGATAGTACCATGACCATGACTATACCAAGGTTCTTTGGCCCACAAATCAGCAATTGAAGTATTGTAGTCTATACTAGCAATAGCTAATACTGATTCATTAAAGGTAATCAATCCAGAAAAAACATTAACAGGAATGGTTGATTCAACTAATACTTGCACAGTAAAAACTTCACCGACGGATACTGTTTTATTCTTGGGATCAATTTGCATACTTGTTTTTGCTGGAGAATTGGCGAGTGGATTTAGATACAAACCAGTTATGGTTAAAAAACCAATTATCGCACTAGCTATAAGGGTAAGAGGAACAATATTACCTTGAGAAGAGATTAATAATTTTATTCTCATATAACTATAGTATGACATAATTAAGATAGTTTTTATTATTATGTGGGATAACTTTAAGGAGATAATCATTTTATTTTTTTTAGCAATTCAGTTTTTTCTTGGTATTGGGGTTCAATTGGGTGAAAAAGTGCCTGTAATATTTGAGGAAAAAGAATCAACTCAGGTCAAGATAAAAGATACAGCCACCACTACAGCTGTTGTTACTCGGGTGGTTGATGGGGATACTATTGATGTTATTTTTGGGGACGACTCAAGGCCGACGCGGATTCGCTATATTGGTATTGATACGCCCGAGTCGTCACCTGTTTCCGAATGTGGAAGTACTGAGGCCACCACCCGTAATCGTGAATTAGTGGAAAACAGATCAGTTCAAATAATTTCTGACATAAGCAGATATGATAAATACGGCAGATTATTAGCTTATATTTATGTAGACGATGTCTTTATTAATGAAACTTTATTAAAAGAAGGATTGGCTGATATAATGACTATTTCTCCAAATACTAAATATTCTGGACAATTTACGACTATTAGAGATTATGCTAAAGCAAGCAAGGTTGGAATATGGAGTTGGTGTGATAATCAATTATAGAAAGCTGGTATAATTCTACTTGACCTAAAATATAGATATAAATATGTGTTGGATTTTGGCTTAGAAAATAATTTAGGATATACTAGAGTTTTTATTAGAAGATAAGTATATTTTAATTATGAATATGAAAACAATCGTAGTGGTAGTGGGAGTCTTGATTATATTAGCCGGTGGGTTCTTATTTTTTGCTGGTAACAATCAAGTGGACAATAAATCACCTTCTGATATAGAAAATAAAAATAATTTAATTGAAAAAGATGAACTTGCTTCTGTCACTAAACAGGTGGTGTCACCCGGATCATATTCTGTTGACCTATCAAACAGTGTGGTGAATTGGGCTGGAAAGAAACCATTGATTGATGGTTATATTAATTCAGGCGTTATTGGATTTTCAGCCGGCACTATCACCGTTACTGAAAATGATGCGACTGGTGAATTTACCATTGACATGAATACTTTAAGTGTCGGTTTAACTGCCAAAAAGCCCGGTCAAGAATCTACTCTTGAGGGACATTTAAAAGGAGAGGGATGGTTTAATGTAACAGAATTTCCAACTGCTTCATTTAACATCACAAATGTTTCAGTTCGCACTGATAGTGATTCCACTTTTCAGTATGATGTAACTGGTGATTTGACCATGAAAGGTGTTACAAATGAAATAAATTTCCCAGCCGAAATTTACGAAACTGCCTCTGGTCAAGTTCAGGTGGAAGCAACCACCACGATTGATCGAACCAAGTGGGGACTTACCGCCATGTCCGGATCATTCTTTGATAATTTGGCAGACAATGTGATTGACGACAGCGTGCAACTATCGTTTTCATTAGTAGCGGACAAGAATTAGCTTCAATTCCTAGAAATCCGAATAAGTAAAAATATAGAAAACATTACTCATTGAATAAGGTTTTCTAATGTTCTATATACTTCTATATTCAGTGGAAGACTTTGTACAAGTTAGAACCCGTTTGATTGAAATAGAGTGTGCTAATTTCTTGAAAGTGGTGGATTTGGGGTGAAATAAAACAACCCGCAAAGCGAACCTTGCGGGTGCTTTTGCGGGCTGCGGGTTACGCACCAGCTTTTTTGAGTACCACCAATGCTTCGGCAAAAATGCCAATAGCGTTTTTCGGTGATACCTGTTTGATGAGTTCGTAGGCAGTAGCGTAGACCAAGATTTCAGGGAGTGAGACCCCGTGAAGCTTGGCGGTATCGCTTGCCATGGTACGCAGCTCATCAATGGCTGCGTTCAAGTTCGATTGGGTCATTTATATTTCTCCCGTTGTAGGTGAAAGTAGGTTTTCCATCGCCAGGTACAACGCATAATTCTACCCAGCCAGAGTTGGTGCATCTGAGATTAACAGCTGCACCAGTTTTTTGCGCAACCTCAAACGCCTTCATTGCGAGGGCGGTGTTGATAGCGTGGCGCTGCCGTTCTTGAGCACCTGAGTCACGGAGACTCCTGTTGTGAAGGTACTTATTTGGAGCAAGAAGCCCCAGTACCGCATCCCATAATCTCATTTGAGTCTCCTATAATGAGGATGTCGGACTATTAAGTATTATACATAGAAATACAGTAAAGTCAAGCACGAGTAAGCAAACAATCCTTATTTTTGGTATAATAGGCGTATGGTCAGACTAGAAACCTTATACGAAAAGAAAGAGAAAGATAAGCTTATCCCTTGAAAGGTACTCCTTTCTTAAGACAACAATTCTAAGTATAACCACACGCTTCGCTCTGATTCTACTAAGTACTCTCGACCCCAGCTCGGCATCGCTTCGCGATATGCCTGTGCTTTTCAATTCTCGACGCAAGCAAAGCAGTTTGCTTGCTCCATCTCCGCCTAAAACACAAAACCACCCAGAAGGGTGGCTGTGTTTTGGTGGAGATGGCGAGAATTGAACCCGCGTCCGAATTAGGTACTCATGGTGAGTCTACAGTGTGTAGTTTCTCCTTTGATTTAAAGTAATTATCTATAGGAAAGACAAAACAATAATTACTCGAGTTGCTACAAGCTTGAAAAGATACGGCAACACATATCTTCCCACAGCCCCGTGGCTATTCTACGAACAGTGCCGTATGAGGCGTTTAACACTGTCGCATCGTTCCGGCAAAGTCGCGGTTAGGCGAGAGCGGGAGCGAATCCGAACGCGTTAGCGTAAGGACTTGGTATTGCTTTGTTTGCAAATACGGATGGAACCTTTTAATGAATTGGTTGCCATTTTCAACACTGCACAACATGGGTGGGCTAACCGTCGATGCCTAGCATCCCCTCCTTCAGCTCAATTTTAAATACTTCTATATATAGAAGTATTTAATTTTTTAATTACCATTATATATGATGATAATAGTAATTAAGCAAAAAGAGGGAACGGCGTACCTATTATGATGTACTCCGGAAAAGTTTCTTTCAAAATTAATATTGGAGAGAGGGTATGGCACAGGTGGGTGCGTCCGCGGACGCTCTCCCACCAATGTTCAGTATGATTCCTGGGTGGGGTCGTATGTGACCCCGTGCGGTTTTACTTCTGGGAGGTGGATGTCATCTTGGAGTTCCACCTCCGAATCGAAAACTTCCTTCTGTTCTGGCCACAGCCAGTGGCCAACGATGAAGGCAACAAGTACTGGCAACAGTATTCCCGCCAGAATTATTCCCATTTTCTATTCCTCCCAGTTGTTTCAGTTACAGAAAGGTGGTGCGGACTCCAATTCGACTGCTCGATAGTGGGGTCCGCAGGTTTACTTAGTGGTAGTGGTGTTTTTTCAGTTCGGTGATTTCGGCCATGATCCATTCTTTGATCGCTTCTTCGGGGTCACTCCTCTCTTGTTTAGCGTTTTTGTAGACGATGGCAATCGCACCGAAAAACTTTTTGAAGTCTCCACCGAATGTGTCAATGAAGACACGTTCGGATCGCATGAGCCAGTCTTTCCAGACTGGATCAAGTTTTTTCGGATTGAATGAGCCAATATTCCGTAATTGTGGTGCGGAATATAGGAGAACTCTGAAAATTCCCATTTCTGTCCCTCCTTGGACAAGGGTGGCACTGGTTTATCCAATGTTTATAACCACCTTTCTGTAACTGAAATTAATTTTGTTTCAAGGTACGTGCAATATCTCGCTTGGTGTCGCGTTCTTTCAAACTCTCGCGTTTGTCGGCTTTCTTTTTGCCGCGCGCTAATGCGAAACCGAGCTTGATTTGTCTGCCTTTATTGTACAATGAAAGTGGCACGGCTGTCAAACGAGCATGTTCAGTAGCTAATTCTAATTTAGCCAGTTCTTTTTTAGATAACAATAGCTTTCTAGCTCTTTCCGGGTCATAACTCTTGGCTGTGTTAATGGGCTGAAAGCTTGGAATGCCAATACCAACCAAATAGGCTTCACCACCACGAATTATGATATAACCACCTTCTAAATGAGCTTTACCAGCGCGAATGGACTTTACTTCAGTCCCGAGTAACACCAAACCAGCTTCAAAAGTCTCTAGGATTTCAAAATTAAAATGGGCTTTTTTATTGTTGGCATAATTACTCATAAAAATTGAATATAATTACTATAACAAATTTTTGACTAGACAGAAGCGGTTCAACAAGTGGTTAAGCTGACAAAAGCAAAATGAGCCCGAAAGCATAGCTTTCGGGCTCATTTTCTGTATAATAGCCGTACTATGTCCGAAATAGAAAATAAACAAAATAATAACCAAGACAAAGAGGAAATAAATCCAAAATCAGAAGAAAAAAAGGATTCAGATGCTATTAATAATAATAAAAATGAAGTCACGAAGCAAGAAAAGAAAGTAAATTCAACTCGCGAGCAGATGCTTAATCTTCGTAAACATGTACCAGTTGGCCCAGGAAATTTTTGGAACAATATGCTCTCAACAGTCTTGTTGTTAATATTTATTACAGCTGCTTTTTCTTATTTAACTGATACTGGAGTTAAATCAACTGAACTATCAATTTCTGAAGTAGTAGCACAAGTTAAAAATGGAGAAGTGAAGGAAATCATTGTTCGTGGCAGTAAACTGGAAGTTTCTTATACTGATGAATCTAAGGTTATTGGTGTAGCTAAACGCGAAACTGACGCCTCTGTTTCAGAATCACTTACCAATCTCGGTGTTTCAGCGGAACAATTGGCAGTGGTGAAGATGGACGTACAGCGCGAAACTGGCTTTAACTATTGGTTGGGACAATTTGCTCCTTATCTCTTTCCGTTATTATTTTTAGGTTTGATAATCTGGTTTTTTACTCGTTCGGTCAAAGGAGCTGGTATGCAAGCATTAAATTTCGGTAATAGTAAGGCGCGGATGATTGATCCAAATGACAAAAATCAAAAAGTAACCTTTAAGGATGTGGCTGGTGCCAAAGAGGCGAAACAGGAATTAGAGGAAATAGTGGACTTTCTCAAAAATCCAAAGAAATTTTTGGATATTGGAGCGGAGATCCCTAAAGGAGTTATGATGATGGGCGCACCGGGAACGGGAAAATGTATTATTGGTGAAACTATGCTTCTTACCAATAAAGGTTTGGTGTCAATTGTTGATGTGCCTAAATATTTCACAGTCCGAGCCGACAACACTGTTGAAGGGCTGGATATTGTAGCGGTCGACCCCGAAACTTTGCAATTTGAACACAAAGAGGCTTCCCATTGGTATGCTTTAGGTGAACAAGAGACGAAAAAAATTAGTACAGAATTTGGTGGTGTCATTGAAGGTACCTTTGAGCATCCTATTGTAGTGATGAATGATAAAGGTCAGTTGGCGTTTAAACGGCTTGATCAAATAGAACTGGGAGAACATGTAGCAATTAGTCGGGGGTCAAATATGTTCGGTAGTTATACTCGGATACCTAGTGCAGAGGTAGCTTATTTCCTAGGAGTTTTAGTTGGTGACGGTTGTCTTACTATAAAAGATAGAATTATCTTTACAACAGCAGATAACGAAGTGTTAAAACAAATGCAAACTGTGGCTCAAATATATCTTGGTACACAGTTTTCGAAGGTATCATCAAGTCCGTATGATTACGAACTCAGTTCTGTAGAAGCTAAGGCTCGGGTTAGAGCCTGGGGAATAGAGGAAACTTACGCTAGACACAAGCATATTCCCGAGTGGGTTCGTTTAGCACCAAAGGAATACGTAGTGGCTTTTTTGCGCGGACTCTTTGATGCTGATGGAACGGTTGAAAGTTCAGGTAGCGTTTCATTTTCGAGTGCTAGTGCCACCTTAGCAAAGGAGGTACATCTATCCCTGTTGAATATTGGAGTGGTCGGTCGACTATATGAGCGAACTAAAAAATACAATGGGACATTGCAACAGTATCTGACGATTTACGGAGACTTTGTTGAATTATTTGAGAAAGAAATTGGTTTTACTGTGGCTCATAAAAAGGAAAGATTGGCAGAGTGTGTTCTGAAACAACGCAATACTAACATTAATTTGATTCCGCATCAGGAGACCATAATTAAAAGTGCTTGGCAGGAAGCCGTGGCGGTTGAGTCGCGAGACAGAGCTTTTTATTCACAGTCATTGTATAAGAATACTAAGAGATATATTTCAGGAGATCGGACTCCCTCAGCGAAAGGCCTACAGACATTCATCGCCGGCGTTACCGCGTTGGCACCAGCTATGGTAAAGACAACAGCAATTAAGCAACTGAGCCGTCTAGCTTCTGGTGATTTCTTTTTCACAAAAGTCACTGCAGTTAGTTTTGGGAAAGCCCCAGTATTTGATCTGACTGTGCCTCACCGCCATAACTTCGTTGCTGGCGGTTTTGTAAATCATAATACTTTGCTCGCTCGGGCTGTGGCCGGCGAAGCTGGGGTACCCTTCTACTCAATTTCTGGTTCGGAATTCGTAGAAATGTTTGTCGGAGTGGGTGCCAGCCGTGTGCGTGATTTGTTTCAAATGGCTAAAAAATCTGCCCCGGCGATTATTTTTATTGATGAGATTGATGCGGTCGGGCGAGTACGTGGTACTGGTGTGGGGGGAGGAAATGATGAGCGAGAACAAACCCTCAATCAGATATTGGTAGAGATGGACGGTTTTGAACCAAACGCCAAGGTAATTGTGATGGCAGCAACGAACCGCCCTGATGTGCTTGACCCGGCCCTACTTCGTCCCGGTCGGTTTGATAGACGAGTAACGATTGATTTACCTGACCGTAAAGACCGTGAGGAAATTCTCAAAGTCCATGCTCGAAAAAAGCCGTTACAAGATGATGTTAATTTGGAAATTATTGCCCAGCGTACACCAGGATTTTCCGGGGCGGATTTACAATCATTAATGAATGAAGGGGCAATCCTGGCGGCTCGCGAACTTCGTAAAAAAGTTGGTCAATTTGATTTAATTCGTTCCATTGAAAAAGTAATGCTTGGTCCCGAACGAAAGAGTCATGTTCTAAGTAAGCGAGAAAAGTTGGTCACTGCTTATCACGAAGTTGGTCACGCGCTAGTGGCATCTGTTTTGCCGTATGCTGATCCGGTACAAAAGATTTCGGTTATCTCGCGTGGGCGCGCCGCTGGTTATACTCTAAAGTTGCCGGATGAAGATCGGAGAATGCATTCCAAAAAAGAATTTCTTGATGATATCGCCATGACTCTCGGTGGTTATGTGACGGAGCAAATGGTTTTTGATGATTTAACCACTGGACCAAGTAATGACCTACAAGTAGTAGCCAATCTAGCGCGCGACATGGTGACAAAATGGGGAATGAGTGAGACACTTGGTCCGATTGCTTATGAAGGTACAGGAGGTCGAATGATTGGCGGTGGAGCAAGTGAAGACCGTGGCTATTCACCACAGGTGGCTAAAGCCATTGATGATGAAGTAAATAAAATTATTCAGGATGGTATGCAGAAAGCTCGCGCGATTTTGACAAAATATCGTATTGCTCTTGATAATATTGCTGTCCGTTTGGCTGAAGTGGAGACGTTGGAACGCGAGGAGTATGAAGCCTTGCTGAAACAAGAAGGAGTAGAGATAAAAGACGCCTATAAAAAACAGCGTGAAATAGACGAAGCGGTTGCTGATCCAACCAAAGTGTTGGCAAAAGCTGGCGGTGAAGTAAAACTTTAATTTTGTTGAGTTGGTTATAAATAGAAAGTGGCGGGCCGTAGGCCCGCCACTTTCTATTTTAATTTTGATTAAAAGATTACCTTTCAATCAAAAAATACTCTGTCCGCCCTCTTGGACTTGAACCAAGGACCATTCGTGTATAAGACGAACGCTCTACCAACTGAGCTAAGGGCGGATAATTCAACAGCAAAACTATAGCGCATTTTGGCTATCGGTACAACGGATGGGATATTTTTGTTTATTGTGTAATAATGATATTGGAAAGTTTTCATGAAAAAAGGAGAAACAGTGATGAAAAAGTTGTTGTCATCTATTTCAGGATTGGCCATGATTTTTTCGTGGGCAAAGAGCCAACGTAATCCTCTTGAAGATAAGATTGTGGACAATTGGGTTGAACGTTATTTTCCTCCCAATCTATTCTTCATTAGACCATTGACGGCTTCTGAGAGAAATATTGCTAAATTTGAATATGATGGAGATGAAAACTTGGTTTGGTATGGCCTCTGTCACCCCTTGACGGGACAGCCGTATGCTGTTTCTGATGATTCTGGTGTCATTATCAGAGAAGCCAGAAGAAAAGGTTTTAATCCAGTTCGTTGGCAATGACCTAAAATAGGCGGACTTCGCAGAGTCCGTCTATTTTCATTTAATTAATAATGTTTTCTAATATTGTAATTAACCCATTTAAACTTGCGCATTATTCATCTTAGGTATTTACTTTAATTGGTTTAGCTCAAATGGGGAGGAACACTCCAATGTATAAGTAATAGCTCTTTAAGTTTTCACTAATCAGAAAAATCGCTCTCCCTAAAGTTTTTATGGGGACGTAGCTGAAAGGAGGTGATCCAGTATCTCGGTGGCAAAAAACGAATCCTATCGTTTTTTGAGTCCACCAGGCCTCAAATGGGGCGGACTCTGCAGAGTCCGCCCCATTCATATTTGCTAATTAAAATCATTACTCCATATGCAAAGCTTCGCCCATCTTTTTCACTCGTTCATAAATAAGAGGAAAGTCGTGAGTCAAATCTTGGTGTTTGGCCACTAGATTTTGTGCTTCAGTGCGGGCGGCCTCCACCAATTTCAAATTCTTTAAGGCATCCATCCCGAGGTCAGTCAGTCCCGATTGTTTTTGACCATAGAGTTCTCCCGAGCCACGAAAGGTAAGATCATATTCGGCTAATTCAAAACCATTTTTAGCCGTCATCAGGGCTTTAAGTCGGTCGCGCGTTTTGTCACTCTTACTATCAGTGACTGCAAAACAGTACGCTTGGTGTATTCCGCGAATAACTCGACCTCTAAGTTGGTGAAGTTGGGAGAGCCCGAAACGCTCCGCTCCTTCAATAATAATATTAGTGGCGTTAGGAACATTCACGCCAACCTCAACCACTGAAGTCGCGACTAAGATGTCGGTTTCGTGTTTAGAAAATCGAGCCATCACTTTATCTTTTTCATCTGGTGTCATTTTGCTATGAAGAATATCAAAACGATATTTAGGGAAGACATCTTTTTTCAATCGCATGGCCTCGGCTTTAACACTTTTGAGGTTAAGGACGGTCTCCTTTTCTGGGTCCGGTTCCTCAATCCGGGGACAGATAACATACGTCTGCCTACCAGTCTGTAGTTCACCGCGAACATGTTCATACATGGGTGCGGACTGTCCTGGCCCAATTATTTTTGTGATCACTGGCTTACGCCCAGCCGGCATTTGGTCTAATAAAGTAATATCAAGGTCGCCATAAACCGTGAGAGCCAGGGTGCGGGGAATGGGAGTGGCTGTCATAGATAAAAGGTGGGGTAAACGGGCATCTTTTTTTGCCAATGCTTTACGCTGATTAGTGCCAAAACGATGTTGTTCATCAATAATAACGAAAGCTAGATGTTTGAATTCCACACTCTTATACATCAAAGCATGAGTACCAATAAGAATTGGAATTTCACCATTCTTTACCCACTTGAGAAGTTGAGAACGAGAAATTTTAGTGGGTTTGGTGGGATCAGATTTAGATGGATATTTATAACAACCACTACCAGTAATTAATCCAATTTGAATAGGGAGATGAGCAAAATATTCAATAAAACTCTCAAAATGTTGTTTGGCTAAAATTTCGGTCGGTGCCATGTAGGCAACTTGCAGATTACCAAACTCTAAATCCGTGACCTTTCCGAAGTTCGAGGCAAGGCCTCGTACTTGTACGAGGCCTTGCCTCGAACTTTTGCGACCTTCAGGTGGGCGGGAAGTGGCGACAGCATAGGCAGTCGTGGCAGCTACTGCTGTTTTACCACTTCCAACGTCGCCCTCTAGTAATCGTGACATGGCGTGGTTGCCAGCAAAGTCCTTTAGAATTGTAGTAATAGCATTGCTCTGGGCGTCTGTGAGTGAAAATGGAAAGCGACTGGTAAATTGCTGGAGATGTTTATCATCAGTATTAATTTGATAGGTACTAGCGGCACTCACAGCTGCTCGTTCAATCGCTCTTTGAGTTTGAATATAAAATATTTCCTCAAAAGCAAATCGCTTGCGAGCGCTTTCGGCATGTTTTGGCTTCTTGGGAGAGTGTATCCACACTAGAGCAGTCTTGAGTTCTGGCAAATTATAACGAGTCAGTATTTCTGAAGGGATAGGGTCAATTAAATTATTCATTACACCCTGCTCAAAACATTTTAGAACGGTATGATAGAACCACTTGCTAGTCACTCCCTTGGTCTCACGGTAGACGGGGTAGATGGTTTCGTCTAGGTTGGCATCACTACCTTTAAAAATACTGTCGTGGCGGTCAATTGGGAGAGCATCAAGTTTTTCCACCTCGGGGTTGGCGATATAAAGTTTACCTTCACTACCGGTAACTTTACCAACCAACTTTACATACATGCCATCACTGTACATCTTGGCTAGGTAAGGTTGGTTAAACCACATAATTTTAATTTTGGCTGAGCCATCTTCTATAAATCCCTCCGCAATTGGCCTACGGCTTTTCCAGGCCTTGCGCGTTTTTAGTCCAGAAAGTTGTCCATAGACAATGGCCTCTTGGTCTTTTTGTAGGCCACTGACTGACTGTATGTCACTCACGTCAGCGTAGCGGGCCGGTAGATGGTAGAGCAGATCGGAAATAGTTGAAATATTTAGTTTCTTCAGTGCCTTTTGATGTAGGGTGTCAATCTTAAAGTGGCTAGCAAGCAAGTCGTATGGGTGCATAAATATAGGGAGATTATATCATAATCCCCACTAGTGCTTGACAAATATTGTCTTTATTCTATCATTTATTAGGCAGAGAAGAGGAGAGATGAAGATGAAAAAATTTCCGTTTTTTACAAAATTGGGGATTAGCATGGGAATCTTTCCCAGGCCGAGCCCGATGGATGCTAGGGAGAAGGTGGAAGAAAAAGATCCTCTCCAACACCGCCCTCCGATTGATCCAGGTTTGCGGCTCCGCTGGAGCGAGATGACCGCCAAGATGGAGATCGTGTTTCCCTAGCGGAAAAGGGGGCCGGCACAGTCGGCCCCCACCCACCACAAGCCTTCGTTTGTTTTTTACTCGCTTTCTTTTTAATAAGAATCAAGACGACAGAAAACATTCAAGGCTTTTTTGTTTGTGTTTTGGGATATTACAGATAACGTAGGAGTTATAACATATTATTCAAGATATATTGACTTTAGTATTAAACTGTGCTATCGTAGAAGTGCTCGATTGCAATGGGCAACTGAGAACATTAAGGAGATTACGATATGACAATCCTTACTGGCCGCATGGAAAATCTTGACCACTTCTACCAGTTCGGCTTCGTCATTGACGATGCCGGTCGCAAGGCCTTCTTGCACAGCGAGGTGCTGCTGAAAAGCGGTTTTACCAAGGAGCAGGTCACCAAGACCTCGGTCCTGGTGATAGAGGCAGTGAGTGCCCCTAAGGGGCTCAAGGCCGTGAATGTCGTTTCGCTCGATGGCATGGCTGGCACGGTGACCAATGTCATGGCGCCAAAACCGGTGGTTAAGTCGCCAACGATCACTCTTGACTGCTTCTCCAATACGAAGCAGATTGACTGCAACAGGGAGACCGGTGAACGCATATTCTCGGTCAAGACTAAGTTTGACAAACTGGTGCAGTACCTTGTCGCCGACAGCACCGGGTTGGTACTTCGCCAGCTGGGTCGGGTTACTCTTCAGGAAGCCCGACTGAACATCAACAAGGTCATTACCCCGCCACCGCCCTTGAAGTATGGGGTCAAGACCAACAATCCAGCCATATCCAGAGCGATGGTCGGCCACGGCGGGGGCGAAAAGAAGGACGCCAAATAAAGAACCTTGCCCTAAGTGGGCACAACGCCACGGACTTTTCCGTGGCGTTTTTCTATCCTAATTCATTTTTCAATATTCTATTTTCTATATGTAAAGTGCTATACTACAAATCATTATTTTAAATATTATTCCCTATGTCGATTGCCAAAAAAGTAGTTGTTAAAAAAAGTTTAATTAAGAAAATGGTTGCTAAAAAGTCGGTCACCACAAAAAACAAAGTTGTGAAAGTTGTTCCCAATAAATTGACCGCCAGAAAAGTATCTGCATTAGTCAAGAAAAAAGATTACAACAAACTTGCCTTGACCCTTCATAAAAAAATGAAGGGGAAGCTCGAGATAGTCAGTAAAGGAAAACTCGCCACTCGTGATGAATGGAGTACGATGTATACGCCGGGCGTGGGGGCAGTTTCACTACATTTGGCCAAGCACCCTAAAGACGCTCGACTTTACACTATTAAAAACAATACGGTAGCCGTTATTTCAGATGGTTCGGCTGTACTCGGTCTTGGCAACCTTGGTGCCATTCCGGCCCTGCCGGTTATGGAAGGAAAGTGTGCGATTTTTAAAGAAATGGCTGGAGTAGACGCCTTTCCGATTGTACTTGGTACTCACGATGTTGAAGAAATTATCACGGCTGTTAAAGCGATTGCTCCCACCTTTGGTGGCATCAACCTAGAGGATTTTGCTGCTCCCAACTGTTTTGTAATTGAGGAACGCCTCAAAGCGGAACTGGATATTCCGGTGATGCATGATGATCAACATGGAACGGCGATAGTAGTTTTGGCCGGTCTGATCAATGCTGCTAAAGTGGTGGAAAAGAAATTTGAAAAATTGCGGGTGGTAGTAGTCGGGGCCGGTGCAGCCGGTCGAGCCATTACTTTGTTATTACAAAAAGCTGGCATTACCGATATTACGGTGGTAGATAGCAGAGGGGCTATTTATGCTGGTCGTCCTGACCTGACTGGCTACAAAAAAGAGTTGGCCTCAAACACTAATAGTAACAAAATCGCCGGTGATGTCCTTTCGGTCACAGCTGGGGCAGATGTTATCATTGGTGTCTCTGGCCCGGGCACGATTGCACCAGCGCATATTGAGCACATGGCTCCGCAGGCCATTGTCTTTGCTCTGGCTAACCCAGTATCAGAAATTATGCCCGAGGATGCCAAGCGCGCTGGCGCGATGGTAGTAGCTACTGGTAGAAGTGATTATCCTAATCAAGTTAATAATTCCCTAGTTTTTCCAGGTATTTTTCGGGGTGCTTTAGACAGAAATGTTAAAGCCATTACCGAAGAAATGAAACTAGCGGCTGCTAAAAAAATTGCCAGTCTGATTAAGCACCCGACGGCAAATGAAATCATTCCTTCAGTCATGACCCCGGGTTTGGCAAAGGCAGTGGCGAGTGTTATCAAATAAATTTAATTTTGTGCGTAGATGATTTTTCTGGTATTCTTTTTAATAAGGAAAAGTGTCAGAGTGGTCTAATGTACCTCCTTGCTAAGGAGGCAGGGAGTTAAATCCCTCGAGGGTTCGAATCCCTCCTTTTCCGCCCGTATAAAATACCGTCCGCAAGGCGGTTATTTTATTGGGCGGAAAAGAAGAAGTGACTAAACGTCACTTCTGTGAGGGATTCGAAGACCTTGTAAGACAGATTCGACTGAAAGGAGAATATGTCCACAAGGTGTACAGAAACTGTAAGTTTCGAATCCCTCCTTTTCCGCAGAATGAGACTTCTGATGAAGTCTCATTCTGCGGTGACATTCTCACCTTTGCACGAACCTACTTCGCAAGCGCGGAGCGCCTGATGAATTGAGAGTGAATCGTACGCTCCGATCGCGTGGTGGTGCGAACGACGGCGCCTCGGCGGGACGTTCCCTCCGGTCACGTCCAAAACCAAAAACCTTCCTCATTTTTTTGCTTCCCTCCCCCGACCCCTTCCCGCCTTAACAAACAAAGGAAAGGTTTTTTGGTTTTGGCTAGGCGTAACTTTGCCACTTATACATAATAAACTATCATGGTATATTCCACAATCGGTTATATCCTGTTATTATATTTATGACCACTACATATCGAGCAAAATATAGTCAATTCCTTCTTAAACTACGCGAAGTTCGCCTGGAAGCAGGTTTGACACAGGTTGAGGTTGGAAAGAAGCTTAAACAGCCACAGGCTTACGTTTCTAAAATTGAGCGAGGAGAACGAAGACTTGATGCTGTTGAGTTGGCAGAATTTGCGAAACTTTACAAAAAGTCTTTAAATTATTTTTTGAATTAATATTATTATGAAAATTCTTGCTATAGCCGATCGACCTCCAAAAAACTCAATCAGAGAAACTGTCTTAAATGAGAACATCGATCTTATTATTACGCTTGGTGATCTTGAGTATACGCAAATTGCTGAATTGGATTTTATAAAAGACATACCAAAAATTGGTGTCTATGGTAATCATTGTACTCCCGGGTATATGGAGCCATTAGGCATTACCGACCTTCACCTCAAAATAATAGAAATTAACGGCTTAACATTCGGCGGGTTTGAAGGTTCCCATCGATACAAGAAAGATGAATTCGCTAAAATGTACACTCAGGAAGAGGCTCTGGAACTGATGAACGATTTCCCGTACGTTGATGTATTTATTGCCCACTCGCCACCCGCAGCAATTAATGACGAAGACGACCCCGCTCATTGTGGGTTCTTGGCATTAAGGAATTATTTAGATAAAAATCAACCGAGATATTTCCTGCACGGACACACCTATCCTACCCAAGAAAACCTAGTCACTGAATATAACGGTACTCAAATTATTTATGTTACCGCTGATCAAACAGTTGATCTGGTTTAGGTCAGTCTAGTTTAATCTATTCTTGTGATGAAAATGAATTGCAAATAGTGAAGTAACGAAATATTTTTTGAATAATATATGAAATTTGAATCAGGTAACATAAATCGTCATGTTCCAGCGTCGTCTGAAAATATCCATATTGGAAACTCGGACGAAGATATTTCTACGGCTCAAACTAGCGGTACAGAAGAAAGTAATTATTTTGACGAGGGTAAAATATGTGAGTATACAAATACCAAAGAACGAGTTAGGCAAGAAATTACAGAAATTGATGCTACTATTTCTAAAATTTTTGGTAATTCTGATGCTGACTTGGAAAATATAACTCATGATTCCATCACGCAAATATTACAGAGACGCGAATCATTAACAGAGCAGAGTGTAGGAATTGCAGCAAACTACCCTGGAGATTGGACTCAGCTCTTACAATCAAGAATGTTGGACGAAAAAACAAAACGGAAGTTTATAGAGCAACGTAAGCTTGCTATGCCGGCAATGAGAGAGGGTACGCCCAGAGTATTAGATAAACCGAATAGTTTTGCATCACATTATGAAGACCAGATAGCAAACTATGAAGATACCGTAAATAAAGTATTTAGTGTGACAAATATTGCCTCAGCGGCAGAACATGGTAAAAGGCCACACCATTTAGGTATGGGCAATATCAATGAGCCAGGGACTGTCTTTTCAGATGCTGAACTCAAAACGGGAGCAAAATTATCTATACGTCAGAAAAATATTATCGAAGCACATGAAAAGGGGCACGGACTGCGAGATTTTACTTCGCCCCAAGATATTGCTGAGATTCGTTCAGTCATTGATCAGGAAGCGTTGCGAGACTTGCAACAAGCTCAAGAATCCTCACAAAACACTGATGCAAGATTCCCGATAAATTATGTTCAAGCGCCTGAAGAAATTATCGAACGTATGGCGCAATTAAAAAGTTATTTCGGAATGAGTGCAGATGAGGAATTTACAGCACGGCACTTAGAATATGCTCGAGAACACTATATTAAAGACACAGGACTCAATAATGGTATTTCAACTTTTTTCAATTGTGTGACTGATAAAACAAAAGGTACTTTTTTGACTATTATGAATAAATATCCGATTTAGTTCTGGTGTATAATTAGCAGATATGTCATTAGAAAGTTTTAACTCTGCCCCGCCTCGTAAAAAGCTTGAGGATGCTAGCGAGGTGATTGCACCAACTTCACAATTAGCTGAAGGACTAGATCTCGACCCTCGTTTTACTGAACTGAGTCAGGAACTTAATGAAGTAAGAAAAGAAGAAGGTCGCAAACATGTGGATGATTTGATGGCGACTGGGCTTACGTATGAAAACAGAGATGAATATACTAGAATATTTGATCCTAGTACTTTCAAGTTAGATGAGAATGGCAATTATAGTGCCCAATTTGCTGATGTTGCTCCGGCTGAGGTTCGTAAAGTATTTTCCGAACGCTATCCTGAGGACACAAAAAGATACGAGGAACTAGAAAAGACTCGTATTTATAAAAATTTTACAGAAGATCCTGCTTACGACGCAGTAGACAGGCAATTTAATACTCTGGCAGATCTTGATGATACATGGCATAGAGAGCGGAACCGAGCAGATGCTTGGGACGAGTTCGTTGTACAGTACCCAGAAAAAGCAGCGGCCTATGGAGGTGAGGAATTAGAGGCGGCGAAACAAAGACAAGCTGATAAACAAAAACAAGTGGATTATCAAGAAGCTTTGCTACAAAGAAAAGCCGAGGCTGATCTCCTGCAACAAGAAGAAGTGAGAAACAACCCACATATATACCGACCGGACGGCACTATGATTCCTCTGACCGAGGTTTGGAATGACCCAAATTATGAAGCAAAAAAACGTGAGGGATCTCAATATCAGAAACTTAATGCAAGATTGCAACCAAATGCTAAAACAGAGAGAGGTACTGTCAAAGAGGGTGTCGCGTTTATTCCTCCACAATACAAAGGAATGACCGCAGAAGCGCTCGACATTGCTTGGACAGTCCCCCAGTATGCTGACCCAGAAAAAACTAAACAGGAGCAACAGCGCAAAGCACAAGCTTTGACATACTTACAAACTCCGGAAGTTCGTCAACAAAAAAACTCCGCAGAGAAAGAACCTGTGCCAGAATCTGAACAGCTACATCAAACACCTGAAATTCAATCTGCTTCCTCTCCAGAAGAATTAGGGTTTGAAAAATTTGAAACACAAGGCAATGTGCAAGAAGCTATCAAGATGGCCGAAAAATATTTATCCACAAAGAATTTTGACGAACGAACATTTCAGAACCAAATCTACACTTTTTTAAGAAGACGTGGTTGGGTACATGGAGCATTGGAGCAACGGAACACCGAACAACTTGATTGGATGCAAACCGACTATAAACCTCACATTGAATGGTTTAATAATGCAAAAGCAACAGTTGAAGCAGATTTTGAAGATAAAGGCATAACTACAGCTGATAATGGTGTGTGGTTTAGCATGACAGCATCTGAACGGCGTGAAGGTGGAGAAGCTAGTGCTAGATACAAGGTGTACGAAACGCTTGATACATCAAATTATGACTATATCGCTAAACTTCCTTCCCTTGTCGAGAAACTGAAAGTTATAGGTGAACAAACTGGAGAAAGTATCAAAATAAAAACCCCACGTTCGTTTATTGGATTTACAACTGATAACGACTCCCTCGTTGCTCATTGCGACAGCGAGGAAACTTGCCTCAAGATACAAGAAGCAATTGCGCAATGGAAATCAGAAAATGATATAAAAGATATACCGCGTGAACTTGGACGAACAAAGATAGCCATCGATGGCAAAATAAACGCAAGCGACACAGAAACAAGCTTTAGTGATCTGGTGGCAAATCAAATTACAAATTGGGCAAAAGAACATAAGGATAACTACCCTGCTGACGTACTTGGAAGAGAGGCGATTAAACACGCCATATTACTGTCACAAAAAGCACCTAGTACAGCACGATAGTTAAAATATCGCCACACAATACCCCCGCAAGCTCCCCCAATGCTCAAGGTAACGAGATTTTATACCCCGCTCTTTTATGAGCTCCTAATTCGCTGAATTGAGCCATTCTTTTGCTATACTTTGAGTATGTCAGACGACACAGAAAATAAAGAAAGCACACCCGAATCTGTCGAGCCAGAAAAGGTTGAAACAGAGCCACAGGTTGATGAAGTCATTTCTGAACCAGAAGTGGTTGAAAATGTGCCTGAAACACAGCCAGAAACTGCTCTCGAAGCGCCAGTCGAGCCAGTTGAAACCATTCCAGAAACCGAAACGGCTCAAATGGGCGGAAATGAGCCGTTAGTGGAAAAAGAGGAACGTCAGTCAAGAAAGCAAGAAGATAAAGCCGAACTGGCTCCGAAGCAGAAGCTCGGACTACTCCGCCAAATGGCACAAGCAACAATCCAACTCCACATCCAAAAGAAGCTTGTAAAAGTTATGACTCTGTTTGTGAAGCAAACAGAAATAACAAACGACGAAGTCGAGAAGTTATTGCACGTCTCAGACGCTACCGCTACGCAGTATTTAGCCGAGCTTGAAAAGCGAGGCAAGATACAGCAAGTGGGAACCATCGGCCGCGGGATAAAATACATGAAGCTCTAACGAAGACATGAGCGACCCACACAAACGCCACAGCAGTCGTATGAGCGAAGTGAGTGGGCTATGCGGAGGCGGTTGAGTGGATTGCGCGGTACAAAAAGCTACGGTGAGCGCGGGTAGCGGCGCGCCTCGGGTCGGCGTGGAGGCGGAAAAAGCGGAGTGGCAATCACTCAAGTTAGATGGAGATTGAAACGGAGATTTTGGGAGCCGTAACACCTAGCCAAAACCAAAAAACCTTTCCTTTGTTTGTTAAGGCGGGAAGGGGTCGGGGGAGGGAAGCAAAAAAATGAGGAAGGTTTTTGGTTTTGGACGTGACCGGAGGGAACGTCCCGAGGCGCCGTCGTTCGCACCACCACGCGATCGGAGCGTACGATTCACTCTCAATCCATCAGGCGCTCCGCGCGTGCGAAGTAGGTTCGTGCAAAGGTGAGAATGTCATCGCAGAATGAGACTTCATCAGAAGTCTCATTCTGCGGGAAAGGAGGGATTCGAACATTACATGTTCAGTACAGGTTGTCGCTCTTTTTTCAAAAGAGCTGGCAACCTTTTCGAATCGCGTAACGCTTTTTGCTAGACGCAAAAAGCTACGCCCTCCTTCTCCGCAGTGAACAAAATGAACGAAGGAAAAAGATTTATTAAGGCAGTCTCAACAATCTAACGCAACTAAATCATAGAATTTCTCCTTCGGAAACGCAAACCCTAAACATTGTCGTGGACGCCCATTAAGTAAGTCTTCGGTATGTTGCAAATCTTCATCAGAGACCTGTGAGAAATCAGTTCCTTTTGGATAGAATTGTCTAATCAGTCCATTGGTATTCTCATTAGT
>Ga0210006_1000637_pt1 | contig 27066 bp, 31 predicted proteins | sample CryGey02umfilter_2_FD_185452 | JGI IMG/M metagenome (GOLD analysis project Ga0210006, IMG submission 185452) | Groundwater microbial communities from aquifer in Utah, USA - Crystal Geyser 4/10/14 0.2 um filter (SPAdes) (version 3) | ecosystem: Environmental > Aquatic > Deep subsurface >... | reverse complement strand
GCTTGATTTCTGACTCGAATAACGCCATCCATAAGAACACGGTGTGTATCTCTGATATTGATCGGGCAACCGGGTAAGTTCATGTCAAACTTAATTTCGTATCCCGATCTGGTAACCTTTTCGATGGCTAGTGTAGCAACCTTTAAATCCTCTTGATAGTTTTTTAAGAGTTTTCCGAGACCCTGATCGAACTTGGTTTGGATTCTTTGTTTGAAACGATCGCTTAATAATAATTTTTGAGGATTAAAGATTATGTTCATAATTATATTATATTACGTCAAAGGAATTGTCGTATCCAAAGCAAAAACGATGAACATATTTTATACTGGATTAAGTGAAAACATTTTTGAAGTTAATATTGTGGGGCGCGGGAATTGGAATCATTATTTACGGATTAAAAACAATTCCCCTAAAAAATTACGGAATTGACTTGACTAATCGGAGTATTTATGTGGAAAGAAACCAAACACCCTTCTTACCGAACTGGTCAATCAACGAAGTACTCACTAGAATAAATATTGCTAGAGAACGGTCCGGATTTTCTAAAGTTAAAGTTAGTGACAAACTGAATCAGGCAGCACTGAGTAGATTGTCGGTTATCCTCACAGAAAATGACTATGAAGGTAAAACAACAGGATTGACTCGCGAAGTCGCCATAAAAAATGCTGGATATGATGCAAATTTGATTGGTGATTTGCTGCTGATCGATTTTTTTAAATCCAATGATCCGGTGATAGACTGGCTTGCAAGCGATATTCCCAAAGGGACATTGTTGCATCCCGATTTCCGAGAAGCCGGTATTGCCATCAAAAATAGCCAGGATAAGGTGAGTGTCTATGTGATATTAGTGTCACTACGCAAGATAGTACCGCCATCAAAAAAACTCACTTGGGTTGGCCCAGATATATGGAACCTGGTAAACAAAAGACGGGTTGAACTTGGCGTGAACCCGTTGAGGCAAAAGGATGAGCTTTGTACTATCGCTTCGATTAGATTAAATGAGCTACTGGAGCTGGGTAAACTTGACGGGCATGCCGGTTTTGTCCCGGTATTGGATCGATCCGATTTGAAATGGATCTCCGAAAAATATAATTTAAGTGAATTTTTGGCTCAAGGTTATTCGACACCTCTGGAAACAATAAAGGCTTGGGAAAATACCCTAGGTCACAGGGCACTTTTGGCTGGTGGGGAATATGTCTGGGGCTGTCTATATTCCCAAGATACTTTTGTGGTGGCCATTGCGGCGTACTGAGGCTATTGGTGAGAAGTTGTTAGTGCTTAGCTTATATTATAAAGCTGTCTTCGGTGTCTTCAATTTCCGGAATAATTTCTTTCTCGAGAATGTAGGTGTTGCGGTGACCCATCTCACCGACCATCTCCCCTGCCCCCCTAATTATCGACTCAAGTTGAAAACAATGCGGACAACCGCCTCTGCCGTCTGGACAATCAAACATTTCTAGTTTTCTGGCCAATTTGATTTTTCGGCCAATTTCCAATAATTTTGATTCGGTGGTGAGGACGTCTGGTAAAAACTGTTCTTTGGGCGTATCGGAGAAGTCTAAATACCAATAGCTGGCCTTGGAAACGGGCCTCTTTTGACACCTTGCGACCAATAAGTGGTAAATGGGGAGCTGAAGTGACTCATTTGTCTCTTCTTTTTTACTCGTTTTGAAATCGATGATGTGGATACTGTCTTCACCCTTTAGATACTCGAGCCAGTCGATTTTACCGCAAAGAATAATATTTTCCTCCTCGGATAACCAGAAATATGGTAAATTTTCCTTGATCTTGACCGCTAGATTGGACAATGGACCGGGATGGTCCATAACGCGCCTAAGCATGGTCTTGCCTCGTTCCTTGTATTTGTGTTCTTCGGCTAGGTCCTTAAAACCACCTTTTTTACCGGAATAATTTTCCCAAATTTGATCAAACTTCAAGACCAAAGAATTATTGAACCGAGTGTCTGTGGGGATAGTAGATAAGGATTCAATAACCTCATGAATGGTAGAGCCAAGAGACAAGGAAGGGGTAATTATTTGAATTTTGTTTCCAGTACTACGATCTTTGTAAATATTTTTCAGAAAGTACGCTCGGGGACACTGAAGAAAATCGTTAATCGAGGAATGAGAAATCCAAACCGCTGAATATTTATCTCTTGCCATTGTATTTAATTTGATACTTAACGGCTTAATATAATTGCCAGAATCAAAAAAGCGGAACCGAGCAAGTAACCTCCCACAACATCACTTACCCAATGAGCTCCGAGATAAATTCTAGAGATTCCGATTGTCAGAATCAAGATGGTCGCAGACAAGGAAATAGCTAGTTTGAGCCATTTGGTTCTGACTTTATATATAGCCAAAAAAAGCAGGTAACCAAAAAACATAGTAAACGTAAGAACATGCAGACTGGGAAAACTCTTATCTCGGAACACTTCTTGGATGTAGACGAGTTCTGCGTCAGGCCGCGGACGGTTGACAATACTTTTGGCGAGACTGCCTGCTGTGACGCTGACTGGAATGAGCAAGAGGGTTTTGATAGCCTCTGCTTTTAATCCGACAAAAAAGAGTAATGACATTACCAGAACCACAATCATTTCCAGGCCATAAGAGTCCCCCAATCTACTCACAAGAATCATCGATGCGGAAAAGATCGGATTGTGAAAACTTTGTAAATAACGGCTGATGACCAGATCAAATCCAAAATAAGCATATTTGTGAGCTAACAAACCAAATAGGACAAAAACCAGAATAATCCCGATAAGAATAATGTTTAATATATTGGTTGGTTTATTTGATTTCTCGAATTTCATGGGTTAGTATCATCATAAAGTACGGCTGACAAAAAAGGTTAGAGTTGCACAACCGATTGCCTAAGACGATCCAAAAATTCCAATACACGCATATCCATAATTATGGATTGTTGCGTGAGTGGCCTGATCAATCTTAGCCCGGACATGGTGGTACAGCGACTCAAGGCAACATAGGTTTGTCCATGTGCAAAAGCCCCGTACCCAAGATCGATAACAACTTTTTCAAATGTTTTTCCTTGGCTTTTGTGAATAGTTATGGCCCAGGCTAGACGTATAGGCATTTGTTTAAAGCTACCGGCCTCTTTTGTTTCCAGAATGGCAGTATCCTGATTAAAAGAGGTTTTGTACGCAGTCCAGGTTACCGGTTCGATTTTCTCTATCCCGCCCCCATCCAGCTTGACATACGCAAATCCGGATTCAGCCCTAAAAAGAGTGCCAATAGTGCCATTGATCCAACGATCTTGAGTGTCGTTGTTTAGGAGCATTACTCTGGCACCGGTCTTAAGTAAAACAGTGTCGGCCGCGGGAGCCTGCTGAGGGGGAAAATCCCCGGATCGGACAGCGTGAAATGTATAGACGGGGCCTTCTATTTCATCAAGTCTCGCTTGATTGATCCTATCAGCCTGTTCGTTGATAGTGGTCAAAATTATATAACTTTCGATGGAGTCACTCTCACTGATTAAATGATTGTTGATGACTTCCAGATCATCTGAAGTAGCCCGATTGTTTCTTATTCGATTAAGAATGTCGATGAATCTTTTTTCCGACTGACGGTATATGGTTTGAAGCTCGATAAATTTTAGCTGAGAATATAAACCCCCAAAAAGCCTGTTAAAAACCTTGGAGGAAAAGAAGTAGGGGGTTTCGTAGATACTTTCCAGAGCTTGCTTCTCTTGACTGGTAACCACCGGAGGTAACTGATGTAGATCTCCCACCATGATTATCCGAACCCCTCCAAAAACTCCTGATTTCTTTCTGATTGTCCTTAAAAACGAATCGATACTGTCCAAGAGATCGGCTCTGACCATGGATATTTCGTCAATGATCAAGACATCAAGATTGTTATAGATTTTTGCTTTTTTTGAGTGTTTGGCTTCTAGGATGGCCTTTTCCGGTGTGATACTTGGGGGAAACCCAAAAAATGAGTGGATTGTTTCACCTTTTACGTTTAGAGCGGCCACACCGGTCGGAGCTACTACAGCTACGTTTTTGTCCGTATGATTACGGAAATGATCTAATAAGGTTGATTTGCCTGTGCCGGCATTTCCGGTTAAGAAGATGTTTTCCGCGCTATTTTCCAGTAGGTAAAGGACTTTTTGAGAACCTTTGTTAAAATCTATAGGCATATTATATTGAGAGTAATGAATGGTTTCGATATAGCCAACGACGATGTTCCTTGTATTTTGGATCAAGCTTGGCGACAAGCCCCCAGAAACGACTACTGTGGTTCCGATGAACCAGATGACAAACCTCGTGAATGACCACATAATCCACTACTTCGTGTGGAGCCATGATTAGTTTCCGATTGAAACATAGCCTGTTGCTTGGCGAACAGCTTCCCCAGATAGAGGAAACCTTCTTGATATCGATACGGCTATAGTCAACGCCAATTTTTTTAGAATACAAATTGACCTTTTCGGTAATCACCGAAATGCCGGTTTCCAGATACCAACGCAAAAGACCTTCTTTTATTTCCAAACCTTTCTGTTCTTCTGCATGCCCCTGAAAAAGACTTACTAAGAGGGAATTTTCGGCCAACTCCACCGAGGTTCTAACAGGCAGGTTGAAAAGATTTATTTTTAGTGGATACTCTCGACCAAAATACAGATGCTTCTCACCAGCCAAATATTTTTTGACCGGGACAGATGGTTTGGATCTTTCAAGTGCCCGAACAATCCAGGACCTTTTTTCGTCAACAAACTTTTGAATGGCGAAGGCAGGTAGCCAAAAGGGAGCGCGGACAATGACACCCTTTTTCGGATGCACACTAATACTAGTGGAGGTAGATAATTTTTGAGAGCGAATAACCTGATAAGGAAAAGATGCCACGGGGATTATTGTAAACTAAAATCAAGCTTCTAGAGTAGCTCCAATGAATAGATAATGTCGTCTGAAGTGGAAATTAATTTATCGTCGTAAATATCCGTTGAGTTGGTGATTAGCAAGTACCCAGTCTTTACCGGAACATAAAAATAAGTAATTTCTTTAGAGTCTTCTGATGCAGTGTAGGTAACACCGGTGTTCGAGCCGATAGATACAGGGGAGATTGTTTCTAGCAACTTAAACTTGTCCCCCAGTTTATTCATTTTTTGGTCAATGTCTTGCTCGGCAATAGTATTAATCGTATCCTTGCCCGATAGTATTTCACTGGAAATAATGATAGACAATCTATCTTTGGCTATTGAGAGAGAGCCGCTGTTTTCTTTTTTTGCTGTAATGCCATCCGGATATTTAATCCTAAAGCCCATCCCATCGTCAGTAAATTGTTTCCAGCTTGAGGATCTAGTGGCAAGCATAGTGGAGACACCCAAGGTTTCCGGCTGTGGGAATGTGAGAGAATTGGAGACCAGGAGCTCATCTGTTGGGTCCTTGGGTGGAGATTTTTCGGAGACCCAGATAATGCCCAAAGTGAGTACAGCCAGCAGAATCAATAGCATCACAACTTTGACCATATCTAAAAGTATACTATCTTACAAGAATTGTGAGCGGGTGACCGTAATTGGCTCGAACCACTTTAGCCTGGGCGACTATATCACACCAGATCTTTTCTTTCAGCTCCAATCTCTTAAAGAACATATGGGCATTGATTCTTTTGCCAATTATCAGTAACCCCATCCTCAGTATTTTACTTCTTTTACCACTGTCTACACAGGGAGTTCCTAAACCACCTAGGGGGCGGACTTCGTTTTCCTTCATGTCTTGCAGGGTAGCGATCAAACTTTCGAGAACTTCCAGGAAAGTTGAGTTGCCTTGGAAAAAAGTATTGCGGGCCACAGTGAACAGAGAATCAACCTTGTCCCACATTTGTGCCTCATTTGGTTGGTTGGCGGCACTTGCTTCTGCTGATGGTGCTGATCCAGCAGTAATGGTTATCACTGCTCGCAAATATCTTTTTTTGCGTTCAATCTGTATCTTGTAGCCTGTGTCGGCTGATGCTGTTATTTCTTCACCGCCATTTGCTACACTCACTCCGCTTGAAAAATCAGACGCATCAGACTCCTCAATTTTCACTTTGGTTGAAGTTTGATCACCCAAATCACCTATGGCGATATCGATAAGTCCGGAGTCGTAGGCTGGTCGGTCGGAGAGATATGTATCGACTGTAGCACCTGCTGTAGTTTCAGTGATCGCTCCGATAGGGAGAAGAGTAGCTGGATGTATGTTCTGATTAAGTGTTTTCATTTTTATTTCAGGTTTGGTTATTTAAGAAACCAACTAAAAAGGGCTGCAACTTCTAAACACACGCATAGCTGGCGTATATTCAAAAGTCACAGCCCCGATTGTTTCGTTAGGCTTTACTTCCTAATAGCTACAGTCTAGTGAAGAGGAAAATAGTTCGCAATAAACTTTGTGTCAGTTTGTGATGATATACAAAATAAGTCTTAATTACCATTGAATAATTAACGGCAAAGTCCTACACTTGTAGGTATGAAAACCGTCTCCTTAGGACCATTAGAACAGAAAGTGATGAAGTGCGTTTGGCAGAAAAAAACTTGCACAGCCAGGGACATTGTAGAATGCCTTAATGAGGACAAAGAGATTGCATATAACACCATCCAAACCGTCATGACGCGATTGGTTAACAAGGATTTACTTAAACGAACGCTTCAGGGGAAAACTCACGTTTACAAACCGATGGTAAAAAGAAAAAGTGTTTTGCAATCAATTGTCAGCCAGTCAATGGATGGCTTCACGAGCCAGTTTGGAGAAGATGCGTTGATCGCTTTTGTAGATGGTCTGGATAGTATTTCGGATGAGACTCGTCAGAAGTTAATTAAAAAATTACAAAATAAATGAAAAAAAGAACTTATATTTTACCAGTATCTTTTGTTGCTTTATCCAGTTCGGCTCTCATCCTAGGAATTTATCTGATCGCGACCAAAGCCACCCTCCATCCTCAGTTTTTTATTACAGTTTGTGGCGAGGTGTTGAAAAATGTCAGTGAGCACGTTCACTTTAATCCTGACGGAGTGCTGTCGTCTCTCATTTTGCTCATAACGGTTATTGGTGTCGGTTTAACCGTTATACAAGCCGTCGGATTTATTCTTTCACACAAACGATTGAGTGGCAAACTTCTGAAAGCAGACAGGATTCCAGAAAAATTATCCGATGTGATACAAGAACAACATCTTCAAAATGTTTCCATTTCAATTGTTGAAGGTAAACCAACTGCTTACACAATCGGACTGTTTCAGCCTTGCATTGTTGTTTCTACTTCGCTTATTCAAAAAGCGTCTCGTAAACAACTGGAGGCGGTAATATTGCACGAACTCTATCATCTTCAAAACCGTCACTTATTCTGGCTTCTGATTTCCCGACTGATTAGTTCCTTGTTTTTCTTCATTCCAATCATAGAATATTTGGCACAACAGTTAAAAATAGAGTTTGAATTAACTGCCGACTCGTATGTAATTAACAAACAAAAAACTCGGGATCATTTGTGTGGATCATTGGCATTAAATCTACAATATGCTGGTGGTGTTATTCCTCACTTTGCCACCTCTCCTATTGAAAATAGAGTCGCATTTCTGCTGTCCCAACCTGTATCTTTAGACAAAGTTGATATGATGCGTGTTTGTCTTAGTCTATTCAGTGTTACCGTAATGATTGGTTTGGCTTTAATTCAACCGAGTCAAATTGCTGCCAGTTTTCATGAAGGTACTAGTGCACTTTGTCGGATTGGGCAGAAGTGTCAAAACAAAGATTGTTCTGATCAGCTAAGTGTGGACAGGCCTACATTCACCCCATTCGCACCTGCTTCTTTTTCGCTTTCATCTTCACCATTGACAATAAGTAAATAATCTCCTACAGTTGTAGGAGATAGTTAAAAGCATTATCAAAAATAAGGAAATTATATGAGCGAAACAATAAAAGCCAAAGCAAATCCATTTTCAGGAAAATTAGTGCCAATCTTAACAGTTGCTTTGGTAGTTTCCGCTTTCTTGGTCGGTTCTCTTTACACTAAAGTTCAGATGCTGGAGAAAGGCGGTGTTGCCACCCAGGGTTCAATTAACAATCAGCCGCTGGCCGCAGTTGCCCAGCCCCAAGCACCTCAGCAACCAACTAAAGGTGTAGCTTCCATAGATGATGATCCGGTCTTGGGTGATAAAAACGCTTCAGTTACAATTATCGAGATTTCCGATTACGAGTGTCCGTTTTGTAAGCGCCACTTTGACGAAACGTTTCCTCAATTAGTCAAGAATTATGTTGATACCGGCAAGGTAAAAATTGTTTACAGAGATTTTCCATTGTCCTTCCATGACCCAATAGCTACAAAAGAAGCGGTGGCTGCTAATTGTGCCAGAGAACAAGGCGGAGATAAAAAGTATTTTGAATTTCACGATGAGATTTTTAAGCGAACAATCTCAAATGGCAACGGGTTAAATGATGAGAAGATACAAACGATTGCTAAAGACTTGGGATTAAACACAGGCAAGTTTACCACCTGTCTGGCTGATCCGGCTCAAACTGATGAAGTTAAAAAGGACATAGCCGATGGTACAGCCGCAGGCGCCTCTGGTACACCGACATTCGTAATCGGCAAAACAACTTCAAACGGAGAAATAGACGGTGACCTGGTAGTGGGAGCGCAGCCATACGCCGCTTTCCAAGCCATCATTGATCCGCTACTTCAATAACCATGACAGTGGTAAAGATAATCGCTCAACCAAAATATTTGGCTGTGGCAGTAGGAGTTGCATTGGTTGTAATTGCTTTTGCTGCTTGGCTACCGAATCTACATTTGATCACACAGACCATGACCAGTGCGACCATGAGTCTGTGGCAAAAAACGAATCTCATAACGAGTTTACTTGGTTCTTTGCAAACCAACTTTAGTCCCTTATCCCGACTGATTACTTTTACCAGCGCCGGATTGGCGGGAATACAGGTGAGTTTGTTAGCTTTTTACTTTAAACAGACCGCCCGAATTCAACAAACAATGGGCGTGTCTACTTTGGGAATAGCCACCAGTATGTTGGGGGTGGGTTGTGCGTCTTGTGGATCAGTCGTTTTGACTTCACTGATTGGTTTTGGTTCAGCTACTGCTGTGTTAGGATTTCTTCCCTTTAGAGGTCAGGAGTTCGGTCTACTGGGAATAGCGATTTTATTATTCGCAATTCATGTAACTATTAAGAAAATAAATGACCCCCTTGTTTGTGGAGTACCAAGAAAAGGAGCCAAATAATTATGGATTATCCCGAAGAATGGAATCAGCTTCCAAAACATGAGCGCAAAAAAAGCTTAAAGAATTAAGACGGGAACGGGAACGAAAAAGCGGCTTAGTTAAGAATGTTCGTAACTGGGGAATAATAATTATTGTCTTGATCGCTGGAGTTATTGGATTTGCCCAGCTAGTTAAGAAAACTCCAGAACAAGTTCAATTTGAGCAAGAAGTCAAGGCTGTTTCTCTGGACGGTAAAGTAGAAGAGATCCCTATTGAAGGCCGTGATCATGTGTCAGCTGGAACCAGTGTTGAGTACCAAACCAATCCACCCACATCGGGTGATCATTTAGCTCAAGCGGAAAATTGGGGTGTTTATGACAAGGAAATTGATGACAAAGCCGGTGTTCACAGTATGGAACATGGTGGTATCTGGATTTCATACAAGGATATTGATGACGAATCGAAAAAAGTGTTGGAAGAGATTGGTAAATCTAATTCGGTTATTACGAACTAACCTATCAGTTAGCATTAAACAAATGGAAATATATGCCTAAACTTACTGAAAAATTATTATCAAAAATGGGTATGCAAATTGAGACTCAAGGCAGTGATCTGGATCTAGTCTGTGGTATGGAGCTTTCGGGAAAAACCAAATACAAAGTAACGCATAAGGGCAAGACCTATTATTTTTGCTCTAAAAATTGTCAAAAACATTTTTATGACGATCCAGAAAAATATGCAGGAGACTAAACAGTAAGATATATATCTAAGTCCAGCTCAGAAATTTAAAGTATACCCATAACCCCCAGCTTTGCTAATTAGGAGACTTGACTTTGGTTTTGATTTGTAGTCTCATAGTTGTAATGCCCAACATACTCACTCTCACTCAAATAACATCACTCAAAATTGCTCATAGGAAAGCGAAAGATAAACGCTCCGCTGATAGAATAAAGGCCGTCTATCTATGGAGCAGTGGCGACTCCCTAGTAGAAATATCTAGAGTTCTCCTCCTAGATGAAACAACGTTAAGGCGATACGTCGATAAATTCAAAGAAGCAGGGATTGATGGCCTCCTAGAGTGCCACTACGCTGGAGGAGTCTCAGATCTCACGCTCACCCAAATAAAAGAAATTGAGGCATATCTAGACCTCCATACCATGCCAACCGCTCAAGCCGCTATCTCCTACATCAAGAAAAAATATAAAGTAACCTACTCAACAACTGGAGTGACCAAGCTCCTACATCGCTTAGGTTTCTCCTACAAAAAACCCAAGGTGATCCCCGGCAAGACCAACCCAGAGAGACAAGACCAGTTTATCGAGGAATATCACACTATCGAGCGATCACTCGGGAAAAATGACACTATTCATTTCCTTGATGCCTCTCACCCCACTCACAACACAACCGCCAGTTATGGCTGGATCAAGAAAGGCCGAGATGGTGACAAATTTATCAAGACAAATACAGGCAGGGAAAGACTAAATCTCCACGGAGCTCTTAACTTCAAAACCAAGACTGCCATCGTTTTGTCTGAGAAAACAATCGATGCAGACTCAGTGATCAAACTCCTCAATAGATTGATCAAGCAGTATCCCCATGGGAAAATCCACCTTATTCTCGATAACGCTACCTATTATCATTCTAATTTGGTGAAGGAGTGGAAAAGACACCATACCAGAGTTAGATTACACTTTCTCCCTTCATATTCCCCCAACCTTAATCTGATCGAACGGCTGTGGCACTTTTATCACAAAATAGTTACGAGTAGTCGCTACTTCCCCACCTTTGAAGAATTTAAATACCGATCTCTCTACTTCTTCCGTCACCTCGACCGCTACAAAAAAGAACTCACCTCACTTATAACCGATAACTTTCAAACCTATCCCGCTGCTGCTGTTGCAAACCTGGGTTAGTTGGGTATAGTTTGTATTTTATTCTTGGCGTACAAGAAGAATCCAAACTACCTTTGGCTCTTGCTCTTCTGGGACTGGACAAAAGTATTTCTTTTGCTCTGAGATGTCGTCTCACCATATTGCCGGGGGATAATACCCTCGGCCTTTTTTTATGGCTAAAAGCTTGACAGGTGATGAGTTGATGATATGATGAGATTATGCAAACACAACAGTATATTCGTTCCACTGTGAATCTACCCGTAGATATACACAAAAAACTCAAAATAGAGGCTCTAAATAGAAGTATGACATTTTCTGCGGTGATTTTGGATAAATTGAGAGGTACGGAACAGAAAAAAGACAATATAAAGAGTGCCTTGTTGTTTTTCAAAAAATTAAGACAAAACGGACCTTCCTTTGATGGAGTGGAAGCGATTAGAAAAAATCGAGATTTAGGCAAGATATGACAGAACTAGTGGTAGACGCCTCCGTATTTGTCAGCTTGTTTGATAGGGAGAGCGCCAATACTAAGTGGGCAGAGCAACTGATGGAACTAGCTAGTCAGGATTTGATATTAATCGTGTGTCCGGATCTAACCATATTGGAACTGACCAATGTGCTAGTCAAAATGAAGAAAGTCGAACCAAAAGAAGTAGATCGATTTATGAAGATGCTCGAGTCTGTTGGGGTAGAATTTATGCAATTACTTTCTGGAGATGCCCTGGATATTGCTAAATATATGAAGAAATACAGTTTGACGGCCTACGACGCAAGTTACTTATTGCTGGCTGAAATGTCTGAGTCACAACTAATAACAGAAGACAGGGAATTGCTTAAAGTGCCCAGAAGCGTTTCCTTGAAAAACTTTTTTGATGATAAAATGAAACTATGAAAAAGAATCTACTGGGTGGCTTGGTGTGTGTGATAATGTTTGGACTGATATTATTTCTTCCTAAGGGGGTTCAGGCAAATGAAGGTGTCATAAATCTTAGAGGAACTGGTACGGGGGGTGCTTGCTACGCATCTTCTGTCTTTATTGATGGTACGTACAAAATTCTTATGACTTGCCGAGAACTGAAAATAGCTCTATCTCCCGAGAAAAATCGCTATGTAGCCTGGGTGGAGGATGACGTGGGGAAGCAGAAAAGACTCGGTGAGATAGCCAATGGCAAATTGTCTTCTCTTACCGACATTAAGTTTGTCAGAATCTTTGTCACGGTAGAATCTGACGGATATGGAAACACTCCCTCCGCGGATGTACTTCTGACCGGTTTCGTGGAACCAATAAATTTTGGACCCGGGATCGCCTCTCCTCCGATCGTAACGCCAACCCCTACCCCCACAAAAACGGAGGTTGCCTCGCCCACGGGCGTGACTGAGACACAAGGTCAGTCCGGTTTGGGCAGCGCTTTGGGCACCATCTTCAAGATTGCCTTGCTCGGGTTTGGGGTATTGCTGCTGGTAGTTGGGGTCTTTAGCTTCCTCTCCAGAAAGAGAAGCCTATAGAGGTTACCTTTTTCTTCCAGGTTTGATATATTATGGTCACCTGAACGTCCACATTTGACCTGTGATGAGGCCAGTCATGTTTTTTTTCAGGCTCATGCTGATGATCGTAATCTCCGAGTGATCTATTTTTTGATCGCCGGGAAGAGCCATGAAACAAGCTCGTGGTGGGTATCATAACTGAAAAAGCTGTCTAGTAAATTAATAAATCTCAACCCCGTTTGGTTTTTTCTCGGTTTTTTTGGTTCTGATTTTTTCTGAGCTTGGATTCATCATATGGTTGATGAGAGTGGCGCCTTCGGCGGTGAAGTTACTCTATATCTTTGCGACTGCCAATATCTCATTCGTTATAATAAGTTTGTGGCTGGATGAACGAATGAGTGTTTTTATAGATTGGCTATCGGTCTTGCCATAATCACTTATGAATTTGTGTGTTAATTTAGCCCTCGGGAAACCGCGGGCTTTTTTTGTGCATAAAAACGTTAGGGGATGAGAAGATGAGATAAAAATTCGACGGCGGGAGTTATGATGGAGGTGATGGGGGCTTCATTGCCAAAGAGAGGGAAGATGAGAAAAATCAAGATAAGGACACCGTAGCGGTTCATAATGGCTTGAAATTCGTAAGCAAGGTCACGTGGAAGGATGCCGAAAAGAATTTTTTGGCCGTCCAGCGGGCCGACGGGAATCAGATTGAAGATGGCTAGGCCGATATTGACGGTAATGAGAGGAATCAAGAAAACGGAAAAAACATACGGGGTGAAACGGACGAGAATGGAGATAGTGATGGCGAGTAAGATATTGCTGATTGGTCCGGCAATAGAAATGATGGCGGCGTCACGCCGGGGGTTTTTGAGATTGTAAGGATCGAAAGGAGTGGGCTTTCCCCAGCCAAAGACGAAATTCACTCCCGAAACGGCGGAAAAAAGTAATAGACTAAGTGGGAGGATGACAGTACCCAAGAGATCAATGTGGGCAAGTGGGTTCAGAGTTAGTCTCCCGGCCGCTCTGGCAGTAGGATCTCCCAAACGATCAGCCGCAAAGGCATGAGCAAATTCGTGGATGCTAATAGAGATAATGAGGTAAACTACAAGTAGAAAGACGTAGACGAACATGTTGAGGTTCATTATACGGGAAGTAGATAGTTATTGGTGCGAAGTTATTAGTTGCTGATGCGAAGTAGGCACAAGTGTGATAGAATTTAGATCATGGAAAAAGAAAAATATGGCTGTGTCATTTGTGGCAAAGGAGTTCAAAATGCAAACCTAGTAAGTTTTTCGAAACGTAAAATTAAGCATATCCGCCGACCTAATCTTCACACTCATCACTTGGTGGTTGAGGGCCAAAGAGTCAAGATTAAAGTTTGTACCACTTGTAAGAGATCTCTACGTGTAGACGACAGAAAAAATCAAGCGGTGGCTAATGTCTAACAAAACAGAATGGTCTAGGCGGTGGTATGGATCAATTAGGCGAGGCAATAGTGGCGGTGCTACATACGGCGAGGGCTATGGTGGGGGACAAGTCGGACATTCAAGGTTTGGAGAATGCGCTCTTCGAATAGGAGAGCAAGGAGAGATGACGGCTATTTTTCCTGATGTTGGGGTGATGTGTGGCTATGATGATGAGAAGCAACTAATTTTTGTTTGTGTGGATGTGGCTTGTTTTTTGGGAAATTTAGAAAATGAAAGGCTGGACGAAATGGCCAATAAAGGTGTGAATATCTTGGCATTATCAAAAGATTTGGAGGTCAAAGAACAGGTGTTGTTTTTGACGGTATTTCCCACAATAGCGAGATTGGCAGTAGAAACTAGAGACGAAGTCAATCTGGTAAGTGAGGACGTGGTTGAAAACATAGATTTGACCAAGGGCTTCGATGGTTTGATTAGATATATAGGTACAGAGATTGCTTACCATACCAGAAAACTTGGAGATGAAATGTTTATTTCGATAGGAGAACAAGATGAGACTAGACGGACATTGGTACCCGTATCGGTAAGCAACGAGGTGGATTATATATCGGAGATTGAGTCGGAAAATCCTAAAAGATATTGGAAATTAGCAGATAAAATTATTTTAAACCGGAAGTGGGTGGGTGACCGATAAGGAACTGCTTCCAGGAAATGGGGTTTTTGCCGGGGACTTGAACGGTGTCAATGGCTAATTTCGTGGAGTTAGACCCGCTTGCCGGACGGGCAGGTTGCAATGACGAACTAATGAGGGAGGTGTGGATTAATTTGATATCATGATTGTCAATTTTTGTCCAGGCTCCTGGTTCGGGGTTAAGAGAGCGAATGAGGGCGTGAGTTTTAGTTGCTAGTTCTTGGTTGTTGGTTGTTAGTGCGAGCTGGACAGTTTCCCAGCTGATAAAGGCAGATTCTCGGGAAACTGTCCGATGACTTGGTGTGAAAATTGCTAGTGATTTGTCTTGGGCTGTTTTGGCGTAATTATGAGCACAGATTTCGGGTAATTTTTGTCTTAAAATTTCGTGGGCGGCCTGAGTAAGTTTTGTGGTCAATGTGGCCACGTTGTCATCGAGTTCTATTGCGACGGGGACTTGAGAAATGATAGGACCATGATCCAACTGCTCATCCATTTCTATTAAAGTGACCCCTGTGAAGGTATCCCGATTTTTAATGGCTTCGGAGATACAGAGAGCTCCTCGATATTTGGGAAGTAAAGAAAAATGGATGTTGAAGGTGCCGATATTTGGTGTTTCTATCCATGAGCGTGGGATAATCTTGCCGTAGGAGACCGCCAAGAAAATGTTAGGTTTAAGAAGTTTAACGTGAGCAAGGTTAACGTCATCTAATTTGGCCGGCATGAAGACAGGTAAGTCGTATTTTTGAGCAGTCAGGCTAACCCGGGAGGGTGTAAGGACTTGTTTTCTGCCTTGGGGCGTATCCGGAGTGGTGACCACCCCGACCACATTTACGAGTCCAGAATCAATAATAGACTCCAGAATTTGGGCTGAAAAATCGGGTGAGCCGAAGTAAATAAGATTTAACATGGTATATTTGTGAGAATTTGAAACGTAAAATGTGAAATGTACAATGGGTGATATTAAATATTTTCGATGAGGGTGAGGCCGTCAGATGTATCTTTGAAGATTTGTCCGCCTTGTTTGAGAATATGATCGGTGAAGAGAATGCCGTCAAGATGGTCGTTTTCGTGCTGGACATAGGCCGACTCGACGTCTTCAAATTTTCGGTGGCGGGGAATCAATTGACCATCGACCGGTGTAAGATACTCCATCTCAATTGAGTAAGGACGGTCGACAAAGCCCCAAATACCTGGCAAGGAGAGACAGCCCTCGAGCCAGCGGTCTTTCTTTTTGTGATGGATGCTGGAAAGCATGGCCTCGGAAGAAGAAATAATGATCGGATTGATAAAGATCTCCGGTTTTCCGTTTAGAAAGACGATGATGAGCCTTCTATCCAAGCCTACTTGAGTAGCCGCCAGACCAACACCCTCAGGGTCTTTGGAAGACTTGAGGATTTTGATCATCTCGGAGATTTGCTTCTCTAGCTTTTTGTCGTAGCTAACCACAGGCTTGGCCTTGATGCGAAGAAATTTGTCTGGGGTAACGAGAATTTTCATTAATCTATTTTACCACACAAGATCGACTTATAGTATACTGGGTCTGGCTGGTTATTTGAGGGCACCCAGGCGATCTTTGGCGGCCTGATAGTCAGGTTTCAAGTCGATGGCTTTTTGGAAAGCTAGCTTGGCTTCATCTTTTTTGTTGAGCTGTGAATAGAGGAGACCGATGTTGAAATAATTGGCGGCATCGGAAGGAGAGAGCTCCGAAATTTTGAGAAGAGTTTGGGTGGCGTCTAAATTATATTTTGAATCCAGAGTGCCCAGAATCAGCTCAGTCCTAGCCTTGGTTTTTAAGAGGTTAAGATTGTATCGATTCATGGATACAGCCTTGTTGATGTTGATCACCGCGTCCTTAAGATACTGCTGTAAATAATAGTTAGCATTTTGCTTGATTTCTGCCGAGGTTGAAGCGGACATTTCGGCAATTTGGGGAGCAATAATTTGGGTTGCAACCAAGGCTTGAACGTTACCAAGCTGGGCATAATATAAGGGCTCGCGTGGATTGAGCTTGATCGCATTGAGATCTTCGGTGAGATTAGAGCGTCCCGCGGTATAAGCGAGGTCGGCGAGCCACATCCGGCGGACTCCCAGTAAGAGCCAGGTGGTCACAATGACAATCAAAACTGAGCCGAGAGTCTTGTCCAGAGAAATACTTTGAGAATGTATTTTGGTTTTGTTTGTAGTAGCTAGAAAAATGGCGGGGAATAAGAAAAAGAAAAGGGCCACGTTGACGACAGAGAAACCAAAGTAGTTGGTGATGAGGATGCTAATAAAGCCGAGGAGAAGGGGGGTGGTTAGTGCTTGGTGCAAAGTGCTTGGTGCAAAGTGCTTGGAAAGAAATAGTTTGAGGATGGAGAAGATGAGGAAGAGATAGGCCAGAAGTCCAAGAAAGCCGGTGTTGGCGAGGAAATTAAGATACTCGTTGTGGGCTTTGTTGTAGAGAAAATCGGACTCCGAAGTGAGATTGTGAACTGACGGCCGAACCCAGTAGTAGGAGTAGCCAAAAGTTTCGACACCGGTACCAAAGAAAGGATATTTTTTGCCTAGATCGATGGCCCCTTGCCAGACAACTCGACGAATGGACATAGAGTCCGAGCCACCGACGCGGGTCTTGTTTTCTTCGGTGATGATCGCGGTGGCATTGGAATAAAAAGGATTTATCTTGTTGAGTGAGCCAAGTGTTCGTTTGACTGTGTCGCCCTTGAAAAAAAGAAGGGCCAATAAGAGAACAGCAACGCCGAGTAATAGCTTAGGTTGTTTCTTTTGAATGGAGATGGTAATGGTAAAAATAAGCAAGATAATGGCGGTAGCACCGATACCGGACTGTGAGCGGGTAAAGAAGATGGCACTAAGAAAGAGAAGAGAGAGAGCCCCGTTTATTAAACGAGCATAGAACTTATGGCTTCGGACGAGGGCAAAAAGTGAAATAGGGAGGAGGGCAATTAGATAGGCCGAAAGCCAGTTGGGTTGGCCAAGGGTGGAGAAGACGCGATTCTGAACATCCTGAACCCAAATATTTTTATCGATGCCCATTTTTTCTAGGACTGCATATATCGCAGTAATGGTGGCTGTAGCAAGGATGATACGGATGAGATTCCGAAGGGCTTTGGCTTGTCCCGAGAAATGAGTGACGAGAGCGTAAAAAAGAAGGATATAACAGATAGTCGAGACCAGCCCGCCATGAAAGCGCGAGTAGTAGCCCCAAAGGCTAGTGTGACGGTCGATGGAGATGATAGTAGAAATGATTTGAGAGGAGAGAAATATGAGAAGGGGAATGTCGAGGGGGGTTTTGGCGATTTCAAATCGTTTGTTTTGAAATGATCTAATTCCCCAGGCGGCCGAGATGACAATGGTCATGGCATAAACAAACATCATCTTGTTGAATTCAAAGACTTCGGAGGTAAAGGGCCAGAGAAGTAGAGGGGTGACGAAAAATAAGGTGTAGAAACAGTAATGGATGAAGGTGGCGGGTTTTTGGACTGAGGAGTTATTTGATGGATTCCCGCCTTCGCGGGAATGACGAAGTTCTTTGTTTTTAATCTGATGGACTTTCGAGGACATGGAGATAGTTTAGCAGAGATGTTAAAATGAGCGCATATGACTGAAGGGACTTCTTTTGCAAATGCAGGACCAGCAGAGCTTGTCTTCCTAGATAATATGGACAGAGGTATTTTTGTGATGGAGAATCTACCAGAAGATTTCGAGATTATTCCACAAAAGAACGATGGCGATGAATTGGTAAGGTCAATTAAGGATTTGAGTGAATTGGGTGCTGTGGGTGATGTTTTGTCAGGTGTGAAGTTTATTTCTCATTTGAATATTCCAATTGATAAAGAAGGTTTTCATGACATGGAAGCGGCAAAGCTAATGGTATCAATTTTGTCTGACGAACAAAGGATAGAGTTAATAATTGAGGAAACGGAGGCAACAAGGATCGGGGTGGTTCAAAATACTAAGACTGGGGAACAAATATTTTTTAGACTGCCAGAAAATGACGTGGCCGAGATATTTCCGAAGAAGATTGAAACTGATGAACAGAGGGCTAGGGCAGTTGATAGACTGAGTGGTGATAGTTATTTGAAGGTGGTGAGTGTGGCGGATGAGCCGTTGGTTAAAGCCCGAATGGTTTACGGCTTGTGGAGAGATGCCATCGAGAGGAAAAACTTTGAGCTGATTGATAAGGTTGGGAAGGCGCTGTACCCAGGAACCTTGGGAGAGGTCACGGGGAGTATCGACGAGATCAATACCTTTTTGGAGCTTCACCTGAAACACGAAGCGGACGGCCCTGCAGATAATATGTGGTTGGCTCGCGAGGCTGTTAAGAAGGCGATAACTGTTTTACCATTGGGGGAGCAACAAGCAACGGTCCACAAGAAGATGGGTTTGTTGGTTGAGTTTATAGCCGGAAAGACGGTTTTTTATGCCAATGATTTGTGGATTGTAGTTATTGAACCTCTGATGGATGCTATAGCTGGTAGCGGTAACGAAGAAGGGGTACAGATAAGAAAAAAAGCATTTCTTATGAGTTTGAGCGATGATTGTCCGGTAACAAGTTTTCTGATCAGTGACCTGAAGGAATTACATACGATCGTGGATTGAGAAGAGATAAAAAAACAGGCCACACATTGTGTAGCCTGTTTTGTTTAGAAATTAATGGGCGAATTGAGACGCCCATTGGAGAGTTCCAGCACCGCCCCCTGCCAACGCAAGCTCTGGTAGAGGGGTTGTGACCGCAAGAGCGATCACGCCCAAACCGATGAGTACATCGAGTTCCAGAGCCTCCATATTTGAGAAATCCCCCACTGACACTTGGACCATCACGGTCGTCATATTGCCACTGGCATCTCGGATTGGGAGAGGCATGGGGAAGTCGTCGGGAACAGCACGAACCTTTCTTTTGTTGTAGGCGCTGTTGTGATCCCTACGGGCCTGTTCGGCTTCTTCAGCGTTTTTTGGCCAGGAGTTTTTGACGCACTTGAAGAAGTACGAAATTTCGGCCATGACTCCTAAAGCCTGACCTTGTCCAAGTAGGGGTAAGGCCTTTGTGGCGCCGGCAAACTTACCCAGCATATTTCCCACAACCGGTACGAGAACCGTGGGTGAAGAGGAATCCGCAAACAGCAGTATCCACTTCGTGTTTTGAAAAACGAACTGAACTACCGTCTTACCTCCGCCAATTCTGATGACGTCGGGCGCGATGGTGTTGTTGGCTAGACCATCGAAGGCCGCAATCATGATTGGCCAAGAAATCTGACCACCGATCTTTTCGATCACGTGCATGCCGATGGCGGTACATAAGCGGGGATCACTCTTGGCCATGGTAGCAATTGCGGCACCGCCAGCCATTTGAATGTCGACTGTGGTTCCGTCCTCTTTGGTCCAGGAGGATGGCAGTACCATCATGATTATCTGATCGAAAGGGGTATACCCGATTGTGGCCAGACTGTCGAGGGTTTCTTGAGACGACAATGGCGCAACAGGGATGTACTCAGTGATGTACTGCGTACCAGGCATGGCGCCTGGGACACCAGGTTTCTCCATGATGACGACTTCGTAACAAACCCCTGTAGTCACGTCACAAACCTGTGGCCACTCGATAAGTGGCTTTGAAAAATCAACTGGGGCGCATGCTCCGATAAGGAGCGAGAAGGAAACCAAAATTGCGTAGATTTTTTTCACTTGGGGCCTCCTTGGCCTATACCCTGGTTCGCAGGGCTTGGGAAAAACCACTTGGACCGGCCTGAAGGACCGGTGCTTGGGGAAAAACATTTTAGAGAGCGGAAATGCCTCTCGAAGATAATAGGGGATTGTAACACACTTATGCCTAAATGTCAAGCTTATAGGACATGGGTGAGCTATTCGCTGATCGTCCGGATGGATCCCGGATCAAGTCCGGGATGACGAATGCTTCGTTACAAAAGATTGGCTGGCTTTAGTAGCTATACTTTGATATTATTTAGCAGTAATATGACTGTCTTTTTGATAAAAAATGTTTGAAAAATTGTGGAGGTTAGCCACTCTCGATGTAGGCATAGACCTTGGTACGGCCAATGTGGTGGTTCATGTTCAAGGAAAGGGTGTGGTAATTAGGCAACCTTCGGTGGTCGCTAGACACATGAAGACGAAAGAAATTCTAGCTATGGGGGACGAGGCCAAGAGAATGCTTGGGAAGAATCCGGCCAATATTGAGGTGGTAAGACCACTGAGGGATGGAGTGATAGCTGACTTTGATGCGGCTGAAGCTATGCTCAAACATTACATTGTGGAAGTTCATGAGCTCTACAAAGGTCTGGGGTTCAAAATTACCCGCCCCAGAGTAGCGATTGGGATCCCTAGTGGAGTAACTGAAGTAGAGCGACGAGCAGTTCAGGAAGCGGCGCTTGAGGCTGGGGCAAGAGTTGTGTTTCTAATCGAGGAGCCAATGGCGGCGGCAATTGGCTCGGGACTGCCGGTGGAGAAGGCGGAAGGTCAACTGATCTGTGATATTGGTGGGGGTACTAGCGAAATTGGAGTAATCTCTTTGGGTGGCCTGGTGTTGAACCGAAGTTTACGGGTGGCGGGGGACGAATTGACAGAATCGATCCAGAACTTTGTTCGATTGAAGTACAATTTACTATTGGGTGAAAGTACTGCAGAAGAAGTAAAGATTGCAGTGGGTTCAGCCTACCCTCAGAAAAAGGAAAAAGAGGGAAACCCTTTGCAAATTGTGGTACGAGGACGTAGTTTAGAAGATGGCTTGCCAAAATCTTTGAAGCTGGATAGTGTGGAAATCAGAGAATCGATGATGCCGATTTGTAATCAAATTTTAGGTGAAATTGCTCTGATAATTGAAGAAACACCACCGGACTTGGTGGCCGATATTTTGGAAAAAGGGATGGTGATGGCTGGTGGTGGCTCGCTTATTCGAGGTTTTGACAAATTGATTAGTGAACAGATAGGTATGCCAGTGTGGGTGACGGATACCCCTCTGGAGGCAGTGGTGCGTGGCTGTGCCAAAGTCTTGGAAAATGACAAACTGCTCGGAAAGGTTCGGGTGGTAGGTGGATTGAGGTAGATTGATGTCAGTTCGCGAGGAAGGTTTTTTCAAGCTTGGTGACTCGAGCAGAAGTCACGGTAACTTCTTGGCGAAGATCTTTAACTTCAGTGAGGACTTCGTCTTTGAAATTAAGAATGTCGTTTCTAAGTCCTTTTTGTTTTATTTCGAATTTTTCCTCTAAACGATCTACGATAAGCTTTTCGTGAAACTGAAGTTGTCGATTTAAGTCTTTAGAAGATTCGGCAAATTTCCTATCTATCTGAGTGAGGAGGCGCTGTTCAACCTGCTTAAATTTATCGTTGAAGGTATGCGAAAGATTCTTTTCAACCTGCTTAAATTTATCGTTGAAGGTATGCGAAAGATTCTTTTCAACCTGCTTAAATTTATCGTTGAAGGTATGCGAAAGATTCTTTTCGACCTGCTTAAATTTATCGTTGAAGGTATGCGAAAGATTCTCTTCAACTCGTTGAAACTTGTTGTCGAAGGTCTTGGTTAGATTTTTCTCGGTTTGCTCAAACTTGTTGTCGAAGGTCTTGGTTAGATTTTTCTCGGTTTGCTCAAACTTGTTGTCGAAGGTCTTGGTTAGATTTTTCTCGGTTTGCTCAAACTTGTTGTCGAAGGTCTTGGTTAGATTTTTCTCGGTTTGCTCAAACTTGTTGTCGAAGGTCTTGGTTAGATTTTTCTCGGTTTGCTCAAACTTGTTGTCGAAAGCCTTAAGGAGATCTTTTTCTAGATTTTGGATTTGTTGGGAGATGGTCATAAATAATAATATCAAAAATTGATAGAATGGGTGTATGTCAGAAATGGATGATTCAATGGAAACAACTCCACAGTCGGCTGGTTCGGCGTCCGCCAAAAAATTTCAATTAAGAGAGGTATTAGCGCTGGGAGAATATGATCCTGATTACTTGGGAACTTTTGTAGAATGGCATACTTTGAGTAGGCCGGTGCAGTGGAGCTTGATCAAGAAGGCGTTAGATATCAGAGAGTCTCAGTTGGTGCAACAGTGGGCGGAGATAAACAATATTCTCGACTTCCGTCTGAAGCCTGAGCTGAAAATTGCCTTAAAAAATATCGAAAAACAGAGGCATCGAGTGATGAGAGATAGAGAATTATTACTAATGGAGTATTTTGGCAAGATTTCTTAGAGTTGGGTGACGATCGCCAGATTTTCCGGGTTGTTACTTAGAGTATCGTAGAGAACGATGTCGGCTTTTTGGAGGGGTTCTTGACTGATCGTGGTAATGCGCGTGGTTTTGCCGATGATGAGATTGCCTGGAAATAATTCACCAGGTTCGCTAAAGATAAAATCTCCCAGAACAAGGGGGTATTGGCTGGGAACATCGGTGATTTGAGAGCGGTTGTCTGTAAACTTGTAAAAACCTTTATGCCCGGAAGCTGTTCGTATCGGGAACGAAGGAGATTTTTCACTATCGAGAGGTGTGATGGTGACGGCTGAACCATTTACTTCCAGTACGGTACCCACGAGAACGTTGCCTGAAACCAGCGGTTGTCCGGGACGGACTTGGTCGAGAGAGGTGCTGGAAGAGACGATGAACTTACCGGTTGAACCGGAAATCCTGGCCGGTACAATGGTTTTAAAAGAGTTTTTGAGGTTGTTAGTGACTTTGTTGTCAACAATGGCTTGTTTGAGGTATTCATTTTCGGAAAGGAGTTTGGCGATCTGGACTTTTTGTTCGCGCGCTTGTTTTTCCATGCCGGAAATGTTTTTTAACCAACTATATTTATTCTCGGTGAATAAGCGAAGCTTGGAGACGGGTGAAGTAATTGGGGATAGAACTGTATAAAAAACATTATTTAATCCTTTTCCAATCCTAAGATTACTCACAATAGCGAGAAGAAGTGCAAATAGAAGGGGGAGAAGTAGCTGGTTTATTTTTATAGTGATCATTGATTGAGTTATACTTTGAGGAGAAATGTTTAATTACAACCAATCCAAGAATATCATAAATGCAGTCTTGACAATTTTGTTGGCGGTGATTTTGGGTGAAGGAGTCTTGGGTCTTGGGTTTTTTTGGCCCTTTTTACTGATACTTTTGGACTGGCGGTGGATATACTGGCTCTCAATATTGTTGGGTGTCTTGATCTCTGCCATTTATCGGTTGCCTATGGGTTATCCGTCCTTGTTTTTGGTGGTTGTGACCGGAGGGCTGTCGTTCGTAATTGGAAAAGAAAGGGAGGCGGGGTGGATAATATTGATTGTGGCATTGATTGCCAATTTTGTCTTTGACAAGGTCTTTGGTTTCAGCTGGAATATCTGGGATACAGTATCGGTAGTTGCGGCTTGGACTGTGGCCGTGCGCTGGTTTGATAGGGCGGAAAATATTAAAGTAAATTATTAGAAAAAAATTATTTGAATGGATCTCCATCAACAGATCGGGACTTTCAGCCCACTTTGCGAGGATGACAGAATTATGAGAACAAACATGGTATATTTTTGGATGAAGACCGTTTTAATTTTGGTGATGGCGATTTTTTTTTCGAGAGTGATTTTTCTGACGGTGATTATGGGTGATCATTTTGGGAATTTGGCGCAAGGAAATATGATCGGCAAACAAAAACTGAATCCGATTCGTGGGGTGATAAGCGATAAAAACGGAAAACCGCTGGCGATGAATATTGATTATTTGGGGAGAACTGTAAGGTTCTATCCAGGAGGAGAGATTACCGCTTCGATTGTGGGTTATTTGGGCAAGCCGAGCGAAAACGATTTGAAAGATTGTGCTGTTTGTAACCCGGAAATGACTGTGGGTAAGGCGGGAATAGAAAAAAGTTTTCAAAACGATTTGGTCGGTCAGCCAGGAGAGGCGCTTGTGCAGGAGTCGGCCGACGGAAAAAATAAGATAGAGATAAAAAGAACGGAGTCTGTTGCCGGAAAGAATATTCAAACAAATATTGACATAGAATTGCAAAAGACGGCGTTTCTGGCCATCAAAAACAAGCTTCAAGAAATAGGGAAAAGCGGAGCAATGATAATTACCAGAGTAAGTGGGGAGGTGCTGGCTCTGGTCAGCGTACCCTCTTTTGATCCGAATTTATTTATTCAAAACGGGAAGCGAAGTGATTTTGGTGGAGACTTCAAAGATGTGGACAGTCTGTTAAATGATTCTGTAGCCAAACCTCTGTTTAATCGAGCGGTATCGGGAAACTTTGCTCCTGGATCGGTGTACAAATTGGTTCTTGCCATTGGAGCCCTGGAGGAAGGGAAAATATCTAAGACGACAGAGATAATGGATACGGGAGAAATAAAAATAGGTGAATATCGTTTTGGAAATTGGTATTTGGATAAGTATGGACAGACCGAGGGTTTGGTAAATGTAGTGAAAGCGATTACCAGAAGTAACGATATCTTTTTTTACAAAACTGGTGAAGCTTTAGGGGCTGATTCGCTCATTTCCTGGAGCAAGAGATTTGGGTTAGGGGAAAAGACGGGGATAGACTTACCCGGTGAGGCCGAGGGTTTTGTACCGACACCTTACTGGAGAGAAAAGACTTTGGGAGAGCGGTGGTTTTTGGGCAACACTTATCACATGGCCATTGGTCAGGGAGACTTGATGACTACACCCATACAAATAAATCGGATGACGTCTGAGGCGGTCAGTGGTTTGATCTGCAATCCGGTGTTGGTTGGTAAAGGAGTTTGCAGCGACCAAAAGTTTAATCCAAAAAATATCGAAACAATTTTAGAAGGGATGAAGGGAGCTTGTAGTCCTGGAGGAACGGGTTTTCCGTTGTTTGCTTATGCCGGAAAAATATTTTGTAAAACAGGAACGGCTCAGAAAGGTGGGAAGGAATCTCTGTCTAATGCCTGGATAAGTGTAGTGATACCCAAAGGGACAGATGTGCGGAACTGGGTGGTGATGACCATTCTGATCGAAGAGGGAGGAGAGGGAAGTGCGGTGGCCGGTCCGGTAGCTAAGGAGATTGTGCCCTATATACTTGACAGGATGTAGATATGGTGGTATATTACGCTCATAGACTCAGTGAGACTTTAGTCGGGGGATGTATATTGGTGCTCTCTGAGCCACCCTTTATTAGTCCGGACAGGGGCCTGTCCGGACTATAATTTTTTGCATATCTATCCTCGGTTCTAAAACGAAATGCACCACCTTCGGTAAAATAGCCCATTAACAAATTGAGCTTAAATACACAGAAAGGAGGTGGAGATATCATGGCTACACATTGCCACATCTCGCTCCTCGAGCGAGAGAAAATGAGTCTTCTTCTGGCCCAGGGTGTTTCCTACCGAGGGATCGCTAAGATCCTCGGTAAAACACACACCACCTGGTCTAGAGAGCACAGGAGAAACACTCTTAAACAAGGAAAGAACAAGGGAGAGTATCTCCCTTGTAAGGCACAAGCCAAAGCAGACAAGAGAAGTGCAGACCAACACTACCAAGCACCATTAAAAAAACCTCTCATCTTTCTCTACGTCAGAGAACATTTGAGAGACTTTGGTTGGAGTCCTGAAACCATCCATGGACGGCTACCAGAAGACCATCCAGGAGAAAGTATTTGTATTGAAACAATTTACCAATATATTTTCAAACCATCAGTCAAGCGGATGTATCATCTGGAAAGATTTCTAACTCTTAAACGTAAGAAGCGTCGTAAGAAAACCGGACGGAGTGTCCAAAGATATGCCAACGCGGGTATTCCCGCGTTACATATCGACAAGAGACCAGCAAGTGTCCAAAACAGGCACGAAACTGGTCATTGGGAAACAGACAATATGGAAGGGAGGAGATCAGACAGACTTTGTGTTTCAGCTACTGTCGAAAGAAAAACTAGATACACCTTACTAGGGATACTAGACAACAAGACTGCGGTAGAAAAAACCAACTCTGTCATCAGTGGTTTGAGTGGTTTTCCCAAACCATTACTCAAAACACTTACTTCTGACAATGGTAAGGAGAACGGTTACTGTCAACTTACCAAATCAGTTTTAGATATTGAAGTTTACAAAACCACACCCTACCACTCATGGGAGAAGGGAACTGTAGAAAATACCATTGGAAGATTACGCCGTTTTCTTCCTAAGGGACAAACACTGATGGGATTAACCTCGGAATATTTACAACAAATCCAAGACAGGATGAACAACACACCCAGAAAGTGTTTGAAGTTTAGAACACCACAAGAGGTAATGAACAGAGAATTGAGAAAAATAGCTCATTTACAAGTAAAACAGACAGACACAAACCAAACAGTAAAGGGTGGCTTCGCCACCCTAAACAGACAGTAGACAAAACCCTTTTTTAAAGGCGCTGTATACTAACCGTTATCTTACTGAGTGGTGCATTTCCAAATAGAATGTGGG
>Ga0210006_1000631_pt1 | contig 27148 bp, 25 predicted proteins | sample CryGey02umfilter_2_FD_185452 | JGI IMG/M metagenome (GOLD analysis project Ga0210006, IMG submission 185452) | Groundwater microbial communities from aquifer in Utah, USA - Crystal Geyser 4/10/14 0.2 um filter (SPAdes) (version 3) | ecosystem: Environmental > Aquatic > Deep subsurface >... | reverse complement strand
TGAATTAGTCGTGACGTCATCGGGAAACTGGCCGGCGGCTATTGTGGTTTTTCGTTTCAGCACGCCGTCAACCCAGACTTTTTTGTCTTCTACAAAAATGAGGTTTTGACTGCTGCAAGTTCCCGCCTCACCCAGCCAATAACTTCCTAATTTTGTCTCTTTGAAAATATCCAGCGATTCGGTTATGTTCTGCCCCGAGACCGTATCTTTAACCGTGATCGGATGGTCAACTTTTGTCACTTTATATAAATCGAAGCTGCCGTCATTTTTAAAATTTATATGGTAGCCAAATGCGCCCGACGGACCAAAATAATACCCGCCGTGATCCCTGGCTTCTTTTCTCAACTTATCCAGATCAAGGGTAATGGCGTTAAAATCTACTGAAGGTTCGGGAAATGACCAAAGACCCTGAGCTCCGCCAGCTCCGCTTCCCCAGATACCCGGCTTTGTTTCATACGGACTTGAGCAGCCATGCACCGGCAGACAGCGATAAGTACTGGTGGCTGAAGTAAAAAGCGCGTTCTGGGTGCCGTCCATGCGGATGCCGCCATTGGAATGAAGCGGTCCTTTAACATCTTCCCCCACTCCGAACCAGATATCTGAATTAGTCAAAAAGGCATATTGGGCCAATGACGACTTGCCATATCTTACCAAAACTGTTCTTTTGACATTTGGATAATCATTTGACCAACCCGTGGCTTCAATTGAAACCATGGTAGAGCAGGCACCTCCTCCTGTAATTGTCAAAGAATACTGGCCGATAACGCCGCCCTCAGGATCGACGTAATTTTTAATTCCTGAAAAACTATAATCATTTGGCGCGTGAGCCAGATGCCATCTTGCATAGTTGGCCCCTGCTTCAGCTACTGCCAATGCCTCGTTATAGGCGACTTTCTGTTTGGTTTGTTTGTACTGCGTGTAAATAAATCCCGACAGCCCGCCAAAAAGCAAAACAAAAATTGTGCCAAAAACAAGAACCAGGGTTAAGATTGCCCCTTTTTCGTTAATTGGTGATTGGTGATTGGTGATTGGTGATTTCTTCACAGGTTTGTCTTCAAATTTCTTATTTGAGTGTCGCTTTCCAAATCAAAGTCATCGGGCGGGCGACTGGGATCAACATTAATTTTCAAAAAAACATGCATGAGTTTTGTATCTGATAAGCGGGTCAAGGTCGGCAACGGATTATTAACTGTATCTTGCGGCCAATCGCCATTGTAATATCTAAAAACCGGGGTGGAGCTTGAATTACGCACGTATGCGGAAAGAACAGAAATTGTTTCATTACTCAATACGTATTGAGGCGGGTCACCGGTTGGTTTGACAATTCCTTTTTTAAAATCAGCCCCGTCCAAAAAATATCGGACTCTTTCCACTGCCGCATCTTGGTCTATGTCGCTAAAAAAAATGAAATGGTCGTCGCCCGCTTCTACAATCGGATAAGAACCGTCGTCGCCAAAAGTCGCTTCTCTTATTTCTTTGACCATTGTTTCAATGCCTCTACGACCTTCATTAATGGCTGCTACCTGCTGAAAATTGAAAGAGTAAGCGCGATAAGTATTTATAAGAAAAGCTGTCAAAACGGTCATCGCCATTGCAAAAACAAAAATCAGGACAATTGCTTCAATAATGGAAGCTCCTTTTTTATTTTTTATATTCACGTTTGGAATGTAAAAAATTAATAAAACCCATGAAGGTAAATTATGGCGGGGTCAGAACAACAATTTGTTCGCTCTGCCCTGAAATATCAACTGTGCCCGTCCAATCCTCATAGCCAGATAGCTTAATTTCTAAATTATAAGTTGTCGCGCTCAAAGGGCTAAAAAATGACTGGCCAGAATCCGATGTAATTTTTTGCTTATCGTAGCCTGTTTTATAAGCCCTGACAGTTGCGCCTGCCAAAGATGCACCGCCAGAATCTTCAACTGTTACCAAAAGAGTATTGATCTGATGATTGGCTAATTTTAAAATAGTCGTCTGCGAAACATCCGGATTAACGCTGAGGGGCTGGGCAGGCGAAGAATTGGCAATGTCATAGCCGGTAGCTGCCCCGTTTATGGTAATCCTGTAACTATCCCATTCCAAATTAGAGATTATCATTTGACCGGTGCCGCCGGTGCTCAAATTTTCTTGATACTTATAAACTGGATTTCCGCTCTCATCCGTTCCCAGAATCTTTCCTCCTCTCATTGAAAAAGCGACATTGGCAACAGGGGTGGCTGTATCGGAAGAAAACCAAGTAATTTGCCAATCCGAAAGAATCGGCGTCTCTGAAGGATCGTCTGTTGAAAAATTGGCTTTAATTTTGACCGAATGATATTTTGTCGTATCCAAATCCGAAAGATCAATGGGCGTGTTGAAAAATCCATCTGAATTTTTAACTCCGCCAATCGTCAAATCAGAATCGGGAATTAGCTGCCATTCACTGCTGCTTGAATACAACAGCTGATACTTGATATCCGTTGAGGCCGGTTTTTCATCAGTCCAATTTAACCTTCCCCACTCCACAAGACTGGTTGGGACAATGGCAGAAGAAATAACATAGCCGGGCGATAAATATTGACCGTCTTGCTCCTGCAAAATTACGGCCGACAGAGTAGTACTGGCTACTACCTGATCTTTTTCGCTGATTTTGCTTTCGTCGTCAAAAGAATCACTCCATATTTTTTCCTCGGCGTATCTTATGGTCTGCACCGTCTTAATTGAAAGCTTATCAATGGCAAAGCTGGCATCACTTGTTTTATTCAACATTACCGAAATAAACTGCTTTTCAGGTAACGGCGATGTCAGTGGCACTCCCCTAATCAGTTCGCCAGCCGCATAAGTTCTATCGGTGCTGAAACCGGTTTTGGTCGCAGTAATTTTATAACAACTGCCGCAGACCGGGGCTCCCGGCAAAAAAAGCCGGCCGTTGTCATCTGTCTGATAGTGTGCGTCAATCGGCGGCGCGACAACTGTGTTTTCAATATGAACATCGGCTTGAGGCACCGCCTCGCCGCTGGCATTAAAAACCAAAACAGAAATAATGCCGCCCTGGCCGGTCGTTTCAATGCCTTGCGGCGCTACATCGGTCTGCAAAGAAACTTCTCCGCCAAGAAATCCTTCCCAGGAAACTTTAATTTTGATTCTTTTGTAATCAAAAGGCAAAGGGTCAGCCTCACCCGAACCGTCAAACGGATCATCAATATAAATAACCGTAGTTTTAACCGTGTAGTTTAGGCGGTTGAAAAGCACAGTTTCGGTTTCCGGAATTGAACCTGGAGGAATGCCTCCCAGAGTCCCGACGTTGGCATAAGAAAGGTTCCTGGCCAGTTCTATTTTTTCATTGGCAAGAGAGGTTGCGGTCACTCTGGCCTTGGACTGGCCGACCATTTTAAACCCCAGCTGAATAAGACCATAAATGCCGACAAAAATCAGCAGCAACAAAGATATGCCTATCAAAACTTCTATCAGAGTGAATCCTTTTTTACACATGCCAATTTTATCAAAATTTTCAAGGCAGCAGCCGTAGAAAATTTTGTTATTAAAACTGAGCACCCCGCTCCAATTCCAACCATAAACTATTTTATCGCCGAGTCTGGAGAGCGAAGCGGCTTCGCCTTTTTTTTATTGGTATGCCACGATCGTGGCTGGAATTGGGGCGGGGTAAAGGTTTTCTGGCTAAATTTTCGGCGCGCTGCGCGCTTGAAAATTTAGAGAAAGCCCTTTATATAGAATTCATCATTGAATACATCGGCTGAATCATTGAAATCGCGAAAAAGCCAACCGCCGCGCCGATAATAACCATCAAAATCGGCTCAATTATAGTTGACAGGCCCTTGGTCACATTAGCCACTTCTTCTTCGTAAAATTCTGCTAATCTTTTTGTAATCTCTCCCAAAGTCCCCGTTTCTTCTCCGACCTGAATCATCTGGGTGACAATCGGCAAAAATAAATTTGGAGAGGCGGCTAAAGACTGGCTGAGCGGCTGGCCTTTCTGGACTTCTTTTGACGCCAAGATAAGTGATTCAGAAAAAAGGCTGTTAGTCAAAGTACCGGCGGATACTTCCAAAGCCTTAACTATTGATACTCCGCTTTCAATCAAAGAGCTTAAAGTCCTTGCCATTCTGGCTGAATTAATTTCTTTTGAAATATTGCCAAAAATTGGCATTTTTAAAATCATATTATCAAGCATCCTAATTCCTTCTTTGGTTCGCAAAATCAGCCTGAAGCCGATTATCAAAAAGACTAAAACCAAAATAACAAGCCACCATTGGGCGCTTAAGAATTTACTGATAAAGATGACCATCCTTGTCGCAAAAGGAAGCTCGGCATTCAGTTCTTCAAAAACCGATATTAAGTTTGGTACGACAAAAATCATCATGCCGGTACCGATTGCCAGCATCGCTATTAAAATAACTGCCGGATACATCATGGCGCTTTTAATTCCTGAACGCAGATCGTGGTCTTTTTTCATTTGCACCGCTAGAAGTTTTAAATTGCCCTCTATGTTTCCGGAGGCTTCGCCCACTTTTACCATATTTACAAAAAGGTCGGAAAAAATATCAGGATATTTTGCCAGCGCGTCGCCAAAAGCAGTCCCTTTTCTTACATCCTGTTCAATTTCTGTGATAACTTTTACAAATCGTCTATTTTTCGTCTGAAGTATTAAAACCTGCAAAGCCTTATTCAAAGAAAAGCCGGCTTTAATCATCACGCTCAAATGCCTGGAAAAAAGCATTTTTTCAACCAGCGGCACTCCCCCAAAAATTCTGAAAGCTTCCAAAATTTTTCTAAAACTTGAGCGAGCTGTCTTTTGCTGTTCTACGATTTTTGCCGATGTCAAAATAAAACCCTCCTCGCGAAGTGCCTTGGCTAATTCCGAATTGTCTTTTGCTTCTTGAGCCCCGCTTTTTCTTTGCCCAGCCTGAGAAACAGCCGTGTAATAAAATAGAGGCAATCCAACAATTCCTAATTCCTAATTTCTAATTTCTAATCCAGTCCCGCCTGCGGCGGGACTTTATTGGAAATTGTCCCGATGGCGAAGCCATCGTGGATCCTCGATTTGCCAATGGCAAATCGAGGGTTATTGGAAATTGGAAATTACAAACTACTCTTTAGTTACTCTCAAAATTTCTTCTATAGAAGTCCGGCCTTCGACCGCCAGAATAAAACCGTCCTGCAGCATTGTAACCATTCCTTCTTTTCTGGCTTCTAACTCTATTTCGCTTGAAGTCGCGCGGGCCACAATCATCTGTTTTATGCTTTCGGTCACTTCAAGGGCTTCATATATGCCAATTCGGCCTTTATAACCATCCGGGCAGTCGACCGTCGGCTTTGGCTTAAAAAAAGTAATATCGCCCCAGCTGTCTTTGGGACCGATTACTTTTTCCCGCTGCAAAATTTTTAAGATTTCATCAAGATTAAATTGGCCTCCCAGACTCTTAATTTCATCGCTGGATAATTTATATTTTTCTTTTGAATCCTGATGCAGCAATCTGACCAATCTTTGAGCGATAACGCAATTGGTGGTGGAAGAAATTAAAAACGGCTCAACCTTCATGTCAATCAATCTGACAAAAGAAGCGGCCGCTGAATTGGTATGCAAAGTTGAGAGCACGAGATGCCCGGTCAAAGCGGCGTTGACCGCCAGAGAAGCGGTTTCCGTATCTCTTATCTCCCCTACCATAATAATGTCGGGGTCTTGCCTGACCAAAGAACGGAGGCCGTTGGCAAAGGTTAAGCCGATTTTTGGATTGACTTGCGTCTGATTGATTCTTGGCATCCTGTATTCAATCGGGTCCTCTACGGTTGAAATATTGACCTCGGGCGTGTTTAAGATATCCATTACCGCATAAAGCGTAGTCGTCTTGCCGGAACCCGTGGGCCCGGTAACAAGGATCATGCCGTTGGCTTTTTTAATATTTTGGTGTATTCGCTCAAGCGCTTCGCCGCGAAACCCCAAAATCTCAAGCGTCAAGCCCTTTGAACCTTCCGGCAAAAGCCTCATCACAATTTTTTCTCCGCTATAAACCGGCAAAATAGAGACACGGAAAGAAATCTTATATTCTTCTGTCTCAATTTTAAAACGGCCGTCTTGAGGAAGCCGATGTTCGTCCAATTTTAAATTAGCCAACACTTTGATTCTGGCAACAATTCCTGCCTGCACTTGAGATGGCAAAACCATGGCATCATGCAAAATTCCGTCTATTCTGTATCTGACAATAACTTCTTTCTCTAACGGCTCAATATGAATATCGGAAGCTTTTTGCAAAATTGCGTGTTTCAAAAGCGTATCAACAATTTTAACAATCGGCAGTTCTTCGGCCGCTTTTTCCAAATCCTCTTTGGCCATTTCTTCCTGACCTTCCTCCGGCACAGGAATAATTCTGGCTTCTTTTTCAATCAATTCTCCAAACTCAGCTTGTAAACTTTTTTGATATTGCTTTAAAACATTTTTAATGCTTTCCTGCGAAGTAAGTCTTGGAAGAATTTTTAAACCAGCTTTTTTCTTTATAAATTCAATTGTTTGAAGGTCTCCGGGATCAAGCATCGCCACTTCCAGGTTTTTGCCTATTTTACGGAAGGCAACAATATTATGCTTTTTGGCAATGGGCTCAGGAATTATTGAAAGCACTTCTTTGGGAATATTTTCTTCTTCTAAATTTACAAACGGAATGCCTAAAATATATGCCTGCAGACGGATTATATCTTCTTGCTTTACCATCCCCTGCTTAATCAAAACATCGGCCAATTTCTCTTTTGACCTTTCTGCCTCTTTTTCAGCTTTTTTCACCTGAGTTTCCGTCACCAAACCGCTGTCTATCAAAAAAGCTTTAAGTTGGGATTGCACCACCTGCATTTGTTATACACGGATTTTAACAGATATATACACGGAAATTAACTGATCATTTCCGCTCCCTCTGTGTCTATCTCCGTTCTATCCGTGTTTATTGTTAGACAAGCTCTTTTATCTTCTTGACCACATCATTTAGTTCATAATTTGCCTTGACCAAATAATTGGTCGCGCCTTCAGACAGTGCCCTTTCTATATCCTGCGGGCTTTCAAGATTAGTCAACACAATCACCGGAATTTCTTTTGTATCCGCATCTTTTTTTAACTCCTTTAAAACCGCAAAGCCATCCATTTTTGGCAAAATCAAATCAAGCAGAATTAAATTGGGCTTGATTCTTTTGACCAAAGCCAGGCCGCTTTGGCCGTCCAAAGCGCTTTGGACTTCGTAGCCCTCCTGTTCCAGGGCTCTGCCGAGTGTTTTTTGAAGAGTCGGTTCATCTTCAATAAATAGAATAAGTTTAGGCATATATTTTCTAGCGAGGAAATTGTTAATAAAAAACATCGCGGAGCCGCTTTTGAAAATACTTTTTTATTTTTTATAAAATAATGTTTAGCGGCGAGCGCTGAGCAGCGGCCAGATGAGACATTATCACACAAATTATGGCCGACTGCGGTTTTTTATTAATGATTCCCGAGCGCCGTTATTTAGCTATTGGAATTTCAAAATAAAAAGTCGTGCCTTCGTCTTCTTGGGATTCAAACCAAACCCGTCCTTTATTCGCATCAATAATCGCCTTGACAATAAAAAGTCCCAGGCCCGTCCCGACGGTTTGATGCTTCATAATATTGTCTGAACGGAAAAATTTTTGAAAAATATTTTTCTGCTGGGCTTTTGGGATACCTACCCCTTCGTCTTGAATAGAGACTCGGATAAAATCGCCTCTTTTTTCTGCAGCTATATCAACACTTCCCTTGCCCTTGTTGTATTTTATTGCATTATCAATTAAATTGGTAAAAACCATTTTGCATTTTTCCTGATCGGACAGAACTAAAGAAAGCCCATCTTTAATTTTTAAATTGAGAACAACGTTATTGGCTTTTGCCAAAGGGTTTAAATCAAAAACTACTTCTTGGGCAACACTTTTTATATCAGCCGGTTTAAGCTCCATCGGCAAATTGCCCATTTCAATTTTTGTCACGTCAAGCAAATCATTTATTAACTTCAACATCCTCTGGTTGCTGTCTCTGATGATTTCAAGATATTCTTCTTGTTCATGGGTCGGCTTTGATAACCCTCCTCCCTGCATTAAAAGATCGTTTGCCCAGCGAAGCGAAGAAAGAGGCGTGCGCAACTGATGCGAAGCAATCCTGATAAATTCGGTTTTCATTTTATTTGCCTGCAGCAACTTATCAAAGCCCTGAACAATAACCGTGCCTATAATAAAAATAACTAAAGAAACTGAAATGGTAATTAAAGCCGTTATTTCCGGCTCTTCGGTTAATCGCGTTGAAATTATATAAGTGCTGATCATTGCTCCGATATTAAGCAAACCCAAAATAAAAAACAAAAAGCTGGGGCATTGCCATAAGGATATGTTATATTGGTCGCATTCTTTAAAAAAGGGAATTTTGCCTATTATTTTTGTTACATTCATATATCTGATAGATTTACGTGTGATGTGAAATTCAGCTCTATTTTATTCCCTGAGCAAGTCCCGCTTAGCGGGACGCCGAAGGGTCTAAATAATCCTTCGACTTCGGCCTGACGGCCTCCGCTCAGGCAATAAGCGCCTTATTTAAGCCAAGGAATTTCACATCACGCGTAATAGATTTACTAATATTATATCATATATTCGGAATTTTTTAAAAATGACCTCTGGGGAAAACTTTTTATTTTAAATGCCTCTTAATTTTAAACGCTTAATTTCTTATTCTTGAAATTAAGCTAATTTTCAGATAAACTTAGTTTATCCCGCACCTTTTGCTGGCGGCGTAGTTTTATACACAGCCAGTGCCAACAAAAGGTAATTACTCAATCCTAGTCCTAAGTGAAATAAGATATTAAAAAGGTGCGGGATTTATCAAACGGGCCGTCGTCCCGTACCAGAATCGCTTCGCGGCACGGTATGGGATAAATATAATAGTGGGTATGAGTGTTTACCCCACACCAAAATTAACGGGGCATAGTGCAACGGTAGCACGAGTGCTTTGCCTGCCCGCCATGGCCTGAGCCGGGGAGTAGTATAGTGGTAGTACGCATGCTTTGGGAGCATGTGGTCCGAGTCCGATTCTCGGCTCCCCGACCATAAATAATTCAAAATTCAAAAATCAAAATTTAAAATTATGGAGTCCCGCTGCGCGGGACGGAATAATTACCTAATTTTTTCATTTTGATATTTACATTTTACATTTTCATTAGGCGGGTGTCGTATAACGGCTATTATGGGACCCTTCCAAGGTCCAGAAGTGGGTTCGACTCCCATCACCCGCTCCCATCCTCCGCCAAGGCTATCCGCCGCTACTACGTAGCTATGGAATAGCGAAGTATAGCTACGGAATGGTACGCTTTGACGGAACAATTAAGAAACGCGGATGTATGGTCTTCCGAAGCTTTAGCGTAGGAGAGCATCACCCGCTCCAAAATTTGACTTTCGGATTTTTACCCAAAACTTGACCCCGTAGTAAAATTTCGGCATTTTTTTATGAATTTCGTCCGCTGCTAGCGGACCAGCCGAAATTTCACTACGGGGTTGACTTCGGTTTCAGGATATGATATACTATAAATGTACCTCAGCAATGGGGTTTTTTATTAGCCTAAATGGCCCGTGGGCCATCGGCCAATAGGGAAAAGCTTAAAAATAAGCCAAAATAGGCTCGAAAGAGAAAGAACAATTTATTCATATTTTATGCCAGGTAGTGAAAATTCGGCAGATCCGCAAAAGGGCGGTTCAAAAAAAATTCACAATCTGGCACTTTGTGGGAAACAAGGCTTTAAATCTAATAATCCGACTCAATATTCAAAGCCGAATTTCTACTACCTGGGATGAGTAAATTGAACAAAATTATATATTTATTCTCTGAAGCCGTAAGGTGTAAATCGATTAAATGTGTGATTTTTGCGCTCCTGATATTATTGGCCATGCCATTTTCAGCTTCGGCAAATTATCAAACATTTTCGTGGGAGAAACTAGGTTTTTTGGCTGCATCGGATTCCGGTGCTGGCACGAACTCTTACGAAGTTTTTTATAACAAATTATCTTCTGCAATTAATAATTTCGCCTCGTCTTTAAATGTTCAAAAAACTGATTTAAAAGAGGTAGCAAAACAAGAGATTGAGCCTTCTGTAAAAGCCAAGCGAAAGATTATCGTCACTGCTTATTCAAGCACTCCTGACCAAACTGACAGCTCGCCTTTTTTAACTGCCAATGGAAGCTTCGTCAGAGAAGGAGTAATCGCCTCCAACTTCTTAAAGTTTGGGACTAAAGTCAGAATTCCTGAAGTTTATGGTGATAAAATCTTAGTGGTCCAAGACAGAATGGCAATATATAACAGCCATAAGGTTGACGTCTGGATGGAAAGCCGAACTGAAGCTCTCCAATTTGGCGTCAAAAAATTGACTCTTGAAATATTGAACTAAAAGATAAATAAACAGCAAAAGCCCCGACGTTTGTCGGGGCTTTTTGTCATTTACGCCAAACCTTGACATTGATATCAGCCCATGCTATACTCTCCTATTCCCCAATTGAGGGGGTTTTTTATTGGCTTAAATACGTTATTTAAGCCAAAAATCGACTATTTAAAGGGCTTTGTCTAAATTTTCGAGCTCGCCCGAGCGATCGATAAAAATTCAGTTACAAAACCTTTACCGAGCACATAATTTATTCTTTATGTGTTAAAGAATAAATTATGTGCTCGGTGCTCAATGTTGTAGTAAAATTTTCATCACTACACATTGAGCTTCGTTCGAAAATTTTAACAACATTGGCATGATTAAATTGACAACAATTAAATATACGTGGCTATATCGCAAAGCCCAGAATTTACCCAAATATCTGGCTTTGGCTGGCCTGGTTTATTCGGGTTTTTTACCGTTTATGGTTACCGCAGATGCTGAATTTGCATTGTCGCAAAAACCTGCTTTATTGGCGTTGGCCGAAACAAAAACATTTTCTTATCCATTTATCCAAGCGCCGGCCCAGGAATCCGACCCGCTGACGATTGTGCACGGTTCTGCCATCACAGGCCAAATGAATCCTTCAGCCTATTCAAACAATAATGCTGGGAAAAACCCAAAAAATACTAACATTCAAGCATTAATTGTTTCAATCCCGTCAAACAGTTCAAAACAAAAAGTAACTGTTACCGCTTATTCCAGCACTCCCGACCAAACGGACAGTTCGCCGTTTATCACCGCCAAAGGCACTCAAGTTAGAGACGGAATTGTGGCCTGCAATTTTTTGAAATTCGGCACCAAAATCAAGCTGCCTGAAATTTATGGCGATAAGATTTTTGTGGTTGAAGATAGAATGGCAATATATAACAGCCACAAAATTGATGTCTGGATGGAAACCCGAGCCGAAGCTATACAATTTGGCATCAAGCATTTAACCGTGGAAATCCTTGAATTATAGAAATTAAATTTATCAAAAAAAGCCCCGATATTAATATCGGGGCTTTTTGGTTTAAAGAATTTCTATATCATGCTTCTTTCATTTTTCCAAGCTGATTTCTTAAGTTCTCAATTTCCTGTTTTAGCTCCACCATTTTTATTTCGCGGCCGACCGCCAAGCGGTTAAACCTTTCCATTTCGTCAATTTTTTCCTTAAGCTGCTTGGTTCTTTCTTCAACTTTTTTCTCCAGGTCTTTTTGGAGTTTTTTTAGTTCGGTAATATCGGAAAAGGCCAAAAAATAACCTATTATATTACCTTCTTTGTCTTTGCGCAAAGACCCGGAAACGCCTACATCAATCGGCTTTTTGCTTTTTGTCAGCAAAACTATTGCCTGTCCCTTTATTAAACCTCCTTGTAAAATCTTTTTCTCCATTTCTTCGGCCTCTTTTTTGTCCTGAAAAAGCCGGCTGGCAGACTCTCCGACTATTTCTAAATCATTATAGCCGGTTAAATCGGAAAATGCCTGATTAATATTTAAAATGACTCCCGAAGGATTAATAATGCAAAAAGGCAAGGGTAAAAACGAAGAAAGTTCATTAATATATCTTTCAAGCTCTTCCAGCTCTTCACTGGTATCGTTTAGCGCTTGCGGTTTTGCAGCTGATAAAAAATTTTTCTCCATATATTCTATTAAATCCACTTAATCAAAAACCTATCGCAGTTTCCGTCTTTAAATATGCATTCGGTTTCCTCGGAAGTAATATTTTCACTTTTTATTACAAATTGGCTAATCCTTAAAAAATATCCTTCATAATAAGGGCAGAGAATCGGGTGAACTTTGAAGTCTTTGAGCGCGATAAAACCGTATTTTTTCTCTTCGTCTATTTGGGTCGCTTCTAGGCGGCCGATTGTGTAATGTTTGCTCCAATAACGCGGTGTTTCCTGAAAAACTTTTTTAACAGATAAAAAATATTTGAGCATGGTGGTCGCAATAAAAGAATATTTGGGAGCGTTATTGCCCATTTCTTTAATTTCTTTATCGCCCCAGCCAAATACTTCGCAAATTGCCAGCAAAGAAATTGCCCGTCAGCCGATTGGATACCAGCCCATTGTTTTTATTTGCTTGTAATCAAAATCTGTTCCCGATTCTTTAAGTCTTCGCTGGACTTTGGCCAAACCTTCTTCACCTTTCGCTCTTAAAACATAATTGGCGTCGGTCTGGAGCGTTACTCCCCTGGCCTGACCGGGTATCTCTTTTAATTTTTTTAATTCTGCCTGATCCATATAATTACTTAAATTAATTAATTTTATTCCCAGCTAACGATGAATTCATGATACGGCTCTCCTTTAAAAACACATTTTGATTCCCGGCAATGATTTATTTTTGAACCAGTGATGAATTCGGCCATACCTTCAAACATCCCTGTCAAAAATATGCAGTATAATGGGTGCAGGTCCAAGCCTTTTAATCTCAGTACGCAGTATTTCTTTTCTCTGTTGAATTCGGGAGTTTCCAGCTCTCCTGAATCCATGTGTCTTCTCCAGATAAGAGATGCCTGATGATATGTTTTTTCTACCGTGATAAAATACTTGGCCAAGATCCTTTCTAGGAACGAAAGTTTCACAAAGCTTTTGGCAAATTCCTTTATATCTCTTTCTTCCCAGCCCAAAATCTCTATCATTGAGAAAAGAAGAGCTACTTCTATGGCAACCGGATACCATTGCATCGCATGAATCTCTTTGAAAATCAACGAATATCCATAATCGCTGGTCTTGACGACGATCTTATCCAAAAACTTTTCTCTGCCGGTTTTTTTAAGATAATCATCCGCCACATCCAACAGATCGCCTCGGGTTCTGGCGTTCAGTTTCTTAAGGCGGTCTATTGTTTCTTTGAAATCAGAGGTATCCATTAATCCAATTATAGCTTATTTTCTGATTTTAGTTATCCACCCTGTTAGAAAAAATAGCCGCTCTTATAGAACATATTTTAAAATGCAGTGCCCCAAATAAAAAATGAGTTTGTAGTGTTAAATATTGTGCTCTATTCTGAAAATAGTTCGAACCCCAGTAGTAAAGCAAAGCTTACTACGGGGCACAGCGCATTTCGCCGCCTGCGGCGGCGAAAACAAGCCTCCGTAATTTGCGACTCGCCGCGCTCTTTGACAATTTCAAGTTTTCCTTTGGCGGCAAATAAAGAAATTATTTCTCCATTTCAAGAAAATCAATAATCGTCCGCAGATAAATTTCTGTAATTTTTCTTAGGCTCTCTAGGTAAACATATTCATCCTTTGAATGAACACCTTCGCCATCCGGTCCAAATCCACAAACCGTTGGAATACCTTTGGAGATAAACATCCAGCCATCATTCCACGGTCCAGCCCCTTGTAAGATTGGCTGATTTCCTAAAATATCTTTTGAATGTTTTGAAAGCAATTCAACAATTTTCTCGGCTGGAGAAATTTCTACTGCGGGCACAGAAAGAATATCTTGAATCTGATAATTAACACTTGCTTTATCCAATTTTTCACCGATAATTTTTTTGACTTGTTGAGGCGTGCTGTTTGGCAACAATCTTACATCGCCATAAGCTTCGCATTTATCTGGAATTACATTTATTGATTGTCCGCCTGTAATTTTTGTTGGAAAAGAAAAAACTGGTTTTCTGCCAGAAAATGTAGACGAAGAATTGAATGCTATTTCTGTTTCTTGTAACAATTGAATAACTTTTGTCATTTCGATAATAGCGTTTTTACCTTTTTCTTTTCTTTCCCATTCTGAAGTTCCTGTGTGAACAGATTCTCCAAAAGTTGTCAGCTTAAACCGATAACCGCCGCGATGACCAATACAGATTTTCTTGGTTCCTGGTTCGGCAACAATAGCCGCATTACCTCTTATCCCCTGACCTAAAAGATATTGCGTGCCGTATTTTGAACAAGCACCGGGTTCCTCATCTACAACAAAAGTTAAGATTAAATCTCCTTTTAATTCTAAATTAAGGTCAATCAGAGCCTTTGCTACATAAATGAATACTGAAAGAGAAGCTTTCATATCTGCCGAGCCAACTCCTAACAATTTACCGTTTTTAATTTCCCCACCATAAGGGTCAAAGCTATAATTTTCTGGAGGTACTATGGTATCCATGTGTCCATTCAATATCAAAGTTTTCTCGCCATCACCTTTTATTTCACAAATCACATTTGGCCGATTTGAAGAAATCCCCTTAAATTCCAGGAATAGGCCAAATTCTTCGAGTTTTTGTTTGATGAGTTTAGCTACTTCAAGCTCAATAGGTTCATCAGGTGGTGAAGTTTCGGGAGTGAAAGGATTACTAGATTCCGTTCTTACCAATTGTTGTAAAAATTTTACTTGGTCATTAAAATTTTTATCTAAAACTGATTTTATGTTTTTGGACAAATTTTTTTCCATAAAAATTTTTCTTTTACAAAATATGGTTCGAGTCGATATCTTTACAGGTTCTTTGGCAGTTTTTCCAAAGAGCGCGGTGAGCCCGCTTGCGGCGGGCGAGCCGCAAATTACGGGGTCTTTTCCCTGCCGCCGCAGGCGGCGAGGAAATCCCCCCACGAAAATCCGGAAAGGCGGCGGAGCCGCACCGATGACAATTTCACCCCGTTAGAGGCAGAGGCGCTGCGAGCCCTCGCGGCCTCTAACGGGGTTCAAGTTTTTCCCTGCCCCGTAGCGTCCCGCTAAGCGGGACTGCTACCGGGGTTTGGCGGCAAATTCTTTCAAATAATTTTTAACTCGTCCAATAAATAAATCAATCAACAATATAAAAATTATCAAAAGTAAAATTATAAATAATTTATGCGTTACCCAAAAACCATTGATATAAGTCCAAATATTATAAAAGAATCTGTCAAACCAATTATAATCAACGGATGGGAATCTGATAACTTCTTTGCTAATTTTTTCGCCGTCAACTTCTACCCTAATATAATGATTAAAATAGTGGTCGGCGTCAGTCCCCCATAATTCCGAGCCAGCGCCACCGGTAATAATATAATCTACATTATTTTTTACTTCATCAAAATAAGCATGAATATGGGAAGCAAAAACAGCATCAACTTTATACTTTTCCATTAAATTAATAAATTCTTGAGCATTCTGTTTGTCGGATAAGGAATGATTGGTGTCGGGACGAGGGTCAAAAGCTGGCACGTGTAAAAAGACAAATTTATGTTGCTCGTTTCTCTGTAATTGTTCCTCCAACCATTTCATCTGCACTGCGTCAATTCTTGTTTCGTTGGCATCGTCTAAAACAATAAACAAAGAATTGCCATAATCAAATGAATAATAAAATTTGCCAAAAATATCAAAATAGTTTTCTGCCCCGGCCTCTCGAATATCGTGATTGCCAATCGCGACCAAAAATGGCGTCTGCTCGTTTTTTATCATATTGTAAAAGATCCGATATTTCGCTTTTTCGCCGTCATACACCAAATCCCCAACATCAATGGCAAAAGTATAGTGATTATTATCAACGTCTTTTAAAATTTTACTAAATATTTTAAAGCTATTTTTATTATCGCCCATCACGGCAAAACTGAAGTGGTCTCGTGGCGCCAAAGAGTGAATTTTATCAATTTGTTTTTGATTATAATTGCCCGGGCCAACCGGTAAATAATTGTTTAGGCCAATGATTGTTAGTAAAACAACAATAGCAGTAACAGCAACTATATGACGCTTTTTAGAGAAATATTTTTTGAAATTATCTTTTAATGACATATATAAAATAAAAAAATTTTCTTTTCCCCAAACGAAATCGCCAATTCGTTTTTGCCCCCAAAATTGAATACAAATTAGTCGCCGAGCGAAGCGAGGCGACCCACCAATCGTTGACTTTTTCTCGGTGGTGTATTTATACAACTCCGCTCGAACCTACTTTATCAAAAATTCGTGAATTAAGGAAGCCGCCCCGCCGCCGCTCGCTAACGCTCGCCGCCAAGCAAAATACTCTTTACAATTTTTGATTTGCGCGCGCCCGATTTTTTCTTCTAAAAGGAAAACAAAACTTTTTTTTGGTGTTTTGCTCCTGACAGAGCAGGGCGGCGGGGCTTCGCTTTGGCTCGCGGGCAAAAATTTCCGGTGGGGATGACACTCTCAACCCCCATTCATTTTTTGCCCGCTCGCCACAAAATCAATGGGCGGCGCTTGGCGCCGCCCAAAAAATGGCTTCCAAAAAATCGGAAAGTTTGGTTTTGGTGCGTTTGTTTGACCAAATCCGAACCTACTTTGAACGGAACTGACTGTTTGCCGCGCTTCGCGCGGCTGGAACGAAATCTGACGCTCGGGCGGGCCCCATAGCAAAGCCTTCGGCTTGCTACGGGGCAAGCAAAAAGCAAGAATTTTTGTTTACCCCGTAGGGAAACGAAGTTTCTCCTTCGGGGCCCGCCCTCGCTTTCGCCGCTTCTTTTTTCGCCGCCGCAATTTTTCGTGCCAACGAAGTTGGCGCGCCGCCTGAATTTATTATTATCTTATCAAATTGAGCAAAATATTTCAATATAAAAAATAGGGTGGTAAAAGATGTCAAACGGAAGTTAAAATGGAATATAAAAGATTGACAAATTAAGCAAAAAGATGTAAGTTTATATATTAACAGGAAATGGTTTCCTGTTAGAAACAGCTCTTTAACAAACAGAAGGAGGTAACAAGCTATGCAACGATCGTCAGACGAGATCAAAGCACGGTGCGCTTGCGTCCCCGAAAACAAGAGTATTGTCACTCTTGTGGAGGCAAGTAGTAGTCCATCGGCTGCCTATGAGATGATTTTTGCTGAGACCAAAGATGTCTCAATGGCAAAAGCCGGCAGATGGCTTGCGGTGTTGCGTCGGGATTATCCCGTCGAGTATCGCAAGCTCGTTCCAATCCAACCCAGTCACGTCAGCAATGACAAGACACAGGCAGAAAAGGAGAAAAAATCATGAAAAGATTTGACCAGCAATTCTGCACTCGCATCTCAGAACCGTGGGACAGCATAGAGTCCGATGAATTCGTCGGTTTCCTACTGCCAAAATGTCAGGAGGTCATAACCCCTGAACGACTACGCCAGAAGATTGTCGAGCAATCAGTGCTGAAGGTGAAGTTTGGGATTGACCCAACGGCGTCAGAAATTCATATCGGGCATGTTGTACCGATCATGCTTCTGCGCCAATTCGCAAAAGCCGGACATCACATTGACTTCATCATCGGCGATTTCACTGCTCGAGTTGGCGATCCCACCGCGAGAGATACTGGACGAACTCCATTAAATCCGGAACAGATCGTAAAGAATATGCAGACATACATCAGTCAGATCGGAAAATACATCGATCTGCGGGTGCTCCATATTCATCACAACGCCGAGTGGCTAAACCCGATGACGTTACAAGAAATTTTCGCTATCTTCCAGCAAATCAATCTGTCGGAAGCAATGCAACGCGAAGATTTCAGAGCAAGGATGCGCAACGAGCAGGCCGTTTCAATTGCGGAAGTTTGCTACGGCGTTCTGATGGGCATAGATTCGGTTCATCTTGGAACTCATGTTGAAGTTGGCGGCATTGATCAACTATTAAACTTTCAACAGTGTCGTAAGATCATGCGTCAATCAGGCATGGACGAAGAGGTGATCCTGATGACTCCCATTTTGGAAGGAACAAGTGGCGACGGGAAAAAAATGAGCAAGAGTTACGGTAATTACGTTGCCGTCAACGCTACTCATGAGGAAAAATTCGGAAAAATTATGTCCATTCCCGATCGGCTTATCGGTCAATACTTCCGATGTTTCGCCGATGTCCACAAAAGAGAACTGGATGAGCTTGACATCTTCATTACAGAGAATCCGTTAGAAGCAAAGAAGCAACTCGCCACTCTCATAGTTGCCCTCGAAACAAAGCGTATCGAGGATGGCTTGCGAGAACGCGAGTCCTTTGAACGGAAATTCTCTCAAAAGAAAATCCGCGACGAGGATTGCGTTGAATTGGCTGAAGACGCAAGCACTACAATCTTGGATGCTCTGCTAAAAAGTAGCCAGTTCAAAAGCAAAGGTGAACTCCGCCGATTGTTTGAACAACAGGCCGTGCGTAGCGTGAGCGAAGATGGAAAAATAACACTTTCTCCTGAAACCGTAATCAGCCAAATTCATGGCGTTGTACGAGTTGGAAAGCGTCGTTTCTTCCAATTCGTTGTGACTTAGGAGGTGGACGATGATTGCATACAGTATTCGTGGATCACCGCCTAACCCTTCTAAGGTCTTGCGACTTGGCTTTAGTGTTTGGGCAAGAAATCCACCTAAGGATTACTTGTCCATCTATCCAAAAGTGGCGCGGGAAGTTCGGAGCGAAGCAGGGTCGGATAGTGTTTTGCTTTGTGCGATAGTCGATGATATTTGGCCTAGGGTCATGTTATCGCGAACACACAAGGAACAACAAAATGTTTCCGACCACTACACTACGCTATTGCCGGATTTCGGCTTTCACGAGGTCCATCTCACATCGGACTTCATGGAAGAAACCGCTCTAGGGGCGTGCCTGTCCTACGCTACGAAGGTTACTGTATCTGAATTCTGGAAACTTTTGCCCCAAAGCAAGAAAAACACTTCAGATAACTTAACCCTTGCAGAGATGGTCGGTTTTCTCTGGCATATCCATGTGCTTGGGATTGCTCTCAACGAGTTCCAATTAACAGGATTGCTTGTAGGTATCAGGTCAGAGTTTTTTTATCTAACAGCACGCAAGTTACTACCACCACACGACGTGTACTTTATTAACACGTCTTAAACACACAGCCCCTTAAGATGAAAAATCTTGAGGGGCTTTTTCTTTTTAGTTTAAATCTGGCTTAAATCTTTTTAAAAGTAATTATATCTCCAATCTTTGCGTTTAATTCTTTAGCCCCATTTTCTCGCACTTTGCCCAATTCCGGTAAACCAAAAGAGCTTCCAGAATAAATTACCCATTCTCCAGTTTCTCGGCTCATCATTCTTTTAGCATAAACTACCTTTAGTGTTTTTCCGTTAACATCAACATTCAATTTATCTCCTTCGTTTAATTCTGTTAATTCACCAACAAATTTCATTAACCCAAAATTATCAATATGCACGATAGTTCTTTCGGCAATATTAAGCCTAACAACTTTTTTAATATCAAAAGGATGTCCCAATTTATTTAGCGGTTTTCCCATTGCTATCTGTGCGACCGCTGGAGCATGAACATATTTTCCGCCAAACGGGAAAAATCCTGGATCATTCAATTCGTATAATTCCTCTACACCAAAATCTCTAAAAAGCCAAGTAAAAACACCGGTATTTGCTCCCATAAAATAAATATCTTTTTTCTTAGTTTTCCCGATTAATCGAGCCGGTCTTTCTTTGGATGGGTTTAGAATTATAGAAAAAACAGTGCCCTCCGGATAAACTTCGGCCATTAAACGAAGAGCAAAATTTCCATTGATAATTGAAAACGGAACGACTGAAACGACGGGCTCAATTATTATTTCTTCGTTTTTAATATTATCTAAAATTACTCCCCTTAATTCATTATAAGCTGTATCCGTACAATCAGTTATAAATACTATTCGTTTTTTCATAATCAAAAAGTTAGATTAGTTTATTCATCTGGTTTATATCAAAAAGTTTTTCTAGATCATGGCCAACATTATCTACTAAAAACACTTTTGCTCTAGAATACTTTTCTTTTTGGAAAAATGTGGAGCTGGTGCAATTAATTTTTTCATCTGATTTCCCATGAAATATAATAACGTTAGGATAATTATTATTCATTTCAATAAAAGATTTAGCGTCATCGCCAGAAAAATATTTATCCCAACTTTGTTTTTCTATTCCCCTAAATGCGAACCTATAACCTCGTCTAAGAAATTCTAGATAAAATAAATTAAAACCGTAAAAGTTATTTATTACTTTCTCGTCTTGCAAATACCCCAAAACCTCTTTTTTGTTTAAAAAAAGTAGCGGAGCAAATAAAATAACATTTTTCACATCTGTTTTTGATATTTTTGCAGAAACAATTGGATTGCCAGAAAAGCTATACCCCATGACATGTAAATTTTTGTAGTCCCAACTTATTTGTTTATTATCAAAAGTTTTTATTCCCTTTTTACATTTTACAAATTCAACTGCCAACTTTACTGTTCTTTTGCAATTTTCGTAGGTAAAACTGCCGCCGCTTAACCAGCTTCCGGAAAAATAAACACTAAAGAAGGCGGTGTTTTTATTAACTTTATTAACAAAAAAGTCTTCATCAATTATTTGTGGTAATCCCGGAAAATAAATAAAAACATTCTCAACATTTATCTGACCATTTACAATACTATCCTTTGAGTAGTAAAAATGTATCGCTATATTTTTGTAAATAAAAAGTTGTAGTTCCATATATTTTTCTAAGTTAATAATATTTTTCCTTTTATTGCATCAACAATGATTTTTTCATTTGCATATCTCTCAATTTTTCCATTGGCTATTTCTGGTTCTACCAAGCAAGGAATATTAAACTCTCTGGCTATCACCGCCATATGTGAAAGAATGCCACCATTTATTATTAAGGCATTAATAAGTGGGATTTTTTTGATCAATGAGACATCAGTTTTACATCTTATTATAACTACGTCGTCTTTTTTTATTTTATCATAATCTTCAATATTATTAATAATTTTTAAAAATCCACTAGATATACCCTTGCAAGCAACAATTCCCATTCCTATAATTTTATTTTTGTTAAAAGTATAATTGATTGTTTTGGGATGTTTATCCAATGTTGTAATGTTTCTACTTTGAAAAATATATATATTCCGGCCGTCCCATCCCCACTCAATATTCTGAGGATTGCCAAATACTTTTTCAAGGTCTAATGCTATTTTTGACAACTTTTTCAAAAATACATTTTCCAAATTATTTATTTTTGTTTTCTCAATCTCTTTTAGGATTGGTTTTTTGTGTCCGCTGACTATGGAATCTCCCAAACCCTTTGTATATTCGACAATCATTTTTTTATCATCTTGGTTGACTGGATCGGCGGTAAATATTACGCCAGCGACCGTTACTGGTGCCAGCTCTTGAACGGCAATCGCCATACTTTCATATTCTAATCTGATACCGTTTATTTTCGAATATATTTTGGCGTTGTCACTAAATAGTGACTGATAACATAACTTAATTGCTGTAATAATATTTTCTTCACCTCTTACATTGAGGAAGCTTGAATATTGACCAGCGAAACTCAACAGAGGGGAATCCTCACAGGTCGCCGAGCTTCTAATAACTAAAGGTTTGTTATTAAACTCTTGGTTAATTTTTTCAAGAATTATATTTTGATATTTGGCAGGGATTTCAAATTTAGACCAATTATAGTTTAAGGGATCTGATATTTTATTTTCTACTAATAATTGATTAAAAATATCAATATTAATAACTAAAGTTTTGGGAATTAAACATCCACCCTTTTCTTTGATTATTTTGATATTTTTAGCCTTAGTTCCGACTTCTATGTTGTTACAATTCTCTAATAGTTTTATATCAGTTGAGCCCATGTGTCTATTGTTATCTATCGACTTCAAAACTTCTTCTTTTATAAAAAGTTTCTTTCCTTTTGGATTAAGCCGACGAGATTTTATAAGGCCTTGTTTTTCCCAGCGATAAATAGTAATAGCTCTAACACTAAATAATTTAGCTATTTCATTTGTGGTTAAATAGGGATTGTTATTTTCCATACATTTGATACCATTTAATAACATTGATATACTTATGATAGCATGACTATAAATTTTATTCAATATGTTTTAGGGAGTTCCTTGTCGTTGCCCGCGCACGGGAGGGCTGGGGCAAGGGCGACTATTTTTTCTTTTCTTTATTCGGTCCCGCCGTCCGCTCGCAAAAAATTCTGGCCGTCCTCGCCGTCGTTAAAACTTTGGCGGGCAGACATTCAGGCGGGCGAAAAGGAAGGGGGTCTGAGTGTCATCCCCACCAGGAATTTTTGCCCGCCCTCGTTTTCCGATTCCGATTTTTCCGCCGCCGAATTTCGTATTTCACTCCCGCCTGCTATCGCCTGTGCGAAGCAATGGCGGGCAGGTTGCGAAATGCGCCGCCTGTTTACAATTTTGGATTTTTGGTGTAGCATTGAAGTAATAGAAAGTAAATATCACTGATACTTTAATTCTACTACCACGATATTAGTATGTCAAACATTACAAAAACACTTAGAAAACTTAGGGAAGCAAAGGGGTTATCCCAAGAAAAACTGGCGAGATTGGCCGATGTCGCTAATAATACGATTATCAAAATTGAGGCAGGCAAAAATCAAAATCCAACACTGGATACGCTCAAGAAAATTTCCAAAGCTCTTGAGGTAAGCGTTGATGAGTTGATAAAATAAGAGAAACATATGAGTAAAATTTTAATTGATATTGGTTCGTCCACAATAAAAGTTTACAAATGCACCACAGAAAAGTTAAATCTTCTAGTGCAAAGAAGTATTCCTTTTAAGGGTGATTTTGATCCGGAAGGGGGAATTTCCGCATCGGCAAAAAAAGAACTTTTTGAGTTAATAGATACCGTCAAGGAAGAGAACAAAGAATCCCAAATCAGAATTTACGCGACCGGCATTTTCAGAAAATTAATTAACGAAACAAGAGTTTCTTTTATTGATGAGTTTTTTGAAAGAACGGGTCTATTATTCAATGTTATTAATCAAGATTTAGAAAATTTTTATCTTGAAATGTCTCTAGTTGGAAAATGCCCGCTCAATGAACCTATTTTGTTAATGAACATCGGTGGTGGCTCAACCGAGTTAATAGTTATGTATGGTAGAGAAGCAGTGGAGAGAAAAAATATAGATTTGGGCGTAGGTGCGGTAAATATAAAATTTCCACAAATAAACGAATACACATCAAAAATATCATTACAAGAGGTAGTGGGTTTTGTGAAAGAAAACCTTCCTGTTTTATCCAATAAAACGAAAATCGCTTTTTATACTGGCGGAGAATTGAATTATATGCAATTAGCTGGTTATGTCCTAAAGCCGAATAGATTGTTTAGCGATGATGATCACCCCTCTTTGATTTCTACAGTTAATTTTTCTAAACACAATAAAGAGATCTTTGAAAAAGTTTCGTTAAAGGAACTTGAGTCCCTTATGCCAGATAATCCAAAATGGATGCACGGAGCAAGGGGTTGTTCGGCTATCGCTCAAGCAATTTGTCAAAAATATTCAGTACAAACAATAATTCCCTCCAATTCGAATATTATAAACGGCATCATAAGACAAGAATTCAGATATGTTACTATAAGTGGCAGTTCTAGAAAACACTTGGAATATATTTTGAAAATCAAAGGAAAACTAGAAGTGCAAGGTACAAAAGTTCTTAGCCCGAAATTTACGGAACCAAAAAATCCTGGCGAGAGATTTGTGGTATTTGCTGGCGAAGAGGGACTGGGCCCACTTGAATTAGAAAGACATCATTTAAAATCCATCTTTGAGTCCGATGCACTCATCGTTTGCGATCCCGAAGGATACGTAGGGGCTTCGGCCCTACTTGAGATTGGCTTCGCAAATGCTATAGGTAGGCGGGTTATTTTTGTAGAAAAACCAGAAGAGTTTATATTGAATACATTGCCTTGTGAGATTGGCTTGTAATTATTATCATTAAGGGTTGTGCTTGGCGTACCCCACTTTAGAGGATACGAAATTCGGCGGCGGCGGAAAGCGAGGGCGGGCCCCGAAGGAGAAACTTCGTTTCCCTACGGGGTAAACAAAAATTCTTGCTTTTTGCTTGCCCCGTAGCAAGCCGAAGGCTTTGCTATGGGGCCCGCCCGAGCGTTCAGTTTGGCGCGCGAAGCGCGCCGTCAGTTCCGTTCAAAAAAGGTTCGGATTTGGTCATATAATTGCACCAAGATTAAACTTTCCGATTTTTGCCCGACCGATTCGGCCGCGCGAAGCGCGGCCAATCTCGTCGGACAAATTCCCGAAAGTCAAATTCTGGTGGGTGGGGTAGGATTCGAACCTACGAAGTCCAGAGGACGCGAGTTTTACAGACTCGTGCATTTAACCACTCTGCCACCCACCCTTTTTAATAAATTAAATTGTTTAAAATACTACTTAGCATTTGGTGTGGGGGCGTGCCCCCGAAGTCCAGAGGACGCGAGTTTTACAGACTCGTGCATTTAACCGCTCTGCCACCTACCCGTAAAAAATCGAGTCGAGAGAGGGATTTGAACCCACGACCTACTGTTTATCCCGCACCTTTAGCCTCGGAGCCGAGGAGAGGGATCGAACCTCCAACCTATAGTTTACAAAACTATTGCTCTACCATTGAGCTACCTCGGCTAAAGGTGCGGGACTCTGCCGCTGAATCTGCCGGCAGGCAGGCTATCTCGGCACATATGAGAGCACTTTTTTATACCAGTTCCTTCATCTTACTGATGACTTCCAAATCGTCGGGATTTAGTTTCAAAACTTGCCTAAAGCAATTCTTGGCGTCTTCTTTATTGCCTTGTTCGCAGTAAAAAAATCCTAAACGCTTATATGCTTCAACGCTGCGAGGATCCCGGGCAATCATATCTATGCAATTTCTCTCTTCATTCTGCCTCAACTCTTCTTCTGATAATATTACTTTTTCAACCGCTGGTTTTTTTTCTCCCTTTCCGTTTTTTACCTCTTCTTTTGCTTTTTGAATCGTTTCAAATATTTCTGCTTGGTCCAATTTTTCCAATACCTTAAGCTTCTGAATCTTTTTCAAGCGGTGCTGCTCCATCCAAGCGCGGGAACGGACCGTCCAAATTTGGGTCTTTTCTCTAGAACTGCCTATTAATTTCAGAAATAAATTGTCTATTTTCAAAAGCGAAAGTCTCAATTTCCGCAGAGTTTTTTCAAACCAAGCGGCAAGCGCCGGCTGATAATGTGAATAACGCAATCCTCTTAATCTCAAAATTATTCTTTGAAACAAAGCTTTCAACAAATATACCTGCTCCTGCCCTTCTTGGGGCTTGGCAGGCAGCTTTAAAAGCAAAGGGATTTTTCTGAAAATTATCACCGCCACGCCGACCAGACTTAAACCGGCTACAACCCAGGGAGCAATATATAAAATTAAATTCTTCATTTATCCTGTTAAATTAATTTTAATCTTTTATCCCTGCTAAATTTATGCCCAAAGCATATTTAACAGGGTGAATTAGATTTCTAATCTAGTGAATTTTCCGATTTTAATTTTTTCTCCGATTTTACCCATATATTCGCTAACCAAATCGCCAACTTTCTGCTCGGGATTTTTGACAAACGGCTGTTCAAGCAGGCTGATTTCCTCGCTGAATTTTTTCAATTTTCCTTCAATTATCTGATTTTGCACGGCTTGCGGTTTTCCTGAATTCTTCAGCTCTTCCATAAATTCATTTTTCTTTTTTGCCAAAAGGTCTTGGGGAATGTCTTGTACGCCAAGATATTGCGGATTCATGCTCGCCACGTGCAATGCGATGTCGTGGGCCAATTCTTTAAATGTTTCATTTTTGGCCACGAAATCCGTTTCGCAATTAAGCTCAACAAGCACTCCTATTTTTTTATTTGAATGCACATAACATTCAACAATCCCCTGTGTTGCTTCTTTTTCGGCTCTTTTCTCCGCCACTTGTTTTCCCCGCCTTCTTAAAAGTACCTCGGCTTTCGCAAAATCACCGCCTGATTCTTCAAGGGCTTTTTTGCAGTCGGCCATTGAGGCCAGCGTTTTATCTCTTAATTCTTTAACTTGTTGCGCAGTTATCATATATATAAGTGGTGTCCCAGGTTGGGTTACAAATTATCACGAATTCTGCCAGCCGTAGTTTTATTAAAACATTCCAGCTTTGTGGTGGTCTGGCTCGCGAATTTATACGAATTTTTATTCGTGAATATTTGTGACCAAATTAGTGATAAATTAGTGATTTTTAGCTTCTTTAATCGCTTCAACTATCGTGTCAACTATAATTTTGACCGAGGAGGCGGCATCGTCATTGGCCGGAATCAGAAAATCTACTAACTCCGGGCTTGTGTTTGTGTCGGCTATGGCGATAACTTTTACGCCGCTCTTTTTGGCCTCTCTCACCGCCAGCTGATTTTCTTTTAAATCCACGGCGAATATGGCTTCTGGCAATTTGGTTAGATTTTTTATTCCGCCAAAAATCTTTTCCATTTCTTCCAATTTTCTTTGAAAACCGAGCTGTTCTTTTTTAGTATATTTTTTTAATTCGCCTTCCGCCATTTTTTTCTCCAGGTCTCTGAAATACTCAAGCCGCTTGCCAATTGTTTTGAAATTAGTGAGAGCGCCGCCAATCCATCTCCGATTAACATAAGGCATCCCAACAGATTGCGCCGCCTCCTTAATTATTTTTTTGACCGGCGGTTTTGTGCCAATCAAAATTATTAAACCGCCTTTTGCGACGATATCTGTCACAAAATCTACTGCTTCCTTTAGCTTTGTCAGAGTCTTTGCAAGGTCTATTATGTGGACGGCATTTTTGGCGCCAAAAATATAAGGCTCCATTTTGGGATTCCATCTTGACATTTTGTGGCCAAAATGAACACCAGCCTCAATAAGCTGCTCGGCTGTGGGCAGTTTTATCTCAATCTTTTTTTCCGTCTGAACTGTATCGTTTTTTTCTTCGCTCATGCCAGGTAGTGAAAATTCGACTTGTTATTGATAAATTATCAATAGCTGAGTCGTCTGTTAAAATTATGATTACCACGTAGCAAAATCCAAGTTGCTTTTTGTCCCGCTTCGCCCAGCTTAGCTG
>Ga0210006_1000625_pt1 | contig 27334 bp, 26 predicted proteins | sample CryGey02umfilter_2_FD_185452 | JGI IMG/M metagenome (GOLD analysis project Ga0210006, IMG submission 185452) | Groundwater microbial communities from aquifer in Utah, USA - Crystal Geyser 4/10/14 0.2 um filter (SPAdes) (version 3) | ecosystem: Environmental > Aquatic > Deep subsurface >... | reverse complement strand
GACTATCGGACACCCCATAAGGTATATTACGGAAACAAAAAATCGGCTGTCGCCGACACAACATTAATTCCTATGACGCTATCTAACCTATCAACAATGGTGGTCTAGACAAAGCAGTCCACCTTAATAAGCGGCAAGGCGTCGATTCCCTTCAAGCACGATATTTTTACCATTCATTTCCAAAACAACAATTTTTTCCAATTGGGGCAGATCAAACTCGCTGGCTATTTCTTTCGCCAGACCGTCTACCTTTAAATCTTTCCTGCTTAAAAAATATTCAATCAACTCACTCTCTGTTTTATTGAAATACTCTTCAGGAAAACGGGCATTTTCATCCCAAAGCGCGAGATCTTTGATTGCTATGTCTTTTTTATTCCATTTTGAGACTTGAGTGCTCATAATCGTAAATTTATTTTATCAAAATTTCAGGCATCTTTCGACTTTTCTCGCTCGTCATTGACTCCGCCAAAGCTGAATCGAATAACTCCTTCAGCTTCGCTTTTTGCCCAAGAAGCTGTTTTTTGTAATCTTGAACCGCGGAAAGCTTTGCGACAATTTGTTTTTGAGTTTTTAACGGCGGGAGAGGAATTTTTACATTTTCTAAGTAATGAGTAGGCACTCTTTGCTGTCCTGCGCTACCGGTCAAAAACCTTGCACCGATTTTCCTAAACTTTTTGTCGCTTACAAGATAATAAAAAAACTTGTTCAACAATACTCCTTGGTTTGCTCGTAAGACATGAAATTCTGTACTTCCAAAACCAAATCCACTCAACATGTTTTCGACAAAAGCACCTTTGCCATTCTCAAAACATGGCGTAATCTTTGCAATAAGAACATCGCCATCCTTAAAGAACGTAAAACCATTTTTAACTTCGTTCAGCATTCTTTCTTGTTTGTTAATAATTTCCGCACTTTCTGATACATTTGCCATCGCCAAAAAACTCACGACTGTAGTCCCCAATAGTTTGTTGGTTTCTGCTTTGCTTGGATTTATCTCGCAAACCTCCTTTATCCTTTTCACCTCCCAATTTTTACCGGTCGGATTTAATTCTTTATACAAAAGCGACTGAAAAAGCTCGTCGGTTTTTTGGATAAGTCCGTCATTTAATTTCTGCGCCTCAGCAATTTTATCCAACCGCTCAACGATCTGTTTTTGGATTTCAAGAGGCGGGAGAGGGATTTTGATTTTTTCAATATGATCCTTCCTTAAATTATAAATCCCGGAAGTTGTCGCAATTTTTCTTCTCAACTCTCGTTTGAAAGTTGGTGTTAATAAAAATAAGTGAGCATAATGCGACAAGAGTATTGTATTATTAAGCCTCAATCTTACAAGAAACGAGGCGAATCTCATCCCTTTCTCTTTTTCAGTAACAAGAGCAGAGCGACCAACTAAATCGGGATTGCCATTTGATGCAACCATCACAATATCGTTTTTATCTAATTCACCATTTTCGTTTTTAGGATCAATGTACTTAAGATCGTTGAAATTTATATGTCCCTCCTCAATATTTGGTATACGCAAAACCGCAACAGCGCCGCCTTCATCCTTGCGAGACCAACTGATTCCTCGATCAAATTGAGATAAACAGTCTCCTAATTTTTTTATTGGCCAAGTCATAGTTTTAATTTTGATAGAAAATCCGGGTTCTCTTTAAGTATGTCTTCCCATAATCCCATCTCGGAATACCATCTGGCTAAAAATCTGGAACGAGGAAATTGCTTATAAATATCAATAGCCCATGCAATATCCAATTTTTCTCCTCGTTCTTTTTTAATGGCTATAAAAGATATTGGGTCGGCATCTTTTAGCTTTTTAATTTCCGATGGTATTTCATCATGTAAACGCGCATAAAATTTATTTCTTATAATCTTGCGAAAAAAATCATAGGTTAATTCTTCTTCGTCAAAATAATTCGATATCTCATTAAAATTTTTCAAAAGAAATTCCTTTGGCATTTTTGAAACTATCAATCCAATAGATTCCTCGTCCTTAAAATTAACCCATGCCTTTTCAATTATTTTCTGACAATTTGAGGTCCAATTCTTATAAAAATGACTATAAATCCTTTTACGATTGTTCTTATATTTTGATTGTGATAAATCTCCGGCTAACTTGTTTTGGTTATTTTTTGAAATATAAGGAAAAAGTGCCATCAAAATCATCGATGCGCTTTCTTTCTTAAAATATGAGGAGAGAGATTTTTTCAAGTTATAAACCTTATTAAATAGCTCGTCGTTATTCTTCGTTGACCACTCGGCAACTGTAGCTATTATTTTGTTCAGTAAAATTTTTCTTTTGAATATATCTTGTTCTATACAGCCATCCGCTACTGCAAAAATTTCACTTGCACTAAAACCAGACATAATCCCAAGATAGAGATAATATTTGCCATCTTTCTCTTTAATTTCCGGGAAATTACGAATGAAATTTGTTACTCCCATATAAACTATTTTAGTCATTTCCGACAATAAACTTTGCCCTTTGGAAAAGTTCGTCGAAAGTAATAATATCTATCCCGTGAATAGATTTTCTAAACCTTTGAAAGGTCTCTCTTTTACTGCGAGTATCGAGTTGAGATAGGGATCCAATTACAATAATGCCTTTAGGTTTGACCGTAAAAATATTTTCTGATTCGAATCTATCCTTATTATCATCTTGGCGAGAGCCGTCTTTTTCCCATGTTGCGATATTCGCTTCAATCTGAGAAACAGCATCTGTGAGTTCTTTTGATAAACTCCATGCTCCGTTTCGTATTTCCTTTGTGCCCTGTAATAAAGATGCGACCGGCGTCTTAATTTCCACGAGAACAGTAAAACTCAAATCGCCCATTGTCGAAGTGAGATAATCTCCACGTTGTCCACCTTGTCCATCAACGCGGTCGCCCCCGTAATGAGGCTGTGCTTGTTCTTGTCTTAAAATGTGGTAGTCGAGGCCATAACCAAAAATCCACTTATTTTTCTCAAAGAAACTCTGCCACTTGCCTTCGTCAGAAACTTTATTATCAAGTCCGGTTTTAAATTTCTCTAACTTTTCTCTCCGTTTCAAGAGCTGATTTACATCTTCTTGCGAAAGCTTAACCCCTTCCGTGTTTGAAAGTTGCTTAATAATATTGACAATGCTTGAAGTGTCGCGACCACGTAACGCGGTTACTATTTCAGCTTCACCCTGAGAAATAAGAGAAAAACTATCTTGCGATATTTCGATCTCCCTTATTGACTGGAGAAACGAAATTAATTTCCAGAAATTATCGTAACAACTATCCAAACTGATATTTGCTTTTATATTTGTAGGTTTTGTCTCAGATTCCTCGGTTATTTTTTTAGTCTTGTCCCTTACAGAAAAAGAAAGCCGCGGAGTAAACTTATCGTTCTTTTTTATTAAAGTTACCCGACAGATATAGTCAACCTGCTTGCCCTCATTAAGAATAAACTGCTTTATAAGATTTCGCCCTTTCTGGTTAAAAAAATAGTAGAATTGCTCGATTGCAGGTGTTGAGTTTATTTGTAGATCAGAAAAATTATCTTTTCCTATGATAAAATCCTCACTTTTTTCTGACCAGCCAAGCATATCGAATATTTCCTTTGAAAATTTCATAGCAATTTTTTAATTTCGCTTAGTGACGACTCAAGTTTTTTCTTTTCTGTCTCAATTTCGCCTAAAATCTCTTTCGGATCACGATGATTTGCTTCTTCCTCACCATTGTAGGGGCTATAAGTGTTGGCCGAGAGAATGTAGTCGTTCTCGGCAATTTCTTTCACGGTGGTAAACCATGAGTAAGGTTTAGCGGCCGCTCGACCCTTGATCCAGAGTTCCAACAGTTTCGGAATATCATTTTTGTATTGCGGACCGAACTTTTTGGCGGCCGAGAGCGATGAGCCATCGCCTTTCATATCAAAAAACCAAACCTGCTCTTTTTCATCAAGTTTCGGCATGGACTTCTTTTTGAAAATGAGGAAGCTTGTTTTTACCCCAGCATAAGGCTGAAACACACCAGCCGGCATTGAGACAACCGCCTCCAGTTTCGCATTCTCAAGTAAAAAGCGTCGGATATCTTTATCGTCCTTGTTTGTGCCAAAAAGCGAACCCTCCGGCAGGATTATGCCGGCCCGGCCGCCAGCTTTAAGAGAGTTGATGACATAGCCCAAGAAAAGCACCTGTGTCTTGTTGGATTTAACCGGAAGGGTCGGCTTGATACGTTCTTTGTCCACTTTGCCGGCAAATGGCGGATTAGTAAGCACGACATCAAAACGGCGTAAATCCTCCTCGTCTTCGGCTCCGGCAACCGTATCCTTTCTGCGAACATGCGCGCCTTCTATACCGTGTAAAATAAGATTCATCAATGCGAGGCGAACCATTTCCGGATCTACGTCATAGCCGTGGAATGTTTTGGTGGTTAAGAATTCCCATTGCTCTTTGTTCAACTTATCGCCATAACCAATACTTCTGCCATCACGATCCTCAATATTTTTCTTATCGCTGTTTTTGTATTTGAGCCATTCGTAAACCGTGATCAAGAAACCGGCCGAGCCACACGCCGGGTCAAAAATTGTTTCGCCAATTTTTGGATTAACCATTTCAACAATTGCACGAACGATATGGCGAGGGGTCAGAAACTGTCCAAGCTCGCCGGCCGATTCTATGCTGGCGAGAAGCGACTCGTAGAGATCGCCCTTAATATCCGTGTCCAGATTGGAAAACTCAATAGTGTCGATAATCTCAACAGTTCTTTTGAGCGTTACCTCATCAGGAATTAATAGCTTTGCACCATGAAATATTTGGCGGATATTGGAGTGGCCATTGTGAAGCTCGTCGATAAATGGAAAAACTTCATCTCGGACAAATTTATACAGATTATCGCCGGTTTTCTCACGCCAGCGCGACCAACGAAATTTTTCGGTCTTGCTTTCAAATATGGATTTGTGTTCTCGTCCGGTAAGCTTCTCCTCTTTCTCCATAGCAATATCCTGCTCCTCGAGCATTTTGAGAAAAAATAAAAAACTTATTTGCTGAATACGAGTAACTGGATCTTTCAATCCTGCTCCCCAAAGATAATCATTAAGCCGTGCGACTTTGCTTTTGAATTCTTCTCTTAATTGTTGGATATTATTTTGCATATTGTTGAGCAAAAACACCTTCGTTTAACTCTCTGATGGTGGTTTTTAATGTTCCCTCGTCAAAGACTCGCAAAACATAATTAAGGCCACCGATGTGTTGAAAAATCGGTTCGTTGAAAATAGAAATCTCAATCGGCGAGCGGCGAGCAATGTATTGGCTTTTAACCAAACGTAAAATCTTGGCCTGATCCGGATCAAATTGTTTATCAATCATCCACGCTTCAAACAGTTCACCGATCCGGTCTTCATATAATTGTTCTTCGGTAGGGAGATTTTGAATGCCAAGAGCTGTTTTTATAAAGTCATTTAGTGTCCCGATCGGGTAACGGTACGCTTCGCGTAAATTCACCTCATTGAAATAAAACTTTGGTGAATTGAGACGGTCCGCTAAAATTTGAGATTCATCATTTGAGAGTTCTTGCCCGTCTTTTACTTTTTTCACTAATGGCTCGGCTTGCGCAAGCTCTTGCACCTGTCGTTCCCAGGCCGTTTGATAATCATCTGAATCTATTTTTTCTCCTTCGACTCCAATTTCAACATAGGCGCGTTTTATGACAACATCAATATTTTCTTGAGCGGTCTCTGCAACTTGAATAAAACCGGCCGGTACTTCAATATTTTCCTCGACAAAATCCTTAGCTTCAGTTCCCCACGGGATACCAGCTTTGGCTTTGGCGATTTCTGAATATGGATTATAGCTTTCGTCATTAAAATACTTAGTAACGCCGGCGAAATCATAAATCCTAAATGATTTTTTATTGATGCGAGAATCAAGACGACTGCCCCGGCCACGCATCTGCTGATATAAGATCGGTGATTGTGTTGGACGAACCATGATTATATTTTCAACCATTGGTGCGTCAATGCCGGTATCCATCATGCCCACAGAAACGGCAATCGTGGGCATTTCTTCCAGCTTAAAGCGGCGGATAGCCCCACGAGGGTCTTCGGTATCTGAAGTGATGACTTCGGCAAACCTACCCTTATATTCCGGTTTAGCTTGATTGAAATAGTAGGCCAGCTGAGCGGCGTGGCGTTTGGTTACCGCGTAAACAATGGCTTTGCGTAATTTTTTCGGCTCACGTTTTTCTTCCTCGATAAAATAAGCTTGAACAACCTGCTCATTTCTAGCCGGTATGTTTATCTTTCTTTCCAAGTCTTCAGGGCTGTAATCTTCGCCTTCAAAATTTACGCCTTCAAGCGACACCTTTGTATCAATCTGCACAATGTCATAACCGGCGAGATATCCGTCTTTGACTCCACGACGAATACTATAAACAAAAGTTGGTTTGCCTTTCTGTTCTGCCTCATCCCAACATCCAAAAAGTTTATAGGTATTGCGATCGACATATCCACTGGGAGTCGCTGTCATCCCAATGCGAATAGCATCAAAGTGTGAAAGGACGCCGTTATAAATTCCAAAAATTGAGCGGTGAGCTTCATCAGAAACGATCACATCAAAATAACCACTGGTGAATAATGAAAGTTGGGAATAGAGAGTCGGGAGGGTTGAGATAATAATTGATGATTCATCGCGCTGTTTGCCGCCGTAAAGCAGTTTTGATGGATAATCTTTTAGAATTTCATCAAAGACTTCCTTTGTTTGAACTCCTAAATCGATGCGATCCACTAAAAAGAGCGCGCGATTGGCAAGTCCGGCTTCAAATAGTCGTTTGAGATAGAGCGTGATTGTATCGGTCTTGCCTGTACCTGTTGCCATAACCAAAAGCATTTTGCGTTTGCCGCCCAGAATGGCCTTGTCCATAATCTGCATCGCTTCTTTTTGGTATGGCCTCGGCGTTCGCCATTCACTGCCTTTGTAATACTTTTCCGGAATAGGGACGACTGACAACGGTTTTTGCTCAAGCCGGAGGGTTTGGATCTTCTCAAGATCACGTTGTGAGAAAAAAGTGGCGACTTTTTGTTCCGGCCGGTATTTATAATCCCAAAAGTAAATCTCTTCGCCGTTTGATAAGAAAATGAAACCAGCATTGATGGATTCCGCGTATGAAAGAGCTTGTTGCTTGGCGGAAGCCGGATCAACAGCAAAACGCTTTGCCTCAATAACGGCTATGGCGCGACCCCTTGAGTCTTTAAGAATATAATCAGCGCGGCCGTTCTGTGAAGTCTCTTCGGTTGAGACCTGATTCTTGTTTTCGATATCCCAATCGGCTTCGCGGAGTCTGCGGTCAATGAGAATACGCGCGTCTGTTTCGCGCATGAACTTTTTTCCGGTTGTATCTTGAGTAGCCATAATATTTAAATCAATTTATGCTCTTTGAAGCTGAAAAAATTTGTTTTACTGACGATCACGTGGTCGCTTATATCGATACCGAGAAGCTTGCCCGCATCAACTAATTGCTTAGTTATATCTGAATCTTCTTGCGATGGTGTTGGATCGCCGGCTGGGTGATTGTGAGCAATAATAACCTGCGCGGCCAAATGCCGGACAGCCGGCTCAAATACTTCGCGCGGATGAACGAGATTTGCATTAAGTGAACCGACTGAAACGATTTCACGCTTGATTTCCTGATTTCTGGAATCCAAAAAGAAAATCACGAAGTGTTCTTTTTTATGATCCCGAATATCCTTGAGTTCGTCCCAAACATCTTTTGGCGATAAAAGCAGAACCGATTGCTTATCGTGTAAATGCCGACGACCAAGTTCATAGCAGGCGACGATTTCGCACGCTTTCGCGCTTCCAAGACCAAATGTATTTTTCAATTCTTTGGCCGACGCTTTGGCCAATCCAGCGCCACTGAATTTCCTTAAAATCTTACTGGATAATTCCACTACATTTATGCCTTCGCTTCCGGTTCGTAAAAGAATAGCCAAAAGTTCCGAATCAGAAAGTCGCTCGGGGCCGTATTTCTCCAGTTTTTCTCGCGGTCTATCAACTTTTGGCAAATCTTTTATTTTCATACTTATTTATTCAGATCGTAGCTTTGCTTTATAAGCGAAAATACCTTGTCTATGTCGGCTTCGCTTTCGAGCTTAACCTCGTAATCGCCATTGCCGTGGTGGCCGATGTGCTTTGGTTTTTCCATATCCCGAGCAATGGAATCAGGATCGTTAAGTTGTCCGCTTTTTACGTTCAAGAAAATTTTAAGCTGATTGCGATATACCTCTACATCGGCAAAGTTGGTCGATAGCTTATAAGCCACATAGTGTTTTTGCGGATCTTCTTTAATTTCCGTATCAAGCGAGATGATTTTTTCGCGTAACTTTAAAAATAACGATTTGATATCCTCTCCAGCTTTCTCAAGATGTTCGTCCACCGAATAATTCTTCTGTATTATTTCTTGTTTTTCTTTGTCGTGTTTTGTTTTCCGCACAATACTTGCCGTTGATACCCGTACTTTCTGAAAATTTTCCGGCTCCAAAAAGAGAATGTTTTCGTCATAGATGCGGTACCGCCAGAGCTCAACATTAATCGGCAAAACATTCACCGTATCCAGATCAAATTTATTGTAGCTTTCAGCAACGCAAATGACCCGGGGAGAATCCCAGTCAATCTCTATTTCAATCTTTTTGTTTTGACAGACTTTTTCAAAATCAGCCTTGTGATCCAAAAGCCAGTATAGATATGAAAGCCCTTGATTGATCACATTATCGTTTTGGTTTTTCTTGTATTCAATGATGCAAGGCGCGCCGTCTTTATCAATACCAAGGGTATCAATCCGGCCGCCGAAACTGGTCGGATATTCATGAGCCAGAAAAATAATGTTTAACAATTCTTCAAGATTGCTCTCAAAAAGTGTCTGTAGGTTTTTCTCCAGATCAAGCTCTTTGGCGGTTATTTTCTTGACGGCCGAGCCGTTGATTTTGAATAGGGCCATATTATTTTTCGTTTTGTAATTTAAGCTTCAGCAAGAATATCGTCTCGGTGCGGAGTTTGGCTTTTACCCAATCTTTCTGCTTGGCGTCCAATAGTTCGCCCATGCCGGAAAGAATATTTTGGTCGGTCATTTTTTCCAGTGAATCGACACACTTCTGTAAGAATTCCTTGAAAATCATACTGGTGCGTTCCTCGACAATTTTCTTATTAACCGGCCATTCATTCTGCAAAAAATACCAGACATCAAAAATGTCGCGGTTGGTTTTACCAATCCGCTCATACATAGCACAAAGCTTGTGAGCGAACATATCCTCCTGCACCATAACTTTCATGGAAATGCCGAGATATGACTTTACTTCATACTTCGAGCCGAATTCCCGGCGATTAATTTCCACCTTGATATTCTGGGCACCCGGAACCTTGTCGTCATAAGCCAAAACATAAAACAGATTAAAACGTTTCTTTTCCGCTTCTTTTATTGTGCCGTAATTCTCTAAAATCTTTTTTATTTGCTCGAAAACATAGTCCTCTTTTTCGGCATCGAGTAAATCAAAATCCAAGTCCACTGAAAAGCGGTTCAAATTATAAAAAAGATAGACGGCCGTACCGCCCTTAAATCCCAAAAGCGGCCCGATTGTTGAATCGGTATAGATATCCTTAAGGATTTTGATGAGGATATTTTTGTGTGTTGTGGTGTTGAGCGTCATAAAATTTATTTTGTCTCTGTATTTAATGCTTCGCGATATTTCTTGACCATTTTTTCCATGCGTTTGTTGCCGCCATAAATAGAAAGTATCTCGAATACTTTGTCCCAATTCAAAGGACCGAGATTGTCAAAGTGATAATCCTTGTTTAAATAAACCACATCTAAAAACGCGCGCTCGGGAGTTGCGATAGAATAATTATCCTTGCTCTCAATACCGGCCGGATTAGTGAGAATGGCATCTTTGATTCGCTTATAGGAATATGTCTGACCATCGGCAGTGATTTCTCGCTTGGTATAAGATGCGATAAATATTTGATTGTAGTGCTGAAAGGTTATGCCGGCCTGACCGAGGACGGTCTCAAAGCTGATATAGGAGGGCGTAAATATTTTGGTCGCCAACTCGAATTTGTTGTAATCTTTATCCTTGGCATAAAAACCTCTGCGAATACGATAAAGAGCTCCGCTTTTGGCGTAGTAGTTGATCCTTACTCTGGCCGCATCAGAACTGGCTTCGCTCCAAAGCAACATTATGTCTTTGGCCGATAAAACCGTTTGTTTTGATCGCAAAATTGTTGAGATATAATCGCCTTTTTCCATAATATAGTCTGTATGTTAGTTTAAACCTTACTTACAGTATCTATTTTATGCTATAATGCAAATAAGCGCAAGTGCTGGAGGGATAAGTAAATGTGCTTAACTTTAGTGAATGGGAGGCATAAAATGGATCTGATTCACTAATTTTGTCCAGTTGAATCACTATAGTGGACAAAATCGGGATATTCTGACCAGTTTAAAAATGATTATGAAAATGAAAAAGGCCACGCTGGCCACCAGATACAAATTCAATATCCGGAAAAATGTCGCAAAGATCACGACGTACCGGCTTTCGATTGCCACGACTGAAAAGATACTTCGGTCTTCAATGAAAACTGCCGGTATTGCCGATAGTGAAAAAATTATAAGGACAAACCGGCCGGCAATCGGTACGCTGACCAAGGAGCTCATCGAAACTAAACTCGAAGTGAAAAGCATCCGATCCCTCTTGGAACGCCGGACAAGCAAGTTTGAGGGGCTGACCGAATATGACCAGCAGTTTATAAAAACATTCACCCGGGAGGCGGCTGTCGCTTTTGCCGAATATTTTGCCCAAGGAAAAACCAAGCCGGAGTTAAAACAGACCATTCTTCATTTATCGGCCGAGGCTGATTTATACCGCGATCCCAAAAACAAATACTGTTATCCAATGGGCAAAGAGGATCTGCGTCATCGGATCGTAAAATATCTGATCGGCAAAACTTATCAGCCGACACCGGATATCTGTATGGCTACGAACGCCGGGAGTGATTACTCTGTCCGTTCGGCCATTATGAAAATTAATGCCAAGGCAAAGAATGATTTGAAAATCACAAGACTCATCGAAGGCCGTCGAACCGACGGTTACCGGATCAATCCGAAGTACAGAATTTTCTTGCGGTGACGCTCGTATTCCTCAAGTAGTGTTAATAACCTTGGTGATGCGCCTGCAGAACAGGCGTTTTTTGTTTGCAAAAATTTCTTTGCGGACTATTTAAGGCATAGCGGCCCGATTGCAATAATTAATACGTGTGAGAGGAAAAAATTAATGACGATGAAAATGCCACAATATGGAAAACAATTATTACAAAACCGCCGATCTGGCATTGGTCGCGGCGCTTTTATTATTTATTCCTGATTCTCTTGAGGTCGTGGATCGGGGAAATCCGCGCAAGGTGCTCTTTTGCTTCGGCAAGAGCCCGGACTTGGATTCTCTGGTGAAGCGATATTGGAGCCGCGAGCTTCAAGTCGAGCCGCAGGCGTTCTTCAACGAGCTCAAACAGGTCAAAGTGCGGATTTATGCCGAGGACTAAGACCTGTGAAATTAAAACCGGAAACGCTGGAAAAGCTCCGCGCGATTCTTAAAAAAGACTTTGGCCAAGAAGTGAATGACCAGGACTTGCATGATATCGCTTTCAACCTCGTGGGCTATTACGACGCTCTGATGCGTTTTTATTGCGAGGATATCACAAGCGGCCGTGAGCTCTTAGTGCCATACGACAATGAACCAGCAAAATAAAAATCATAAAGTCAGGGATTACCGCGAAGCTCCATTTGCTTATCAGGATAAGCCGGCTTTGCGATACATGCGACAGCAATGGCTTGATAAGCACATCGGCGTGGATGCGTTTCGCAACTTATGCAATGTGTACTGTGCCTTGACCGAGATCGCCTCCAACAAAGCAAGCCAGACCGTAGAAGCATCAAATAAAACGCTTCTAATTTATTCCGGCTTAAAAGACTGGCGAACGATTAAGAAGTGTTTGGCCAAGCTCGAGGAGTGGAGTTTTATCGCAATCACAAAAACCCGGGGCGAAGATGCCAAGTTCAAGCCCCGGAGTATTACCTTGCTCTCCGTCCTACATCTGACGCAGGGTGGAAACCAATCAGCATGTAAAACCGGACGGCATGACAAGCAGACCGCATGGGACGGCGATGATATAGAAGTTAAGGATTTAAAAGAAATTAAAGAAAATTATAAAGAAGTTAACGGCCGGTCCGAGAAATTAAAAAGCATCGCCGAAGCCAGAGCGGAATTACTTCGCAAGATGTCCATCAAGTAATATGCCCAAGCTCACTTACTTAAGACCGTGGCACAAACGAGCAATCGAGATGCGGTGGCTTAGTGTCCCTTATGAGAAAATCGCCAGTGAAGTGGGAGTGACTCTCGATACAGTCAAGTCGTGGTTCAGAGCGAAAGGATTCTTAAGAGAAGCTTATAGCCGATATGCCGAGGATCAAATTCTGATCCGGAAACTTCAGGAAAAACAGGAAATGATAAATACACTTAACGGCAACAATCAGCAGTAAACGGCAATGAATCGAACAAAAATAAATACACTAAAACCCGGCAAAACCCAACATAAGCCAACAAATCTGGTAAAAATTTACACAAGGATAAATACACTTAAATGCAACAAATTACAGGAAATTACAACATTTTGAGAAAAATCCAAGCATGTGGGCAACTCGAGCTTAGCTTGTTCTAAAAATTAGCGTATGGTGTGTCTTGGTACCAAAGGTCGCATTCGAACAAATAATTATTAACAAAAAAATGACTATGACAATGCAAAACGAAAATGAATCAATGCGAGCCGTGGGATACGCCCGTGTCTCCTCAAAGGATCAAGAGGACTCCGGCTACTCTTTGCCGGCTCAAGAAAAACTCCTTCATGACTATGCCGACCGGAACGGCTTTGAGCTCACGAAGGTTTTTGCTATTCAGGAATCGGCCGCCGGAAAAATCCAGCGAAAAATATTCCATGAGATGCTGGAATATGTAACCAAAACCAAGATCAACACGGTCTTCGTGGAAACAACCGATCGTCTGACCCGTAACTTCGCGGATGTGCCGGTGATCGACGAATGGATACTGGCCGATGAAAAACATACCATTCATCTGGTGAAAGAAGGCTGTACTCTTCACAAAGACTCCAAGTCGCACGAATGGTTTATGTGGCGAGTTAAAGTCGCCACAGCCGAGTATTATATCCGACTGCTTTCTGAAAACGTCAGGAAAGGACAAAAAGAAAAACTGTCCCAAGGCTGGCTTCCGGCCAAACCGCCGCTTGGATATAAAACCATTGGCGAAAAAGGACATAAAATCCATGTGATTGATCCGGACAAGTCGCCGCTCATTAAAAAAATGTTTGACTTATACGCCACTAACCGCTACTCAACCAAAAAACTGTCCGAAGTCATCTATGCTGAAGGCTTGCGGTCCCGTGGAGGAAATAAAGTAAGCCATTCAAGAGTCCATCAACTTCTCGGCGATCCGTTCTACTTCGGCATGAACCGCTGGGACGGCCGGCTGACCAAAGGTGAACACGAACCGCTCATCACCAAAGAGCTATATGACCGGTGCCAGGAAATCATGCATACCAACGGCACGCCGAGATATTTCAAGCATAATCCGCTCTTTAAAAACGTCTTCCGCTGTAACGAATGCAAAGGCCGGATAACATGGGAAATACAACGAGGCCACTGGTACGGCCACTGCAACCATTATAAAAACTGCCAACAAAGGGAGTTTGTCCGGCAGGAAGTCTTGGACACACAACTGATAGAAACCATGAACTCGCTGAACCCCAAAGGCGAACAGGCCGTGGAAAGTATGCTCTCCTGGGTCCAGGAAGCTCTCAAGGAAAGCCATAGCGAGGAAATAGAATTCCGCAACAAATCAACGGCCGAGCTCAACCGCCGGTATGAAGTGGCCACGCAACGGCTGGACAAGATATACGATAACAAGATCGACGAGAAAATCAGCGAGGATTTTTATAAAAAGAAATTTGAGCAATACAAAATTGAGCAGGAGCAGATACTGGACAACCTCAACAAGCACAAGGATGCCAACCTGAAATACTTCGAAATGGGCGTGACGGTCCTCCAAGTGGCCAAGCAAGCATGGAAAATTTACATCAACCGGAACAAAGTGGAGATGGTGGACGATAAAAAACTACTTTTGTCCCTGATTTTTTCGAACACTACGCTAAACGGCAAAAAAGTCGAGGTTTCCCTTCACAAAGCGTTTAAAATCATCTTTGACCGAGTCGGCGAGCTTATGGGAGAGAAAATAGACCAAAATAAAATATTCGAACATCTGAATAAGCCCGTAAATAAAGAGAAAAGCAGAGCTTTTGGCTCTGCTCATCCCATATGGCTCCGCACTGTGAACCGTGTTAGAACCATTTTTGAGAGACAAAATGAGTATATTTACATCCCCGATTTAAGAGAATACGCCGACGCATAAACTTACCCCACTGCACTACTCACTATATCTTACCTTTGATTATTTGATTTTTTAATCAATCTTTTTAATTGTCTCGTATAGCTCTTGCTGGCGTCTTTGGAGTGAGGCGTCAAAGATAATGCGATACTCAAAGTTTTTGTTGGCTTGTTGAAACTCCTTAAAGCCGATTTCTTTGGCAAATGTCTCGTCAAATAAATCTTTTATTTTCCCCTTATACTTTTTTTTATTTTGTTCGTAGGTTGTTTTTTCTCGGTTTGATTTCACCTCTATCACCAAGTATCTGCTCTTTGTGGTTTCAATAAGGAAGTCGGGAAAGTATCTGGAGAGGTTGTGCTCATTTTGCGGGTTGTGATATTCAAAGTAAAAATCATTATGGGTGGGGTCAGTAGCTCCGCCTGTGAAATAGACATCTACAATCGCCTCGTCTTTATCCAGAGCGTCCCGCAGATACCTAAATAGGTCTTCCTCATCTGTGCTACCGAAGTTATAAGGATTGATGTGAAATCCTATGCGACTTTCACCATAATCTTTCTCCATAGTTTCCTTATACACGACAAGAGTATTTTTTCCTTTCTCTATACTAATTTTGAACGGATACATTTTTGCCAATTCTATTTCTTCCTCAATCGTCTCGGTTTTTTCCTGATATTGATAAGCATTTGCCAAAATACCATTGATGACGAACGGCAATAACGCTATATTTGCTTTTACCTTTTTAGTTAGGTTTTTTCTTGATAATCCGTTTTTCTCCAAAACTTCCTCAATATCAAGACACGGCAAATGGGTGTAACGATTGATAAGCTCCACTATTTCGTAGAAAGTAAGATTGCCGTTTTCTTTTAATCCTTTTGTCGCTTTTGCTTGTCGGTAGCTGGCTTGTCCTTGCTCACTTAAGAATATGCCGCCCTCGCCGATAAGCGACTTATACTCCTCTGGCTTAAACTTGCTTACATCAATCTTGATTTTACCCAAATCTTGATTTTGGATAGCCAGTATTTCTTTGAGCAGTTTCGTAACTTTGAGCTTCTTCTTTTTCTCAATTTTCAGAGTATGTTCATGGGTTTTCGTTTTCTGTGCCTTCAATTCTGCAATGGTAGTTGAAAAATTATTTTTCAGTTCTTTGTCCAAAATGCGGTAATTTTCCTCGGAGAGAAAAATTGAGCCGAGCGTTGAGTTATCGCCAATACTTCGCAAACAACGGGTGGAAGATTGAAGCACAAAAATCGCACTCTTGGGCTTACGATACAACGCACACGCAACGAGTGAGCGGCAATTCCAACCTTCTGTGCCTTTGCCGACAAGCAGGATAAACTGCTTCTTGCTGTCTATAGTATCGCAATTCAAAAACTCCTCTTTGTTTTCTTCTGCTTCGGTGTGATATTCCAGCACTTTGTCCAAAGCAATGCCACGCTCCGCCAAAACTTTCTCAAGTTTTGGTCTCAATTCTTTTTGCAGGTCGTCAATGTTTGCCGCATAAAAGGCGATTTTGGGCAATCTGCTTTCCAACCGCTTCTCGCCATATTCGCCCCAGAACTTATCAACGACATCTTGTATAAACTTGCCGCTCTTTACCTGCGTATATTCAAAAAACCTTACTTGTTTCAAAATGCCCTTTTCTATGCCCTGCTTCAAGCCAAAATGATACACAACATCGGCAATCATCTTGTTGCTTACATACGGCGTCCCCGTGAGGTTTATTACGCTAACAAGTGGGGCGTTGCCGTGCAGGTAGTTGATGGTCTGCCTCGTCTTTTTCAATGTCCCCTCAAGCGTTTTACCGTAAGAGTGGTGGGCTTCATCAACAAAGATAGCAAGATTTGAAAGCCCACGAATGGCGGCAAGTCGTCTATTCTCAATCTCTTTTTTCTCCAACTCGCTCCATTCTCCAAGCAACCGCTTCGTGGTATTTTCTGCCGCTCGCCGTGTTTTCAAAATGATTTTTTGAGAGTTTGAGACAATGATGTTGTAGTTGCCGATTGGCGAGAGCGGCGTTTTGGGGCTTTCCAAATAGTGATATTTAACATTGAGCAAAATGTTCTGATATTCTTTCGGCACAACCCGTGTGTAATCAAAAGTTTTTATCTCCTTCAAGCTCTCAATGATGGTGGTGTCGGGAGCGAATACCAAAGCATTTTTCGCAAAGCGTTTGTCGTCTTGGTGGTAACAGGACAAGACGAAATCATACATTGTCATCACTGCCATCAAAATCGTTTTGCCCGCTCCCATTGTGAGGGCATATACCTGATTTGGATAATCCGAGACGCCGAACTTATCCGCCATCAGCTCCTCAATTTTTTTCTTGTTATCAAGCAAGTCAAACGCTTCATCTTTTGGGATACCGAGACCCAGAAGCATATCCTTTTCGTCCTTGAAAAGAGATTTGAATACTTCAAGAGAGGACTTATTGCCGACAACCTCTTTGAGATAGATATAAGTTTCTAACGCTTCAACCTGCGGCTTATGCAAAAAACCCACCCGCTTTATGTGGGTCAAAATGTTCAGTGTCTCCCGTTCTATGCCCTTATAGCCGCCGTCTCGCCAAGCGGCGACTTTCTGCTGGATGTGTTGTAAAAAAGGATTTTCCATACTCAATCAATAAAATGAGAAACGAACTCTATGCCCGTTTTTTCTTTTAACGCTTTTTGATATTTTTCAAGATTTGCTTTGGCAACCTGTTTTGCTTCCTCGGTAGGTGCATACAGAACGGCGTCTGCAAAATTATCAATAGCGTCCATCGGCTTGCCCCATTTTGCATACGCAATACCCATCCCGTTGCAAGCCATAAATATAGCTTTCTTGCACCACAACTCATCAGCTAAACCATCTTTACGCTCCGCCTTCACAAGGTTGAGTGCGTCCAGATATGCACGAATTGCCTCTTTATATTTTCCGTTTCCACGCAAATCATCCGCAGTGTCCATCAGTTTTTGAACTTCAACATCACGCATATTTTTACGCAATTACACTAAATGTCTCAAAGTATTCTTCGCCCAAAACATCAACGATTTTTACCGCAACTGTGTATTTGCCTTTCTTCGGATACTCCCAGTTATACTTTGCTTTGATAAGTTCTTTTTTGGTTGGCAAATCAATAATCTCGGCGTTGAAAAGTTTGCCGTTGTAATCAACATCAACCGCCACGCTGTCTATGATTTGCTTAAAGTCCGCAACCTTTGCTTGGTGGTCTTTTTTGAGCACTTTTCCGTTTTCAAGCTCCAGCTTTCTCATTAAAATCGGCGAGTAAAACTCTTTGAGTTCAACTGATAGATTTTTATATTTGGCTTTCACCTCAATTTTGGCTTCGGGCTTTTTCTTGAAAATGAGATTTTTCTTGTCAGTGAGGATGTCTCGGATTTCAACTTTCACGCCCGTTTTATTTTCTTTTTTCAGAAAATCAGACACATCAAGCTCAACGCCAGAGGCGATTATCAAAACACCTTCCTCATACACTGGCTCGCCTGTCTTTGATTTTTTCTTAACATTAAAGGTGCTGATGTTTTTATCAATTTCTTTAAGCACCACTCTTATATCCATCTTGTTGAGCACTCGGTTAAGCGGCATTGCTTTCACAAAGTTGTTATCCAGAACGCCGTCAAAGTAGCTTCGCTTTATCGGCTCAACGCCATACATCTCCATTACGATTTCCTTTGCCTCAAGCTCGTTCTTGAAAATATCGTAATCGTTCACATTAAGAACCTTGAAAGCATATAAACCTTTGAAGTTTTTATCCTTTTTCTTTTGCTGTTCAACGATTATCTGATTTAGCCGCTTTGTGGTCGTCTGAATTGCCCCCAAGTTTATATCGCAAGCAATCCATCGTCTGCCGAGCTTTTGAGCAACAACAGGAGCGACACCAGAGCCACAGAAAAAATCACCCACCACATCTCCCTTTCGGGAAGACATCTCAATTATTCGTTGTAAGAAGTTTTCGCTTTTTGCGGTTGGATACTCGTTTGAGTAATCATAAGCAATAATATCGTCCCAAAGAGTATCGCACATCGTGTTTTTCTGTGGCGGTAAAAAGTATTCGGGCGTTCCTGTGCTACCTAACCTTACAAACTCAAGATGTGGGTGTTTAATGGCGTAATCATCCAAAGTTATGTCGCTTTGAAACTTCTTTACATATTCTTTGTAATTCTCTACTGCCCGATGTGCTCTTTCCTTATTCCACATCCACTGACCATCAAGGATTTCTACGCCAAGAAGTTTGTATCTTAATGTCGGTCTATCAGCAGGTTGTTTGAATGAGTGCCAATATCCTTTTCTATAAAACTCCTTTAATGGAGCATTCAATTTAGCAGTCGGCGACTTCGCATAAATATAGACAGTATCACCGAAAGTGTTGAGGGATGTGAGGTTATCAAACTGTGTTTGCAGGTTTTTGTTTATTCGTCTTGCTATAATTTCATTCCTGAAGTTTTCCGAACCAAACACTTCATCCAGCAATACTCTTAAGTATGAGTTTTTATGCCAATCCAGATGACAGTAGAGGAAACCTCGTTCGGTAAGAAGTTCTCTCATCAACGTCAATCTGTCATACATAAACTACAAATACTCATCTTTCTCCCAAATATCAGCGTATTGTTTTTCTTCCAATAAGCTCTGCGGTTGTCCTGTTATTTTTTCTCCTCTGATTTTTACCTTTCTTACATACTCCGCTTTGCTATCAAACGGCGGGTCTATGTAAATTAAATCAATCTTGCCCCGATATTCTTTGAGCAAGTGAGCTAAAACTTGGAGATTATCGCCCCAGAAAAGTTTATTGAAATCCTTTGAGCTTTTGTCGCCATAAATCTCTTTTTCTTGAGCGGGATAGTATTCAACTTTGTCCAAAGGTCTTTTGCTAACCCATTGGAGCATTGGTCTGCCTTTGGCTTTCTCAATATCAAAATTGTTTGTAGCGGGCTTTGCCGCCGATTGTAATTGTAATTTTTTTGGCATAATTGTTAATCGTTTTATGTCATCGTTTTTTCTGATTTAATAACTTCAAAATATCTTCTTTGCGATAACGCCTGTCTTTTCGCTCGCCAAAACGGACGGCGACAAGTATGCCCTTTTTGTCCCACTGCCGCAGAGTGTTGGGGTGGCATTTCAAAACCTCGCACGCCTCTTTGAGCGTGAGCAGTTCTGGAATTTGTTTATTTTTTCGCTTTTTAACCATTGATTTTCTACCTCACATTTGATAACATTATTATATCGCAGGTAAAATTTATCTGCAACATTAAATGACAATTACTCTAAATTCCAATGACACCAGAAGAAAAATTTAACCAAGATGTTTGGTGGATTTTGCGAGAAATAAGAAACGATGAATTCCTCACCCGAAAAGGCGAAAAGGTGGAGTTTCGTGTTCGTGTCCAGCCAAAAACCCCAAGCAAAGCTAAACAGGCAAGCGTTCTTGATTTTCCATCGGAAGACACTCAAAAGAAACTTTTACACAAGCTCCAAGAACGGCAAGCTATAACCGATGTAGAACCAGTAGATAACATCCTACGAGGAAGCGACATTTTTAACCCTACAATTTACCAATTATCAATCAACCAAAAGAAGTTCACCGAGATTTATCGCAAATATGAAAATAGCATTGGATTTCAACAGAACAAAAGTGAAGCACCAGTTGTCGTCCTTAAAAATTCCCCCCTTATCAAGCCAAAAACTCTGGAGCTAATAGCCCAAGAGATTGGTAATTTAGGCACTGCCAATAATCTCATAGATTTTCTAAATGATTGTGGTGTTGATAAGAAACTTGTTGAGTATCCGCAGACAAAATGGCGAATGGTTAATGCTATATTACAAACGCTCGCCACTTCACCAATTCCCAAAGACCAAGAGACCTTATTCAAAATTATTGAAGAAGCAAGCCATCCCCTAATGCACAATGGGGACGAGGAGCTTGCTAAAAAATACGAGGACAAATTCAGCAGGTTGTTAAAATATGATGGCTTTGCTTTAAGGAACTATAAAATCAAGAAAATCACCGAAGAAGCAAAAAAGGATGGGGATTTGGACTTGTATCTTAAAAAGAAAATTTTAGTAGAAAGCTGGAGAGACGATTTGCCTCACCCGATAAGCGAGCTGTCGTTTAACAACAATACAATTGAGCAAATTTGCTACTCTCTCTGGGATATATTCGTTTCAGAGATTATCTTTTTTGGTGCTAACACCTTTCCCGAAGACATCTTGGTTGAAACTGACCCCAGCTTCCATCAAGAGATTGCCTTTAACTGGAACTTGATTAGGGATTTAGATAATAATCCGCACAAAGTAGAAAGCGGATACGAATTTGATATTGAGATATTAGATAGAGATAGATTAAAAAAGGATGTGGATGAGGAGATTAACGAATTTGTCTCTAACAAAGTGGGCAAAGAAAAAATTGACGGGGCAAAAGATTTTTACCCAGATACACGATTTCTTGAAACGCCATCGTATTTGCGAGGCATTTCTGATAATTACTACGCTTACAAAAAACAAAGAGAGGTTTTACTTAACTTCATCGCTGGTTTATATGAAAGATTTGAAAACGAAATCCTTGTTATAAAGTTTGTTGAAGTAATTGATAAAAATGTGAATGTTTTACGAACACTTTTAGCATTAGAAGCCGAAGGGATTTTTACTATCAATGAATTAAGGAATGATAAAAAAGAATGGACAGATAAGGATAGCGTTTATGCAAAAATCCAACTGGTTAAATCTAAAATTCCAACAATCAAAAAGTTCTCACCAATCGCCGAAAAACAAAAGCCTGAAATAAAGAAGTGGGCTGATAATGAACCCTTACAACAAACAAAAGAGCCGCTCCACATTGTGATAGATGAGGTCAAAAAAGACATTGGAATAATAAGAGGGCTTGAAGAAAAAGCACCACCAAAGATAAAAGGCGTTACAGTCGCCATCCAAATAAAAGACGCACGGCTTGATAAACAGAATTATTTTTTGGAAGTAAACCGTGGCGAAAAAATTATATATTTCAAATCAAAAAAGAGGGGTGAGGGCTTGGAAAGAGAAACAAAGCAATTCAAAGTCTTATACCATCTGTGGGATTTTCGGTGGAAATTAAAAGACGGCAGAGTTCTTAAAAAGGGTGAGCTTACTTCACTGGATAATCTTATGAGAGGAAGCGGCAGTGAAAGCACAGAAGCCGCTTATAAACATATTCAAAGATTAAACAACCGATTTAAGGGTGAGGGTGTGGCAATTGAGATTGCGGGCGAGAATAAAAAGTATCGTCTAATCATAAACATAGCGTAGACACTGTCTCGGCTATTTCTCGGACATAAGTTTTTAGCACAAAACAGGGTAAATAAAGAACAATATATGTTTAATAGGACAAAGCAACCTATGTCCTAAAAATCGCCCTAATATACGAGTGGTAAAGTCAAAGCATAATACGCTTTGGCTTTTTTATTTTACCAGAGCCGCAAGGTCGTTTAATCAACTAACCATTACAAAACTATGAGCAAAAAATTACAAGACAAGCAGTCCGAGGAACTGCAATACATTCCTCTTGAAGGAGACGAAGTATATGCAACCTATGATTTGGGTTGTGCCGCCGCTTTGGTAACGGCGGATTTTGCGTTGCTCACTTTGGACAGGGCAAATCCCCGCAAAGTGAGATTTATTTTTCGCCGTGAGGTGGGAATAGAAAAGGTCGCAGACGATTTTTGGTCTGACCGTCTTGAGCAGAAGTCCCGCTCGTTCTGGGACAACATTAAAAATCTCAAGAACAGGTTGTATTCGGACGAATAAAACTATGCTGTCGGATGAGCAAATAACTAAATACCAGACGCTATACAAAAACCGCTACGACAAGGAAATCAGCCGAGAGGAAGCGTATGAGCAGGGTGCAAAACTCATCCGACTTGTTGAATTGATTTACCAACCAATGACCGAGGCGGAATACCAGCAGTTGCAGGAACGCCGCCAAGAAACGGGCGACTTAAAACCTTAACAAAACTTAACATTACAATTATGGAAAAATTACAAACAATTACAATTAAAGAATACCTCACACGCAAAGGTGTTGCCTTTCGTGAAAGCGGAAAAGAAATCATCACCCACTGCCTTTTCAATGGCTGTGATAAAGACAGCCGAGGCACGGAAGCCCATCTCTATTTTGACGCAGAGACGGGGCAATACGAGTGCAAGAAGTGCGGCGAGAAAGGCAATCTCATAACGCTTGCCAAACACTTTGGAGATGGCATACAGGAGATTGCACTGAACCCGATAATGCCTGCCCAAAATCCACGAAAATCCACGAAGTTTGACGCAGAACTGGTTGAGACCTGTTATTTGGCACTTCCAGCCAATATCCGTCAATATCTCAACGCCAGAGGCGTTTCTGACGCCGTTATAGACGCCCACAAGCTCGGCTGGGGCAAGTTCTACGGCAAAAACTGGATAACGATACCTGTAAAGGATATTTACGGGGCATTTCGGTTTTTCAAATTGAGGCGAGACCCGAACGCAGGCGATGAAAAGATAACTTACCCCAAAGACGTTAAAGCCCAGATTTACGGCTGGGAAATGCTAACAAATGCTAACAATCCGCTTGTCATTTGCGAGGGCGAGCTGGACAGGTTGGCGTTGCTCTCAAAAAACATTGACGCCATAACCTCAACGCACGGAGCGATGACCTTCAAACAAGAGTGGTGCGAAAAGGTAGGAAAAGGTAGGAAAATCTATGTCTGTTTTGACAACGATGACGCTGGCAAGAAAGGAGCGGAACGGGCGGCAAAAATGGTGGAAAATGGTGGAAATGAGACATACATAATCACATTGCCGCAGGAAGTTGGCGAAGGCGGCGACATTACCGACTACCTCGTAAAACTCAACGGCAACCCTGATGATTTGTTTGGTAAATACGCAAAAGAATACCCAGAGAAAATTGATACCTCGCAATTTAAGCCGCTCTCATCGCAGGAGCTGGTAGAGATATTGGGGCTGACGATTAAACAGGATGAGGAAAACAAAATCGTAACCTTTCTTTGCGAGTTATCGGCATACACGGAAAACGCACAATTCAACATCAGCTATAATGCCCCGTCATCAACTGGCAAAAGCTATATCCCAACCGAGATTGCTCGCCTGCTCCCAGAAGAAGATGTGCTGGAAATTGGCTACTGTTCGCCGACTGCTTTCTTTCACGATGTTGGCGAGCAAGACGAAAAAAACAAAGGGCGTATCCTCGTTGATTTATCCAGAAAAATCCTCATATTTCTTGACCAACCCCATACTCAACTTTTGGAAAGGTTGAGACCGCTACTTTCGCACGACAAAAAAGAGATAAGTATAAAAATAACGGATAAAAACCAAAGGCAGGGATTGCGGACAAAGAATGTTGTGTTGAGGGGTTTTCCTTCCGTGATTTTTTGCACGGCAGGGTTGCGAATTGACGAGCAAGAAGCCACCCGATTTTTGCTATTAAGCCCAGAAGTGAACCAAGAGAAAATCAGACAGGGCATTTTGGAAAGCATTAAAAAAGAGGCGGACGCCGAAAGCTATAAGGGTTGGCTTGATGAGAACCCAGAGCGAAAGCTCCTCAAAGAACGCCTACGAGCGATAAAACTGGCAAATATCTGCGAAATTAAAATCGGGGGCTATCAAAAAGTTGTTGAGCGATTTTTGACAGAAAACAAAGTGCTCAAGCCCCGACATCAGCGAGACATTAAACGGCTCATCTCGCTCATAAAATCCTTTGCCCTTATCAACCTCTGGTGGCGAGAGCAGAAAGGCACAACAATTATTGCCAACGAGGATGACATTGAGCAAGCGTTTAAGATTTGGGACGCCATCTCGGTAAGCCAAGAGCTGAACCTGCCGCCTTATATCTACAACCTATACCAAGAAGTCATTTTGAAGGCGTGGGACAAAAAGAACGGGAGCAGAAGTGAGGGGTTTGAGGAGATAACAGGCAAGCTCGGTTTATCACGCCAAGAGGTATTGCAAAAGCATTTTGAGGTGTATGGGCGGATGTTGGACACAAACCAGCTACGCCAGCAGATTTTGCCAATGCTTGAGACGGCAGGGCTTATCGTGCAAGAGGCAGACCCCAGCGATAAACGCAAAATGCTGATTTACCCTACCGCACTATCCACTAAATCTCTTGACCAAAAAAATAGTGAAAACGGGGGTGGGGTGAACCCCAGCGATGAAAACAATAGTGAAATGAGCGGTGGGGTAACTCCAGATTTAGGAGTTTTCTGACACCATAAAAAAGGTCGGTATCCTGATAAACAGGGTAATAACAGGTAATAATAAAAAAAACTATGAGCGAATTTTATCGGAATTAAGATTAAACTCAAAAACTCCTTATTTTAAGCGAAAAATTGATTTTAATTTCAAAAAATCAACACACAAATCTTTAATGATTTCGGCAGATTTTTGAAAAAAATTATGGCAAAACAAGAGGCAGAATGGAGTAATAGATTAAGTGTCCGCTTTCTGAAAAAGCACGGGTATCTTGAGGGTGGATGGAGATACGGCGGGATTAAGTGGACTTACGGAATGAGTGGCAACGAAAGCAGTATCGGCTTTAATGTTTCAATAGGCGGAGACGGTGGCGATTACATTAAGTTGCAATACACGCATACAAGCAGTTGGACAGGCGAAAAAGAGAGTATGGATTACAGGGTTGAGCTTACCACCACTCCCTGCAATTACGGCGGTGTGCGATATTGGTTTATTTGCCCGCTATCCAAGAACGGACAATACTGCGGGCGGCGTGTTGGAGTGCTTTTCTGTATTGGTAAATGGTTCGGTTGCCGACACTGCGGAGATATTTGCTATGCCGCCCAACTTGAAGGCGGGGGCTTCCGTGTCGGTTCGGTTACAGAGCCAGTTGTTGAAAAGGCATATAATGAAATTAAAAGATTTCACTACAACGGAAAGCCAACGAGGAGATATAAGCGATATTTGCGATTGAGAGATAAAATGGACTACTCGTGGGCAAGAGCCGCTATGAAGTTTGGTATTAAGTTTTAGATGTAGTATAATGACTATGTTGACCCGTTGCCCAAATACCCGTGAGTTTTTTTATGGCTTCTGTCCTGAAAGGGGCGGTCTGCCAGAAGCTATCCTCACGGAGACGCAACTGGGTCAACCAGACCGCCCCTTTGAGTTTTTATGAAACAAGAGCAAAGCAAAATTAAATACTTCATTTACGCCAGAAAGTCATCGGAAAGCGAAGACCGACAGGTGCAGTCCATTGATGACCAAGTAAATCGGCTTAAAAAGTTTTCCAGCGACTTTAATTTGGATATTAAGAAAACCTATACCGAGGCGAAGTCGGCGAAGAAGCCAAGCAACCGCCCGCTTTTTGATGAGATGCTACAGCGAATTGAAAATGGCGAGGCGGGTGGGATTTTATGTTGGCAGATAAACCGCCTATCCCGCAATCCCATTGATAGCGGAAAGTTGAGTTGGCTTTTGCAAAGAGGAGTTTTGAAATCAATCCAGACCATAGACCGCCAGTATCTCCCAGAAGACAATGTGCTGATTTTCAGCGTTGAGAGTGGCGTAGCCAATCAATACATTTTGGATTTAAGCAAAAACACCAAGCGGGGTATGCTCTCCAAGTTGGAGAAAGGGTGGCAAACGGGAGTAGCACCGCTCGGCTATCTCAACGACAAAGAAAATAAAACTATAATCAAAGACCCAGAGCGTTTTAATCTCGTCCGCAAAATGTGGGATTTAATGCTCACGGGCAATCACACCCCGCCCAAGATTTTGGATATGGCGAATAAAGAGTGGGGTTTTCGGACAAGAAAGTTTAAGCGTATTGGCGGCAATGAATTATCACGAAGCGGCATTTATAAGATTTTTACGAGTTTATTTTACGCAGGGACTATTGAAAATGCAGGAGTGCAATACGCAGGACAGCACGAGCCGATGATTACACTTGAGGAATATGACCGAGTGCAAATGCTTTTGGGCAGAAAAGGCAAATCAAGACCAAAACACCACGAGTTCGCTTTTACGGGGTCTATGCGGTGCGGCGTATGCGGCTGTCTCTATACCGCCGAGACAAAAAAGAAGCTCCTTAAATCTGGCGAGATAAGAGAGCATACCTATTATCATTGCACGAGAAAGACGACAAAGATTAAGTGTAATCAAAAGAAAAATATCCCAGTGGACGATTTGGAAGTAGCCATTGAGAAGGAAATAGAAAAATACACCATCCTGCCAGAGTTCTTGCAGTGGGCGTTAGAGGGTTTGAATAAAAAGAACGACACCGAGATTGAGGATAGGACAAAAGTTTATGAGATGCGGCATAAAAACTTGGTAGAAACACAAAAGGAGCTGGATGAGCTTACCAAAATGAGATACCGCCAGCTTATTGATGACGAAACTTTTATCAAAGAGAAAAACACGCTCTCCAGCAAAGTCGCTCAAATGAAAGAAAATTTGCGAGAAACCGAAACACGAGCCGAGAAATGGCTTGAGCTTACCGAAAAAACATTTGCTTTTGCCACTTACGCACGAGCCGCTTTCTTGAGAGCTAACAAAATGGGCAAAGCTGGGTTAGAACTGAAGAAAGAAATTTTACTGGCACTTGGACAAACGCCGATAATTAAAGACCAAAAGCTCCTTATTGAGCCGAATGAATGGTTTGCAGAGATACAAAATGACTATCCTGCGTTGGAAAAGAAATACTTAAGGTTAGAACCGACAAAAATGCCGATGAATAAAGCAAAAACAGAAGCTCTCGCCTCTGTTCGTGCACACTGGCTCCGGGGGTGGGATTCGAACCCACGACCAATTGATTAACAGTCAACTGCTCTACCGCTGAGCTACCCCGGAATATTTCTTTATGAAAAGAACAAAAATAGTGTAGCGTAGCACGATAGGTATG
>Ga0210006_1000624_pt1 | contig 27338 bp, 26 predicted proteins | sample CryGey02umfilter_2_FD_185452 | JGI IMG/M metagenome (GOLD analysis project Ga0210006, IMG submission 185452) | Groundwater microbial communities from aquifer in Utah, USA - Crystal Geyser 4/10/14 0.2 um filter (SPAdes) (version 3) | ecosystem: Environmental > Aquatic > Deep subsurface >... | reverse complement strand
GGAATTTTTTTATTTTTAACTTTAATATTTTTAAAAGGAGAAGGTTATGAAAAAGTTTTTCAGTTTGATCGCGGTTTTTTGTATTTGCGCTCTGTCTACCCCATCCACGGCCTGTGATGGTCCCGGTTGCGAACAGGAAAGCGGCGGAGCAGGCACATGGACCAGTATTGACCAGGCGCTTAGCTCCAACAGCGTGGCCAATGGCAATCAGCTGTCGAATGCAAATGGCGACTCAATCGCTATCAATATTGGCGGTTGGGCCGAGGGTCGCGGAAGCAAGGCTAGTGCTGAAGCCGAAGGGGCTGGCGAGCTTCATGACAGCTCCCAGTTCACTAACGGGAGCGGCGAGGGCGGAGGTTTCTCCGTAGATATGAAGCAGGGCGCTAACGCTCGGGGCGAGACTGGACGGCGATGCTCGGAATTTTCCGCCAGCGCCAGCGCGAGCGGTTGGGGTTCAATGGATTCAAACGCCCAGATCGGTCCTGAAGGAATGAGCATGTCTTCGTCTAATACCCAAGGTACCACCGCTGTATTTTCTGTTTACGGCAACGGCGGGGCCGAGGCTGAAATGGAAAGGACGCAGTCCCTCTACCGAACTCTGCCCGGAGATGCCGGAGGCATGATCTCCTCCAGCACCGTGCGGGTGGAAGTTGGGGGCGGAACGAGCCGTCCTTAACGCCAACAATCAGGAAGGAGGAAGCATGGGCTTCCTCCTTCCTTCACAAAAAGGAGAAGAGAATGAGAATTATCTTTGTTTGCTTTGTAATGGTTTTCCTTGCCGTCCCGAATGCTTGGGCCGGCGGCGTTGAAGCGGACGTGAACGTTTCCACTGGCACCGATCAAAGCCAGTGGATCAGCCAGAGCGAAACAAATAATGTCTGGTCCCGCAAGCGCCAGGACTTCATACCCATCACCCCCTTCCTTGATACCGGGGCGAACAATGTCCCTGTCCAGCCGAAGTGGGGCAGACAAGGAAGCCAAACGTGGCTTTTGCTGAACGCGCCGGAGCTGACCATTGGCCAGCTTAAAAACCTGGCCAAGAATTCACCGTTGAAGAAAAAAAATATCCAGACAGCGGCGAAAAATACGGCGGCTGAAAAATTAGAAAAAGATGATATTGTGATGCTTCTTCCTTGGGAAATCAAAGAAAAGGAAAGAAGCGTAAGCAGCTTCGCTGTTTCCCAGGGAAATCCTGATGTCTCAGCCGCGCGGGTCTTGCTTAGCGCGGCGGAAGCCAGCGGATCGCTCTATTGCCATGTGGCGGTTGAGTGGTTGTCCGCGTCGTTCACAACCAACGACGCTTCGGCGGCTGGAGCGGTGATTTCCTTCCCCTTTTTTTCCAACAACGAAACCGCCGGCGCCGCTGGCGGCAATAAAACAAACGGCGCTACTTCGGCCTGGCTGGACGATCGAGGCAAGTTTAATATTTCAGTTGTCTGCTATGACAGCGTGAGCGAGGCCGACTTGAAAGTTCCGGAACCGGAACGGCGGCTTGAGGAGAAAGAGATAATGGCTCGGTTTTATTTTGACACCGATAAAGCTGAGTTGTCTGACAATCTGCTTGAATCCCCGGCGAATGGGCAGTTGGCGCTGATTAAGCGTTATGCTGAAGAAATTAATAGACACAAAGGGGAGCTGATCAGCAAAGGCAAGGAAATTTGGTTTCTGGGCCATTGTGATGAGCGCGCCAGCGTTCAGCACAATCTTGACCTTGGTCGGCGCCGGGCCAAGAATTTAAGCGAGGCGGTAAGCATGGAGCTGATGCGCCGGGGCTGGAAAGATGAAGAAATAAAACAAGCTATACACTACGCTTCCGCCGACGAGCATCATCCTCAGCCGGGCGGGATGGAAAAAAGCCGGATGGTTAAAATCGTTGTAGCAACCGAAATAACTCAATAAAGGGGGTGTTTATGAAACTGAAATGTTTTATTATATTTTTAGTTTTTGCGGCGCAGTTTGGCTGTGCCGGACGACAACAGGCAAAAGATTTTAACCTTCGCCTTCAAATGGTCGAAGGAAATGTCGGCAGTGTTAGGGACGATATTAGTGAAATAAAAAGCTTACTGGTAAATAAAAACCGCGCTAGTTCTGTCAGTGTAGGTTCGGTTGAAACACAAAATGCCAATTCATTTTCCAGTGAGGAGCTGGAAAAGATGAGGCAGAAAGCGGGATTAACTTCGCAGCCGGTAGTGAAGGAAAGCAACAAAAGCAATAGTGGTGTTGATTTTCAAGCTCTGGCAAGTCGTATTGCCAGAATGGAAGCAGCTGGTGGTAAAATCATTCAGCGCGTAGAATCTCTGGAGGATAGGGTTGATTTCGGCGGCGACATAAAAGCTGCATATGTATATTTTCAACCCGGTCAAACCGAGCTAAGTGACAAAGATTTCAAAAGAAGCCAGGCCGGAAAACTTCCAGAGAAAAATGAAATTCTTGAAATTACCGGCCATGCCGACAATACGCCGGCTAAAGGGAGTATGACCAACCAACAGATTTCAGATGCGCGTGCCGCTTTTGTGGCCGCAAAGCTGAACGTTCAAACTAGTAGCGGAGTTCCTGTCCGAGGCGCAGGAGAAACGGAAAAATATTTATTAAGCAGATGCGTTCGCATCTTTTATAAGGAGGTGAAACAATAGGAGGAGAAAAAATAATAAAGAAAACACAAACCCGAGGGAAACAGTCCTCGGGTTTTTTATATTTAAATATTCTGTCTTTTCGTAGTTGGTATTATTATATTATAATTATGAGCGATTTACGAGATTGCTTCGTCGCTATCGCTTCTCGCAATAACAGAAGTATAAATTAATATTTAATTAATTGGCGTATTTTTTATTATAATTTAATATCCTTAAAAATATCGCCATATTGGTTTTCTAATTGTTTAATATTAATTTTAATCGTTTCCGCCACCATATCAGCTTCTTTTTTATAACCGGTATTTTTTAATTCTTCATACATTTTTATTTTTTCGGTAATAGCGGCGCTTTGAGCATCCACTCTTCTGATATCTAAATTAACCCCGGTTTTTTTGCCTGATAATTTATCAATAATTTTAGCCCTGTAATCTTCATTTAGTATAGCTTTTCCTTCATTCCCTTGCTGGTAGCTATCTATATTTTCATGATAGCTTAATATATTACCCTTTTCATCATAGGTAAAAGAAATTCTTCCATTTTTTAATTCAATATCTTTCATACTTGGTTCGCTTCCAACCATATTTTCTATCCCCTCTTTAATATTTTCAGGATTAACCTCAATTGGTGGCTTTACTCTAATTTCAGCTTCTTCATTATTTGTTGTTAGCATTGTTTTATCCGTTTTTTCAATAATTAATTTTGCGTCAGTGCCTTTAGGGACACTTTCAGCTGGCGCATCAACTACGGTTACTGCTCCAGCCGCGGTTACTGCTCCAGCCGGTATGGTTTCCGGGGTTTGATTAATAAATTTTACGGCGCTTTTTAAATCTTCTTCGGATATAAATTTTCTTTCCCCGCCATTCCATAAAAATTCCTTAGGTCCTTTTACAAAAAAAGTTCCATCGTTATCAATAATTAAATTTACATCTTTTTTTAAAAAACCTCTATTAAAGTTTATTTTTAAATCACCGTTTTTATTATAATATACCGTTCTGTCTGAAAATTCATCTGTATTGTAATTATTTCCAACTAATTTATTAAGCGCTTCTTTATCATGGGTATTATAAATTAGCCTGACTAGGCTTTTTTTCATTTCTACGTCATGCAAGCCGAGAAGCGGCTGCTGGTATTTTTGTAAAATAATTTCAACATCGTTTTTCAATTTAAATAATTGTTCATTAGTCGTATATTCCGTTCCGGGCAGTTTTTTAAAGCCGGCAACTATTTCTTCCTCGCTTAGAGGCTGGTTCGTCTGTTCAGTAATATTTGCCGGTGTTTCTATCTCGGCTCTAGTCATAGCCCTTTCCGCTTCATGAACTAGATTACTTTTATCAAAATCCATAATTTGCTCATCGCTAATTTCATCATGCCCGGCTACGCCATAAACCATAGTATCGGCTAATTCCGGCTTATTCGCGGGAACATCAATATGATCGAGCGGTTCTGCTTCTTGCCCAGAGGTTTTCCCAATCATTTCATGGACAGAAGAATTTGCTTGCATCGCCTCGTTAGCTTTGATAAACGATTCTTTAATATGTTCCGCATCCGCGGGAACAGTTTCATGGGCAGAAGTTTCTTCAATTGCCGCGCCAGGCCCTTTGTATGCTTCAGCTTTTTCCAATCCCTCAGCGTCTACAATTTTTTTCCAAGTATCATGCTTAATGTCGTTTAAGTAAGCAACCGCTCCTTTTTGTAGTTTGCCATCTTCCCAAAGCTTATCAGATTGTTCATTTAATTTTGCGATTATACTATTAAATCTTACATGGTCTTTAATGTCCAATCGGCCAGACAATTCATCATAATTAACAGCTTGCCTAAAATCTTCAACCGGTACGCCGGCCACGCTGCCAGTGCTTTTTTCAGACAGCTTAACTAGATTAGCCGCCACATTCAAGCTTTTGGCGCCTTCTTCCTCTCCAAACATGTTATTAGCGCCCAGCACATCTTTTCTAGAATCCACGGCTATCATATGAAACACTTTTTCTAATTGCGGAGGCACATCGCCTTTTCCCAAATGCAGAGTAAATTCATTCTTCAAACCCCTTATAATTTCCACTTGCTCTAAACTCGGCTCACCTTCAGTAATGGGAAATTTTTCTGCAATTTCAGTTATTGCATTTGGATCTTCTGGCATACTCATGCCATTTTCAGATATTTTTGCCATTGGTTCAATAGCCCTTTGGTCTGCTTTTATGGTTTCAATGGAATCATTAATTTGGTCATTGTATAAATTTTCATATGGTTTAACTTTTTTTATAGCTTCAAATATTTTTGTTCCTTGCTCAGGAAAGCGTTTATTAATTTCTTCCGCAGATAAATTTTTAATTTCATCAAATTCAGAATAACCAATTGAATTTCCTTGCATATCTTTAAATCCAGATAAATTTTCATGTAAAGCATTATTATATAAAATTTTTGCCTTGGAAATTTCTTCGGCAAATGATTTCAATCCTAATTCTTTAATATGTTCTAAGCCATTTGTATTAATTTCATCTTCAACCCATTTTTTAATTTCTTCTATATTATTTATATCACCCCTAAACCCAGCAAATTTTAATCTTTCATTTATCATTGCATCTTCCTGGCTTAAATTGCTTTCAGTTAAGTTTTCTTCAGCTACAGAAGGAACTCCCTGAATATCAGCTGCTTCCAATTCATCAGGGCTTAATATATCAGGTAATTTTTCCCATAATTTTGTGGCAGTTATTGTTAATGTTTCGGCCATCATTCCATATACAACTGCTTTTGATCCTGTTTCCAGATATTTTGCCCCCATTGCTAATTCATCAACCGTTCCATATTGACTCACCACTCTATCAAAATCTTTCAACTTTTTTGAATATTTATTAATTATTTTATTTTTCTTTTCGTCTTTTTTTAATTTTGATAGATTATTATCTGTATCAATTGCGTTTATTTTATTATTAATATTATTTATTGAATATTCAATATGTTTTTTTATAATTTTTTGTAATATATTACTGGCAGTGCCCGGCTCTGGATTTTTTGATAAACGATTTAAAAGATTTTTAGGAATATTTTGTTGATAAGCTTTTTCTAAATCTTCATGTGAAACTTCATCGTTTTTTTCTTTTGCTTTTTCGTAAACACTCCAAGCTTCTTCAGCCGCTTGATTTATATTTTTTATCCTTGTTTTTTTAATAACTTTTTCGTTTTTAAACCGGGCTTCTTTAGCTGCTTCAGATCCTCTTGAAAAAATCATACCTCCCATCATCACATACTTTAAAGATGAACCAGCTGTATAACCGGCAACATCAGTTGCCATTCTTCCATATTTTAAAACATTACCTGATAAGCGTCCTAGGTTTGAAAAATGTTTTTTTTCTCCATCTTCTATTTTTTCTATATTTTTTCTAGCTTGGTTTGCATCTCTTTCCATATTTTCATGTAATGATTTAGTAAATCTCCCCATCGTAGTTCTTTCGTTAAATTTATTAGAAATTTTTTTAAAAATATTAGAAAAAAATCTATCTTTTTTTTCTTCGACAAAAAAACCTATATTATTAAGGCCAATACTTATTTCTTTTCTTTTTTCATCAGGTAAATTTTCAATTTCTTTTTTAACTTTTATTTCATAATTGGGGTCTTTAATATCTTTGCCCGATAAATTATCAGCTTCTTGTCCGTTAAATAATTTATTTATTTCTTCGTCATTATCAGCATCATTAACACCATCCACCGCTTTTTCGGCTTCTTCATCCGTTATTGGTTTATCTAAATTTAAATTATTTTCTTTCATATTTTTTATTAATTTTTATTATATTATTATTTTACCAAAAATATCTTAAAATAGCAAAATTAAAATATTTGCCATATTTTTTATTATTAGCTAAAATATAAGCATAGGATTAATTATTAAATTATAAGCATAATAATTATTTATTATGCTATAAACAAATTTATGGAAGGATTTTTATCGTTTATTTTTATTTTAGCTTTTGTGATAGTAGTTATCGGCTTGCGCATTGTTGACCAGTATGAAAGGGGGGTAATTTTAACTTTGGGGAAATATACCAGCACTAGAAATCCAGGGTTGACCTGGATATTTCCCGGCATTCAAAGGATGTTTAAAGTTGATTTGCGTATTACCACCGTGGACATTCCCCAGCAGGAGGTAATCACCAAGGATAATGTGACCGTAGGCATTAACGCGGTTGTTTATTTTAAAGTAGATAATGCGGAAAAGGCGATATTGGAAATACAGGATTTTAGGCATGCTGTTGCTCTATACGCGCAGGCGGCGTTGCGTGATATCATCGGCGAAGTTGAATTAGACGTGCTGCTCTCGGGCCGGGACAAGATTGCCGATGAAATAAAGAAAGTGGTGGATGTGGCCACGGATCCATGGGGAATTGACGTCTCTTATATTAAAATGCAGGATATTGAATTGCCGGCCGATATGAAGCGCGTTATGGCCAAGCAGGCGGAAGCGGAAAGAATGAGAAGAGCGGTTATAATTCAGGCCGAAGGTGAATATTCCGCCGCTGAAAAATTATCTAAAGCGGCGGAAGTTTTAAGTTCGGTGCCGAGCGGCATTTCCTTAAGAACATTGCAGACCATAGAAAAAATAAATCCTGATCCATCCAAGACGGTTATTTTCGGCCTGCCGATTGAATTTTATGACGGCATTAAAGCTATTACCAAGATGGTAGAAGGGAAGACAGAGAAAAAGAAATAAATATACAAATAAAATGAAAACAGGGACAGACTATTATTTTTTCCCTGTTTTTATTTTATCTCTTGTAAAAATTGTTCCGCCAGGTTGGCGGTTTCGCCGGAGTTATTGTAAAAAAGCTTCCAGACAACGGCGATGTCAGCGTCATTAAACATAGCGCGCTGGACTTCGCGGATAGAATCGCCGCCGGCGATTGCTATCATAATATCATAATTGCCTTTTATTCTTCTAATTTCATGCAGGGGAAGCTGTTTTTCCTTATTAAATTTTTCTTCATCAACTCCGCGGTGGAGAATAACTACGGTTGGGATTTTTTTTAATTTTCTTAATATTGATAAAGGAAATTCTACGTTCATCATGTCTATCATGGAGTCAAGGCCTAAATTTTCGCAATTGGCGATAAATACGTCCAATGATTCTATGGGCGCGGCTCCTAAGGCAACAGCGGCGCTGGCCCCGGCATTAGCGGCAATTTCCACTTCAGTAGAGCCGCGGTCCATCATTTTTAAATCAGCCACTATGTACGGCTCGAAATTACCAGGGGGAATATTATTAGCGGTTTTTTTCGGCTCAATAGAAGGATGATAGTTTTTACTTATAAAGCTTTTGAATAGTAATTTTAGCAAATCAATGCCCGGACCGAATTCTTGTTCTTCGGATTCTGCAATATCGTTTTGATTTCCTATAACCGAAATACCTGTTAATTTTTGCCCATACCATTCTTTTATTTTTCTAATACCCATTTCTCCGTATTTTTTTATCAGCGGCGTTCCGGCTTCAATAATAATCCGGTCGCTTATCGGAAGTGAATTAATAATTTTATGGGCCTCATCCAGCGTAGAGTTTAAGGCGATTTGTAGGTATCTTTTTTTGAGATTAAGTTTCAGCTTATATTCTTTGTTCATAATTACATTATATACGATTTTTATTAAATGCAAAAGAAAAAAGCCCATCACTCGGATGGGCTATGAAAAAGTTAGGTTGAATTAAATTTTTTTAAAGCAAAATAATAAGCCTTTAAAAAAGTATCTATTGATGGATTAGCTTCTCTTTCCTTTCCTTTTATTGATAATATTGATTTTTCTTCTCTTATACCTCCTTTTTCGTCATCAATAAAAGTTATTATAAATTTGCCTGCCCTTACTATTATTCTAATCGGATTTTTTTCGGTTATTTTTATTAAACTAATTTTTTCCTCCATTTTTATTCCCCCTTATGAATAAGTCATATTGAAATATTTATTATATAGCATGCTTCTATAGGCAGTATATAAAATTTAAAGATCAAAAATTAGTATTTTATATTTATATAATACTATGTTATAAATAAAAATTGATTATGTCAAAAGATTTAAAAAGCAATTTTACACAATATTTATAAAATGCCATAATATTAATATGGTTAAAAAAACAAATGGAAGATTAATTATTATTGACGGAAACGCCTTGATTCACAGGAGTTTTCATGCTTTGCCGCCCACCATGGCCACCAAAAAAGGCGAGGCCGTAAACGCCGTCTATGGCTTTACCACCGCGCTGATTAAGGCCATCCGCGAATTCAGGCCGGAATATATCGCTCTAACTTTAGATAAGAAAGGGCCGACATTCAGGCATATAGCTTACGAAAAATATAAGGCCACCAGAATTAAAGCGCCAGATGAATTATATAAGCAGATACCGCGCGTTAAAGAAGTGGTAAAAGCTTTTAATATTCCGATTTATGAAATGAGCGGTTTTGAAGCTGATGATTTAATCGGCACTATTTGCCATAAAGTTGATGGAGAAATAGAAAAAATAATATTAACCGGCGACTTAGACACCCTGCAATTGGTGAATAAGCATACCAAAGTTTATACCTTGAGTAGAGGCATTTCCGACAGTGTTGTCTATGACGAGCAGGCGGTATTTAATCGTTTTAATTTGCTTCCGCGGCAAATGATAGATTATAAGGCCCTGCGGGGAGATCCGAGCGATAATATTCCCGGGGTCAAGGGAATCGGCGAAAAGGGCGCCATCGGTTTATTGCTTGATTTCAAAACTTTAGAAGGCGTATATAAGAATATAGATTCGGAAAAGATAAAGGATAGAACTAAGGAATTATTAAAAAAATATAAAAACGACGCTATATTATCAAAAAAATTAGCTACTATTAAAATTGATGTAAAAGTAGATTTTAAGCTGGAAGAGGCGTTATTTAAGGATATTAACAATGAAAAAATTGTGAAACTTTTTTCCGAGCTTGAATTTAAATCATTATTGCCGAGAGTACAGGAAATTACACAAAAGCAAAAAAGAAAGAAAGTAATAAAACAAAAAAGCGGGAGAGATAAATCTCCCTACACCGAAGCTTCGGAAGATAAATTTGAGAGAAATAAAAAATTATTTAAATACCTATTAGTTGACGACGATAAAAAATTCAAATCATTTTTATTAAAATTAAAAAAACAAAAAACGTTCGCTTTTGATACGGAGACATCGTCTTTTGATCCAATCACAGCCCAATTATTAGGCATAAGTTTTTCATGGAAGGCTGGAGAGGCATATTATTTAAAATTAAAAATTAAAAATGAAAAAGTAAAAGATGATGTAAACAATTTATTTAATTATAAAGAAAATAATAATTGCCAAGAAAATCCATGGTTGAAGGAATTAAAGCCGATTTTTACCGATAAAAAAATTAAAAAATATGGGCATAATATAAAGTTTGATATAAGAGTTATAAAAAATAACGGGACAGAAGCCACAGGAATAGAATTTGATACTATGATCGCGTCTTATCTTTTAAATCCTGGCACTCGCCAGCATAATCTTGATGATTTGACATTCGCGGAATTAGGATTTGAAAAAATCAGCAAAGATGATTTATTAGGAACGGGCTGGGATAAAATTACTTTCTCCGCGGTAGAAATAGAAAAATTATATTTATATTCTTGCGAGGACGCTGATTTTACTTTCCGGCTGGTAAATAAATTAAGAAATAAGCTTAAAGCCAAAGGATTAGCCAAGCTGTTTAAAGAAATGGAAATGCCTTTAGTTCCAATTTTAGCCAAGATGGAAGATAATGGCATTTCTTTGGATAAAAAAATATTAATCGGTCTGGGAAAAAAAGTTTTTTTGGATATAAAAAAATTGGAAAAAAAGATATATAAAACATCCGGAGAGAAGTTTAATATTAATTCTCCTAAGCAATTACAAGTAGTATTGTTTGAAAAAATGGCCATTGCCAAAGACGGAATTAAAAAGACTAAGACCGGCATTTCCACTTCGGCCGATGAACTTGTTAAAATGATTGACTTACATCCGATTATCAAATTAATACAATCCTATCGGGAATTATCAAAATTATATAATACCTATATTAAAGCGCTGCCGGAATTAATAAATAAAAAAACCGAGCGTATTCATACCAGCTATAATCAGGCGGTAACTGCCACCGGACGCTTGTCTTCAACCGAGCCGAATTTGCAGAATATACCAATAAAAACAGAATTAGGGCGTGAAATCCGTAAGGCATTTGTAGCTAAAAGGGGGTATAAGTTATTAGCTTTGGATTATTCCCAGATTGAACTGCGGCTGGCGGCCCATATGTCCGGGGATGATAAAATGATAAAAGTTTTTAAGGCCGGTGTTGATATCCATACGCAAACAGCGGCGGAAATAAATGGCATTAAACTGGACGAGGTTACGGCTAAGATGCGGCGGGAAGCCAAAGCTATAAATTTCGGCATATTGTACGGGCAGGGTCCGCACGGACTGGCGCAAACCGCCGATATCCCTTACTGGCGGGCAAAAGAATTTATTGACAGCTATTTTACTTCATTTCCCGGGATTAAAAAATTTATTGATAAAATTATAAAGAAAGCTCAAACTGACGGCTATGTGGAAACATTATTCGGCCGGCGCCGATTTTTGCCGGAAATCAATTCTTCGGTGGTTATGGTGAGAAAAGGAGCCGAGCGCATGGCGGTCAATACTCCCATACAGGGAACAGCCGCTGATATGATAAAATTTGCCATGATTGAAGTGTCGCGAATGTTAAGTGAAAATGGGGCGAATAATAAAGAATTAAAAAAGACATCACCCCAGCCCCTCCAATTTGGCGGGCAGGCCTCTCCTTCGCAAGGAGAGGGGGGTAAAATGTTGTTGCAGGTGCACGATGAATTGTTATTTGAAGTAAAAGATGAATATATAAATGAAGCTTCAGAAAAAATAAAAAATATTATGGAGAATGTAATAAAATTAAAAGTGCCGGTGATAGTTGACGCGAGCGCAGGAGATAATTGGGGAGAGATGTTTCAAATTAAAATGAAAAAATAAAATATAAAAAATATAATAGTCTATTTTAACAAAATGAAAAATATTAAAGAATTAAAAAATAAAAAAATAGCTATATTGGGTCTGGGAATTGAAAATTACGCTCTGGTGAAATATTTATTAACTAGGAATAGTAATAAGCAAAAAGGTGGTTTAATAACGGGATCCTATCGCTCCGCTATTGCTCCGCTCCGGGATGATAAATTGGATATAACGATTTGCGACAGAAGAAGCGCAGGAGAATTAAAGGAAAGGTATTCTGTCATTGCGAGCGTAGCGAAACAATCTCGGAAGAGTGGAAAAACGAGATTGCCGCGTCGCTCTCCTTTGGCAAGCTCAGGATTCGCTTCTCGCAATGACATTATTATTAGATGGAAGTTGGGGAAAGATTATGATAAGGATTTAGATTATTTTAATATTATTTTCCGGTCGCCTGGGTATCCGTTATTAAAAATCAAAAATCAAAAATCAAAAATCAAAAATATTATTTCCAGTCCGATGAAGGCGTTTTTTGAATTATGCCCGACTAAAAACATTATCGGAGTGACAGGAACCAAAGGAAAGGGCACTACCAGTTCGCTTATTTATCATATATTAAAGAACGAAGGCAAGCGTGTTTGGCTGGGAGGAAATATCGGCGTAGCCCCGTTTGAATTTATTAATAAAATCAAACCGAATGATTGGGTGGTTTTGGAATTATCCAGTTTTCAACTGGAAGATATGGATAAAAGCCCTAAGATAGCGGTTATTACCAATTTTTTCAGAGAGCATTTAGCGCCGGCCGATCCTAATAATCCCAATTATCATAAAAGCATGCACGAATATAGGACAGCTAAAATGAATATTGTCAAATTCCAGAAAAAAGGAGATGCGGTAATTGTAAATAAAAATCTTAAATCTAAAATTTCAAATCTTAAAACCAAAACTAAAAATTTAAAGCCAAAAGGGAAGTTAATTTTTTTTGAAAAATCTAACTTAAAATCAATGCTTGTCGGAGAGCACAATAAGGAGAATGTGGCGGCGGCCGTGGAAGCAGCCAAATTTATAGGAATAAAACAAAATATAATTATAAAAGCGATTAAAGATTTTAAGGGCCTGGAATATAGATTAGAATTTGTAAAAGAAGAAAAGGGCATAAAATATTATAATGATAGTTTTGCCACTACGCCGGAGTCAACTATCATTGCTTTAAAATCATTTGCTAACCCCATAATATTATTAGTTGGCGGAGCGGAAAAAAATTCAGATTTTAAAAAATTAGCCAGGGAGATAAAGGACAAAGTAAAATTTACGGTATTATTAAACGGCCGGGCTACGCCCAGAATTAAAAACGAGCTATTAAAAATTAATTTTCCGGCAAATAAAATAAATGTGGCTCATAGTATAAAAGAAGCGGTAAAAATGGCAGAGACCATGGTGAATAAAGGCGATATAATTCTTCTTTCGCCGGCATGCGCCAGTTTTGGAATGTTTAAAAATTACAAAGCCAGAGGAGAACTTTTCAAAAAAGAAGTAAAAAAATAAACAAAACCCAATAGTTTTGTTTTAAAAACTTTTATATAATTTTTTAGAAATCAGAAATGTATATTTCTAATAAATTCAATTTTTAATTATTCATCCGCCATTAAACTGAGTCGCATAGGATGGAGAGAGGCCACTTCAATTACTTTTTCGCAATTAGCGCAATCCAGTAAATCGCCCTCTACTATTTCATCGGCAATAATTACATCGCTGTTGCAACTCGGACATTTAGCAGTTTGCATAAAACAAAAAAAATATTATAAAATGCTATTAACGAGGGACAGTCCCTATATCCATATTTTAGCAAAAATTTATATAATTAACAAGCATTATTTATGATTATATTTTTATACGGCCCAGATACGTTTAGGAGTAGGCAAAAATTAAATGACATTAAAAAATTTTTTTTAATTAAAGTTGATCCTACCGGAAACAGCTTGACTAATGTTGACGGCGCTAAAGCCACTATGGAAAATATTTCCGAGGCCGTAGGGCCGGCATCACTTTTATCAAGAAGGCGGATGATTATAGTGGAAAATTTATTTTTAAATAAAAATCAGCTTATCTATGATCAATTTTATAAATATTTAAAAAAGCGCCCGGATAATAATGATAATATCATTGTCATTTGGGAAAGCATCGAGTCGGGAGAAAAATTAATTAAAGTTAAAAGTAATTTATTCAAATATTTAAAGCAGCAAAAATTTGCTGAAGAATTTAAATTGCTTTCCAATTCCCAGGCCACTGCTTGGGCAAAAAAAGAAATTGTCCGACGCGGCGGACAAATTACTTATCAAGCCGCCATGGCCTTAACATCATTATTGGGCAGTGATTTATGGCAAATAAGCAATGAAATTGATAAATTAATAAATTACAAGCTGGGGCAAAAGTTGAATTTATCAGATAACGCGCCAATAGCTTCTATTGAGATTAAAGATGTCAATCAATTGGTAAAAGGACAATTTGATGAAAATATTTTTGTCTTAACTGATGCTATCATCAATAAAAATAAATTATTAGCGGTTAGATTATTTACGGAACAGATTGAAACCGGCCTGGCGGATGGCTATCTGCTGACGATGATAATCAGGCAGTTTAGAATTCTATTACAGGTTAGGCAGGCCTTAGATTCGGGGCTCACTTCAAGAAAAATTATTAATTTATTAAAACTGCATCCTTTTGTTTTGCAAAAAAGCATCGCTCAAGTAAGGAATTTTTCTCTGTCTTTTTTAAAAGATATGCTAAGCCGGTTGGCGGTTATTGATTTTAAAATAAAAACCGGCCAGGCGGACGCAAAAACATTATTGACTTTATTGATTATTAATATATAAATAATTTTATCAAGTTAACAAAAACTCCCTTTTTTTAGGGCGTTTTTGTTATTTTTTAGATATCTTGTTTAATTTTAAATGAAGCTTTGATTTATTTCTGTTGCCGGTGTTTGGTTTGATTATTTTTTTCTGGACGGCCTTGTCAATCGCCTTCATTGTTTTGGCTGTTAATTCTTTCGCTTTCGCGTCTCCGGCCGTAATCGCTTTCCGGCTTTTTTTTATCAAATCCTTCAAATCATCTTTAATTTTTTTGTTATAAGCGTTTCTTTTTATACTTTTACGCAATTCCTTTTTTGCTGATTTAATGTTAGGCATAAATGTTTTTTGATTAGTTAATCAGTAGTTTAGTTAATTAATAATTTGCTTTAAACTATTTTTAGATGTTATCATATATTTTATTTTTTTTCAAGCTCACTTGGCGTTGTAAGATTTTTGATTAAAATAATTAAAGATAGAATAACAATTAAAATACTGGCTATTTGCGGCCAGCGCCAGCCCAGAAATATCGGCGTGGCGTCTATTCTAATAAATTCCAAAAAAAATCTAAGAATTGAATAAAGAGCCAGATATGACAAAGTAATATAAGCGCCGGCTTTTTTATAAGATTTTTTATATTTAATTAGAAAAAAATGGCCAAAAATTAAAATTATAAAAATTATCAGGTTGCCCAAGCTTTCATATAAAAAAGCCGGGTGGAAAAAATTATAAGAAATATATTCCATTGGGCGGTTTATTAGGTTAATGGGGATTCCCCAAGGCAAGTTTGTCGGCGGCCCGAATAATTCCTGGTTAAAATAGTTTCCCCATCTGCCGATCGCTTGGCCCAGCGCCAGTCCCGGCGCGATAATCGCGGCCAGACGGAAGAAGTCTATTTTATTTTTTTTAGAAAAAAACCATAATATTAAAATACCGGCGATAATACTGCCATGGATGGCCAGTCCGCCTTGCCAGATTTTAATAATATCCAATGGGTATTTAAGATAATAAGGGAGCTCCAAAAGAATGTGATAAAACCGCGCGCCGATGATTCCGCCGATAATAAGCCAGAAAGACAAATCAATAATCCGCTCCTTTTTAATATTATATGAAGAGGCCAATTGCAAAGTTATAAATATAGCCGTAATTATTGCCAATACAATAAAAAATCCGTACCAATAAATATTAATGGGGCCGAGCGAGATTAAAATCGGTTCGGGATGATAAGCATGCAGAAAATTTATCATATATATAATATTGCTTTATTATTTTTTTAATGTCAAACAAAGCAAAAGAAAAAAGGCCTAAGAAAAATATTCCAGGCCTTTATCTTTAGGGTTATACCAGATAAACCATAGGAATTTTTTGGCGAACCACAACAAAATTTTTATTCCAATCTATTTCACTTATTTCTTCCGTGCCATTATCTTTGAATATAACTTTGATAGGAAATAATTTATCAGGGTTTCTTTCAGTAATTCCATATGAAATATTTAATTTACCCTGATAATGATAAGGAAAAATACAATCAATATTTTCTAAAATGCCGGTATAGGAATTTATCTGGACCAATCCCGATAGATTAATCATGATACGCCCCCCTTATAAAATGGTTAAAAAGAGCTAATCATCCATTTTATATAAAAAATAAAATTTAATTTTTCTTTATTTTGCCGATATTAAGTTGAAAAACAGAACAACTATTAAAACATTATAATTTATCAAATTTATTTTATAAAGTCAAGCCGATTTTATTATTAAAATTTATTTATTTTTTTTCGTCGGCTGGCGGATAAAGCATTTTCTTTGGCAACAATAGCCATCGTATTTTTAACAATTGTATCCGGAGTGAGGGAAATGCTGTCTATGCCCAGTTCCACTAAGAATTGGGCGAAATCGGGAAAATCGCTCGGCGCTTGTCCGCAAATGCCTACCTTGGTCTTAGTTTTCTTGCCGACTTTAATCAAATATCTAATTAATGATTTTATTGATTCGTTTTTTTCATTGGCCGCGCCGGCGACATTCTTCATCAATCCCGAGTCCCGGTCTATGCCCAGCGTTAATTGGGTAAGATCATTGGAACCGATAGAAAAGCCGTCAAAAATGGCGGCAAATTCTTCGGCCAAGATTATATTAGCCGGTATTTCCGCCATAACATAAACTTCCAAGCCGTTTTGGCCGCGCTTTAATTCGTTTTGGGCCATAATGGATAATACTTTTTTTCCTTCTTCTATTGTCCGGCAAAACGGAATCATAATTTTAAGGTTGGTAAGCCCCATTTCATCCCGGACTTTTTTCAAAGCTTGGCACTCCAAGTCAAAAGCCGGTTTGTATTTCGGATCATAATAACGGGAAGCGCCTCGCCAGCCGATCATGGGGTTGGCTTCCTGCGGTTCATAGGACTGCCCGCCGATTAAATGGGCGTATTCATTAGATTTAAAATCAGATAATCTGACAATAACGTCTTTAGGGTAAAAAGCGGCGGCTATTATAGCCACTCCTTCCGCCAATTTATCAATATAAAATTGTTTTTTATCTTTATAATCGATAGTTAAGCCGTCAATTTGTTTTTTAATTTTAAGATTTTTAATTTTATGATAATTTATCAAAGCCAAGGGATGTATTTTTATTTTGTTATTAATAATAAATTCTTCCCGCGCTAGCCCGACGCCGTCATTGGGAATAAAAGAAGATTGGAAAGCCAAATCCGGCGAGCCGATATTCATCATTACCTTGGTTTTAGGCTTTTTAAGATTTTTGATATTTGTTTTATTTATTTTAAACGGCAGCAGGCCTTCATAAACATAGCCCTCATCGCCTTCGGCGCAGCAAATAGTTATTTTTTGCCCATTTTTTATTTTTCGGCTGGCGTTATTCGTGCCGACCACGCAGGGAATTCCCAATTCGCGCGAAACAATGGCCGCATGGCAAGTCCGTCCGCCTTTATCGGCTACAATCGCTGAAGCTATTTTCATAATCGGTTCCCAGTCAGGATCAGTCATATCGGTTACTAAGACTTGGCCGGGCTTGAATTTTACAATATCTTTTATATCCATAATTCTATTGGCGATTCCCGAGCCGATCTTACTGCCCACGCTTTGCCCCTTGGTTATTATCCGGCCCTTTTTTTCCAACTGGTATTCTTCCAATAAGTTAAAATCCCTGACGCTATGGATTGTTTCCGGCCGGGCTTGAATTATGTATAATTGGTTATCCCGGCCGTCTAAAGCCCATTCAATATCCATCGGTCGCTGATAATGTTTTTCTATAATCATGCCCCATTCGGCCAGTTTTAATACTTGTTCGTCGGTAATTGATTGCTTATGCTGCTCCGAGAGCGGTATTTTTATATTACGGACGGGCCTTTGGGGGTTTTTATTATAAATCATGCGCAACCCTTTTTTTCCGATAGACCGCGAGATAATGGCTCCAGTCGGCTTGAATATAAAAAATTCATCAGGGTTTACTTTACCTTGAACCATGTTTTCTCCCAGGCCGTAGATAGAATTTATCAAAACAGCATTTTTAAATCCTGATTCGGTATCAATAGTAAACATGACTCCGGATGCCGCCAAATCGCTTCTGATCATTTTTTGCACTCCGACCGATAAAGCAATCTTAAAATGGCCGAAGCCCTTGTCGGCCCGATAGGAAATCGCTCGATTAGTGAATAAGGAAGCAATACATTTTTTAATAGCTATTAAAAGTTCTTTTTCTCCTTTAATATTTAAATAAGTTTCCTGCTGGCCGGCGAAAGAAGCGTCCGGCAGATCTTCGGCCGTAGCGCTGGAACGGACAGCCACGTCAAGATTTTTAGTTTTATATTGGCTAGATAATTTTTTATATGATTTTATAATAGCTGTTTCCAAGTCAGGCGGAAGCTGGGCGTTTAATATTATCTGCCTGGCCATTTGGCCGCGGCGCGCCAAATTAACCACATTGTTAATATTTAATCCTTGTAAAATTTTTTTAATCTCTTTTTTTATTCCTCCTTTTTCTAAAAAATAATTATAAGCTCCGGCCGTGGTGGCAAAACCATTAGGCACGAATATTTTTTGCGCCGCTAATTTCCTGTACATTTCTCCCAAAGAAGCATTTTTTCCACCCACGATGGGCACGTCTTCAATACCAAGCTCATCAAAAAATTTAATAAATTTAGGCATGTTTTAAAATAAAGATGAAAAAATAACAAATAAAAATTATAATATAAAATTTATTTAAATTTTTTTCAACATTTTAATCTATAAATTAATTTTTTTGCTCAATTCATAAATGTAGGGTATTTTCCACCATTCGCCGTTCAAAGCTTTTATTATTCCGATTACCGAAACCACCAATAAAGCCAGCATTAATATTTGTCCGAATACTGGAAACCAGAAAATCAAACCGCCGACAATTTCAATAATAAACAGAATTAAACCTTGTTTGGCGTGGAATTGGCAGAATTTTGAATTTTTTTTAGTCAAAAGCGGAATAAGAAACAATATCCATAAATAGGACAAAGCCGCTATGGTTTTATTAGCTTCCACATCCAAGTTGGTGGAAGAAGATGTTGATTTTTCTTCAGTCATAAATTTTAAAGTTAAATTTTTATTATTTATTAAATATGTTATTATAATTATAGCATAATTAAAAGAATAGTTGAAGTATATTTGACTTTCGCCGGACATTCAGATAAAAATAAATGAGTAATAAAATTATATTGTCAAAGAGTTGGAATTCTATGTCTGATTTTTATTAATAGCCGGGCAGATAAGCAGATTTATTTAGTTATATTATGGGGATGTGGTGAAATTGGCATACACGCTTGGCTTAGGACCAAGTGCCGCAAGGCGTGAGAGTTCGAGTCTCTCCATCCCTACCATATTGAATTAGCCGCCTCGCTCGGGGCTTCGCCCCTCGCTTCGGCGGGCAGTTTTGCGAGCAAATCAAAGGGCTTTTTGAAATCAATTTCCAGCCGTCCCGCCACAAGGCGGCGGTTCGAGCCGATTTTTTTGAGATAATTTTTCATCTCCGAAAAATTATCTTGCAAAGCGAGATTTTTGGCTTGGTTGGCCTCTAAAATCCAATTTCGGGTGAGTTCGAGCCAACGATTACCTTTTCGCTCAAAATCTGATAATTTTTCCTCCTTCGTTTTCTTTTCCGCCATTAAGGCGTTTTTTGTTTGCTGATATTCCGCCAGTTCCAACGCTTCCGCCAGATAAGCGTCTGTTAATCTTTCTAGTTTTATTTTAATGACGGAAATATTTTTTTTGAGATTTTGAGCGAAAAGGTCGGATGTTTGGCGGTTTTCATTTTCCCATATTTTTAGCTTGTTCAAATATCTTTCCCGCCAAACATCGGGCAAAGAAACTTTTTGACAATTTTCTTTTACCTGTTCGGCGAAATTTTCCTCTCGCAAAAAGTGGCGTTGAGAACATTTTTGAATTTTGCTTTTTCTGGTGCAAAAGTAATAAACATATTCTCTGCCGCTTTTTTTGATTTTTCTATCCGCCGTTACACAATATCCACACTCGCCGCACCTCGCAAAATTCAAAAATAAAAATTCCTTTTTCTCTTTCCGCTTTTTGCGGGGCTTGCCGTTGTCTTTTAACGCCTGCTGTATTTGGTCAAAAAGTTTCTTTGCAATCATTGGCTTATGGCTTCCTTGATGCAGTTCGCCGCGGTAAAGAAAATGCCCGTAATAAAATGGATTTTTCAAAATATGTTCAACCGACGACAAGGGCATTTTCTTTCCGCTTCTTGAGCCAACCAAGCCAAGAGAAAACATTTTGCTTTGAATTTGCGTCAAGGTGTAGTTTCCGGTGGCAAAAGCCCGCAAAATCTCTTTCACTTTGTTAAATGTCTTTTTGTCGGGTTCAATCGTGCGAAGTCGTGGCTCATTGAAATATCCGAGCGGGGCTTTTGCCGAAAGTTCGCCTCGCCTGATTTTTTGCCTAATTCCTCGCAAAATGTTTTCTCTTAAATTGTCGGTGTAATACTTTGCTTGTCCGAAGGCGACACTCAACATAAATTTTCCTTGCGGTGTCGCTTCAAACCAAAATGTCGGGAATTTTAGCGATCTTATTTTCAAAGTGTCAACCAAGTAAATCACTCGTCCGCCGTCTATTGAATTTCTGGCTAACCTGTCGGGATTCCACGCTAAAATTCCCGAAGCAATGCCTTTTTCAATTTCGCCAAGCATTTCGTTAAAAATCGGTCGTCCGGGCTCTTTCGCCGTCCTGCTTTCTGTGTATTCCTTCGCTACAAAAAGATTATTCTGTTTGGCGAATTCCCGAAGCTCGGCGAGCTGGGCCTCAATAGACAAAATTTGCCTTTCTTCTTCCTCGGTGGATTTTCTACAATAGATAAAGTATTTAATCATAGTTTTAACTCCTTAATTATATTTGAAAAAGGCAACGCTTTACACCGACAATTTGTAAAATCTTGCTTTGCCTTTTGCCGAAGGCGAAAGAAAAAAATCGGCTTTTGTTTTTCAAAACAGGCAAACTTTTCAAGTTTGCGAACCGCCAAATCAACCAGCAAAAACTCTTAATTGATTTCAAAAAGCCCTTTGATTTTCTCGCAAATGTTCCCGCCGAAGCGAGGGGCGAAGCCCCGAGCGAGGCGGCTAATTCAATATGGTGGTGTCTGCTGGACGATGTCAGAACTTTTTTTGAACAAAATCCAGACGCCGACTGAAGCAAAATTGTTTCGTAATTTTGCTTACGGCTCGCGGGCAAAAAATTTCCTCCCCTTAAACCCCTCCATTTTTTGCCCACTCGCCAAAATTTTTTGTGCCGCCTTTTATAAATCATCTGAAAGACTTACAATTTATTTACTATATTACTATAACGGACTTTTAATGTTTTTAAGTTTTGGATTTGTTACTTGAGTATAAACTTGGGTTGTTCTGATATTTTGATGACCCAAAAGTTCTTGCACATATCTGACATCAACGCCATTTTCTAATAAATGCGTCGCGAAGCTGTGTCTTAATGAATGAAAAGTAGCGTCTTTTTTGATACCGGCTCCCCGGAGCGCGTTTTCAAAAACTTTTTGGGCTGTCCGTTCAGTTAATTTTCCGCCTCGTTCGCTCTCAAAAAGATAGTCGTTTAAATTTTTGCCAGCAATTAAGTTTTGAAGCTCAGTTTTAATTTTCTCTGGAAAAATAGTAATTCTGTCTTTTTTTCCCTTAGCGTTTTTAAGATGAATAGTTAACTCTTCTAAATTGATATCTTTTACTTTTAAACTGACGACTTCACTAATTCTTAATCCGGCGCCGTAAGCCAGAGAAATTATCAATTTATGTTTTGGATTTCTAATTACATCAATGATGTTTTTGATTTCTTCTCTTGATAGAACGATCGGGAGCTTTTTACTTCGTTTAGCGAATTTCAAATTTATCTTTTGAGGAATTTTCAATACTTCGCGGTAGAAAAATTTTATCGCATTTAAATAAAGATTAACTGTTTGCGAGGAATAGTTTTTACTTTGCTTGTTTAATAAAAACTGCTTTATATTTTCCTCGTCTATTTTTTCAAAATTAATTTTTTTAAAATCAAAATATTCTCTTAAACAACTGAGATAGGTCTTTATAGTTTTGAAGCTATAATTTCTTAATTTTAATTCCTGCCTTGTTTGTTCCAAATATTCTTGCATATTTTTATAAAAATTGATAAAATAAAATCAGTAAATGGTTATTAATAATTATACCAATAATTATACATTAAGTTCGTATAATATGCAACAAAAAGTCGGTATTATGCATTCGATTCGTATAAAAACGAGTTGTCCGAAATTTTGCTTTAAGAAATATTTTTATGATAAATATCAAAGAATGTAATGAGCCGCTGGTTGACATAAAAAAGTTATGTCCAAATATTAAGATAGACTTAAGCGGGCGGCGAATGAAAAAAGAAAAAACAGCATATCTTCGAAAAACTGTGGCTGAAATGATTTTGCGCGCCGAAAAGGAATTACCCAGAGGCATGACATTTGTTATTGGTGATGCATGGAGGCCTCGGTATGTTCAAGAAAAAATCACAAAATGGTATATAAAAGGTTTTTCTAAAAAATATCCAAGTTGGTCTCAGAAGAAAATTATAAAAGAAGTTGAAAAATATGTTGCTCCATCGAATGGGAAATATGCCTCTGGGCACATGACAGGTGGCGCAGTAGATTTGAGATTACTGAAAAATGGCAAAAAGGTTCCGATGAAAAGTTTAAAATTAACTTATCAAGAAAATGCAAAATCATTTCAGCCAAAACTTCCGCAACATATACGAAAGAATAGAAACATGATGTTCGCCGCCCTGAAGAAGGCCGGATTGTCCAATTACCCAAAAGAATACTGGCATTGGTCGTATGGTGATATTTGGTGGGCAAAAAGAAATAAAAAGAAGGTAGCTATTTACGGAGTGATAAGAAATATTTCTTAAAGCAAAACTCAAGCCACACTGCGCTCTCGCTCCACTGCGTTACGCTCGGGTCGGACAACACCGAATATCGGGAAAATTGCTCGGCTCGCAATTTTCGCAAATTGCCTTCGCTACGCTGCGGCAACTTCCGATATTCGGATACGTTAGCAGAAATTCACCCGCTCGCCAGAAGTTTTTTATAGTAATTTGACTTTAATAGCATTATGAGAATTAGAAACGCAACAAAAAGGGATAAGAAAATCATTTCTGACCTATATTACCGACTTCATCCAGTAGAAGAAAAAGAAAGCAGAGAAAAAGGATTATTGGTCCCAATAGAGAAATCAAAAATAAAGCCCATCTTTTTAGTAGCCGAAGAAAACAAGAAGGTAGTGGGATTTGTATGGGCACATCTTATTCAGTATGGACTTTTTAAATATGGAACAATCGATGAGTTTTTTGTAAAAAAAGAATTTAGAGGAAAAGGAGTAGGAAGCAATTTGCTCAAAAAATCAATAAAAAAACTTGAAAAATTAAATCCGAAAATAATTCTCGTTGGTACAGAAAAAGAAAATAAAGAAGCAATTAAATTATATCAAAAAGTTGGTTTTGAATTAGGAAAAAGAAGTCTATGGTTTTATTGGAACCCAAAAAAGAAACCATTAAAATAAATTTCAGTTCGCGGGTGAACTCTTCGGTTTCTTTGAAAGCCTCGCCTCAGCCCTTCGGGCTTCGGTCTGCTAACAGCGGTTAAGAGGGCTTTGTTGCCTTCGGCAAGTCGCCCCAAATTTTCCTTCGGAAAACTTCTCTTAATCACATACGTTAAGTGAAATTGAATTTCTGGACAAGATTTATATACTTTATCGCTTCTATCTAAAAATATGAGTCAAGAATTATACAAAAAAGCCGAGCAATTTGTAATAGATTCATTTACAAAGCTTGGAAAAACATCACAAATCAAACATTTTGAAAGAACAGTTTATTGGATTAAACAACTAAAAGCTGATGCTGATGAAGCACTATTAATTTCTGCTATTGCTCATGATATTGAAAGAGCTTTCAGAAAACAAGATGTTAAAGACAAAAAACATTCACATAGTTACGCAGATCCAGCATTTTTTCGCCCTCATGAAGAAAGAGGCGCAGAAATCATGGCAGATTTTTTGAAAAAAGAGGGCGCTGAGCAGAAATTAATAGATAGAGTCAAAATGTTAATTTCAAAACATGAAGAGGGCGGGAATGACGACCAAAATCTACTGAAAGACGCAGACAGCATCAGCTTTTTTGAAAATAATGTCCCTACATTTCTAACAAAACATGTTTCTGAAGTCGGAAAAGAAAAAGTTAAAGAAAAGTTTGATTGGATGTTTAATAGAATTACTTCTGAAAAAGCAAAACAAATTGCTCGGCAATGGTACGAAAAAGCTATAAAAAAATTAGATTAAGGAATGTCCAGAAATCCAACTTCTCCCTTCGGTCGACCACGCTGCGCTTTCGCTCCTTTCAGTCGCTCAGGGCACATAACATGGGATAAAAGGAAAAATGCTCGGCTCGCATTTTTCCCAAATTTTTCTCCGTTTCACTCCGCAAAACTTCTTTTATCCCAAAACGTTAAACGTAATTTTCTCGGGCTTGCTTAGATTGAAAAACTTTATTAACTTTAAATTTTTAATATAAAAATATGGAAAGTTTGTTATTAATTACTGGAATAGTTGCATATATCATAATTAGTTTTCTAATTGGTTTTTGGAAATCCAAAGGCATAAATCTTGCAGGGTTTATTGCAAGCAGAAACAGCATTGGATTCTGGGCAATTTTGTTGAGTTTAACTGGGACAATTGTTGGTGGTGGTATGTTTTTTGCTGTTGGTCAAATCGGCTATGAGGCAGGAATTATTGGGTACATTATCGGGGTTTGTTATATTATTGCCTTTACTCTTATGGGTTTAGAAATCCCAAGAATTAGGAAATTATTTGAGAATAAAAATTATCTTACTCTAATTGATTTAGTTGATGGAGAATATAAAAGCAAAAAAACAACTCTTGCTTTTGCCATAGTAAATTTTTTCATTTACTTTTTTGTATTGGCTGCCCAATTTTTGGTTCTCGGAATCTTTCTGAACTATTTTGCTGGTATTCAATTAACTTATGCCATATTACTTATCGCCATGGTGGTTGCTGGTCTTAACATTATTATTTACTCTGTTGTTGGAGGAATACAAAAAGACATAGCTACAGACGTTTTTCAAATGATAGTGGTCTTTGTTGGTTCGCTGTTGTTAGTTTCTCTTTTATTCAAACCTGTTACTTGGACAAGTATCTCAACTCTGCCAACAACATATTTTACGGGATTAGGATATGGCGCAGTGTTTCTCATTGGAGCAATAATATTTTTAATTCCTCTCATTTTTGTAAGATTAGACTTTTGGCAGAGAATACTTGCAGCAAAAAATGAAAAAGTAGCAAGAAAAGCCTTCTTTGTTGCTGGTCCGCTTACTTTTCTTTTTTATTTTATTTTTACAACTGTTGGTATGTATGCAAAAAGCTCGGGAATTGCTGAAGCAAAAACAGCAACACTTGGTTTAATTACCCAAACTTTTTCTGGGCTTGCTTTTGCAATTATTATTTTAGCTTTTCTTGCAGCGGTTATGTCAACAGCTGATACTGCCTTAAACGTAGCCAGTGTAAGTTTTTCAAGATTGTTTAAAAGAAAAACTTGGCATAGATATTTAGAAAGCCAAGAGTATGACCGCGAACTTCTTAAATTTGTAAAAATTTCTGCGTTATTGATAGGTGTATTTTCTGTTATCACTGCTTTTCTTATCCCTAATATAGTTGATTTATTTGTTGCCGCTTTCTCAGCTGTCTTAATTTTGGCACCAGCAACTTTTGCTTTACTCTTCAGTAAAAAACCAAATAGTAATGCGGCTTTTTATAGCATTGCCCTTGGATTTCTTGTTTTTTTATTACTCTTTATGTTTATACCAAAAGAAGCCTTCGTTGCAGGAATATTAGTTTCTATTTTAACCTATTTTATAGTAAATAAACTTTCCACCAGGAAATTAAAAATTTAAAAAACGCTCGCCCGAGAAAACTCTCCTCGCTATCGCTCGTTGGGACGCTGCGCTTTCGCTAACGCTCATCACGCCTAACACGGGATAAAAGGTTCGGCACTCGGCTCGTGCCTCACCCAAATTTTTCTCCGTTTCACCCCGCAAAACTTCTTTTATCCCAAAACGTTAGGCGAAATTGCGAGCCCGCATAAAAAGTTTAAAATTTAAGATGCTATTCACATATTATGAGAAAGGAAGCGACTAAAATGAAATGGGAAAATACATTAATGGCGTATGAAGAAGATATAAAAAGCAGGAGTTTATGGGATTGGATAAAGGCACACACATCTTTTATGAAACCTTTGCATAGATATGATGGAGTTTTAGAGTTGACTGAGCAGAAGATGGAATTTACAGGAAAAGATGTGAAAGAAAAAAAAGATTTGAATCTAGAAGTTGAAATTGGGAACATTATAGACGTCCACTTTGAATTTGATAAGGTCTTTACAGGATGGGAGGATAGAGCAGCTCCGTGGAATAAACCTCTGAGGGTAAGATACAAACCTAAAGAAGGAGAGAGAACAATATACCTTTTCGTGAAATTTCATCACAAATATGGAATGAGGACTTCCGACAATAAAGAAGTTTTTGAAAAATTAAAATCGCTCTTGGAAGAGAAATAAATATGGAAAGGAAAATGGAGTATCAGGGAGTTCCGATAAGAGCACTTGCTTATCTCATTGACAATGCAATCCTGTTCGCTTTATTTGCTTTATTTCACTTTTTAGTATTTGGCACATGGTTAAGGCATATTCCTAATGTGGCTACCATCGCCACTGATCCTATCTGTTTGTCCCTCTTAGCAGTCTATTTCATCTATTTCATAGTGCTTGAAGGAACAGTTGGGGCTACGGTTGGTAAATTGATATGTAAAATTAGAGTTAAGGAGATAAATGGGAATGCGTGTGGAATTTATAGGGCATCTGTAAGGAATATACTTCGAACTATCGATGGACTTGTTTTTTATTTAGTGGGTATAATTCTGATAGCAATATCTGATAAAAAGCAGAGATTGGGAGATAAAATAGCCAAAACCGTTGTTCTAAGGAGTGATTGAGATGAGAAAAAGGGCGGGCTCGTAACTCTTCGCCAACTTCGTTGGCTCGGTGCTAACTCACTCACTTAACAGCGGACATACGGCTACGCTTTGCTCTGCCCAAATGCTCAGCTTCGCCTCGCACTTTGTATGTCCGCCGAACGTTATGTGCATAAAATTTTAAAAATTGAGATGACGACGCAAAAAATTTTGTAAAAAACTTTAACATAGTTAACCTGTTTTGAAAAGCATAGAGGGCTGGGTTGCGTCAATCGGCGTCAGGATTTTGCTCAAAGAAAGTTCTGACATCGTCCAACAAAC